>Ga0209577_10000397_pt1 | contig 44373 bp, 42 predicted proteins | sample GraSoiAngelo_109_FD_185874 | JGI IMG/M metagenome (GOLD analysis project Ga0209577, IMG submission 185874) | Grasslands soil microbial communities from the Angelo Coastal Reserve, California, USA - 14_0903_12_20cm (SPAdes) (version 2) | ecosystem: Environmental > Terrestrial > Soil > Grasslands... | reverse complement strand
TCACGTGCTGGCGCGACAGGGCGGCCGGCCTGCGACGGTGAACGTGTTCATGTCGCACCTGCACTGGGATCACATCATGGGCTTTCCTTTCTTCGGACCCGCCTATGTGCCGGGGACGAGAATACGCGTCCACGGCTGTCACGACACCCTGGAGCAGGCGCTCCGGCTGCAGCAGGCGCCGCCTTGCTTCCCGGTAGCGTTCGAGCAGCTTGCCGCGAAGATCGAATTCTTCAAGCTCGCGCCTGGCGAGACCTACGCGGCCGGCGCCGTACGCGTGACGCCCAAGATCCAGCGCCATTCGGGAGATTCCTACGGCTACCGGTTTGAGGCGGGCGGCAAAGTGCTCGTCTACACCACCGACTGCGAGCACAGGCTCGAAAACCGCGGCGAGGCCGAGGCCTTCGTCGCCTTCTTCCGGGACGCCGACGTCGTCGTGTTCGACGCCATGTACTCGCTCGCCGAGGTGGCCTCGGTGAAGGCTGACTGGGGCCATTCCAGCAACATCGTCGGAGTCGAGCTCTGCCAGATGGCAGGCGTCAAGCACCTGGTGCTGTTCCACCACGAACCCAGTTCCGACGACGCGGCGATCGAAGCCGTGTTGAAGGACTCGCGTCACCTCGAGGAGCTCACTCGCGCCGCGCAGCCGCTGCGCGTCTCGGCCGCCTACGACGGGCTGGAGATCGATCTCTGAGACTGCGTTCGGGGCCTCGACTGCTGGGCGCAGCGCTGCTCGCCGTAGGCGTCGTGCTCATCGGTCTGGAGTCGCCGCCGGTCGCTGCGCTGCGCGAGACTCTGTTCGACGCTTATCAAAGGCTGATGCCGCGTGTGCGCAGTTCCGCGCCGGTGGTCATCGTGGACATCGACGAGCGCTCGCTCGACTCGCGGGGCCAGTGGCCATGGCCACGCGACGTCACGGCGCAGCTCGTGCGTGCCATTTCGCGCGCCGGGCCGGCGGCGATCGGCCTCGACGTGTTGTTCGTCGAGCCGGACCGCTCGGTGGCGGGAGCCGACGCGGCGCTGGCGCAAGCGGTCCAGGGCGCGAAAGTGGTGCTGGGAATCGCCGGCATCGACTACCGCGACCGGCGTTTCCCGCATCCGCCGCACGCCGCGCCGGTGCGATCGTCCGGCCAGCGCGCGCTGCCGTTGCGGCAGTTCGATGGCCAGCTGCAGAGCCGGCCGGAGATCGATCGGGCAGCCGCCGGCCGCGGGCTGATCAACACCGATTCACCGGATCGCATCATCCGGCGCATTCCGCTGGTTGCGCGCATCGGCGAAGTCATCGTGCCGGCGCTTGCCGTGGAGATGGTTCGCATCGCCACCGGCGCGCAGGAGCTGCGCATCGACGACCACGGCGGCGAGCGCGTGCACCTCAGCGTCGGTCCTGCGTCGATCCCGATCCAGTCTGACGGCACGCTGCGCGTGTATTTCGCGCCTCACGATGCGCAGCGCTTCGTATCGGCCGAGGAGGTGCTTTCCGGAAAGGCCGCGGCTGAGCTTTTTCGCGACAAATTCGTTCTGGTCGGCCTATCAGGATTGGGGCTGCTCGATTTCCAGGCCACCCCGCTGGGTGAGCGCATACCGGGCGTCGAGGTGCACGCGCAAATCCTCGAGCAGATCTTCGACGCCACGTATCTGCGCCGGCCCACGGGGGCGGCGTGGACCGAAGCCGCGCTGCTCGCGGCCGTGGGGGTTCTCTTCGTCTTGTTCGTTCCGGCAGCGCGCCCGTGGATCTCCTTTGCGCTTCTGGCGGCAGCGCTGCTTGCGCTTGCGGCAGCAGGGATCGTCGCTTTCATGACCGGATTGTTGCTCAACGTCGCGGCGCCGGCGCTCGCGGCAGCCGCCGTTTTCGCCGCCCTGCTCGGGGCGACGTTTGCCGAAGCCGACCGCCAGCGGCGGCTGCTGCGCGAAGCGCAGGCGCGCCTCGCCGGCGAACTCGAGGCCGCACGGCGCATCCAGATGGGGTTGCTGCCAGCGCCGCGCACGATTTTCGCGGGACAGACAGGTTTTGCCCTCGAGGCGCTGCTCGAGCCGGCGCGAATGGTCGGCGGCGATTTTTACGACTGCTTCATGGTGGACGAGGACCGGCTTTTCCTGGTGGTCGGCGACGTTTCGGGCAAGGGGCTTCCGGCGAGCCTTTTCATGGCGCTCTCCAAGTCGCTACTGAAGAGCATCGCCCTGCGCAGCCGCGGCGATCCCGGTGCGCTCCTCATGCTCGCAAACGCGGAAATCTGCCGCGACAACGCGGAATCGTTCTTCGTCACCGCGTTCGCGGGGCTGCTCGACGTGCGCAGCGGCGCGCTCGCGTTCTGCAACGCGGGCCACGAGCCGCCGATCGCCTGCCGGCCGGGAAGTGTCCCCGAACGGCTCGAGCATTCCGGCGGTCCGCCGCTATGCGTGCTGGAGGGCTTCGAGTATCCAAGCGCTCACCGCATCCTCGAGGCGGGCGAGTGGCTGTGCGTACTCACCGATGGCGTGACCGAGGCGATGAACGCGGCAGGGGAATTCTATGGCGCCGCGCGCCTGCACGCGGTATTGAAACCCCTCGCGTCGGCTGCGCCGGATGCGGTCGTCGGGGCGGTACTCGCGGACGTGCGCAAGTTCACCGGCACGACGCAGCAATCAGACGACCTTACCCTGCTTTGCGTGCGCTGGAACGGCGCAGCCGCTAGCGCACGTTGATCTCGACGCGCCGGTTGCGCGGCTCGTCGATGTTGTCGGCGGTCGGCACGAGAGGCTCGCGCTTGCCGCGGCCGGCGGTCTGGATCTGAGCGGCGGGAATGCCGATCTCGATGAGATAGCCCTTCACCCGCTCGGCGCGCTGCGCCGAGAGCAGATCGTTCGTCTCAAGCTCGCCAACGGTGTCGGTGTGCCCGACGACCATGATGTCCGGGACGGGTCGCTGCTTCAGCTCCGCCAGGATCTGTTTCAGCTCCTTTTTCGATGCCTCGGTCAGCTCGTCAGTGGCGGTAACGAAGTAAAGCAGAAACTTGGTGGGCAGGGCAGGCAAGGCTTCGAGCGCGGCACCGAAAGACTGGCGCACTTCGGCGTCCGAGAGCCGCGTAAGCTCGGACTGCCCTCCGCTGATCCGGCTCGCCGCAAACGGCTGGTTGAGCACAAGCCGCTCGCCGCCGCGCTGTACGACGACGGTGCCGGTATGCCCGTCGGGGCTGGGCAGCACCACGACGATCTCGTCAAGCGCTGGCTGCACGACGACGGTATGCGCCTGCGGGCTGGGCGGCACCATGACGGTCTCTTCGCGCGGCGCCGGCTGCGCATAGATCGCGCCCAGGATAACCAGCGCGACGAACACCAGCGCGAACATCGCGCTTAGCTTCCCGGCTCGATGACCTTCACCACGAACTCGGTGCCTCGAACGCCCATGATCGCGGAGGGTGTGCGCACCCTCATCGCATCGGGCGAGTGCTTGACTATGTTGCCGGAGATGACGGCGAGCGTTCCCTTCTTCAGCAAGGTATCGAAATGCCCGTTGTGCGTGGTCGAATCGAACGCATAGCGCTCGATCGCCAATACGCTGCCCGGCCCCACCGAAAGCACGCTGTTATCGGAGAACGTCACCCCGGCCGAGCCGTCGGCGCCGGTGACCAGCGAATCGGACTCCTGCACCGCCATGCCCACCGTGGCCGGCAGCCGCTCGCCTTGCCGCTCGAGGAACACCGAACCCGTGGCGGCCTTGATCCGCCCCACATCGCCCGCCACAGCGCCGGCCGCGAAGCAGAACAGGCATACCAAAAGCGTCCAACGCATGATGGCCCTCCCTTGGGGTCACTTTCAACGGATTCTATAATGATGCGCCTGATCGCATGACTTATAGCGTGAACAACTCCCGCTTGGCGATGTTTCTGTCGCGACTCGCCGAGCTGCGTCCTTTGTCGGCGTTCCTGACAGAGTTTTGCGACCAGGTCGGCATCGAGCGGGAGCGCTGCCTGCGGCTCCACCTGGTCGTGGAGGAGCTGTTCGTCAACACCATCCGGCACGGCCATCGAGGGGACTGCGACGCGCCCATATGGCTGAGCCTTGAGGCAGGCCCCGAGGCGGTACAGGTGACCTATGAGGACACCGCGCCGCCATTCAATCCCTACGCCAGGCTGCCCGACAAGCCTATCGACGTGACGACGACGCTCGAAAGGCGCGCGCTCGGCGGCCTCGGCGTGCTTCTCACGAAGGAGCTGGCAGCGAGACGCGATTACGCCTATGTGTTCGGCCGTAACCGCATCCGTCTCACCATGACGCGTTAGACGCGCCCAGCCGCGCGAGGAGCTTTTTAACCGGGGCCGGCGCGGCGGCCTGCGCGGCATCCTCGAGATCAATCCAGAGCCGCCCTGGCGCCGCGGCGCTCGGCAGCGTTCTTGCGACCGTGCACAGCACGGGGCGAATGCGCAGGCGAAAGTGCGTGAAGCCGTGCTCGAGCGGCTCGAGCTCGCGCGTCGATGAGATCTCGCAACCCAGTTCACGAGCTTGCGCGGCATATCTCGCGCTGCTCGCCACCGGGAAAGTCCAAAGACCGCCCCAAAGCCCCGCGCCGGGCCTGCGTTCGAGCAGAACCTGCTGCTGGTGCAGCAGCAGCAGCCAGGTGGCGCTTCTCAGCGGAACGGCCCTCCTTGGTCGCGGTACCGGCAGCTCGTGCACGCGGTTCTCGCGCCGCGCCGTGCAGCGTCGCCGCACCGGGCAAACATCGCAACGCGGCTTGCTTGTGCAGACGGTCGCACCGAGATCCATCAGCGCCTGCGTATAGACGCGAACGTCGTCCTTGGGAAGCAGGCGTTGCGCGAGCCGCCAGAGCTTCGCTTCGACTTCACGCTCCCCTGGCCAGCCATCGACGCCGTAGCAGCGCGCGAGCACGCGCTTGACGTTGCCGTCAAGAATCGCCGCGCGGCGGCCGAAGGCGAACGTCGCGATCGCCGCGGCGCTCGAGCGCCCGACGCCGGGAACCTCCTCGATCTCTTCTACAGAATCCGGGAATCTGCCGCCGTATTCGGAAACGACTTTTCGAGCGGCCCGATGCAGGTTGCGCGCGCGAGCGTAGTAGCCGAGGCCGCTCCAGAGCCGCAGCACCTCGTCCTCGTGCGCCGCAGCGAGCGCCCGCACGTCGGGAAAGCGCGACACGAAGCGCTGGTAGTAGGGAATGACCGCCGCCACCTGCGTCTGCTGCAGCATCACCTCCGAGACCCAGATGCGGTAGGGGTCGCGCGTGTCCTGCCAGGGAAGGCCTTGGCGCCCGTGACGGCGCTGCCAGGCGACGAGAAGGCTTGCGAAGGCGGGCACGCCCGGATTCTAATGGGGGCATGGGCAACCCCGTCGAGCACATCCGCGAATACCATGCCGAGCTGAAGGCAATCCGGCACGACCTGCATGCGCATCCCGAGCTGGGGTTCGAGGAGACCCGTACTTCGGCGCTGGTGGCAGACAAGCTGGCAAGCTGGGGCATCGAAGTGCATCGCGGGATCGCGAAAACCGGGGTGGTCGGCGTGGTGAAAGGCCGCGGCACCTCGCTTGGCCGCGCCATCGGCCTGCGCGCCGACATGGACTGCCTGCCGGTGCACGAGACCGGGGGCGTGCCCTACCGCTCGCGCCACGATGGCCGCATGCACGCATGCGGGCACGACGGGCACACCACCATGCTGCTGGGCGCCGCACGCTATCTGGCGCAGACCCGCAACTTCGGCGGCACCGCCTACCTCATCTTCCAGCCTGCCGAGGAAGGCGGCGGCGGCGGGCAGGTGATGGTGAAGGAAGGCCTGTTCGAGCGCTTCCCGGCGAACGCGGTCTATGCGCTGCACAACTGGCCCGGGCTGCCGCCCGGGAAGCTGGCGGTGCGCGCAGGGCCGGTCATGGCCGCGACTGACGAGATCCAGATCACCGTGCACGGACGCGGCGGACATGCGGCGATGCCGCACCTCGTCATCGATCCGGTCGTCGCCGCCTCGCACATCATCACCGCGCTGCAGACGATCGCGAGCCGCGACGTCAGCCCCGTGGACGCGGTGGTGGTGAGCATCGCCTCGATGCAGACGAGCCAGCTCGGCGCCTTCAACGTGATCCCAGACTCCGTGCGCCTGATAGGCACGGTGCGCAGCTTCCGGCGCGAGACGCGCGACCTCGTCGAGAAGCGCGTGAAGGAAATCTCTATGCACGTCGCGCAAGCATTCGGCGCAAGCGCCGAGATCGACTTCCGGCGAGGCTATCCGCCCACCCTCAACAGCGAGCGCGAAGCGCAGTTCGCCGCGCGCATCGGCGAGCGCATCTTCGGCAAGGGGAACGTGATCACCGACGCCGATCCCACCATGGGAAGCGAAGACTTCTCCTACATGCTGCTCGAGCGTCCCGGCGCCTACGCGTGGCTCGGCCAGGGCGGCGCTCCAGGCGGCTGCTTCCTGCACAATCCGAACTACGACTTCAACGACGAGGTGATTCCGCTCGGTGCAGGCTACCTCGCCGCGCTCGTCGAGGAGTCCTTGCCGCTAGAATAAGGCGGTGGAGAGGAAACAGGTTGCGGTGGAGCAACTGGAGTTCGGCATGTACGTCGCCGAGCTCGATCGTCCATGGACCGACACGCCTTTCATGTTCCAGGGCTTTCACCTGCGCACCGACCAGCAGCTGGAGACCCTGAAGAAATTCTGCAAGCACGTCTTCGTCGACATGGAGAAGACCGAGCTCGAGGATCGCTCGCGTCCGCGCCTCGTGCTGCCCCGCTTCAAGATCCGCGGCAATACCGCCTATCCCGAAACGGTCAATGTCGAAACCGAGGTGCAGCGCGCGGCCCCGGTCTACAAGGAAACCGTGACCGCCGTGAACGAGCTTCTGCGGCCGCTCACCCAAGGCGGTACGGTGCTGGAGGGCAAGGAAGTGAAGGAATCGGTGACGCGCCTCACCGACAGCGTGGTGCGCAATCCCGACGCGCTGCTTCTGGTATCGAAGCTGCGCGAAAAGAGCGAGGCGGCACATGCCCGCGCGCTCCAGGTCTCCATCTACATGATCGTGTTCGCGCGCTTCCTTGAGCTCGCCCGCGAGGAGCTCGAGCTGCTCGGATTGCTCGGGCTGCTGCAGGACGCCGGCAAGACCCAGCTGCCGGCCTCGATCATGGAGAAGCGCGGACCCCTGACGCCGGAGGAGGCCGAGCTCGCGAAAACGCACGTCGCCCTGTCGGCGGAGATCCTGAAGGCAACGCCGGGCATCTCGCCGCGGCTGTCGGAGCTTGCCTTGCTGCACCACGAACGCCAGGACGGCAGCGGTTACCCGCGCGGGCTCAAAGGCGAGCAGATCGGGCTCTACGGCTCGATCGCGGCGATTGCCGATACCTTCGATGCGCTCACCGCAGTGCGGCCTTACGCCGAGACGCTCTCGCCATCAAGCGCGCTCAGCTTCCTGTACAAGGAGCGCGGCACCGGGTATCACTCCGAGCTCGTCGAGCAATTCATCCAGTGCATCGGCGCGTTCCCGGTAGGCAGCGTGGTCGAGCTCAATTCCGCCGAGGTCGGCATCGTCATCGCGCAGAACCTGGTGCGGCGCCTCAAGCCGCGCGTGATGGTGGTGCTCGACAGCCAAGGCAACCCGATGCGGCCGCACAAGATCCTCGACCTCGACAAGGATCCCAAGGTGCGCCCAGACGAGCCCTACAGGATCCGGCGCACCCTGGAGCAGAGCAAGCTCCAGGTCGACCCGCGAGAGCTGTTCCTCTAGCGCAGGTTGGCGACCCCGAAGGGCACGTGTCCCGCGGCGACATGCGCGCGTGCCGAATCGACGTGGCCGTGCTGGTCGTCGAAGTAGAAATCCGGCTCAAAAGCCTTCAGGAATGCGCCCTTGTCGAGGCCGCCGAGAAACATTGCCTCGTCCACCGCGATGTTCCAATCCATGAGCGTGCGCACCGCGCGCTCTTGGGCCTGCGCGCTGCGCGCGGTCACCAACGCGGTGCGCAGGCGCATCGGCACGTCGGTGCCGGCGGCAGCCTGCAGGCGCTGCAGCGCTTCGAGCAGCGGCTTGAATGGGCCCGGCGGCAGCGGCTGGAGCGCGTGCGCCGTCTCATGGCGCGTGAACGCATCCAGGCCGTCTTTCTGATAGACGCGCTCCGCCTCGTCGGAGAACAGGACCGCGTCGCCGTCGAAGGCGATGCGCACTTCGTCCGCGTGGCGGCTCGCCGCCTGCGCCGACTCGGGATAGACGCGCGCCGCGGGCACCTTCGAGTCGAGCGCGCTCATCACGTCGTTTTCATTCGCCGACAGGAACAGGTTCGCCTTCAAGGCGTCGAGGTAGCGATACGGATTGCTTCCGCGCGTGAATACGCCGCGCTCCAGACGCAGCCCTGCGCGCTCGGCTGAGCGGAACACCCGCAGGCCCGAGACCGGGTCGTTCTTCGACAGGATGACGACTTCGACGCGTTGCGCCTGCGGCGTATTGAAAGCGAGGAGCTTCTTCACCAGCGGAAAGGCGACCCCTTCGCGCGCCGGCACGTCCAGGCGCGCGAACTGCAGCGCGATATAGGCGTCCTCGCCATCGCGCTCGAAAATGCGGTTCTCGTCCTCGAAGTCGAGCAGCGCGCGCGACGAAATGGCGACGACGAGTTTGCCTTCGACCGAGTACGGCATGCGCTCAATTTAGCACTGTCGAGCGGGTGATGGGAACTCGAACCCGCGTTCATGGCTTGGCAATCTGTATCAAGCGGGATCATCATGGTACTTTACCGTCGCAAGGAAGAAGAAGATGACTTCATACGTCGACAGCAACCTGATGTCCGAAGAGACCCTCCGATACCGGGCGAGCGTAAGCAAATGGTCTCTCGCTCCACTCATTATCATTGGCGTTCTCCTTCTCCCGTTCTTGGGCCTCGGACTTCTCTTGTTTCTTGCGGCATGGATCAAGTACAGGACGACTGAATTTGCGGTCACCGACAGGCGCATTATTGCGAAGACCGGGTTGGTATCGCGCAAGACCATAGAGATGTTCCTTGATAAGGTTGAAAGCTTGAACGTTGATCAGGGAATTCTTGGTCGAGTCCTGGACTATGGATCAGTAACCATTAGAGGCACTGGATCCACATCTGAGGCAATCGACAGCATTTCGGCTCCGCTAGCGCTTCGCAGGCACTTCATGGAAGCCGCGGACGCCTATCGCAAGAAGACCTAGTAGCGGAGTGGCGACAAGGCTTACCGCCGCTCAATGAACCCAAGAGAGGAAAGCCATGCGGTGCAATTCTGTTCATTGCTGTTCCAGATTGCCCCTCGTTCTGCCTCCGCTATCTACCCTTTCCGGCGTTTGCCGATGTGGAGTTCGTTCGGGTTACGTGCGTCGAGGGCGCGAGACCGGGAATTACTGTGCGCCGATGCGTGTATTACAATGTCTTACGCCTTCTACAGGTGCGATCAATGGGTACTCTCAGCATACGCTTGGACGAAAAGCTTGAGCGCGAGCTGGCACGCTTGGCCAAGCGCACCGGCCGCAGCAAGAGCGAGCTCGCGCGCGAGGCCCTGCGCCGCCAGCTGTCCATCCAGCGATTCCGGGCGCTGCGCCGTGAAGCGATGCCCTACGCGGCGGCCGCAGGTTACCTGACCGATGAGGACGTGTTCCGCGACGTTTCTTGAAGGTCTTCCTCGACACGAACGTCCTCGCGAGCGGCATCGCCACGCGCGGCCTGTGCAGCGAGCTGCTCGAAAGCGTCATTCATGACCACGAGCTGCTGACGTGCCAGCCGGTGCTCGGGGAGCTTGAGGGGGTCCTCATCGAAAAGCCCCGCCTGCCTGAAGCGGTTGTCGCCGGCTTCCTTGCCCTGCTGAAAGCGGAAGGCACGATAGTTGAATCCCGCAAAAATCCTTCCATTCGGATCAAAGACAGCGACGATATCCCTATCCTCGCGTGCGCCATCGCCGGGAAAGCGGATGTGTTCGTGACCGGCGACAGGGAATTGCTCAACCTTCGGAAAATTGAAGACCTCGCCGTCGTTTCGCCGCGGGAACTGTGGAATCGACTTGCGGGCCTTGAGTCGAGGAGGCGCAAGTGACAATCCAACGGCGATCCAGAAGTAAGAGTGCGGGCAAAATCGCGGTTGATTGCCTATCCGAGGGAAACTTGTCGCTCTCGCGATTTCGGGTTTTTCAACAGAGTCGACCTATTGCCGACGTTGGGTGACGCAGGCAAAGCGCGCATGGCGCCCCGGCTGTCCTGCGCCCCTCTGGAATTCCATCGCAAGCATCGGAGTTTCGCGAGTGGCGATGTCCAGTACAGTACGGGCATCGCTAACGCTCAGGCATGGCGCACTACCGTGCTGTCCCGAAGAACCAATACCCCCAAGTACGACGCGAAAGCAAAGGTCGATGCCTTTGACTGGCCGGAAATCATCCGGTCACTCGATGCCGATGGCACCGCGGTCTTGCCGCGACTTCTCGAGCCCGGTCAGTGTGCGCGACTCGCGGCGGGGTACTCGAACGATGACCTGTATCGCTCGCGCATCGTCATGGCGCGCCACGGCTTTGGCCGCGGCGAATACAAATACTACCGCTATCCGTTGCCGGAGCTCCTGCAGGATCTGCGACAAGCGCTTTATTCCAGGCTCGCCCCCATTGCGAATCGCTGGCACAAGGAGATGGGCATCGGTGTGCGCTATCCGAGCGTTCATGCCGACTTCATTCGCCGCTGCCACCGCGCCGGTCAGAAGCGCCCGACGCCATTGATCCTTCAATACTTCGAAGGCGACTACAACTGCCTGCATCAGGATCTCTACGGCGCGCATGTGTTTCCGCTCCAGGCCACGATCCTGCTCTCGAAACCGGGGACGGATTTCGAAGGCGGCGAGTTCGTCGTGACCGACGCCGGTGCACGGGAGAAGCGGGCCGACGTGGTGCAGCTTGCGCAAGGCGACGCCGTGATCCTGGCGGTGAATCGGCGACCCGTGACCGGCAGCCGCGGTCCGGCGAAGACCGCCATGCGCCACGGGGTGAGTCGCGTGCGCCGCGGGCTTCGTCACACCGTGGGCATCGTCTTCCACGACGCGCGCTGACCGGCGAATGACCGCCGATCTTTTCCGTGCGCCGGCGGCTGCGGGGGATCGCGAGCCCATCGGGGCCCAGGCGGTCATCCTGCGCGGCTTCGCTCTGCCCTATGTAAACGAGCTCTTGCCGGGACTCAAGGTCGTCGAGCAAGTGTCTCCATTTCGGCGCATGGTCACCCCTGGCGGATTCACCATGTCGGTGGACCTGACAAATTGCGGCGCGCTTGGCTGGACCACGGACCGACGCGGCTACCGCTACGCGAGCGCGGACCCGTTGACGGGCAAGCCATGGCCTGCGATGCCCCGCTCTTTCGTCCGCCTTGCCCGCGCGGCGGCCGCTGAAGCCGGATTCGATCACTTCGAACCCGATGCCTGTCTTGTCAATCGCTATGTGCCGGGCTCGCGCCTGTCGCTGCACCGGGATAAGAACGAGCGTGACTTCGAGGCACCCATTGTCTCGGTGTCGCTTGGCATTCGCGCAATCTTCCTTTTCGGCGGGGCTTCGCGCAGCGACAGGCCTGCCCGAGTGCCCCTGCTTCATGGTGACGTGGCGGTCTGGGGTGGCGCCGACCGCATGCGCTATCACGGCGTTCTACCGTTGAAGAAAGACCGGCACCCGCTTCTTGGCGAGCAGCGCATCAATTTCACGATCCGCAAGGCCGGATAACACTCGCGCGCTATCGGTGGCTTAGAGCACGCTCCGGCGGCGAGCCGATTCGACCGCAAGAGTCGGAGTGTTTCAGCGCACCAGTCGCTCTACATTGGCTAACGCCCCGCCGCTGACAGCGGAAATCCAAATGGTCTGCGTCCCCAGTGAACGTCACATCGCGCAAGCGGCGCGAGCGACATCGACGATGCTGAGCGCGCCCTTTCGGCCGGACGGCGCCGAGCGAGACGAGGTTCTCCGGTGCTTCCAGAAACTGGTCGATAACGGGTTCGCAAGCTGGTGGCTTAACGAGGCGGGCGGCACCGAGCTTCACTTCGCCAACGGGAAAGCGTTCCTCTTGCAGGACGAAGGCATCGTTTGCTTGCGCCGATCACCGTCAACCGATCGCGGTCATCGTTCCCTGCCATCGCCTCATCGGCAAGCATGGGACGCACAAGGGCTACGCCTGGGGTCTGCAATGCAAGCATCGCCTGCTCACTCACGAGAAGGCGCAAGCACCCCAGGCCGCGTTGTTTAGCCTCTAGGGCTCGCGCATCGCTCCGGACTACCCCGGAATTCGACCGCAAGAGACGGGGTGTCTTGCGGTCGAACTTCTTCCATACTGGAGCCCACCGCATTCCAGAGAGGAACGACCATGAAACCGAAGCCGCAGCACGCCGCGAAAATCGCCAAGGACATTGCGCGCAATCCGCGCTGGGCCGCCGTCATGGCCCGCGATCCGGCTGCGGACGACCGGTTCGTCTACGCCGTCAAAACCACGGGCGTCTACTGTAAGCCCAGCAGTGCATCGCGTCTGCCGAAGCCCGAGAACGTCGAGTTCTTCGAGACGGCGAAAGCCGCTGAAGCTGCCGGCTACCGCTCGAGCACGGCAACGGACCGGACGACGGTCGCGGCCGAGCACGCGAAGCTCGTCGCCGAAGCCTGCCGCAAAATCGAAGCGGCCGAAACGGCACCGAACTTGGAGGCGCTCGCGAAATCCGCTCGCATGAGCCCGTTCCACTTTCATCGAGTGTTCAAGGAAGTGACGGGCCTCACGCCCAAGGCCTACGCCTCGGCGCACCGCGCACGCCGCATGCGCGAGCGTCTCACTGGCTCCACCGAGTCGATCACCAATGCGATCTACGACGCGGGCTTCAACTCCAACAGCCGCTTTTACGAGGCCGCGGACCGGGTGCTCGGCATGCGTGCGAAGGACTATCGCGCCGGTGGCGCGAACGCAGCGATTCGTTTCGCCGTGGGCCAAAGCTCACTCGGTTCGATCCTGGTCGCGCAAAGCGAACGCGGTGTCTGCGCGATTCTTCTGGGCGACGACCCCGAGAAGCTCGTTCGCGACCTGCAGGACCAATTCCCGCGGGCCGAGCTGATCGGCGGCGACCGAGGCTTCGAGAAACTGGTCGCCCAGGTTGTCGGCTTCGTCGAAGCGCCGCGGCGCGGCCTCAAGCTGCCGCTGGATCTCCAGGGAACGGCGTTCCAGGAACGCGTCTGGCAGGCTCTGAGGAAGATTCCGCCAGGCACCACGGTGAGCTACGCCGACATCGCCAAGCGCATCGGAAAGCCCAAAGCCGTGCGCGCGGTGGCTCAGGCCTGCGGGGCGAATCACCTGGCAGTGGCCATTCCCTGCCACCGTGTCGTGCGGCGCGATGGCGAGCTGTCCGGATACCGATGGGGCGTGGATCGCAAGCGCGAGCTCCTCGAGCGGGAGAAACGTGCATGACGCGCCTCGCCAAATTCGACTGGCAGGCGATCGAGGCCGGGCTAGACCTGGAGGGTCAGGCGCTGCTCCGGGGCATGCTATCCGCGCACGAATGCGATGCGCTGATTGCGCTCGACGCGAGCGATAAGGCGTTCGGGTACGTGGGATCGCTCGATGCGCTCCTCTTTGAGGCTGGCGGGCTTCAGTACTTTGCGGAGCTGCCTTCGTTTCAGGAGCTTCGCTCGAGGCTCTACGAAAAGCTCGCGCCGATTGCCAACCGCTGGAACAAGACCATGGGGCTAGCGGCCCGCTATCCAGCGCGGCTGGATCAGCTTCTGCTGATGTGCCACAAGGTTGGTCAGCGCCGCCCACTGTCGGCGATTAGTCGCTTGCGTAAAGGTGATTACCGGCCTTTGTGCCAGAGCGCCGACGGCGACTGCGTGTTCTCGCTGCAAGCCGTCGTGCTGCTTGGGCAACCGGGAAGGGACTTTACAGGGGGCGAACTCGTGATGACCGAGCAGCGGCCACGCATGCAAACTCGGCCCATGGTGGTACCTCTGCAGAAAGGCGATATGACAGTGTTTGCCGTTCACCACCGACCATTCAAGGGAACGAAGGGCTACTACCGCGCCAACCTCCGGCACGCAGTGAGCCGGGTGCGCACCGGGGAGCGCCTCGCCATCGAGCTGCTCTTTCACGACGCGCCGTGACGAAGAAGTGCTGGAGGTTGCTCGATGCGAACCGCAAGCCCTACCAGAGTGCAATTCCGGGCTCTTTTGGAGGGCATCGCAGGCAGCGCACGTATGGGCGCCTCACCTGCCGTGCAGCGAACCAGGCGATCGCCCGCGGCGGCTACGTGAAGCACCGCGTGTTCTTCCTCGATGAACGCACTGCGAAGGCCGCAGGCTACCGGCCGTGCGCCGTGTGCATGCCGGCAGAATATGAAGCGTGGAAGGCGACGCAGCCGCCCGAGCCGAAGAGGCGCTGATACTCACCACCACAGCACGAATCTGACCAATTCGAGTTGCTGATGCCCGAACGTAATCATCCACGCCCGCGTGAGGACAACACCTCTCTTAGCTTTTGATGTGCCTCTCAGGGCACTGGGAAATCGCGGCGTTACTAGCGTTCAGGCCCAACTGGTGCTAGATCGGCCAAGTTGAGCGGAATTCCAGCGGCGGTTTGGAGTGTTCCGGGGAACGTTGAGGCATCGATCAGCCCAATCGCCATCCGACACTTTAGCGAGCTCGGCAACGCCTCCAGCCAGCTAAGAAGAAAATGCCGCCTACTTCTTTCCGTAGGCGGCATCGTGGTCCCGTGCAATCGTCAGAAACCGCATGAAATTGCCGTGCCGATATGCGGTCGCTCTGCGCGACTTGGTAATTCGAAGCGTGTAGATCGCGTCTATACCCTCTGGCGGCCTAATGCTCGTCACTTTCTCCCACTTTAATCCTGGGTCGCGATACACCTGGTCCCAAGTGAGCTGCCGGATCTTTCTAAATGTATCGGTAACGCGTTCGCGTTCCGACTTCTCCAAACTTAGCCAGTTGTCTTGGAATACTTCATTGTTCAGGTCCAGCTGGACCTTTTTTATCTTTTCTTCGTCCGCCATCTTTCAGGCTTTTGAGGATAGCGTCCGGGTCCGACTCTCTCGGCGGATTCCGTTGTGCCCAATCCAGAGCGCGCTGCAGATCCTCGCGCGCTTGCGGTTGATGCAGCCAGAGCTCGTTGTCCGGAACGACTATTGCCGTGCGGACGAGCCAAACGCCGGGCTCCTGTTCTTCAACAAGAACCTGACGTCCGGCGAACTCTTTGCCAAGCGAAATCTGACCATTTGAGCCAACGACCTTGACGCTGGTCTTAGTAGCAAGAGTTTCCATATATCTTCGCTTATTAGGCGTAGCCCGGCACTAGATCATGATTAAAATTTTCGTGCATTCCTACTGCACGAACGCACTATAGCACGAATCTCGTTTCCGGAGCAAGCCACGTGATCGTTGGCGTTCTTGCAGATCTTGACGCAGAAGAGCACCGCGGGAGGATCGAGGCTAGCGGAAGTCACCGAGGTGGCGACGAGAGCCTTGGCGCCGGATCGATCCGCAGTCGTGATGATGCAGGCGGCGCTCGCCAGCCTGCGCATCGCCGTGCGGAACTCGTCCTGACGCTCATCCGCGCCTCAAATGCGGCATCACCTCGGCGGCGAACATCTCCATGTTGCGCCGGGTTAGCTCGTCGGGCAGCACGCCGAACTGCAGCATCGTCACCAGGCGATTGAATCCGGTCGCCTCTCGCACGCGCTTGATCCGCTCGCGCACCGTTTTCGGGCTGCCGATGATGGCGGTACCGCTCGTCATCAGATCGTCGATGGTTTGGCGCCTTGCCTGCGTGCCGAGCGACTTGCGCACCTTCATCGTGCGCTGCATCGAAGAAAGCGACATGTAGCCGGGAGGCAGCAGCATCTCCCAGGGATTATTCAGGTAATCGTTGAAAAGCGATTCGATCGCCCTGGCCGCCTCCGCGCGCGCGCGCTCGTCCGAGTCCGCGACATAGATCGGCACCGCCCAGCCGAGCTGATTACCGTCGGCCTCGTAGCCGTGCTTGCGCGCCTCTTCGCGATACATCTCGAGGTAGCGCACGACGAGGTCCTGCGCGCTGAAGGTGATGAGGAATGGATATTTGCGCGCCGGATGCGAGGCCCAGCGGATCGTCTCCGAGGAGCCTTGCGAGGGGATCCAGATCGGCGGATGCGGCGTCTGGTAGGGACGCGGCCAGAGGTTGACATAGCGGAAGTTGTAGTGCTCGCCTTCGAACTCGAACGGCCCGGGCCGGGTCCAGGCAGCGACGATGAGATCGTGCGCTTCCTGGAAGCGCTCCTGGGAAAACGCCGGATTGAGGCCGGTGGCGTGGTATTCGGTGCCGATGCCGCGTACGAACCCAGCGATGATGCGGCCGCGCGACAGGTTGTCGAGCATCGAGAATTCCTCGGCGATCCACACCGGATTGTTCACGAGCGGCAGCGCGCGGCCGAGGATGGCGATTTTCACGCGCTTGGTGCGCTGGATGAGCGCGCTCGCGATCAGGTTCGGCGCGGGCATCATCCCGTAGGCGGTCTGGTGATGCTCGTTCACCGAAATCACGTCGAATCCCAGCTCCTCGGCATAGGCAAGCTGGCCGATATACGACTCGTATTCGTCTGCGCCCCTCTTCGGATCGTAGAGGCGGTTCGGCAGCACGACCCAGGCCGAGCGCTGCTTGGCTCGCTCGGCCATGTCGAGCGGGCGATACGGCATCAGGTGAAAGAAGATGAATTCCACGCTCAATGCCGATCGACGAAGGCGAGGATCTTGCGGGCAGTCAGCTCCGCCTTCTCGACATGCGGCAGATGGCCGCACTGCGGGATCACGTCGACAGTGACTTGCGGAACATTCTTCTGCCACACCTCTGCGTACTGGCGGGGGAGGAACTTGTCGTTGTCGCCCCAGAGCACGAGCGTCGGGACCTCGATGCGGTGCAGCCAGCGCTCGAGCGCCGGATTGAACCAGCGCGGCTCCCAGCCAAGCCTTGCGGCCGCGAAGCGGTTGATGAGCTGGATCTCGGCCTCTTTCTCGCTCGGCGCCTGCTCCAGCATCCGTTCGCTGAACGAGCGATCGTAGAACAGGTTCTGCGCGCTCTCCTGCGGCGACCAGATGAAGTTGTCGCCCATCGGAACGCCCTTGACGCGCACGCCCGCCGGCGCGATGAGCGAAAGCGACGCAAGCCGCGTGCAATTGCGCACCGCAGCCTCGGCAGCGATCCAGCCGCCGAGAGAATTCCCGACGAGATGCACCTTCTGCGCGTTCAGGCTATCGAGGACGTCGAGGTAATACATCGCCACGTCGGCGACGTTCCTGATCCAGGGAGGATTCGCCGAAGTGCCGAATCCCGGATGCTCCGGCGCGAGCACCTCGTACTTTGTCGAGAGCTGCTCGAAGAACGGAATCCATCCGGGCAGTCCCGCAGCCCCATGCAGGAATATCAGCATCCTGCCGCGGCCGGCGCGAAACAGGCGCACCGTCACGTCACGCGTCGTAAGACTCGCTTCTTGCATGGGTGAAGTTTCTCCTCCGCCTAGCGGATGCGCAAATAGTTAGTTTTGATGCTGGGCATAACGCGATTCTCCGTGTTAGCTTTGTTCGTCGTGGATCTCCGGCAGATCATGTACTTCATGTCCGTCTACGAGGAAGGCAGCTTCACCAAGGCGGCGCGCAAGCTGGGGCTGGTGCAGCCCGCCTTGAGCATCCAGGTGCGGCGGCTCGAGGAGGAGTTCGGCACCGCGCTCTTCGAGCGGATGTCGAGCGGCATCAGCGCCACCGCTTCGGGCAAGATGTTCTACGAGCTTTGCGCGCCGATCCGGCTCGGGGTCGCCGCGGCGAAGCAACAGATGCTCGAGCTCGCCAAGCCCGATCAGGTCTTCGGTGCGGTGCGCTGCGGCTTTCCGCCGACGTTCTTCAAGGCCCTGCTCGGGCCGGTGATCCGCGATTTCGTCGAGCAGCACCCCGGCGTCGAGTTGACCGTGCGCGAGGCCTACGGCGGCACCCTGAGGGAATGGGTGGCGCGCGGCGAGCTCGACTTTGCGCTCGGGGCCTGGTTCGACGATCGCGGCATCGAGCATTCGGTGATCTACGAGGAAGACCTCGCGCTCGTGTCCGGCGCGCCGGTCGCGGGCAAGCGATTCCAGCCCTGCGACCTGGGCGAGATCGAGAACCTGAAATTGATGCTGCCCTCCGCCAATCACGTCCTCGGGCCGATCCTGCGGCAGCATATCGCGGCGGGGCTGGTGCGCCCGGCGCGCACCATGGTCATCGACAGCTACCTCGGGGTGCTCGAGGTGGCGCGCGGCTCGGACTGGGCGGCGCTCATTCCCATGACCGGGCTACTCGACGAGGTGGCGAATCGCAAGCTCTGGATCTATCCGATCGCGCGGCCGCAATTGAGCTTTCGCTGGCATCTCATCCACGAGCAGGCAAGAGCGCTCTCCAGCGCCGCGAAGCTCTTCGTCCAGGCGGTGGTGATCCAGCTCGACGCAAAGCAGGCGCTGTGGAAGCAGAACCTGCGGCGCAAACAGGGAGAGTGACGATGAAACCCTTCTTGACACTGACTCTGGCGTTGGCGCTTTGCGCTGCGGCTGCGGCCGCGCAGGAGGTGCGCATCGGCAACGCCACCGCGAACGACACCCAGGCCGCGGCGAACGACAAGTTCGCGGAGCTGATCACGAAATACTCGAACGGCCGCCTCAAGGCGACTGCGTACCACGGCTCCTCCCTCGGCAACATCGCGCAGATGGTGCGCGCGCTGCAGGCGGGATCGGTGCACGGCATGATTTTCCCGGCGGGCTTCCTCGCTCCGGTGGTGCCCGAGCTCGGCATGTTCGACATGCCTTTTCTCTTGCCGGGCGCGCCGGCGGCGATCACTGCCTTCACCGCGCAGAGCAAGGCCGCGCAAGTGATGAAGGAACGGGCCGCGCAGAAAGGCATCCTGATCCTCGGCTTTCACGGCATCGGACCGCAGAGCTTCCTCACCAATTTCCCGGTGACCAGCCTCGCCGACCTCCAGGGCAAGAAAATCCGCGTGATTCCCTCGCCGCCGCGCATCGGCGCCTACGCCAACTGGGGCGCAGTGGCGCGCCCGATGGAGCTCGCCGAGGTGTACACCGCCCTGCAGCAGGGTACGATCGACGGCATGGAGAACCCCCCCGACATCATCTTCAGGATGAAGCTCTACGAGCCCGCCAGGTACTACACCGTCACCGAGCACTTTGTGTTCGTCTCCAACGTCATCGTCAGCAAGACATGGCATGACGGCCTCGCCGCGGATCTGAAGGACGCAGTCGACAAGGCCGCGCGCGACACCATCGTGTGGACCGACGCCGCCTATACGAAGTCGCAGCAGGAAAGCCTCGAGGGACTGAAGAAAGCCGCGACCGTGAGCACCCTGCCGAGCGTCGAGCTGCAGAAGATGAAGGATCTCGCTTTCAAGGGCGTGTGGGAAACCATGAAGGCCGATCGCGTGCGCGGCCCCCTGGTGAAGCTGCTCTCCGAAGACCTCGCGCGCTTCAACAAGAAGTAGCGCCATGCAGCGCCTCGCGGCGGTGTGCGATCAGATCGCCGCGCTCGTCTGCGCGTTCCTGATCGTCGCGACCACCGCCGCGGTGATCGTCTACCAGCTCGGCATCGCGCTTCCCTGGACCGACGACGTGCTGCGCATGCTGCTCGTCTGGCTCGTGTACCTCGGCGCGGTGCCGCTGTGCCTGCACAACGACCACATCTCGATGGATGCGGTGCACTTGGGCATGCCGCGCGCAGTGCGCAAGGTGGTCGACATCGCGGTTGCGGTGCTCGGCGTTGGCCTGTGCGCCTTCACCGCCAAGATCGGATACGACAGCATGCGGCAGGCCTTTGAGTACGGCGAGCGCCTCTCGAGCGGCTACCTGCCCGCCTGGCCGCGCGACCTCGTGATTCCGCTCTGCTTCGCGCTGATGGCGCTCGCCTACCTCGCGCATCTCGTCAAGCTTCTTCGATGCTCACGCTGATCGCCCTCGGCGCCTTCCTCCTGCTCCTCGCGGGAGTGCCGATGTGGATGATCTTCCTCTCACTCGCGATTGCCGCGATGGCGTGGAAGGGCGTGTCGATGGAGGTGGCGGTGCAGGGATTGACCGGCTCGATCGACAAGCTGGTGCTGCTCGCGGTGCCCGGGTTCATCTTCGCCGGCGGCGTAATGGGCCAGGGCGGCATGTCGAAGCGCCTCATCGACTGGGTCTCGGCGCTGATCGGGCGCGTGCCGGGCGGCCTGCCGCTCACCACGATCACTGCAGCGGAGCTCTTCGGCGCGATCTCCGGCTCGAGCGCGGCCACGGTCGCTGCGCTCGGCAAAATCCTCTACCCTGCGCTGCGCGAGAACGGCTACAACGAGCGCTTCTCGCTCGGCCTGGTCACCTCTTCGGGAGCGATCGCGATCATCATCCCGCCGAGTATCACGATGATTCTCTTCGCCGTGATGACCAACGCCTCGATCGGCAAGCTATTTCTCGCCGGCGTTTTGCCCGGCGTCGTCGTCGGCCTCTGCGCCGCGGTGTACTGCGTGTGGTACGCGCTGAAGCAGAACATCACTTCCGGCCGGACCTGGAGCCTGCGCGAGATCCTCTCCACCTCGCGGCAGGTCGTCTGGACGCTTGGCGCGCCGGGGGTCATCTTCGGCGGCATCTACGGCGGCTTCACGACGCCCACCGAGGCCGCCATGGCGGTGTCGGTCTACGCGGTGTTCGTGTGCGTGTTCATCTACCGCGAGCTCAGCTGGGCACAGGTGTGGACGATCACGCGCGAGACCGCGGTGCTCTCGGCGAAGATCTTCATCATCGTCGCCGCCTCGGGGGTGTTCTCATGGATCCTGACGGCGGAGCAGGCGCCGCAGAAGTTCGTCGGGCTGATCAGCGACCAGAGCCTCTCGCCGGTGATGATCCTGCTCCTGGTCAACCTGGTGCTCCTGCTGGTGGGAATGTTCCTCGACCCGAATTCAGCGGTGATCCTGTTCACGCCGCTGCTGTGGCCGATCGCGCAGTACGCCGGCGTCGACCTGATTCATTTCGGCATCATCATGACCGTCAATCTCGCGATCGGCATGTTCTCGCCGCCTTTCGGGCTCAACATCTTCGTGAGCTGCAGCATCTTCAACGTCTCGTCATCGAGGGTGGTCGCGGGCCTCGCGCCGTTCTTCTTCATCTATTTCATCGCGCTCATGATCATTACGTACCTGCCGGCGCTTTCGCTCGCCCTGCCGCGGCGGCTCATGGGTTGACCCGGACGGCGGACCGGCTCCCTGCATCGCCGGGGCAAAGATTTCGTAGATCGCTCCGTTACTCAGGGACACCACGTACAGGTTGCCGTTGGGGGCGGACTGAATGTCCGTGGTGATACCGAAGCCCCCGCCGACGAACAAGCTCTCGCTTTCGGTGAGATCGAACTTATCCGCATTATCGGCCACCCGATCCTGCAGGCGCGTATCGCCGAACACGAGATCCGAGCGGTCGGCGGACAGCTTGAAGTCGAAGAGATAGCCACCTGCGAGGAAGGACCTCGCCGCGCCGACGAAGAGGTCGCCCTGATACTGGGGCCCGAGCCCTGGCCCGCTCACGAAGCCGATGGGCGAGGGCGCCACGGCATGCTTCCAGCTGAACCGCGGCTCAGTATAGTGCGCACCCGCCAGCAGGAAGAGCGTCGCCAAAGCGCCCTCTGGAGTATCGGCGATGAGCGTCGGCGGCCAGCGCTCCTGTTGCAGCCCGAAATCGGCCGGGCTGGTCTCGACGCCCTTGAAATCCGCGATGCGCCGGGACGGACCCATGATCTGGACCCAGCCTCCGTTGAAGCCCGGACCGACCAGGTTGATTTCATCGAAGCTGTCATCGCCATTTTCTTCGGTCCACAGGTTGCCGGTGAGCGGGTCGAAGGCCATGCCGAAGCTGTTGCGCACGCCGTAGGCGTAGATCTTCTGGATGTTGGCGCCCACTTCGCCGCCCATCCGAGCGCCCACATCGAAGAACGGGTTGTCCGGCGGCGTCCGGCCATCGTCGCCTAGGCGAACGATGACGCCGGTCAAGTGGGCATTGTCCGGTTGGGGACCGCCGAACTGATCGTCGTGTCCGTTCGGCAGAACGCCGGCCACAATATTCTGCAGCCAGCCTCGTCGCCCGTTGTCCCCGATGAGGACATAAAGGTTGCCGTCGGGGCCAAAGGCGAGCTTTCCGCCATTGTGATTGCCGCGAAGCGGTTGGTTGAGCACGCCGTTCTGATCGGCATCTGCCTGGTACGAATGCAGCCGAATGAGATTGCGATCGAACGTGAGCGCGGACCCGTCCCAGATGAACCGGTCGACGCGATTGCCGAGGAGGGGGACTTGCGAGATATCGGCGGTGTCGTCTCCGAACATGGAGTCGCAGTCGGCCCCCGCGGCCGGTCCCCGGCACGTCCAGTAAAGATACACGAAGCCGTTATTCGCAAAATCGGGATGCAGCGCGATGCCGAGCAGGCCACGCTCCGAAGCCGAATTGACCGCGAGATCGAGCACCACGCCGTGCTCGGCTCCATTCACGACCCGTTTGACCTGGCCCGTGCTCTTCTCGAGCACGAGGAAATCTTTCGGGCCGAGGAACGCGACGCCGGTCGGTTCGGTGAGTCCCGACACCACAGTTCGCACGGAAAGATTCGGGTCGAGCATCCGCGGGCCGGTCTCCTGCGGCTCCACCACCGTCGTGGCCGCGGCCGAGTTGTTCCTCAGATCCGGGTCGGGCGCGTTGCCAGAAACAGTCGCGCTGTTGCTGATCAGCCCCAGCGCCTGCGGCGTGACGACGAGCGTGATCGCGGCGCCGCCGCCTACCGCCAACGGGCCCAGGTTGCAGGTGATCGTCGCCGTGCCGCCGCAGGTCCCTTGACTCGGCGTGGCGGACACGAGGACGACAGCCGGCAGGACATCGGTCAGCGTGATCCCTGTGGCGACAGCCGGGCCCCGATTCAGAACGTTGAGGGTGTAGGTGAGGCTGGTTCCCAGGGCGAGCGGGTTCGGGGAGGCGGTTGTCGTGAGGGCCAGATCCGCCGTGTTGTCGGAATTGCTGATCACGAGCGATACCGTCGCCGCGTGCTGCGCCGTCGCGCCAGTCCCGGTCACGGTCAGTGGAAACGTCCCTAGCGAAACGGAGGCCCCGGTGCTCACCGTCAGTGTCGAAGATTGCGGCGAAGCGTCGACGACGAGCAGCGTCGTCGGAGCAAAAACGGCACTCGAGTTCGCCGGCAACCCGCTGATGCCCAAGTCGATGCTGCCCCTAAAGCCAGCGGACGGGGTCACCGTGACCGTGTATGTCGCGCTGCCCTCCGGCATGATCGTTCGTGAGGACGGGTCGCCACTCACGACGAATTGCGGCGAACCGCTCCCTCTGGCGATCCGGGCCACGAACGCGTCGCTGGGACCCCCGCCGAACACCGCCTGCAAGGGATTCGCGGTGGGCCAGTCCGCCGAACTGGTCTCGCCCGTTATCCAAGCCTCGCCGGAGGAATCCACGCTGATGCCAAGCCCGGCGTCGTCGCTCGCGCCCCCGAGGTAAGAAGAGTAGAGGAGCGACGCGACCCCCGCCTGTGCGGGATCGAGCTCGGCCACGAAGGCATCCTTCCCGCCGGCATTTCGCCCCTGAAAGGCGCTCAGCAGCGGGAAGTTGACGGACATGGTGTCGCCGACCACGTAGATCTTCCCTGTGGGGTCGACGGCCACACTGTTTCCGCGGTCGCCGCCGCCCCCGCCAAGGTACGTGCCGTACACGAGCGCGGATCCGCTCGCATTCAACCCCACCACAAAAGCGTCCGAGCTGCCGCCGATGTTGGCCTGGAAGGCGTTCTGGGTCGGGAAAGTCCCCGAGGCGGTCTCCCCCGTTACATAGACATTGCCGGCCGAGTCGAGCGCGATGCCGTTGCCGACATCGAGACCGCTGCCTCCCAAGAAGCTCGAATAGGCGAGCGCCGTGCCGCTTGCGTTCAACTTCGCGACAAATGCGTCAGCGCCCCCTCCATAGACAGACTGGAAGGGATTCTGCGTGGGGAAATCGGGCGATTCGGTGCGACCGGTGACGTAGGCGTTGCCGTGAGAATCGACCACCACGCTGGTCGCGCGGTCGATGCCCAGACCGCCAAGGTAGGTGGAATAGACTAAGGAGGCGGCGCCTGATTGGGTGGGATCGATTTTTGTGACGTAGGCGTCGAGTTGTCCACCGGGAAATTGTTGGAACGCCCCCGCCGTAATCGGGTAGTCGTCAGATCGCGTGCCCCCGACCACGTAGACATTGCCAGCCGCGTCGCTCGCGATGCCATTTCCGGAATCGCTCGCTGCGCCCCCTAAGTAGGTGGAGTACAGCAGGGCGCCGCCATCAGGGCTCAGCTTCGCGACGAAAGCATCGTAGTCCCCGCCACGGAAGCTCGCCTGTAGCGCGTTCACGACCGGGAAGTCCGGTGACGCGGTGCGTCCGGTCACATACACGCTGCCCGCCGAATCGACCGCGATGCCCGAGGAGTTGACGCCGGAGCGGAAGTCATTCTCGCTGCCGCTGCCGCCCAGGTAGGTCGAGTACAGCATGATCGTCCCGGTCGGATCGAGCTTGGTGATGGACACATCGGAAGCGCCGGCGTTCGCGCCCCGATAGGGATTGCGGGTGGGGAAATCGAGCGAAGTGGTTGCGCTGGTCACGTACACGTTACCGCCGGCATCGAGCGCAACCGCATGGCCGCTGTCCTGGCCCTCGCCGCCGAGGAAGCTCGAGAACGCGAGCACCGGGTCGATCACGATGGGCTTGCGGGGATCGTAGCCCGAAACCTCGAACCCCACCGCGCGTTCGGCTCGCCGCACATACCGACCCGAGACGAAGCGCCGGCCAACCTCTGTTTGCTGGTAGACGACCGGCTGCAGGTGGTGGAACTCGTGATCAGCGACGCGGACCACCAAGTCGCCGCCGGGCTCGATGCGTATCTTGTCCGAACCTTCGAAAACAAACTCGATCCGACGGGGGTCGGCGCCGGGTGCCAGTTGAAAGTCGTATTCCAGGCGGCCGTGCCTGCCGTACCACACGAGGTCGATGCCGGGGTAGACACCGGGATACTTGACCCGCGCAAAGTGTGGAATGTTCGTTCGCCATTTCGCGGGATCGTTTCCGAGGAAGTAGTGGCTCTTCCCCGCCTGCTCGTCGAGCCCTTGCGCGCGGCTCGCTCGCGCGCCGGCGAGCTCGACACGCAGCACAGTCGGCCGCGCCGGTGTCGATTTCGTCTGCAAGCTGAGCACGAGCCCCGTCGGGGCGAGGAAGACGCTGTAGCCGCGTCCTCGAGCGATGAAGTCGATACCCGGATCAGTCTGTCCTTGGTTGGGCTCAAGGCTCAACGGCGCCTGGGGGTAGCTGTCCCAACCCCCGGCCAGCAGCACGCCAGGGGTCGCGAGGAACGTGGCGGCGAGCGCAAGGCTCGCGAGCGAGAACGTACGGACGAGAGGCACGCTGCCCGAAGCCTCACGGCCAGACACGCAGAACCGCATCGTCGCTATCGGGTGCTGGTGGACGCGATCGGCGGCGCCGGCGCGCGCATGAACGGCAGGACTGCCGGCGAGAACTGTGCGAGGTTTGGAAACACCAGCGCGCGGTCGCTGATCGCCAGGCCGTACCAGTCGGCGAGCGTGGCGGCGTACTGATCCACCGAGCTCGTCGGAATCCACCGCCCCCGAGCCCCGGATCCGGAGTCGGTATCCAACCCGCCCGCGAGCGTCAGGTCGGGGTAGGTGCCGTAGAAATCGCCGCCCTGAACGGCATCGCCGATGACGAAGTGATGGGCGCCCCACGCATGGTCCGTGCCGGTCCCCCCGCCTCCTGGGACAAATGTCCGACTGAAGTCGGAAGCGGTGAATATCGTGACCTTGTTCGAGACGCCGAGGTCGACCATCGCGTTGTAGAAGGTCCCAACGGCTTGGCTGACTTGCCGCAAGAGGGTGGCTTGTAGCCCGACGATGTTGCCTTGGTTGGTGTGGGTGTCGAAGCCGCCCAGCGAAGTGAAAAATATCTGGCGAGTGAGGCCAAGCTGCGGCGCCTTGCTAATGAGCTTGGCCACCTGCTTGAGCTGGTTACCGAGCGAAGTGTTCGGGAACGTCCTGACCAGCGGGTCGTCGGTGAGCAAATTGCTCGCGGCGAGCGCTTGCGACGTGATCTGCGCGGCGCCTTGGATGAGCGCCGGCATCGCGGCGTCGCCGTCCGCAGTGAGCGCTCGCAGCAACGCATCGCGGTCATCGGTCTTGAGCAGCTTGAGCGCGGCATCCAGAGCGGTGGGGGCTGGGGCCAGAGCGAGCGGCCGGGTGTTTTGCCCGGTGCTCAAGACGGTCACGCCCGAGATCGACGCGATCACCGGAAATTGGCCCGTCCCGCTGATGCCCTCGGTCCTGTCCGCCATGAGGCCGCCCCAACCAGTCTGGCGGGGACCGCTGGCATACGCGGTTTGCCAGAGATTTTGCTGGTCGGCGTGCGAGAACAGCTGGTAGGGCCGCGCCAGTCCCGCGCGGTAATCGGCTCGCGTGATGGGCCGGATGAGCGGACCCACATTGCACACCACGGCCATCTTTTGCTGAGCCCACAGATCATTCAGGCTGGGTGACATGTCGCTGCCCGACATGAATCCGTCTCGGAAGCTTGGGTGCAATCCGAAAGTCAGCCCCCCGGTGCTGGGCGGATTGATCTGGAGCAAGTCGGACTGACCGATGGCGATACTACTGCTGCCGCGGACACGGTCGTAGTCCGCATAGCCCGCGTAGGGGATGACGACGTTGTTGGCGTCGTTGCCGCCAAACAGGAACACGCACACCAGCGCTTTGTAGTCGGTGGGAGCGCTGGACTGCGCTAGCGCTTGGATGAGCCCGAAACGTCCCAACCCGGTGAGCAACGCCGCTCCGCTGAGCACGCCACAACCGGCGTGGACCAAGAATTGCCGACGGGTAATGGCGATGGTCATCTCTCCACCTGATATTGTGAGGCGGTCGCGATCAGGTACATGGCTTCCCGGACGCGAGCCGTCAGACCGGCCCGATCGCCGTCGGAGATGGCGGTCACCGCTTCGCGCACGATCGCGCGTACGGCGTCGGTCATGGCACCATGCATGAGCCGGCCATTCAGGTCATCGATCAGCGCATTGGCGTCGCCCGCGGCCTCTGCCTCAAACGGCGTGGTATCGATCCACGTCCCCATCGGACGGTTCGATGGCGATGTCGGCATCCGGTGGTACGCGATGTTGTAGATGAAGTTGATTCGGGCCAAGGCGGTACCCGTTGACTGGAGGGCGAACTCGGGCGCGAGAGGACAGTTCGGTGGCGTCGCGCACGACATCCGGTTATTCGGCGGGTAGTAGTTGAACACCGTGGGCGAGCGGAACACGTCTTGACCCATGACCATGTTCGCGGGCAAGAACGATTCGCCGAGGACGAAGTCGGTGGTGTAGTTCACGGCGTCCCTGGTGATACCGAGAGCGCGTAAGGTATTGGTGATGAAAAGCACCGGCTCGCGGAGGTGGCCGTACGCTGCACTCGTAGGGCTCGCGCGCGCTTCGGGATCCAGCAGGATGGCCGCGATCAGCGCGCGCATATCGCCCCGGTTCCCCGAGCCGAAGATGATCCCCGATGCGGACGTGTAGGTCCCCGTGTTGAACGCGCTCGCGACGCTCGCGACGTAGCCGGGGCTCGGGTTGCTCGTCACCAGGTGCTGGATCAGTTGCGTGCCGATAAACGGACCGACGTTCGGGTGATTGAAGATGTTGTCCAACGCCTCGTTTAACTCAGTTGCCGCATCCTGCCGGCCAGGCAAGCCCGCGCCATCAAGCAATGTCTTCGGGTCGGTGTCGTGCCGGGTCTCAGAGGTGACGACCATCGGGTCGCGATAGTTTAGGATGCCAGGGGCGAGCTGGGCAGTCAGATTCCAGCCGGTGAACACGCGCGCGAAGTCGGCGATCTCGTCCTGCCCATAGGTTGGAATCGGGTTCCCCTGGGCATCAAGCTGGAGCGTGCCGTCAGGATTCAGCTTGTTCAGCCCGATCGAAAACAGTTGCAGGATTTCCCGGGCGTAGTTCTCGTTGACATTGGTCTTCACGTTGCCGGCCATGTTCAGGTACTGACCCATGGCCGGGTTCAGGGTGATGTCGTAGAGCAGCTGGCGGAAATTTCCGAAGGCGTTGCGGTCGAATAACTGCAAATACCGGGTCATCCAGCTCGACAGATGGATGTCGACTTGTGAGACGACGAAGATTTGTGTGAGCGCCCAGGCCACGCGCTGTCGAAGCTGGTCTTTCCCCCGCAGGGCGTTGGTATAGAACTGCACCTGCAGCGGGTACGCTGTGTAGTTGTCGCGAACGCAGAGGGCGCCGCATGTCGTCGAATCAGGGTTCGTCGGTGACCAGCAGATGCCGCCGTTCGCACAGGCGCCCGGATCCTTCGGGGTGACGTAATCGGTTCCCACGCTGGGCACGGCAGGATCGTTGGGGTACAGCACTGGCATCCCAAACTGCTCGTTGAGCCAGTTCTCATACCCGAGCGCCTGCACGTGCGCAACCGAGACAGGATAATTTGGGTCGCTCGGATCCGGGGCGAACGACGGACCAAACGTCGCCTGTTCAAGGAAGCGAGCAGCGTCGTTGGCCGGGATGCCGCCTTGGGAGAGCGCCGGTGTGGGTGCGATCAGCGAGATTCCACCGCCGACCAGCAGGGCGCACATGCGCAGCGCCGTGACCGTCCGCGCTGCGAACCGACACACGCCGCTGCCTCGATGCACAGGCTTCATTGAGGCATCCATCGGAGAACGCCTCGCTTCATAAGCTCCCTCGCAGGATGTCGGCGCGCGTTCGCCGGCGGGTCGGCGCTCCCGCGCGCTTCGCAACGGACGTTGCGGGAAATCATGCAGTCGCCAGGCGCAGTAAGTCAAGCGCGCAGGTGCTTTGCCCGCGGGAGGCGATGTCGGGAACACGACGATAGGTTAGCGGCAGGCGCGCGCTCAAGACATGCTCAGGCCGCGAGAAGGCTCTACGACGCGATCTCAGTGCGCCGGGAGGCGGTGGAGCGGGTGAACGGAATCGAACCGTCGTATGCAGCTTGGGAAGCTGCCGTTCTGCCATTGAACTACACCCGCGCCGCGGGGAATTCTACCGCTCAGGCTTTTGTGATGAGCATGAATAGCGCAGCCAACGCCGCAAGGCTCAGCGCAGCGTGCAGCCTCGCAAGCCTCGCAGTCATCCGCGCCGCATTTTTCGGATCAGCGCGCGGCTCAATTCCGGCAAGACGGCGGGTCAGGGGCAGCACTGCGAACACCTGCAATGAAGCCGCTGCTCCGAGAACCATCCCGCCGGCCAGCCACCACATGGCTCCGGCTGCCGATCCGGCAAATATCGCGGCCAGCGAGCCGATGACGCCGAGGAAGCCCTGAAAAATGGCAGGCTTGGGGTGCGCTGCCCGCACGGAGATGTCGGCCAGCTCCATTCCGGCCTCGTCAGTCGCGGGCTGCTCGACAAGACTGACGTAGGTGGCGGCGCCTGCAAAAAGCGCGCAGCAGAACAAGGCGATGTTCTGGGCGGCAAATTGAACCAGCAGCAGCGTTGAAGCCATCGCATCTCTCCCCTTTTTGGCGCCAGTCTAATGCGAAGGCAGCGACGATGCTGAGGTATGATTGTTTCCATGATCAGGGTCACGGTAAACGGCGACGCCCAGCGCTTTGACGGGCCGCTCGATGTGGCGGGGCTGCTCGCCAGGCTCGACTGCAAAGGCAAGAAGGTGGCGGTGGAGCGAAACGGCGAGATCGTCCCAAGGAGCGCCCACGGCAGCACTTTGCTTGCCGACGGCGATCGGCTGGAGCTCGTCGTGGCGGTCGGCGGTGGCTAGCATGACGGACTGCCTCGTCGTCGCAGGCAGAAGCTTCGGCTCGCGCCTGCTCGTGGGCACCGGCAAATACCGCGACTTCGCGCAGACGCGCGCCGCGGTCGAGGCGTCGGGGGCGCAGATCATCACGGTGGCGATTCGGCGCACCAACATCGGCCAGAAGCCCGGCGAGCCGAGCCTGCTCGAGGTGCTGCCGCCTTCGAAGTACACCTATCTGCCGAATACAGCCGGCTGCTACAACGCCGCTGACGCGGTACGCACCTTGCGCCTCGCGCGCGAGTTGCTCGACGGCCACGACCTCGTCAAGCTGGAGGTGCTCGGGGACCCGCACACGCTCTACCCGAACATGCCCGAGACCTTGAAGGCCGCGCAGCAGCTGGTCAAGGAAGGCTTCAAGGTGATGGTGTACTGCTCCGACGACCCGATCCAGGCGCAGATGCTCGAAGCCGCCGGCTGCGTCGCCGTCATGCCGCTCGCCTCGCTCATCGGCTCGGGCATGGGGATTCTCAATCCCTGGAACCTGCAGCTCGTGATCGATAAGGTGAAGGTACCGGTGCTCGTCGACGCGGGGGTCGGCACGGCCTCCGATGCCGCGATCGCGATGGAGCTCGGCTGCGACGGCGTGCTGATGAACACCGCGATCGCCGCGGCAAGGGATCCCGTGCTGATGGCCAAAGCGATGAGGAAGGCGCTCGAGGCCGGACGCGAAGCCTTCCTCGCCGGCCGCATGCCCAAAAAGCTCTACTGCGCGGCGCCCAGCTCGCCCACCGAAGGCACGATTTCCCCTTCACAATCCAAGGCGGCCTAAGCCGCGGCTTGCCGTGGCGCTTTCTTCGCTCCGCCCCGTTCGCAGCTACGTCCTGCGCCAAGGCAGGACGACGGCCGCACAGCAAAGGGCGCTAGAGGAGCTTTTCCCGAAGTACGGATTTGAATTTCAAAATCAATCGATCGATCCGCGTGCGCTTTTCGGTCGCGTCGCACCCTTGGTGCTGGAGATCGGGTCGGGAATGGGCGAGACCACCGCGGCGATCGCCAGGGCGACCCCCGAGGCCGATTTCATCGCCGTCGAGGTACACGGTCCTGGCGTCGGCGGCCTGCTCAAGCGCATTGCCGCCGACGGACTCGCCAACGTACGCATCATCCGGCACGACGCGCTGGAGGTGCTCGCGCGCATGATTCCCGACGGCGCGCTCGCCGCGATTCATCTGTTCTTCCCCGATCCCTGGCCGAAGAAGCGGCATCACAAGCGCCGCCTGGTGCAGCCTGAGTTCGCCGCCCTCGCCGCGCGCAAGCTCGCCCCAAAGGGTATCGTGCATGCCGCCACCGACTGGCCCGACTATGCTGAGCACATGAATTCAGTTTTTATGAATGAAACGCTGCTGGAGCCGGCGCCCTCGGGCTTTGTCGAGAGATTCGCCACCAAGTTCGAGACGCGCGGCAGACGCCTCGGGCACCCGATCCGCGACCTTTTTTTCAGGCGAAAATAGCGCCATGGCAGGCCACGGCTTTGCGCTTTTCGCCACGCCGATCGGACGCTGCGCCATCGTGTGGAGCGAGCGCGGCATCGCCGCCGTGCGTTTGCCCGAGCGGCGCGACAGCGAGACCCGGGCGCGCATCGTGCAGCGCTTTGCGCACGCGCAAGAGGCGCTGCCGCCGCGGCCCGCGCAGGATGCGCTCGAGCGCATCGTCGCGCTGCTGCAGGGCCAGGCGATCGATCTCTCGTCGATCGCGCTCGACCTGGACGGCGTGCCCGATTTCGATCGCGAAGTCTATCGCGTCGCGCGCAGCATTCCTTGCGGCAGCACTACCACCTACGGCGAAATCGCAGCGCGGCTGAACGAGCGCGGCTCGGCGCGCGACGTAGGCGTGGCGCTCGCCCGCAATCCCTTCGCGATCGTGGTGCCCTGCCATCGCGTGCTTGCGGCGGGAGGAAAAGCGGGCGGCTTCTCCGCCATGGGCGGACTCAAAACGAAGCTTCGGCTGCTGATGATCGAGCGGGCGCTCCCGCAGGGACTTTTCGAGGGCAGCGGGCTCAGCTCGTAAGGCAAAGCACTCGGCTCAACGCTTTTCGCCGGCGAGGAAGAGCTCAAGCAGCTCGTTGAGAAAAAGCCGCCCGCGCGCGCTCGGCCGAATGCGCCGCCAATCGCGTTCAAGGAGGCCGGCGTTTTCCGCCCTGCGCAGGGAATTCTCGATCGAAGAAATTTGCAGACCGGTCCTCTCCCAGAATAGCCTCATCTCGAAGCCTTCAGTCAGCCGCAGGGCGTTCAGCATGAACTCGAAAGGAATCTCTTTCGCGGGGACCTCGCGCTCCTCGACCAGAGAGTTCCTTGAAAGCAGATATTCCTTGGGCTGCTTGATGCGCGAATGCCGCGTGATACGGTCGGGGAAACTCAGCTTGCCGTGTGCGCCAGCGCCGATGCCGACGTAGTCGCCGAATTCCCAGTAGTTGAGATTATGGCGGCAGCGATGCCCCGAGCGCGCGAAAGCCGAGGTCTCGTAGTGCCCGTAGCCCGCGGCGCAGAGCGCGTCCTCCAGCGCGAGCTGCATGTCGGCGCTCTCGTCATGCTGAGGCAGCTGCGGCGGCTTGCTCCAGAACACGGTGTTAGGCTCGATCGTCAGCTGGTAGGCCGAGACGTGCGGCACGCCCAGGCGCACGGCCTCTTCGACGTCGGCACGCGCCATCGCAAGGCTCTGGCCGGGCAGAGCGTACATCAGGTCGACATTCACGTTGTCGAAGCTGTGCAGCGCCGCGGCGACGGCGCGGCGCGCCTCGTCGGCGCCGTGGATGCGGCCGAGAGCCGCGAGCATGCGATCGTCGAAGCTTTGCGCGCCGACCGAGATGCGGTTCACGCCCGCCTGCCTGAAGCCGGCGAAGCGCGCCGCTTCGACCGTGCCCGGATTTGCTTCGAGCGTGATTTCCGCTCCCGGCTCGAGCTGCAGGCGCGCGCGCACTCCGGAAAGCAGCGTCTCGATCGATTCGGGCGAGAACAGGCTCGGCGTGCCGCCGCCGATGAACAGGCTTAGCACCCGGCGGCCCCACACCGAGGGTAAAACCGCTTCCAAATCCAGGAACAGCCTTTCTACATATTCGCGCTCAGGCAGCGCTGCGGCGCGCTCGTGCGAGTTGAAGTCGCAGTACGGGCATTTGCGCACGCACCAAGGGATGTGAACGTAGAGTGCGAGCGGAGGCAGGACCTCCAGCCTGACTTCCCCGGGCTTGCTAAGGACGATGGGATCCATCCAGTAGCTCCAACAGCTTCGCCAGCGCCTGTGCGCGGTGGCTGATGCGGTTCTTCTCCGCGGGATCGAGCTCCGCCGCCGTCAGCCCCCGCTCGGGCAGCAGGAACAGCGCGTCGTAGCCAAAGCCGTTTGTGCCGCGCGGGGCGCGGGCGATCTCGCCTCTCCAGATGCCTTCGGCGACGAGCGGGCGCGGGTCCTCGGGATGCCGCAGCATGACCATGACGCAGCAGTAGTAGGCTTTGCGGTTCTGCCTCACGTTCAAAAGAATTTTTTCGTTGTTTCGAGCGTCCCGTACCTCGCGGCCGCCCTCGCGCCCGGCGTAGTAGGACGAGCGCACGCCCGGCTCGCCGCCGAGGGCATCGACGCACAGTCCCGAGTCATCGGCAAGCGCGGGCAAGCCTGCCGCCCGGCTCGCGTGGCGGGCCTTGGCGAGGGCATTCTCCAGGAAGGTCGCGTGCGGCTCATCGGCCTCGCCGACGCCGAGCGCCGGCTGCGATACGACTTCGATCGACCACGGCGCGAGCAGCGCCCCGATCTCCCTCAGCTTGCCGGGATTGTTGCTGGCCAGAACGAGTTTCACTGCGCGAGCGCGCGACGCTGATGCGCGATCAATTCGGTGATGCCCTGCTCACCTAGTGCAAGAAGCGCCTCGACCTCGGCGCGCGAGAACGGCTCGCCCTCCGCGGTTCCCTGCAGCTCGACGAAGCGGCCGGCGCCTGTCATCACGACGTTCATGTCGGTGCCGCAGGCGGAATCCTCGGCATAGTCGAGATCGAGCACCGGCACGCCCTGATAGATGCCGACCGACACCGCGGCGACGAAATCGCGCACCGGAAGCGCGGCCAGCAGTTTCTTCGACTGCAGCCACGTGAGGGCGTCGTGCACTGCGACAAATGCACCGGTGATCGCCGCAGTACGGGTGCCGCCGTCGGCCTGCAGCACATCGCAGTCCACCTGAACGCTGCGCGCACCCAGCGCCGGCAGGTCGATCACCGCACGCAGCGCCCGGCCGATGAGACGCTGGATCTCCTGCGTGCGCCCGCTCTGCCGGCCGCGCGCCGCTTCGCGCTCGGTGCGCGTATTGGTCGAGCGCGGCAGCATGCCGTACTCGGCGCTCACCCAGCCGCGGCCGCCCTCCTTGAGGAACGCCGGCACGCGTTCCTCCACGCTCGCCGTGCAAAGCACCCGCGTATCGCCGAATTCCACCAGCACCGAGCCCTCGGCGTGCCGCGTGTAGCGCCGCTGGATGCGCACCGCACGCAGTTCGCCGGGCTTCCTGCCGCTGGGCCTCATCGCGGCGCGTTCTTGCGCAGCGCCGCCTTGATCTCGGCGATCGCCTTCTCGATGTCCTCGTCGGACACGCGCAGGAAATCGAGGTCGGTGGCGCTGAAGTCCTGCACGTCGGTCGCGGGTTCGCGTTGCGGGGGGCTCAGAGGGACGGTCTGCGGGACATCGGCGACCTCGTCCTCGCCCCAGGCCAGCGCCACGACGGAGAGATTATCGCACTCGTCTCCGGCCCTCATTTCGGCGAGCGCCATGAGATCGGGAATCGCCTGGCCGAGCGGGTTGGCGATGAAACCGTGCACCAGCTGGCGCTGGGTGAGCGGCCCCCAGAAGCCGTCCGAGCAGAGTAGCAGCACGTCGTTTTTTGCCAGCCGGGCGCTTGCCGCCGACGGCTGGGGAGCCCGGTAGCCGCCCAGGGTCTGCAGCAGCCGGTTGCGCTCGGGATGCAAGGCGATCGACTCCTCTCGGATGCGTCCCTCGTCCACCAGCTGCTGCACCACCGTGTCATCGCGTGTGCGAGCGAGCACACGGCCCTCACGCAGCAGATAAAGCCGGCAATCGCCGACATTGCTCCAGTAGGCATAGCCGCCCTGCACCACGCAGGCGATGAGCGTCGTGCGCGGCATGTCGGGCAGCTTGAGCTTATGCGTCTGCCGCACGATGACCTCGTGCGCTGCGCTCATCGTGCGCGAGAGAAACTGCGCCGGGTCGGCGAGCCTCGGGCGTGACTCGCGCAGGAACGCCTCGCCGAGGCACTCGGTCGCGAGGTGCGCGGCGATTTCGCCGTGCAGGTGCCCGCCGAGGCCGTCGGCCACCGCCATGAGCAGCGCGCCCGGCGACTCCCAGTGGCCGACGCGATCCTCATTGGTGCGCCGCATGCCGCGCCGGCTGTCGTGCACGATGGAGAACTTCATGAGCGCAGCGCCTTCTGCAGCGCGAACACGCTCTGCGGCCGGTCGACGTGATGCAGCTGCAGGCACCAGTCCACCGTTTCGAGCAGCTCGTGGGAATACTTCCCCTCCCATACGCGCCGCGCCGGCCCCAGCTTGTCGTTTTTCAGGCGCTGATCGGCGCTCTGCAGCAGCGCGTTGCCCAGGCAGGCATACATGCTGGCACCGACCGAGTAGATGTCGCTCCAGGGACCGAGCACCTCGCGATCGACATGCTGCTCGGGCGAGGCGAACCCCGGCGTGAAGGTCTGCGGCAGTTTCATGCCTTCGGCCGAAAACGCCTGGCGCGCGGCACCGAAGTCGAGCAGCACCGGCGCGCCGTCGTTGCGCAAGTACACGTTGGAGGGCTTGATGTCGAGGTGCAGGAGCTTGTTCGAATGCACCTCGCGCAGGCCGTTGAGCAGCTGGGCGAAGGTGGCGCGGATCCAGGCCTCCTCGAGCGGGCCGCGGCGCCTGCCAATGTGATCGTGCAGCGTGCGGCCGCGTTCGTAGCGCATCACGAGATAGACCGTCTCGTTGGCGCGAAAGAAATTGAGCACACGCACGATATTGGGATGCGACAGGCCGGCGAGCGCGCGGCCTTCCTCGAAGAAGGATTTCATGCCGACGCGGAAGGTCGCGAGGTCCTTCTCCGGGATGCGCGGATGCGACTCGCCGTTCGCGCGCAAGGCGAGCGTCGAGGGCAGGTACTCCTTGATCGCGACCGGCGTCTCATTCTCATCGTGAGCGAGGTACACGAACGAGAAGCCGCCGGAGGCGAGAAGGCGAACGATGCGGTAGTTCTCGAGCTGCGTGCCTACCGGAATCGGCTCGTTGACCTGCCCGCCTGGCTGGTTGGCTTGGGACGTCATCTCCTCCTATGATAACGAAATGATCCGGAGTATGACCGGCTACGCCGCCGCATCGGCCGATTCGCCCCGCGGCACGCTGAGCTTCGAGTTGCGCTCGGTCAACGCGCGCTTCCTCGATCTGCAGTTGCGCGTCGCCGAGGAGCTGCGGCCGCTCGAGCCGATGCTGCGCGAGCTCATCATGGCGCGCATTTCGCGCGGCAAGCTGGAATGCCGGGTTTTCCTCAATGAAGGAGCGATCTCGCAGATCCCGCAACGGTTGAACTCCGAGGCGATCTCTCGGCTAAGAGGCCTGGCCGAGGAAGCGCGCAGGGCGTTCCCGGATGCCGCGCCGCTGCGCGTCGCAGACGTCTTGCGATGGCCTGGCGTGGTGGCGGAGCCCGCGGCCGACGCAGAGAAGCTGCGCGCCATCGCCGAGCGCTTGTGCGGCGGGGCGCTGGAGGAGCTGGTGGCGGCGCGCGAGCGCGAGGGCGCGAAGCTCGCCGCGAGCATAGGCGAGCGCATCGTCGCCATGCGCCGGCGCATCGAGGAGGTGGCGCCGCTCGTGCCGCAATCGCTCGCCGCTTACCAGGCTAGGCTCGCCGAGCGGCTGCGCGAGGCGCTTGGCACGGCCGACGACGAGCGCGTGCGCGCGGAGCTCGCGGTGTTTGCCGCCAAGGTCGACGTCGACGAAGAGCTGGAGCGCCTGCGCGCGCACCTCGGCGAGGCCGAGCGCACGCTCAGGCAGGGCGGGGCGGTCGGCAAGCGGCTCGACTTCATCGCGCAGGAGCTCAATCGCGAGGCCAACACGCTCGCCTCTAAGGCGGCGAGCCAGCAGCTGGCCGACTGCGCGCTCGAGCTCAAGCTCCTGGTCGAGCAGATCCGTGAACAGGTGCAGAACATCGAATGAGCGGGCTTCTGTTCGTGATCACCGCGCCGTCGGGGGCGGGCAAGACCTCGCTGATCGAGGCGCTGATGCGGGAGGATCCGAGCCTCAAGTTCTCCGTCTCGTATACCACGCGCGCGCCACGCCCGGGCGAGAAGGATGGCGTCGACTACCACTTCATCGACGACGCGACGTTCCTCGCCATGCGCAGCCGCGGCGAGTTTCTCGAGAGCGCGGAAGTGCACGGCTACCGCTACGGCACCTCGAAGAAGGTGATCCTCGATGCGCTGGAGCGTGGCGAGAACCTGATCCTCGAAATTGACTGGCAAGGGGCGCGGCAGGTGCGCAAGCTCTATCCCGACACGGTCGGCATCTTCATCCTGCCGCCCTCGGTCGAGGAGCTGGAGCGGCGCATGCGCGCCCGCGGGCAGGATGCCGAGGACGTCATCCAGCGTCGTATGCAGAACGCGCGCGAGGAGTTGTCGCACGCCGGCGAGTTCAAATACGCTATAATTAACAATCACTTCGACAATGCTCGGCAGCATCTCGCCGACATCATCCGCACTGAGCGCAAAAAACATGGCCCGCATCACCGTTGACGATTGCCTGAAGAGAATTCCCAACCGCTTCCAGCTCACGCTGGCGGCGACTTACCGCGCGCGCCAACTGGGCGCCGGCGCTTCGCCCCTGGTCGAGCCGAACCGCGACAAAGCGACCGTGATCGCGCTGCGCGAGATCGCCATCGGCAAGATAGGCACCGAAGTACTGAAGAAGAATCCGACCCCGCCCGCAACGGGCTTGTAAGACAATGGGGTCGGACCTGACCCCATGGCTGCTGCAGTCTCATTGCCGAATCCCGATCGCTTCGGCTACCTGAAGCCGAAGGACGTCGCGCGCCTCGCCGAGGCTTACCGGTTCTCGGAGGCGGCGCATGCCGGGCAGACGCGCCAGTCGGGCGACCCCTACATCTCGCATCCTCTGGCCGTCGCCGAGATCCTCGCCGATTGGCATCTCGACGGGCAGACGCTGATGGCGGCGCTGCTGCACGACGTGACCGAGGACACCTCGGTCACCAACGACGAGATCTCCGACACCTTCGGCAAGCCGGTCGCCGAGCTGGTCGACGGCGTCTCCAAGCTCGACCGCATCGAGTTCCAGAGCGCCGAGGACGCGCAGGCCGAGAACTTCCGCAAGATGCTGCTCGCCATGGCGCGCGACGTGCGCGTCATCCTGATCAAGCTCGCGGACCGGCTGCACAACATGCGCACGCTCGGCGCGGTGCCGCCCGCCAAGCGCCGCCGCGTCGCGCGCGAGACGATGGAGATCTATGCCCCCATCGCCAACCGGCTCGGGCTGAACAGCCTGTACCACGAGCTGCAGGAGCTCGCCTTTTCGCACCTCTACCCGTCGCGCTACAAGGTGCTCGCCAAGGCGACCAAGGCGGCGCGCGGCAACCGGCGCGAGATGATCGGCAGGACGCTGGAAGCGCTCAAGCGCAAGCTCTCAGAAAGCGGCGTCGAGGCCACCGTGCAGGGCCGCGAGAAGCACGTTTACTCGACCTACCGCAAGATGATCGAGAAGCACCTTTCGTTTTCCGAGGTCCACGATATCTTCGGCTGCCGGGTGGTCGTCAAGGACGTGCCGGCGTGCTACCTCGCCCTCGGCGCGCTGCATTCGCTCTACAAGCCGATCCCCGGCAAGTTCAAGGACTACATCGCCATTCCCAAGGCGAACGGCTATCAGTCGCTGCACACCGACCTGATCGGCCCCTACGGCGTGCCGGTGGAGGTCCAGGTGCGCACCGAGCAGATGCACCGCATCGCCGCCTCCGGCGTCGCCTCGCACTGGATCTACAAGGACGACACCGACAAGCTCTCCGAGCTGCAGAAGCAGACGCACCGCTGGCTGCAGTCGCTGCTTGAGATCCAGCACCAGTCGGGCGACCCGCAGGAGTTCCTTGAGCACGTCAAGGTCGACCTGTTCCCCGACGAGGTCTACGTGTTCACGCCCAAGGGCAAGATTCTCTCGCTGCCGCGCGGCGCGACCGCGGTGGATTTTGCCTACGTCGTGCACACCGACATCGGCAACCGCTGCGTCGCGGCGAAGGTCAACGGCGAGCTCGTCCCGCTGCGCACCGAGCTCAGGAACGGCGACCGCGTCGAGATCATCACCGCCAGCCACGCCAAGCCCAACCCGGGATGGCTGCAGTACGTGCGCACGGCCAAGGCGCGTTCCAACATCCGCCACTTCCTGAAGACCATGCAGTACGAGGAGTCGGCCGGGCTCGGCGAGCGGCTGCTCGATCAGGCGCTCAAGGCGCTGAACGGCTCGCTCGCCGAGGTCGACGACGCCAGCTGGGAGCGCGTCGTGCGCGACGGCGGCGCCCGCTCGCGCGAGGAGCTGCTTGCCGACATCGGCCTCGGCAAGCGCCTGCCGGCGGTGGTCGCGCGGCGGCTGCTCAAGCGCGGCGACACCACCCGCGAGGACGCGAAGCCCGGGGGCAGCGTCGTGATCCGCGGCACGGAGGGCGTGGCGGTGCAGCTCGCCACCTGCTGCCGGCCGATCCCCGGCGATGCGATCGTCGGCTCGATCAAGAAGGGCCAGGGCCTGGTGGTGCACGTCTCCGATTGCGGGAGCATCGTGCGCTCGCGCAAGAACGAGCCCGATCAATGGATCGACGTCGAGTGGGATGCGCGCACCACGCGGCTTTTCCAGGCAGCAATCAACGTCATGGTGGAGAACCGCCGCGGCGTGCTCGCCAGGGTCGCGTCCGAAATCGCGGAAGCCGGCTCGAACATCGACTCGATCACCATGGCAGAGGACCGCGCGGTCTTTACCAACATGCACTTCGTGGTCGAGGTTGCCAATCGCCAGCACCTCGCGCGAGTGATGCGCTCGCTGCGGCGACTCCCCGACGTGAAAAAGATTACGCGGGTGCGCGAATAATCATTTGATGGGGATGTTGAGCACGACATCGCCGCGCAGCACCTGAAGCTGCACGCGTCCCGAGGCGCGCAATGTCTTCGCCAGGCCCGGCAGCGACGTGACGCGGCGCTGGTTGACGGCGATGATGAGGTCGCCTCCCCTCAAGCCATGGCGGTATGCGCGCGAGCTCTCTTGGACCGACGTGATCAGCACGGCGCGGGTGCGCCCGGGTAGCCCCAGCCGCTCGGCTTCGGCGAGCGACGCGCCCGCCAGCTCGGGGATGGACTCGCCCCCGACGGCGCTCTCGATCTCGCCGATCTTGGCCTTGACGGTGCGCGTTTCGTTGCTGCGCTGCACGCGCAACTCCACCGTCTCGCCCACCGGCACCACGCCAAGGCGCGCGCGCAGCTCCGCGGCGCTGCGCACCGGACGCCCGTTCAGAGCGCTGATCAGGTCGCCCTCGCGCAATCCTGCCTGCTCGGCCGGGGATTTTGCTTGCACTTGCGCGACCTGCGCGCCTTGCCCGCCCTGGATGTCCTTCATGCTGATGCCCAGCCGCCCGCGCTTCACCTCGCCGAAGCGAACGAGCTGGTCCATCACCGCGCGCGCGAGCGCCGAGGGCACCGCAAAGCCAATGCCGACGTTGCCACCGGCCGGGCCGATGATCGCGGAGTTGATCCCGACCAGCTCGCCCTTCAGATTGACCAGCGCGCCGCCCGAATTGCCGGGATTGATGGGCGCATCGGTCTGAATGAAGTTCTCGAAGCCTTCCATCGACAGGCCGCTCCTGCCGAGCGCCGAAACGATGCCCGAGGTCGCCGTCTGGCCCAGGCCGAACGGATTGCCGATCGCAATCACGAAATCACCGACGCGCAGCGCGTCGGAATCGCCCCACTTCGCCTCCACCAGGCCCCCAGGCTGCACCTTGACGAGCGCGACGTCGGTGCCGGGGTCGGAGCCGACCAGCTGCGCCGGCAGCCTGCGGTTGTCCTTCAGCGTGATCACCACCTCGCGCGCATCTGTCACCACGTGCGCATTGGTGATGACGTAGCCGTTCTTCGCGTCGACGATCACGCCTGATCCGGCCGCGATCTGCGGCCTGGCCTGCTCGAGACCGCCGAAGAACTGCCTGAAGAACGGATCGCTCAGCAACGGATTTTGCTCGTCCGGACTCTTCTGCAGCACCGCGATGTTTACCACCGCCGGCGTAACCTTCTCGAGCAGCGGCGCGAGCGTCGGCACCCCGTCGCGCGTCGCGATGCCCGCGAGCTGCGCATGCGCAGCTCCGGCGAGCGCCAGGGAGGCGATAAAAAGCGTGCGGCTGCTCACGACGTCGACGAAGGTCTGCTCCGGGCTCGCTAGGCTCCCCGGGGCGGGGAGGCTCCTCGGTCGCTCATGACCTTCGGGAACACGATGCCAAAAGTCAGAATGCACACCGCCGGCCTGAGGATGAAAACCCCTTCTGGCCGGGCTTCATCCGCTTGAACGGCACGCCTTCCTGCCTGGGCTTTTCCATGGGCGGCCCCCATTTGCGGGCCGGCAGTGTATGACATGCCGACAGTGGTTCCCTTTGTTGCGCCAAGCTGACTGCGCAGGAATGCGCCTACGCTGTGGCGGGCTGCTTCAGCACGCGTTGGATCGTCCCGGCAAGAATGTTCTTGCTGTACGGCTTGGTGACATAGCCGTCCGCGCCCAGCCCGAGTCCCCTGCGGATGTCGTCGGGGTCGCTCTTTGCCGTGAGCATCACGATCGGCAGCATGGAGTAGATCGGGTGCCGGCGCATCTTCGCGAGGAGGTCAAAGCCATCGCCGTCGGGCAGCATGACGTCGAGAATCAGAATATCGGGTATGCCGTGGTCGAGCAGCGAATGCAAAAGCGCATTCACCGAGTCGGCGATGCGCACCACGAATCCGGCCATCGTTACTCTGAGATCGGCGAGCGCCAGCTGGTCGGGGTCATCCTCGACGATGAGGACGACCGTCTCGGCGCGCGGCTTGCCGACGCCGGCGCGGTTCTTAAGACGGTCCTCGGCGATATAGACCCCGTCGCGCGAGAGTTTGCCGCCGACCTCCAAGGCGTTCTGGTCCAGACGCACGGTGTCTTCTTCCACCAGGGCACGCGCTTTCGCGTTCGCCGCGGAAAAATCGAGGTCGTACTCGACCACGGCCTGCCTCGACTGCAGTAAATCGAGCTCCTCGAGCTCGTCCAGCCACTCGTTGAGCAGGTCATCGGGATACTCGCGCAAGCAGCCGCGCACGACGTCGACGTGCGCCTCGGTCTCGATCAGCCAGAGAATGCGCCGGTACTCGGCCGGGATCGCCACGTCCTGGCTCTCCCAGGCCTTGCGGCCTTCTGCGGTGAGTCGATAGATTTTTCCCTCTTTGAGCATCCGGTCCGACCTCCCCTGAGAAGTCTAGGCCAACAGCAAGGAAACAGACAAACGCGGCGTAAAGTTCTGCCCCCCGGGTGCGGCTGGTACGGCGCGACAGTCGATTAAACCATCTCGTTCGAGCGCAGCAGCAGGTCAGGCGGCACGACGAGGTCGAGCGCTTTTACGGCTTTGCGGTTGATGATCAGCTCGAACCTCGTGGGCTGTTCCATGGGCAGCTCGGCCGGGTTCGCGCCTTTGAAAATCTTGTCGACAAACGTGGCTGCGCGGTAATACATCGACGTTGAGCTTACACCGTAGGAAACCAGCCCGCCGGCGTCCACGAACAGCCGGGACTCATAGATCGCCGGCAGCCGATGCTGCGCGGCAAGCTCGATGACGGCTCGCCGGCGGGCTTCCGTAAGCGATCCAAGTCGCACGATGAGGGCATCGGCGGCCTGGGCTTTCGCAGTTTGGAAGGCGGACCCGATTTGAGCCGACCTTCGCACGTCGACCAGCAGCGCCTGAAGTCCCATGGATCGCGCTGCCGCGTCGATGGCTTTCCACACAGAGGCAAATGCCGGATTGCCCATGTTCATGAGAGCCGCAACCCGCTTCGTGCGTGGCGCGAGGGCGCGCAGCAGGTCGACCCGCTTTGTCTCCAGCTCACTCATCAGCATGGCAAGGCCCGTGACGTTGCCGCCCGGGCGCGCGAGGCTCGCTACCAGGCCGGTCTCCACCGGGTCTGCGACCGGAGCGGTGACTACCGGAATCTTCCCGCGGGCGTTCTTGGCGGCCAGAGTCGCGGGCGTGCCGCGGGCTACGATCAAATCGACGTTGAGCCTGGTCAGTTCGGCAGCGAGCTTCGGGTAGCGGCCATTGCGGCCCTCTGCCGAGCGATACGCGATGAGCAGGTTTTGACCCTCGACATAACCGAGCTCCCGCAGCCCCTTTCGAAACTCGTCGATGTTCGCCGCATTGGCCGCCAGGGAGACCGACTCGAGCACCCCGATGCGGTAAACCCGCTCGGCCTTCTTCTCCTGGGCCGCGAGCGGCGCAGCGATGAGTGCGAGCGCCCCTGCCATGAAGGCCCGTCTGGTAGCCATCAAGCAACTATATACCCTGGAGGCCGTGAGGCAGGCGATCGCTGTCACGGCTCCTCGCCGATCTCCGTGCGCTGCCCCCTTGGCGCAAGGCTTCGCGCCCGCGTCGGTGAGCGAGCGTTTCGCATAGCGGTAGCCGGTCGGCGTACCGATTGTCCGCGGCGCACTGCGCCGCAGAGCTGCGCGGGCAGCGCGTCGCATCCGCGCCGCTTCATCCTTGGCTTTGTTGCTGAGCGCCCGCCCCATCCGCCAAAACGCGTCAAACCGCGCCGAAGAGTCACCTTTTTGTCACGGTTTGCTACCCGCTCCACCTCTTGCAACCGCTTGCCGAAATTTCCCTCCGGGGATTCACGACCCCACGAGCAGGCAATGCGTGGCGTTTATGTGAAAATCGTGCCGCGTTTTGCCCCTGCGTCCACAGAAAGGGTCAGGCAAATGGCAACCAAACCGGCCAAGAAAAGATCGAGCAAGACCACACGCAAAATCGCGAAAAAAGTGCCCACGCGGCGCACGCGCGTGCGCACTGGCGCTCTGAGCGGCGTGCATCAGCGCGTGACGGTTCCCCGGGGACACCCGGCCGCGGTCATGAGAATGCATCAGCAAAGCGAGCTGACGCACGTCGGAAATACGGACCATTTCGATGTTTCCTACGTGACCAGCCTGGGCAACACGGGTGCTGCTCTGGCGAGCGCAATCCTTCAGAACTGCGAGCGCGACTACGCCACGCTGCAGCAAATTTTCGGCGGCATCACGCCGCAACAACTGCCCTTCATTGTGCAGATTACCCTCGACGCTACCGGCGCATCGCATTCGAGCTGCATGGGAACCGACATCTCGATCGGCGGAGAATCGGACCCTGCGGTGGATTTCATCCGCTCGCTGCTGGTGGCGGAAGCCGACGAGGTGTTCATGGCGAACTTCGGCCGCGGCTGGGATTGCGGCGCGAGCAACGGCGAAGGCCTCTCGCGGGTCCTCGCGAACGACA
>Ga0209577_10000396_pt1 | contig 44379 bp, 40 predicted proteins | sample GraSoiAngelo_109_FD_185874 | JGI IMG/M metagenome (GOLD analysis project Ga0209577, IMG submission 185874) | Grasslands soil microbial communities from the Angelo Coastal Reserve, California, USA - 14_0903_12_20cm (SPAdes) (version 2) | ecosystem: Environmental > Terrestrial > Soil > Grasslands... | reverse complement strand
CGGCGGTCGCCCCGCGACCCGGCTCCAGCGCCAGCCGCACGCCGGCGACCGCCGTCGGCGGGAACGATGCAGCTGCGAGCGCGTTCGCAGCGGTGTTCGTCCGGCTTGGCGCCGTACGAGCCGAGCGCTGCGTCGAGCTCGATCGCCAGGCCGGGTAGAGCCCCGCCAGCAAGATAAGCAGGATCGTGCCCGCCGCTCCGAGCGCGAGCGCGACCATATCGAGCCTGATCCCCGGCGACACCTCGAGCTGATGCATGAACCCGATGGGGAACAGCGGCGACGCCACAACGGCGATCAGCACGCCGGCGACCGCAGCCCCGGCCGCGACGAGTCCGACCCGGAGCATCGACAAGCCGAACAGCTGCGCGCGCGACATGCCGAGCGCGCGCAGCGCATCCTGCTCCACCCCTTCGAGGAAGATCTGTCGTGCGAGCAGTTGGGTGAAGATCGCAAGGACGGTGAGCAGCGCGAGGCCGCCGAACAGAAGAAGACCGACCGCCTGGAACACGGCCGTTCGACGAACCGCTGCGGTCTGTTCGCCTGCCGTGATGGTCGCATTGAGGTCTGAGTTGATCTTCGCCACGTCCTTGGTCAACTTCGGCACGGCTGCGATGCCGCCTCGCAAGCGCACCGCAAGAGTCGGACCGGCTCGGTCGGCATCCGCCGGGTGCGCTTCGTAGAACGCAGGGGTCAAGAGCAGAAGGGGTATGTAGCCGCCGGCGGCAGGATCAACCGTGCCCGCCGCGATGCCGATCCCTACGACCCGTACGGCGACCCTGCTCTTCGCGAATGTCAGGGTCAACGTGCTTCCGACGCTCGCGCCGAGGCGCTCCGCCTCGAACGTCGACAAGACGGCTTCATCGGTCCGCGAGGGAACGGCTCGCCTTCCCGACAAGATCCGGACCGCGTTCAACGTCGTGCCGATCCTTCCGTCGGGACTAGCGACCGCGAAGAGATCGGGGAACGTCTCTGTCACGCCGGACGGGCCCGTGACGCTGGCGGTGGCGGCGTCGGTCAGCGACCACTCTGTGATCTCGGGGAGGCTCTCGGCGGACGTGAGCTCAATGACCTGTATCGCGTTTATTTTGTTACCGTTCGTCCCGATGAGAACGTCGAAAGCGTTCGTAGATGCTCGGAAACGCGGATACGCGCTGACCGTCCGTCGTGCGCCCTCAACGGCAGCGATCGCGGCGCCGCTGCCGATCCCCGCGATCAACGCAAGCCCGACGAGCGCGCGCCAGCGCCGGCGGAGCTCGTGACGCGCGCGCATCCAAACCGCGCTCATTCGGCCCTCAGCGCGACGGCGGGTTGCGTGCGCGCGGCGGCGCGCGCGGGGATGCCGGCGATGATGTTCGCAAGGACGAGGGCGGCAGGGATCATCAGCAAAACTTGCAGCAGCGGAACGACCAAAAGCGGCACGTACCCGAGTTGGCCGACGAACAGGCGCCATCCCCACCGGCCAGCCATGGCTCCGACCGGCAGGCCGATCGCAAGGGAGATCACCATGATCGTGGAGGCCTGCCAGACGACGGTAAGACCGACCTGACTGCGCACGAACCCAAGCGCGCGCAAGATAGCGAGGTCTCGACGGCGACGGCGGACGGATGTGAGGAGCGTGTGCACGAGCGTCCCGGCAGCAACCAGCGCCAGTAAGCCTGCGCCGATGCTCGGAAGATTCGAGATTCCATCCAGGTTGGCAAGGTCGCTCGTTTCCGAGCGCCTGACGACGAAGGAGTTGGGCGCCAACGCCTGGATCCGGGCGGAACCCTGGTCGAGCGAGACACCGGGTGCGAAGCGCATGAAAGCGCTGTTGTCGATCACGGACTCTGAGAGGCCCTTGCTTATGATGAACTTATCGCTAACCACAGCGACGTTTCCGCTTCCCGTTTGGGTGAAGAAGAACACCGGGGTTGCGACGCTCCCAACTATGCGCAGCGGGGAAGGCTTGCCGACGGGTGAGTCGTTGTTGGGATCGAGAAGCTGCACGCTGATGGTCTTACCAATCGCAGTGTGAAGCGCGCGTATCGTCTTCGAGCCGAGGGCGATCTCCGCCGGTCCTTCCGGTCTGCGCCCGGCAACGATCGAGGGTCCGAACGAACCCGCTTTGAAACTAAGAGCATTTATCAACGTGCGCCCGATGCTGAGATCGGGCAGCCCTCCGAGCGCGTACGACTGAACCGTCCCCTCTGCTACGAGCCTACGCGCGACCCCATCCGTGGAGGCCTCCGTGTCCCGTGTGTTTCCCCCGTCGATCACGTCGAAGTTCCATCCCGACAAGCGCGGCGTCGCGACCAAGGTATGAAGGCTCGCGCCAAACGCGAGCGCCGCGGATACCGCCGTCAACGCCAGCACCGATCCGAAGATGGTGGTTCGAACCGGGACCGACGTAGCGCCATGACCCGGCTCGAGCGCCATCCTGACGCCGGCGACCGCGCTTGGCGGGAACGAAGCCTTTGCGAGGGCATCCACTGTGCGGTTGGTTGCGCGTGTGCGCTCGCCCTTGACAAAGCCCGCCGTCTTGCTCGCCCGCCAGGCGGGCCACACACCGGCCAAGATGATCAGAAGGACGGTCGCTCCCCCGCCGATAGCGAGAGCAACGCTATCGACGCGGAATCCCGACGAGGTCTCGAGCTGCCGCATCAGGCCGATCGGGAGGAATGGTGAAGCCGCGATCGCAACCACCACCGTGACGAGCGCGGCCCCAAGCCCGACGACGGCAACTCTGAGAAGGGACAGCATCATGAGCTGGCGGCTGGACATCCCAAGCGCACGAAGCGCCCCGTACTCGTCGGACTCTACGACGATTTGCCGCGCCAGCAACTGGCCAAAGATCGCAAGTACGGTGACGATGGCGAGTCCCGCGAATACTGCGAGACCAACCGCCTGGAACCCAGCCGTACGGCGAACGGCGGCATTCTGGGGGACCGGGGCAACGGTCGATTGCAGCTTGCCACTCAGCTCTTTGGCTATCTCGCCAAGCCCTGCCGCCCCTCCCCGTACCGTTACTGCGAGGACGGGTCCCTCACTGTGATCCGGACGCTCGTTCTGCGCGTAGAACGCAGGAGTAAGCAGCAGCAACGGGATGTATCCTCCGGCGGCGGGGTCGATCTCACCGGCGGCGATGCCGATACCGACCACCCGCACCCTCCGCTCGACATCCGGGAAGCGAAGCGTCAAGTTGCTCCCGACCCGCGCGCCGAGGTGCTGAGCTTGGATCGAGCTTAGAACACCCTCGTCGGCGCGTGCGGGGTCTGCGGGCCGGCCCTTCAGGATCTTCACTCGGTTGATCGTCGTCCCGATGCGACCATCCGGACTCGCGACCGGGAAGATGTCCGGGAAGGCCTCCGTGAAACCAGAAGGGCCGGTAACCGTGCAAGTGAATGAGTCGACGAACGAATAACCCGTGATCGCGCGGAGTCCGATCGCTTGCTTTATCAGGGCGCTCTGCTTCGGCAGCGGCACATCGCCCGTGACTCCGATCAAATCGTCATACGCGTTGGTCGCCGCGCGGAAGCGCGGATAGACGGAGTCGGTCCTTCGCGCGCCTGCGACGGCGGCGATCGCCACCCCCCCGCCGATCCCCGCGATCAGCGCCAGGCTGACGAGCGCACGCCAGCGAGTGCGAAGCTCGTTCTGCGCGCGCATCCACACGGCGCTCATGTCACTCGGTCCTCAGGACGACGGCGGCTTCCGTTCGAGCAGCCGCCCGCGCCGGCAATGCGCCGATGACGTTGGCCAGCAGCAAGGTCGATGGGATCGCAACGCCGAGAACGACCGCGGAGATCACGGGGACCGACGGAACGCCAAGGCCGCTCGCGAACATCGACCAGATCGCGCGCCCGGCGATGATGCCAAGGGGCAAGCCGAGAAGAAGCGCCGTTACAGCGAGCGTCGATGTCTGCCAGGCGACCGTCGCAATTATCTGGCGTCGTATGAACCCGATCGTCTTAAGGATGGCCAAGTCGCGCGCGCGCAGGCGAACCGACGTTAGCAAGGCGTGCGCCAGGGTCGCGGCTGCGAACAGCGCCAGCAGCCCCGCCAGGATGAGCGGCACCGAACGGACCCGCGTCAGGACCCCGAGCTCGATCGGGCGCTGCTGCGAGACGACTGAGCAATCGTTCGTCTGCGCGCACTGCGGATCGACGAACAAGTCACGCAGCCGTTTCTCGGCGGCAGGTTCATCCGCCCCACCGCGAATCCGGAAGAGAAGGAAGTTGTAGGGCTCCGGCGCGTCGGGGTTGATCGTCTTCTCGTAGGCCGTGAAGTTGGCTGCCACCATCGCCGCGCCGTCACCGAGCGACGTGGGCGTGAAGCTTCCTCGCCCCAGCGTTGGAAAAACCGCGCGCCCGACCACGGTCATCGAGCGAGGCTGCGTCTCGAGCGGAAGTGTTACCGGGATCGTGCGCCCCACGGATGTGCGAAGCCGTCGCATCACCAACGTCCCGATCACGATCTCGTTCGGCTTCTCGGCAGGCCGCCCTTCGAGCAGCGCCGGGTAGACGTTGCCCTTGATGCGATCGAGTCCAATCGCCGGCACATCCCGGCCACCGATCGTCACCGCTCCATAGTTCCCACCGGTGTAGCCTGAGATGCCGGGGTCGGCGTTGATTTCGGCGGCATGCTCCTTGAGATGGACCGTGCCGAACGACGAATCGGCGATCACAGTCCAACGCTGCCCATACGCGGCCGGAACGGTCACCAGCCGGTTGAGGCTGCTCCCGAACATGAGCGCCGCGGTCAGTGCGGCGAGACCGACGATGCTCCCCGCGAGCGCGCCGCGCAACGGCAGTGAACGCTTCCCGTGATGCTGCTCGAACGCCATGCGGATCCCGGCTGCCGCGGGCGGTGCCATGCCCGCGCGCGCGGCTCCTTCCGCAAGCACGCTCCGTCGGGTCGCCGGTCCCTCGGTGCCCCGCCCGGACGCTAGACGCAGCGCCGGCAGCGCCGCTCGCGCGAGGAGCAGCACGACCAACCCGACGGCACCGAGGGCGATGATCGCGACGTTGGCTTCGAACCCCGGCGACGGTTCGGCCAGGCGGGCCGGCCCGATCGGCATGAACGGCGACACCGCGAGCGCGCCGAGCGCCGCGAGAACGGCTCCGATCGTTGCGATCAATCCCACCCGGATCAGCCCGACGACGACGACTTGCGTCCGCGTGAAACCGAGCGCGCGCAAGGTGCCGTAGTCGTCCCCTTCGACGAACTGCTGTCGCGCGATCGCCTGACCCAGGACGAACAGGATCGCGACGGCAATCAGCCCAGCGAAGACGTATAGCGCGATTGCGAGCGGCATGATCGCGCGCTGCTCGCGCTCCCCCGTCTGCGCGAGGTCCTGGAAGAACGTGCCGCCTAGGGTCTCCGGATACTTCTTCACCAAAGCGTCGGCGGCGTCCTCAAACGCCTGGATGTCCCCCCGGGGCTGAAGCCGGACGAATGCGCCGTCGTAGTTCAGGTTCTGGCGCGATGTCAGCGACGGTTGCGAGTTGAAGAAAGCGGGCGTCACGACGATGGTCGGCTGGGCGTCGAGCGGCGTTGTCGGCACCACAGACTCCGGTTGGATGCCGACCCCGACGATCCGGAGCGAGATCCGGACACCATCTTTGAGCTTCTCCGTTTTGAAGAGAAACATCGGAACGACGCTCCCTACGTGGACCTGCAGGAGACGCGCCCCCAGCGGATCCACGAGTGCCTCATCGGATGCGGCCGGATTGGGCGCGCGCCCCGCGATGATCTTCGGACGCTGGATCGAGATCATCGTGTGATCGTCGACCGCCGCGTTCGGTAACGGCGACGAGTTCAGATCGGGGCGTCCCTTCTTGTCGAGCGGCACGAGCGGGATCCCCGCGATCTTCCCGATCGACTCGACGCCGGGTAGCGCGCCGAGGGCGTCGTAGAAGCCGCCCAGCCCGCTCCCGCCGACTGAAACGAGCAGATCCGCGGCCCGGGACGTCTGCCTCATGCGCGGGAACGCCGTCTGCGTCCTGCGCGCGCCGTCCGCAGCCCCTAATGCCGCCGCTCCCGCGATCCCGATCAACAACGACAGCACGACGGTCGCGCGCCACCGCTGGCGCAAGACCGCGCGCACCCATGTCGATACGGCCGTCATTCCGCCCTCAGCACCAACGCCGGTTTCGTTCGAGCAGCCGCGCGCGCGGGCAAGCCGGCGGCCACGTTCGCAAGGACGAGGGTCGCGGGAACGATGAGGATCACCAGCCACGGCGTGCGAGCCGCGGGCACGACGCCTAGGTTTCTCGCGAAGGCGTTCCACGCCCAGCGGCCGGCGGCGATGCCAATGGGCAAACCCAGTGCAAGCGCGATGGTGGCAAGGATGCTCGCCTGCGCGGAGACCGCGCCGCGGACTTGCCGGCGAACGAACCCGAGCGTCATCAATATCGCGATGTCGCTTCGCCGCCGCGAGACCGCACTGACGAGTGTGTGGATGAGGGTCGCCGCGGCCATGAATCCGAGCAGGCCGGCGAGCGCGATGGGCGCCGATTCGACGTGCGTCAGACTCACCAAGTCGGCGCCGCGCTCCCGAACCTGGATGGGGAAGAGGAACGGGAAGTTGTCTCGAAGATCGGACACCTTTGCGCGCACGTCGGTACCGGGACGGTAGCGGACGATCAAGGGAAGCTCCGACGCGTCACGGACTTCCGCCGGGGCGACACGGCGAACGCCGTCCATCGTCAGCGCCGCACTTTCGCCCGGCCCGACGACCTGGAAGAAGAACGGCGGAACGACGGTCTCTCCTATGAGCCGGAATCGGCCAGTAACGGTCGGTTGCCCCGACCCTTGAGGGAACCGAACCGTGACATCCGAGCCGACGCGCGCGTGGAGCAAGCGGATTAGTGCCGGACCCAGGGCGATCTCGTCGGCGGCCTGCGGGGCGCGACCGGAAAGCATCGTCGGACGGATGCCCCCGCGCCCGTAGACGAACGGAATGAGATCCTTACCTCCGATTTGAACGTTGATTGCACCGCCGTAAACCTTCGCCTCAACGTCGGGATCTTTCGCCAGCGCTTGATCCAAACCTGGACCTTGGTTCGCAACGATCAGATCCCAACCGAACCCGTAAAGCTCTGGGGTATCGACGAGGTGCGCGAGGCTCGCAGCAAAGATCGCTGCCGCCGCGAGCGCTGCCGTGCCGACCAACATCCCGGTCACAGCGGATCTCAACGGAACCGAGCTCCGTCCGCGGCCGGCATTCAAAGCCATACCCGCGCCGGTTACAAGAGCCGGAGGCGCCGATGCGCGCGCGAGGCCGGACACGATCTTTGACGGCCGCTGCAGCGCGACGGCCGCTGGATCCCAGCCGGACGCTCGCCACGCCGGCCAGATGGAGATGATCGGAATCGCGATCAACAGAGCCGCGATCCCCACTCCGATCACGATCGGGTCGATGCGGACGCCGGGAGACGGTTCGACGAGCCGAGCAAGACCGATCGGCGTGAGCGGACTCGCGACGATGGCCACTACCGTCGCTGCGGCGACCGCGACGACAGCGATCAACGCGGCCCGCACGATGCCCATGGTTGTCAGCTCCCTGCGAGTCATGCCGAGCGCGCGCAGGACCGGGTAGTCCTCGGCCTCCCTAAGCGCCTGTCGCGCGAGCGCTTGGCCGAATATGGCGGCCGCCGCCAGTCCCACGAGCGCCGCCAAGGCCCAAAGCGCAACGACTTCGAACCGGAGCGTTTTCTGGACACCTGCAACATGGCGAGGTCCCGTGATCGGCACGTCCACGGACACCGGGAGCTTCCGGACACGATCGACGAACGATGCGATGTCCGCAGACCCACGCCGAAGACGGACGGACGGAGCGTCTGTCGACGGCCCGATGAGGTTGGCGTACTTGTGGAAGAAGGCAGGCGTGACGCCAAGTCCCGCGACAGAGGCTTGGCCGACGGCCGGCAGGCTTCCCGGAGTGATGCCGATCCCCACAACTTCGACGGGAGCCCACAACGGTTTTGGGCTATCGCTCGAGAAATCGAGGAGCCGTACCTCGAGTCGCTGGCCGACCTTGATGCCGAAGCGGTCTGCAGCGGCCCAATCCAAGAACGCCGCGTCGGCACGCGCCGGATCTGGAGCGCGCCCCTCGAGGATCCGCGCCTTGTTGATATCGAACCCTTCACGCCCGCGGGGGTCGCCCCCGGCCAAGAACTCGGGAGCGCCGATCGTTCGGTTCGTTCCGGGAAATCGAACGGTGTCGGAGACGAACGTGCTTAACGTGTAGTCCAGAACTTCGGGGAACGAGGCGATCTCCTGTTGGATCTTCGTCGGCGTCGCAGGATCATCCGTGCCGATGCCACCGAGGACGACGTCGTACCCCTTGTACGCGCGCACGAATCGCGGATATGAGCTGCTCGTGCGCCGCGCACCCGCAGCAGCGGCGATCGCCGCCCCTGCTGCGATGCCGAGGGTAAGTCCCAAGAGGAGCCACGCGGCCCACCGCGCCCGTATCTCGGCGCGAAGCCGAACGAGGACCGCGCTCATCATTCGGTCCTCAAGACGAGAGCGGGTTTCGTTCGAGCAGCCGCGCGCGCCGGCAGCAGCGAAAGCACGATCGCCAGGACGAGGGTTGCGGGCACGGTAAGCAGCACCGCCGGGAGCGGGGTCACCGGAACGGCGCGGATGCCCAGCTGGGTCGCCAGCAGGTTCCACAGCGCGCGCCCGATGACAATACCGACCGGAACGGCGACGACCACGGCAACGATCGCCAGCGCGCTTGCCTGCCAAGCGACTGCGCGCCGCACCTGCCCGCGCACGAACCCGAGCGTCTTCAAGATCGCCAGATCGCGGCGTCGCCGGCGGATCGCGGTGACGACCGCGTGCGCCAGCGTCGCCGCCGACAACAAGCCGAGCAGCCCCGCCAGCACGAACGGCAATGCCTTCACGCGGCCGAAGTCGAGGATGTCGTTCGGGGTCGGCGTCGCGTAGACGGCAGCCTCGGGGAAGCGCTGTTTGATGGTCGCCCAGCCCGCGCGTCTCGCCGCCGGCGATGTGAACCGCACCCACATCACGTTCGGCGGCGGGGCTCCGGGAACGGCGGACGCCTCGGCGTAATTGAAAATGGACCCTTGGCCGAGCGACCCTTGGGCGCTGAACGGCGGAACCACGGCAACGCCGACGATCCGAAGCTTCGCCACCACGAACCCGTTCCCGATGTCCCCGTACACCGTGTCACCGATGCGCGCGTGCAGATTCTCGATCGTCTTCTTGCCGAGCGCGATCTCACCGGCGGATTCCGGCAGGCGTCCGTCGATCGCCGACGGAACCACCTGCGCTCCGAACACTCGCTCGAACACCAGGGCGTTCGCAACGACTCCTGCCTTGTCGACGTCGCTCTTGTTCTTGCTGATCTTCAGATCGACGTCGGCAGCACCGACCGCGATCCCGCCGACCCCGGGAAGCGTTTCGACGGCCGGCATGAACTTCTTCTGCACGTCATCAGAGCCGAAGTTCGGTGCGTCGACTTCCGTGTCCCATCCCACCCCGTAGAGGGCCGGCGTCGCGAGGAGGTGGTGGAGGCTGCTCGCGAACGTGAACGTCGCGACGAGAGCAGTCAGCCCGACGGCGACGCCAACCAGTGTCGTTCGCACCGGCAGCGCCGTGCGACCGTGGCCCGGCTCGAGTGCGAGCCGAACACCGGCGACGGCGGTCGGAGGCATCGACGCGCGGGCGAACGCCCCGGCAGCAACCGACGGCCTCGCGTTGGGGATCTCGGCCGTACCGAGCCCGAAGCCGGTCGCGCGCGCCAGCCGCCACCCTGCGAACGCGGAGACCCCTATGACGACGGCGATCAAGGCTGCGGCACCGACGAGCAACGCTGTGGCGTCGAACGCGATCCCCGGGTGCGGCTCCGCTAAACGCGGGTTCCCGATCGGGGCCAGCGAGGACAACAGGTAGGCAACGACGATTCCAACAACGCTCGCCAGGGATGCGACGATGGCGCCGCGCGCGATCACCACGGCGACGAGATCTTCGCGCGTCATACCGAGCGCACGCATCGTGGGGAACTCGAAGGATTCGATGAACACATTGCGCGCCAGCAATTGCCCCAGGACGAGAAGCAGCGTCAGGCCGGCGACGCCGGCGAGTATCCAGAGAGCCAGCGCTTGAAGATGGAACGATCGCTCGATCGCTTTCGACAGAGGCGCGATGAGGATGAGGTTGTAGTTCGCACGTTGCCGCGGATCCTGGATCTGACGGACGATCTCGCTCTCGTACACCCGTTGGTCTGCGGCTCCGTGACGAAGTCGCACGGTAGCCATCTCGAACGACGTCACCGACCGTAGATAGCGTCGCGCCAACGCGGGGCTGATGTAGTCGGTCGGGCCGGCCGCTCCCGAGAAGGGAAAATCGGTCGGCGACAAGACGACACCGACCACGCGAAGATCGAAGTGGATAAGGTTTGAGACGCTCGACTGCGTCTGGTCGTACCCACCGCTGGCCGTCGACGGACCTCCCCCCGGGGGCAGACCCTCAAGGTGGACGACGCCACCGAGGCGCGCGTTCAGGTTCTTGAGGTCGAACGTGCTCACTGCGATCTCGTCGAGCGCGTTCACGTTGGGCAGCCGCCCGTCGAGGATCTTGGGCCGCCCGAGCTCGCCGGGCGCGTCCTGATACGCGCGCATGCCGTACGTCGTCTTCGGATCGTTATGGATGATCATCTCCAGCCCGACCCAGCGGCCGGCTTGAACGACCTGCGGCAAGGCTGACGCCTTCGCCAGATCGATGTTCGGAAACGGTGGTCCGAGGTTGGGGACCATCACGTCGGGCACGTTCGACCATCGCAACAACCGCGGATAGGCGGAGTCCGTGCGTCTGGCCGCCGCGACCGCGGCGAAAACGACCCCGGAGAGCACGCCCATCAACAGGGAAAGTGCGACCCACGCGCGCCAGCGCGTGCGCATCTCGCTCCTGACCCGAAGCAAAACGGCACCCATCACTCCGCCCTCAACACCAACGCAGGTTTCGTTCGAGCAGCCGCGCGCGCAGGCAGCGCAGCGATCAGATTCCCGAGGAGCAACGCGGCGGGGATCGTCAGAAGGACGGGCGCGAAGCGGACGGCCGGCTCGGGAACATATCCGAGCTGATTGGCGAATGTGGTCCACGACCATCGGCCGGCCCCGATGCCGAGCGGGATCCCCACGATGAGCGCAAGCACAACCAATGTCGTCGCTTGCCAGGCGACGGCTGCTCGGACTTGGGAACCAACGAAACCGAGGGTTCGGAGAATCGCTAGATCGCGCGCGCGCCTGCGCACGGCCGTCACGAGGATGTGCGCGAGGGTGGCCGCAGACAGAAGCGCAAGCAATCCCGCCAGCACGAATGGCAGATTGATCACTCGCTGCAGGTTCGCCGCATCGCCGAAATCCGCGGCGAGTGAGATCGAGAGACCCCCGAGATCCTTCTTGAGAGTCTCTCTTCCCGATGTAGCGGAGACGCCTTCCGCAAACCGAAACACGTACAGGTCTTCGCTGAGCGTGGGCTGGAGACGTCGCAAACCTTGGAACGTCATGAAACCACCGTTTCCGGCGACAGTTCCGGTGATCGCGGGTGGAACGACGGTACGACCGACGATGCGATACTTCTGAGGCACGTTGGCCACGACGTCAACGACGTCGCCGACGCGCGCGTGGATCGCTCGCAGCGCGCGAGTGCCGAGCGCGATCTCGTCTACTGCCCGCGGCGGGCGCCCTTCCAAGATGACGGGCTCGATCGCGCCCTTGACCTGATCTAACCCAAGGATGTTGAGCGGTTCGCGTCCGATCAATACCGTGGAACCGCCTCCCCCCGAGAACTCCGCAACGTCCCGATCCCCTTGAAGGATCGGTAAGACCCGGGCTGCGTCCTCGCCGTCGAAGTCGTCGCCGATCACGCCGCTGAAATTCCAACCGATGAGTCGCGGTGTGTGGAGGAGATGACCAAGGCTGCCGGCGAAACCGAAAGAGGTCACGAGGGCTGCGAGTCCGATGATCGCGCCGAACAGGGTCGAGCGGACCGGCATCGATGTACGCCCACGGCCGGTTTCAAGCGCCATCCGAACCCCGGCCACGGACGGTGGCGGAAACGAGGAGCCCGCAAGCCAGTTCGCGATACGGGAAGGCCGATCCCTGGCCTCATCGACATCGGTCGCCGGCCTCGTGGCCGTTCGCGCCTCGGCGAGAGCTCCCAGAAGGAGGGAGATCCCTATCACGGCGGCGGCACCGACGAGCAACGCACGAACGTCGAACGAAAACCCCGGGCGGGGATCGATGAGCCGAGCGAGTCCGATCGGCGTTAAGGGGGAAACAGCAACCGCGACCAAAACGGCGATGACTGCTCCCACAGCACTCACGATCAAGAGCCGAAACAGCGCCGTCGTGAAGACCTGAGCGGAGGTCATCCCCAGCGCTCGAAGTGCCGGGTTCTCATCCGACTCGATGAACGATTGGCGGATGATCGCTTGCCCGACAACGAGAAGGGATGTGACCCCGGCGAGCAATGCCAGGAGCCACAGAGCTATCGCTTGGATATGTATGGTTCGTGTGACGGCGGCAGCGTTTTGTGGCTCGTTGAACGCTTGGACACGAGTTGATGCGGATGCACCGCCTAACAATCCATGCTTCTGGATCGCGTCGAGGACTGCAGGCACATCGTTCTCATGTCTCAGCTTGAGCAGCAGTGCTGGGAAAGTCGGAGTCTTCGAAATGAAGGCGCGATAGAAAGCCGGCGTGAGGTGGATCGGCGGGTATCCCAGGCCCGGAGGTAACTCGTACGATTGCGCTTCGATCCCCACCACGCGCACGCGCGGGTGCGGACCTGTCAGTGTCGTCGTTGAAGGCCCGTTCGCGAAGTCTTTGAACGACGGAAGGGCATAGTCCAAGTAATCGCCCACATGGATGTTGTACGAGCGAGCCGCGAGGTAGGACACGACTCCCTCGTCGACGGCAGCCGGATCGGCGTAGTGCCCTTCGATGATGAGCATCCGATTGAGCACCGTGTCGAACCGGCCATCGGGGCTCGCGAAGCTGACGACGGGATTCTCATCGCCGATCGGCGTGAGAGACGTGCCCCTGGACGTCTTGATGAAGCCGAGGAAGGCTTGGAACGGCGCTGTATCGACCACCTCTGGCAAGCGTCGCGCATACTCGAAGTTGACGTTGGCGAATCCGAAGACCCGGCCAGAGTTTGCGATCCCGAGCTGCGCCGTATTCTGAGCCGTCCGGAACAAGGGAAAGGTCGAGTCCTGTCTGCGTGCGCCTGCCGAGGCGCCCAAAACCAAACCGCCCGCAAGGCCGATCACGCCGGCAAGAGCGAGAGACGCACGCCACCGCGCGCGCAACTCCGCGCGCGCGCGCATCCACACCGCGCTCATGAGCTCATCCGGCGCGCCACCGGCGCGCCTCCCCCGTCACCCGAGCTCCTACGCCTCGGGTTCGATCGCCGCCGCTGCTTGCGCGACGACTGCCGGTTCCGGCTGACCCGCGATCCGCCCGTCGGCCAGCTGAACGATCCGGTCGGCCGCCGACGCGACCTTCGCGTCGTGCGTCACGAGCATGATCGTCTGTCCGTCGTCGTGGAGCCGCTTGAACAGCTCGAGCACTTCCGCTCCGCCTGCCGAGTCCAATGAACCGGTCGGCTCGTCGGCAAGCAGCAGCGTCGGTTGGTTCGCCAGCGCGCGCGCGATCGCGAGGCGCTGGCGCTGTCCGCCGGAGAGAACGCCCGGCGCGTTCTTCGCCTTATCGCTCAACCCGAGCAGATCGAGAAGGTCGCGCGCGCGCGTCTCTGCCGACTTCCGCGAAGAACCGGCGATGATCGCCGGCAGCGTGACGTTCTCGAGCACGCTCATGCCCTCGAGGAGGTTGAAGAACTGGAACACGATGCCGATGTGCTTGCGGCGCAATCGGGCGAGCTGGTTCTCGTCCTTGTCCGACAATGTGTTGTCGGCCAGCCAGATCTCACCGTCGGTCGGCTTGTCGAGGCCTGCGATCAGATTCAGAAGCGTCGACTTGCCACAGCCCGACGGCCCCATCACCGCAACGAACTCCGCCGGCGCGATGGTCATGTCGACACCGCGGAGCGCGCGCACCGGCACGCCCTCGGACTCGTACGTCTTCCTCAGATCTTTCGTGCGAACGACGTCGCTCATACTCGTTCCCCCTCGATCCCTGCGCCTGCCGTGACGGCCGGCGCGACATCAACAACTTTGATCCGGTACGCGACCACTTGGGCCTCGCGCCCCTTCACGAGCGTCGGGTCCATCTGTTCGGCGTCCACCGGCGGGTCAAGCGCCTTGAAGGTCGCCTCACTCATGACGATCTGGCCACCCGGCCGTGCCAGATCCTGCAGTCTCGCCGACATGTTCACCGTGTCGCCGACGAGCGTGTACTCCATGCGCTCCGCCGAACCTAGCAAGGCCGCCGCAACTTCGCCGGTCGACAGCCCGATGCCGATGTTGAACGGCGTGAGACCCTCGGCGATCCAGCGAGAGTTCAAGGCGGCCTGGGATTCGTGCATCTGGATGGCGGCACGCAGCGCGCGGTCGGCGTGGTCCTCCTGGGGGAACGGAGCGCCGAACACGGCCATCACGCCGTCACCGGTGAACTGCATGTGCGTGCCACCGTGGGTCTGGATCGCGTCGATCAGAAGGGCGCGGTGGTCGTTCAGCTGCCCTGCGAGGTTCATCGGGTCGGTACGCTCGGCGATCCCGGAGTACCCGCGCACGTCCGACATCAGAATGGTGACGACCATCCGCTCGGTCTCGCCGACGCGCTTGCCCATCTGACGGAGCTTCTCGGCGATACCTTCGGGCAGCATGTGCTCGAGCGTTTCGCCCACCTCTTCGCGGTCGACGATCGCGTTGTGCAAAGTCTGCAGGCGGCGAAGCGCACCCGACGCACCGGCGCTGGCGCCTTGCGCGATCTTGAGGAAGACCTTCTCGACGTCGGCCGCGACGGCCGCCGGCGTCGTCCCGAGCGCGGCCGCGATCCGCTTGTGCGGGCGGCCTTCGGCAACCATACGAAGGAGCTCCTCCTCCGACTCGGTCAGATCGCCTTCGGTCGAAACCGGCCGCACCAGCGCCTCGATGATCTTGGGGTCGAGCGCGCTCCCCCCGGTCGCCACCGTCCGGATCGCGTGGGCCAGCTGGTCGCCCTCGCCGACCCGGTCCTTCAGGAGGTAGGCGTACCCGTCTTGCCCTTCGGCCAGCAGCGAGATCGCGTACTCGGGATCGTCGTACTGGGAAAGGATGACAACCCCGGTGCCGGGGTTGCGCTTACGGACTTCCTTCGCGGCGTCGATCCCCTCGGACTGGAAGTTCGGCGGCATCCGGATGTCGGTCACGAGCACGTGGGGAACGTGCTCCTCGGCGCGCGCGATCAGTTCGTCGTAGTCGGCGGCGACGGCGACGACCTCGAAATCCGCCTCGATGCCGAGGAGCGCCCGAACGCCTTCACGTACGATGAGGTTGTCGTCGGCGAGCAGCACGGTGATGGGTCCCCCAGACATGATCACCATTCACGCCCGACGCCCCGCTCCAGGTCAAGGAAGGTAGCCTTGCATCCTCCGGGTGGTACCACCCCTCTGCCGCAAAGGCGGGGTGCCACGATTCATTCGAGCGTCCGTGCGGCCTAGGTTGGGCGTGGGCACAGGGGGTGTCATGACCGTCGCGCAACCGAAGCAGGCAGCCGGGATCACCTGGCGCCATCTCCTTCGGTACGCCGCGATTGCGGATCTGCTGGTGATGGCCGTTGTGGGCATCGCCGTACGAGACAAAGAAGCGCTCGCGTTCGCCGCGGCTATCCTCGTCGGCATCCTCTTCCTCCGCATCAGGAGCGGCATCGCGGGCGTGCTCATGATCGGCGTCCTGTCGCTCGACGCAGCCGTGTTCATGCTCCCCGCCGCCGCGAGCAATAGCACGCATCGCGGACGTTTCGTCGACCTGCTGATCCCGCTCTCGCTCGCCGTGATCTCGGTGTCGGGCGCGCTCGCGGCGGTCGGATCGGTCTTCCGGCACCGGCTTCCCGAGACCAGCGGCCGAGCAGCCGCGGTCGTCCTGCAGGCGACGATCGCCGTCTTCATCGTTGCGTTGATCGCAGGAACGATCTCCCAACGGACGTCCAAAGCGGAGGTCGCACGCGCCGGCGACATCACCGTCGAGATGCGGAACACGGCCTTCCTGCAGAAGACGCTGACGGCGCAGGGCGGCCCGATATCGGTCGCCGTTGCCAACCACGACCTGTTCTGGCACACGTTCACCATCGACGCGCTGCACGTGAACGTCGACGTTCCGATCGGCGCGAACCGCCGGGTGACGTTCAACGCGCCGCCCGGTCGATACGAGTTCTACTGTCGCGTGCCCGGACACCGGGCCGCCGGAATGCACGGCATCCTTACGGTCAGCTAGGAGGCAAGGAATGAAGATCGAACGCGTCGTTACCTCGATCAGCTGGATCCCGTCGGAAGCGATCAAAGGCGCGCTCAAAGTGCCGTTCGAGGTCGGCATGGCGCACTACGACGATCCGCTGCCCGATGTGATCCACGACCTCGAGTCGCTGCGCGCTGCGGACAAGTTCCGCTTCGCGAACGAGCTGCGCGCTTGGATCGAGATCGAAGACAGCTCCGAAGGATGGGGCGGGCGCTCGCTCCCCTCACGGGGGGACTCGCGCATCACCGGCTTCGGATACAGCGGCGGCGGCCAGATCGGTTCGACGACATTGCGACTCGGCTCGAAGGAGATGACGTTCGCCGCCGCGGCGTACCCCACGATCCAGCGCGACCCCGAGGTTGGACCGAACTACGTGAAGTTCGTGCAGACGGCCGGCGGCCGCACCGGCGCACCGGCGCCGCGGCCGGTCCCGCACCCGCCGTTCTTCCAGATCAGCGCGCCGACCGCGTGGACAACGCTGAACCTCACGATCTACTCGGACGGGCGCTCCGAGTTCGAAGTGACCGGTGCGAGCCCATTCCCACGTCACTGGATCTACGACCACGAAGGGAAGCTCGCCGCGAAGAGCGGCCTCATCGACTTCAAGGACTGGTCCAAGCACGCGTTCGGTGAGCGAACGCCGTGGGGCGCTGAGGACTCACCGGCACTCGTGACGGCCGTCGAGACCGCGCTCGAACGCGAGCTGTCGTTCCTCATCATGCGCGCCGGCAAGAAGCCGGAGAAGCGCAAGATCAAGGCCGGCAAGGCGCTGACCGAGCAGGGTCAGGAAGGCAACGAGCTGTACTTGCTGCTGGACGGTGTCCTGCAGGTGGACGTCGACGGGAACGTCCTCGCCGAGCTTGGACCCGGCGCGATCCTTGGCGAGCGCGCGCTCCTCGAGGGTGGGCGCCGCACCGCGACCCTGCGCGCGCTCACGAAGTGCACCGTTGCCGTCGCTGCGGCTGAAAACGTCAATCGAGCGGCCCTCGAGGAGCTTGCAAAAACGCACCGCCGCGAAGAGCCGGCGGACGAACAGCAGACCTAGACCCGAGGAAAGAGCGACCGGTTACACTGCGCGCTGTGCGCCTGCTCATCTGCGGGACTCGAGGCTCGACGCCTTCACCGGGCGCGGCGTTCATCCGGTACGGAGGGCAAACGTCGTGCATCGCCGTCGCGCACGATGACGACGACCCTCACTTGGTGCTCGACGGCGGAACCGGACTTCGCCGGCTGACGACGTTCCTCGAAGGGCGGACGTTCAACGGAACTATCCTCGTCGGCCACCTCCACTGGGACCACACGCACGGGCTGCCTTTCTTCCGCGCCGGAGACCAACCGGATGCACGCGTTCACGTGCTGATCCCCTCGCAGGGCGATGCGTCTGCGGTCATGGCGCGCGCGGTTTCGCCGCCTCATTTCCCCGTGCGGCTGGAAGAGCTTCGAGGAACGTGGACCGTCGAGAACCTCGAGCCGGGCGAGAACGATATCGAAGGTTTCCACGTGACGTCCCTCGACATCCCGCACAAGCTCAGCCGCACGTACGGCTTCCGCGTCAGCGACGGCACGAGCGCGATCGCTTACATGTCTGATCACTGGCCGACGTCGATCGGGCCCGGCGTCGACGGGTTCGGCGAATATCACGACAACGCGCTCGCCCTTGCCGAAGGGGTCGACATGCTGATCCACGACGCGCAGTACACGTCGGAGGAGTTCCCGTCGCGCGCAGACTTCGGCCATTCCGCGATGGAATACGCGATCGGTCTCGGCCGGAAGGCAGGCGCGAAGGCCGTCATGCTGTATCACCACGACCCCGACCGTACCGACGACGACCTCGACCGCATCGTGACGTCGCTCAACGGAACCAAGCCGAGGGTCTACGCCGCGGCGGAGGGGTCCGTCATCGAGCTGCCCAGATGAACTCGACGATGGATGTAGCCGATGCAGTCGTCATCGGGTCGGGACCCAACGGGCTGGTCGCCGGGATCACGCTCGCGCGTAAAGGCTGGGACGTCACCGTGCTCGAGCGGAACGCGACGCCCGGGGGCGCAGTCGCGAGCGCCGAGCTAACGAACCCGGGGTACGTCCACGATCCATTCTCCGCCTTCTACGGGCTGTTGCACTCGTCGCCCGTGTTCCGCGAGCTTAGGCTGGACAAGCACGTGGCGTGGGCGCACTACGAGACCCCCGTCGGCGCGGCGCTGGATCCGAACAACGGGGCGTTCATCCACCGCGATCTCCGCAGGACGGCCGACGGGCTGGGAGAAGACGGCGAGGCGTGGCTCGAGCTCTACACGTGGTGGCAGCGGGTCGGGACGCGGTTCTTCGACACGATGCTCGCGCCGCTGCCGTCGATCCGGCCTGCGCTGCGGTTCCTGCGCGCGGCCAAGATCAAGGGTGCGATCGACACGGCGCGCATGATGATCACGCCGGTCGGCGAGGTCGCACGCCAGCGCTTCTCGACCCTTGCGGGACAGATGGCGTTCGCGTGCGGCGACTCGCACACCGACCTCAGCATCGATCAAGCGGGCAGCACACCGATGGCACTGATCCTCGCGATGCTCGCGCAGCAGTACGGGATGCCGGTTCCCGTCGGCGGCGCCGGACGGCTGAGCGAAGGCTTGGTCTCTTTGCTCGAGCATGCCGGTGGGAAGCTTCACTGCGGCGAAGCGGTAACAAACATCGTGGTCGAGCGGGGGCGCGCGCGCGCAGTGGAGACATCGCGCGGCCGCATCGTGCGCGCGCGCCACGCGATCTTGGCCGACACCGGGCCGCGCGCGCTTTTCCACGACCTCGTCGGAGACGAGCACCTGCCCGTGCGCTTCCTCGACGGGCTCCGGACCTTCCGCTACGGCACCGGGATGTTCAAGGTCGACCTTGCACTCGACGCGCGCGCGCCGTGGATCGTTGAGCAAGCGGCCGACTGCGGCGTGTACCACCTCACCGGGACGCTGGACACGATGGCGCGCGCAGCGTACGAAGGCGCGCACGGGCTGCTCCCCGCGGAGCCGCTGCTGATCGTCGGGCAGCAGTCGATCGCCGACCCAACGCGCGCGCCGAAAGGCGGCCACACGCTCTGGGTGGAAACCCACGTGCCCCCCTCACCGAAGGGGGACGGGGGCAGCCGCAAGAAGATCGACGGTTGGAAGAGCGCGCGCGAGCCGTTCCTCGAGCGCGTGCTCGCGCGACTCGAGAAGCACGCCCCGGGCGTGCGCGACCATATCGTCGGCTCCCACGTTCGGACGCCGGCCGACCTCCAAGAAGCCGACCCGAACCTGGTCGGTGGCGACGTCGGGGGCGGCTCGTCGGCGATCGACCACCAGCTGATCTTCCGGCCGGTCCCCGGGTGGTTCCGGTACCGGACGCCGGTGAAAGGCCTCTATCTCTGCTCTGCGTCCGCGCATCCCGGCGGCGGGGTGCACGGCATGGCCGGCCGCAATGCCGCCTCGCGCGCGCTCAAGGATTCCCGCCGGCCCCGCGGGGTCCTCACCACTGCTTCGGGCGCGCGCAGGGTGCCCTCGCGCCCGAGCTAGCTCCTTCTTCAAGAACTTCCCAGATTCGGGGTCGGTCGGCGATCGCGACGTCCCCGCATCACCACATCCCGCCGAAATCGGCATGAAGATCCCGGAGTTCGAGGCAACGATTCGGCATCCTGTTCGTTAGAAGAGCGGAGGATCGGCTGATGAGATCGCGCAACGTTCGCCGTGCTTCGCTCACGTTGGTCGCCGCGGGGCTCCTGTTGGTCGTTCCGCTGGCGAACGCGTGGGCGGGCTTCGACAGCATCAGCTCCGTTTCCCCGAACAGGTTGCCTCCCGGAAGCGCCAACGCCAACCTGGTCATGAACGGAAGCTTCCTCTTCGCGCCGACGTTCAGCTTCAGCCCCGCGACCGGGATCACCATAAACACGACGACGTCGGGTCCCGGCTCGAGCTACACCGTCAACGTGACGATCGCTGCCAGCGCGCCGACGGGGGCTCGCGACGTGATCGTCACCGACATCGGCGGCAGCAGCACCTGTTCCAAGTGCTTCACCGTTTCGCCGCCCCCTACGGTCTCGAGCGTCAGCCCTTCGTCCCTTGCGGCAGGCGGCGACCCGGTCACGTACACGATCACCGGGACGGGATTCTTGCCGAACGCCACGGTCTTGATCTCCAACAACGCCTCGAATGCGATCACGGTCGGAACCGCGACGGTCGGCAGCGCGACGACGATCACCGTTCCGCTCACCGCCGCGTCGACGGCCGTCCTCGGCGCGCGCGACGTGACCGTCATGAACGACGACAGCCAGAGTGGCAAGTGCTCCGGATGTCTGACCATCTCACCCCCGCCGCATGCGGTCGCCTTCTTCCCCGCGCAGCGGGGCGCAGGTCTGACCGGTCAGGTCATCGACATCGTCGGTGCGGGCTTCACGCACGGCACGAGCATCGCGTTCTCGGGCTCCGGCATCACGCTCAAGCCGCCGCTCGTATTCCTAAGCAGCACCAACCTGCGGGCAACGATCGACATCGCAGGCGGCGCGGCGCTCGGCGCGCGCGACGTCACATTCACGAACTCCGACAACGGGGGCCACAGCGTCTGCACCGGATGCTTCTCGATCACTGGGCCGACCTCGGTCGCGATCAGCACGCCGTCGACGGTCAACGGAGCCGTGGTCGCAACGTTCAGCCAGCCGGTCAGCGGCGTCTCGTCGAGCAACTCCTTCGTCCGCTTCACCGGACACACCTACAACCTCAACACGACGATCACGTGCGCCGATCCGGACGGCTTCCCGACAAGCTGCTCGACCGGTTTCGTCAAGACGGCGGCGCTGCGTCCGACGTCGCTCATCACCCCCGGCCAGCACTACACCGCTTACATCGCTGCCACCGGAACGCCGCACATCACCGACTTCGGAGGCTTGACGGTCGCCCAGGCGTCGCAAGACTTCCGCGGCGGACTGTTCCAGCAAGGCGAAGGTGCGGCAACCGCGTTCACGTGGCGCGTCGTCAAGACGTCGAGCGCCTTCGGCGGCTCCTACGTCGTCGACCATGTCGCCGGTGCATCCGCTTCGTATCGGTTCACCGGCTCGTCGATCATCTGGTACACCAACATCGGGCCGAACTACGGGATCGCCGATCTGTACGTGGACGGCGTCCGGCGCGCGGCGGTCAACTCCTACAGCACCAGCACCCACTATCGAGCAGCCTTCACCGTTTCCGGTTTCGCGTACGGCAGGCACACGATTACCGTGCGCGCGCGCGGTGCGAAAGGATCATCACACGGGACCGGCAGCGACGTTGCCGTCGACGCGTTCCGTTCGGGCAGCTCCATCATCGGGTCGCCGGGCTTGTCGTATACATGGGGCGTCGTGAAGGCATCGTCCGCGTCGGCCGGCGGATACTCCTGGTCGGACTCGGCCGGCTCGACGGCGTCGTTCACGTTCCGCGGGATCCAAGTCGAGTGGGACACGGTGCTCGGCCCTCAGATGGGGCGCGCGAAGGTCTACATCGACGGCATCCTCAGGCTGTCGGCCGACAACTACTCGGGCACCACGACGTACGGTGCAGCGAAGATATTCTCGGGGCTCAGCGACGCGGTCCACACGCTGACGATCGTCGTCCAAGGCACGCATCGGGCGTCCTCGCACGGATCGTTCGTCGCGATCGACCGCTGGGTCGTTACCTAGACCGAGATTCCTCTAGCCGGCGCCGGCGCGCGCGAACTGGGTCGTGTAGAGATCCGCATACGTGCCGGGGATCCCAACCAGATCGTGATGACGCCCGCGCTGGACGATACGGCCGTCTTCGACGACCAGGATCATGTCCGCGTTCACGATGGTGGATAGCCGATGGGCGATCACGATCGACGTGCGCGATTCAAGTGCGGCGGCCAGCGCGCGCTGAATCAGAACCTCGGACTCCGAGTCCAAGTGTGACGTCGCTTCGTCGAGGATCACGATCACCGGCGCCTTCAGCAGGACGCGCGCGATCGCGATGCGCTGCTTCTCACCGCCGGAAAGCCGGTACCCACGCTCCCCCACCAGGGTGTTCAGTCCATCGGGAAGCGAGGCGATCAGGTCGTAGATCTGCGCGTCCTTGCACGCCGCGACGATCTGCTCATCGGTCGCGTTGGGGCGCGCATACCGGAGGTTGTTGCGGATCGTGTCGTGGAACAGGTGCGGATCCTGGGCAACCACGCCGATCGAGTCGCGCAGGCTCTCAAGCGTGACCGCGCGCACGTCGAGCCCGTCGATGAGGACCGCGCCGCTCGTCACGTCGTACAGACGTGGGATCAGGTTCGACATCGTGGTTTTGCCGGCACCGGACGGACCGACCAGCGCGACCGTCATGCCGGGCTCCGCAACGAAGTCCACGCCGTGGAGAACTTCGCCCGAGGTCGTTTCTTCCTCGAACGCGCCGCCCATCTCCAGCGATGCCAGTGACACCTCGTTCGCGCGCGGGTACCGGAAGTGGACGTCCCGGAACTCGATCCGGCCGAGCGGCGCCTCCATCGGTACGGCGTCCGGCGCGTCGGAGATCGCGTGCGGGAGGTCGAGCACCTCGAACACGCGCTCGAAGCTCACGAAGGACGTCATCAGATCCACGCGGGAGTTCGTCAGCAGCGTCAGCGGCATGTACAGGGCACCGACGTAGGCAACGAACGCGACGACGTCTCCGGTCGACATCCGGTGGCTCAGAGCCAGACGTCCGCCGACGTAGATGACGACGGCCGTCCCCACGGCCGAGACGAGTGCCAGCGTGACGAACAACGTCCGCGAGTACACGGCGATCTTGACCCCGATGTCGCGGACGCGGCTCGCACGGCCCGAGAAGGACTCCAGCTCTCGGTCCGGGTGACCGAAGAGCTTCGCGACCATCGCGCCCGAGACGTTGAAGCGCTCTTGCATCGTAGAGTTCATGTCGGCGTTGAGCCCCATCTGCTCTCGTGTGATGCGCTGGAGCCGCTTTCCGACCCGCTTGGAGGGGAAGACGAACGCCGGCAGCAGCGCCAAGGCCAGCAGCGTGAGCTCCCAGTTGAGGTAGAGCATCACCGCGATCGTCGTGGCCACCGTGATGAGGCTGGTAACGACGTTCCCGAGCGTCCCGGTCATCGCCGACTGCGCGCCGATGACGTCGTTGTTCAGCCGGCTGATCAGTGCGCCGGTTTGCGTCCGCGTGAAGAACGCCACCGGCATCCTCTGAACGTGGTCGAACAGCTGGCTCCGCAGATCGAAGATCAGTCCCTCGCCCACCTTCGACGAGAGGTACCGCGAGGCCAAGCCGATGATCGCACTGATCACTGCGACTGCTATCCCCGCGACGGCCAGCCACAGCACGAGGTGCCCGTCGTGGTGTCGGGGCGGAAGCGCCCGGTCGACCAGCGCGCGCAGCAGCAACGGCGGGACGGCCGCGAGGAACCCAGCGCCGACGGTCACGGCGAGGAACCAAAAGATCGCGAACTTGTACTTCGCGGCCAGCTTCAGCGCGCGCGGGATCGTCCCCGGGGCGAGCTTGTATCCCTTCTCGAGCTCATCGCTGCGGCCGTGCCGCATGAGCATCCACGCACCGTTGCCGCCGCCACCGAACATGTCACGAGTATAAGAGCGGCCCGAGGCCGCCGCCGGTCCGGTTTAGGCCAAAAGCGCGCTTCTCGGGTACGCGATCTCGGGGTCGGTGACGATGTTGAGCAGGCTGGGGCCGGGCGTCGCCAGCGCGCGCGCGACCGCATCGCCGAGCTGCGACGGGTCGTTGACCATCTCTCCGTGCCCGCCGAGCGCGGTCATCACCTGGTCGTAGCGCGTCTCCGGCCGGAGATCGGCCGCAACGTCGTAGCCGTAGAGGAACTTCATCGGATGCTTCTCGAGCCCCCAGATCCCATTGTTGCCGCAGACCAGCGTGACGTTGACGTTGAAGCGCACCAGTGTGTCCCAATCCGCCAAGCTGAACCCTGCCGCACCGTCGCCGAGCATGACGACCACTTGCCGCTCGGGATAGAGCAAACCGGCCGCGAGCGCATACCCGGCCGAGATCCCGAGGCACCCGTAGGGACCCGGATCGAGCCAGCCGCCCGGCTCGTACACGTCGATGAACTTGCCCGCGTAGGACGCGAAGTCGCCGCCGTCGGCGATCACGATCCCGTCGCGCGCAAGGCGCGGAACGAGCTCGCCGTAGATGCGCGCGGGATGGATCGGCACTGCCTCGCTCTGCAGATCCGCGGTGAACCCCGCGCGCTTCTCCTGCTCGACGCCGCGCAGCTCCGCGATCCAGTCGCTTCGATCCTTCTGAGCAGCCCGCGCCAGCGCCTCCAGCGCAGCCGTGAGCGGACCGGCCACCCACGCCGCGGGGTTGGCGTGATGGCCGACGTTGTTCGGATCGTCGGCCACGTGGACGACCTTCGCGTCGCCGAAGCTGCCGAAGCCGATGCGGAAATCGAGGGCGGTGCCGACCACGAATACGACGTCCGCGCGCGCGAAGCCTTGGCCGCGCGCGGCGCTGAACGCGAGCGGATGATCCGCAGGCACGATGCCCCGGCCCATCCCGTTCATGAACGCCGGCACTTGCAGCGTCTCGATCATCTGACGAGCAGCCTTCTCGGCGCCGTCCGCCCATACGTCGGATCCGATGAGGACGACGGGACGCTCTGCTTCGCCGAGGAGCCGAACCGCTGCGTCGACGTCTCCTTCGAGAGGAGCGTCCCCGTTCCGAACAGCAGTCGGAACCGCAACTTCGGAGCGGCTGAAGAGCGTGTCCATCGGGAAATCGAGGAACGCCGGACCACGATGCCGCTCCGACGCGACGTCGAGCGCGGCGGAGGTTCTTTCGGCGATCTGAGACGGGTCGAACACCGTCTCGGCACGCTTCGTCACCGAAGCGAAGATGGGGACGTGGTCCATCTCTTGGAGGCTCCCTTGGCCCCAACGAGCTTGCGGCGACCGGCCGCCGAGCATCAGCATCGGCGACCCGTTGAAATGCGCCGACACCACCGCGTTCATGCCGTTGATCACGCCCGGACCTGCCGTCAGCGCCGCGACCCCCGGGGATCGCGTCAGCTTGCCGTGCGCTTCGGCCGCGAACGCAGCGGCCTGCTCGTGCCGGACGTCAACGATGCGCATCCCGCGCGTGTGCAGGCCGTCGTAGATCGGAAAGATGTGGCCGCCGGACAGCGTGTAGACGCGGTCGATGCCGTGCACGCGGATCGCTTCCGCGACGAGATCCCCGCCGTGTCCTTCGATCTTCTCGGGCATGGTCACGCGATAGTGCCTGCCCGACCGCGCGCGCCGCAAACCCGGTTTGCCCGGCCTCATTGCGCCGGGTACGTTCGAGCAGCATGAAGCGCCTCGCGATCGTGGTGTTGCTGCTGGTGCTGGCGGGCTGCTCGTCACGGGCCAAGCCGAACGCCAACGGGACGCAGAGCGCCACGGGAACGTCGGGGCCGACTGCCGGAACGAGCGCTTCGTCTTCTCCAGGTGCGCAGCCAGATCGGTCGGCCATCTCGGTCGCGCCCAGCGTGACGGCGTCCACCCGATCCACGTCGAAACCGAAGGTTGTCGGCACGGGCGCCGTTGTTCCCGCGCCGGGCACGTACCACTACACGCAGAACGGCAGCGTCCAAGCCGGCCCACTCGGGTCGACGGCAGCCCCACAAGGCACGCTCGCGTTGGGCGCGCCGGTCGCAGACAGCGGCGGTCAGCGTCAGACGCAGCAGCGCGTCTATTCGGGCAGCTGGTCTCAGGAACAGGTGCTCGTCTTTCACTCCACGGCGGTGTACCTGAAGTCGGTGACGACGCGGCTCGGATCGGGCGGATTCGTGAACGAGCAAACGTGCACGCCGTCTCATCCGTTGAAGGTGATCGTCCTGCCGCTGAAGGTCGGGAACTCGTGGAGCGATCAAGCGACGTGCGATGGGCGCACCGTGGCCGTGCACGGAAGCGTGCTCCGCACTGAAACGCGCTCCGTCGGCGGGACTCGCGTTGAGACCGACGTCGTTGAGATCAAGACGACGCAAACGGGTAACGGCTACAACATTTCGATCGACCTGACGATGTGGATCGCGCCGAAGTACGGCTTGTCGGTTCACTCGACCACGACCGGTACCGGAACGGCAAGCGGCTTCGCGTTCAACGAGAACCTCACGGAAGACCTGATCCGCCTTACCCCTGATCCGTGAGCGTCACAGAACCGATCGACACCCTCGCGCGCATCCAAGAGGCAAGCTTCGCGCGCGCGTCCGAGGCGACGCGCGGCGCGTTCCCCACAGACCGGCGTATGGGCGGCGCGATGCTGCTGTCGTTCCTCGCCCGCAAGCGGTACGCGGTGCTCGCTACCACGCGGCCGGACGGACGGCCGCAGGCGGCACCGGTCGGCTTCGCGCTCGTCGGGACGAAGTTCGTCATGGCCTCCTTGCCGGACGCCCAGCGCGTCCGCAACCTCAAACACGAGCCGCACGCCTCGATCGTCATCGACGAAGCCGAATCCGAGCGCCACGGCGTCGTGATCGTCGATGGAACGACGCGACTGTTGCAGCCGCTCGAAGCAGGGCTCGAGATGCGCGCGCCGTTCCGCGACGACGCCGGAACCCTCCCCGATTGGATCGGCGTCCTCATCGTCCTTACGCCCGAGCGCCTGCTGTCGTACGCGGCGCAGGGTTTCCAGGCCTGATTCGCTGAAAGCCTGAGATTCGGGTAAAACCCCAGCACTATGAATGTTCTCGTCTTGGTCAAGCAGATCCCGGACCCGAATAACCCGTACCAGCTCGCGAACAACCGTCTGAAGCGCGATGGCGGTCAGAACGTGCTCGACCCGGGTGACGAGTTCGGTGTGGAGGCCGCCCTCCAGCTGACGGAAGCGAACGGCGGAGAAGTCACGGTCGTATCTATGGGCCCCGAGTCCGCGATGGAAGCGATAAGGCGCGCGCTTTCGATGGGCGCGCACAAGGGCGTTCTCATCTCAGACGACTCGCTGCAAGGCGCGGACGCGCTCGTGACCGCGCGCGTGCTCGCGGCCGCGATCAAGAAGACCGGTTTCGACCTGGTGATCGCCGGCGTCGAGTCGACGGACGGCTCGACCGGCACTGTTCCCGGCGCAATCGCCGAGCTGCTGGGCGTTCCGCTCGCCAGCTTCGCGAAGCACCTCGAGATCAAGGACACGACGCTGCACATCCAGCGGCAGACCGAGAAGGGCTACGACGACGTCGAGTCACCGCTCCCCGCGGTGCTGACGGTGACGGCCGGCGTGAACGAACCTCGCTACCCGACGTTCAAAGGCATCATGCAAGCGAAGTCCAAGCCGGTCGAGCAGCTGAAGGTCGGCGACCTCGGTGTGTCCGCCGACGAGGCGAAGGCGACGCAGACCGTCAACGAGGTCACACCGGCGCCGGCGCGCGGCGCGGGCGAGAAGTTCGAAGACGACGGCACCGGCGCTGCGAAGGTCGCCGATTTCCTCAAGGAAGCGAAGGTCATTTAGATGGCGAAGATCTGGGTGTACGGAGACCCCGCGCAAGACTCGACGGGCTTCAAGACGACGCTCGAGATCTTGACGAAGGCGCGCTCGCTCGGCGGAGAGGTCGAGGCCGTCGTGTTCGGGCCGGGTGCGACCGAAGCTGCGAAAGCGTTCGGCGAGCACGGAGCCACGAAGGTGTTCGCCGGAGACGACGCCGCGTTCGCCGACACGATCGGCACGGTCGCGGCGACCGCGCTCCACCAGCTCGTCCAGGAGAACCAGCCGAACATCATCCTGTTTCCGATGAGCTACGACGCGCGTGACGTGGCATCGCGGCTTTCCGCCAAGACCGGGTCGACCCTGATGAGCAACGCCACCGACTTCACCGGCGCCGACGGGGCGAAGACCGCGATATTCGGCGGCGCGCAGATCGTGGACGTGAAGTTCGATGGACCGGACCCGAAGCTGGTCTTGATCCGGCCGAAGTCGTTCGACGCGGAGCCGTCCGGCGGCACCGCCGAAGTGGTCTCGGTGAGCGCGCCAACCGTCGAAGGTGCAAAAGTCGTCGAGCGCCACGAGCAGGCCGCGAGCGGTCCGAAGCTCGAGGACGCCAGCGTTATCGTGTCGGGCGGCCGAGGCTTGCAGGACCCGTCGAACTTCAAGCTGCTCGAAGACCTTGCCGCGTTGATCCCCGGCGCCGCCGTCGGTGCGACGCGCGCGGTCGTCGACGCCGGCTGGGTCCCCTACGCGATGCAGATCGGTCAAACCGGCAAGACGGTGAAGCCGAAGGTGTACATCGCAGTCGGCATCTCGGGCGCGACGCAGCACATCGTCGGCATGAAGTCGTCGGACCGCATCGTCGCGATCAACAAGGACGCCGAAGCGCCGATCTTCCAGCTCGCCGACCTCGGCATCGTGGGCGATGCGCTGAAGGTCGTGCCGAAGCTGACCGAAGAGGTCAAAGCGCGCAAGGGCTAGGCCGCCGCTAGTAGCAGCGGTAGTCGACGTCGAAGTTGTTCGCGATGTATTGCGTCAACTGCACGCGCGCGCCGGTGAAGCTGTAGGCCGACGAACAGCGCGCTTGGGCGCTCGAAAAAGACGCGGCGCCGGGCACCCAGTTCACGTAGCTCGTCGAGAAGTAGGCCGGGCTGGTGCTCGCGTTCAAGCCGGTGATCTGTCCCCACTGAAAGCCGGTCGAGTAGAAGCCGAGCTGCGCGACCCCTTGCCCTGCGAAGTACGCGGCGGCGCCCTGCAGGTCCGTGGTGTTGAGGGCCGCCCAGTTCGGCAAGTCGGACGCCGTCGCCCAGCTGTTCCCCGTCTCGACGTCGAGCCACCAGTACGCTGCGCGCGCGCCGTCCACGCCGGCAACTGCCCTGGCCCTCGCGAAGGAATCCGCCGCCGCGTTCCAGCCGTAGTCGTACGAGCATCCTTCGCTCCAGGTCCCGTCGCAGACCCGCGGCAACGACTGGCCGGCCGGCCACGCCTTGGAGAGGACCGGCCCAGGGTTGCCGGTGTTGGCGTAGAACGAAGCCTTCGGGTAGCTCGTTGTCGTCGACGTCTGCGCCCATGCGTACTCACTCGCGAGGCACGGGTTGGCCGCATACACGCGGCCTCCATTCACGCCGACGATCCCGAACGATGGTGCTTTGGGGAGGCTGCTCGAACACTGGGGGTACGACACGTCGTACCCGAGCGGTGACGCTGCGGGCTTCTTCGGCGCGGCCACGCGGGCTTTCGTGACCACAAGCGCGGGACTGCGGCTCTTCCCGACCACTAGCGAGCTGCGCACTTTCTTCACGATCGGCGGGGCGCTGTCGACCTTCTCGACGGGAATCGGCGGATCCTCGGCTGCTTTGGCGATGTTCGGCGCGCTGTTCGCGCGCGGCAACATCGCCAACGCCGGGACGACGCTGCCGACGACCGAACCCATCGCCAACACGACACCGAATACCCAGGAACGGCGGAAATCACGGGCCATGTAGGCGACGCTATTGAGCGCCCCAACCCTCGCAATCCCACAAACAGACCAAAGAGGATGGAACGCGCGACGTAGGCTGAGCCCCTTGCTGGAAGCAACTTGCTCGCAGAGGGGAGACGAGACATGCCGCTGTTCGAGTTCGAAGGGAAACGCCCGACGATCCACGAGACCGCGTTCGTCGCCGAGACGGCGTCAATCATCGGCGACGTCACGATCGAAGAGAACGCGTCGGTGTGGTACGGCGTCGTACTGCGCGCGGACTACGGTCCGCTCGTCGTGCGCGCCGGTGCGAACGTGCAAGACGGCTCCGTCCTGCACGGGCCGCCGGGACAGGTGCTCGAGGTCGGGCCGGGCGCGACCGTCGCGCACCTCTGTGTCGTGCACGGCGCGATCCTCGGCGAGGAAGCGCTCATCGCGAACGGGGCGACGGTGCTCGACGGAGCGAAGGTCGGCGCGCGCGCGATGGTCGGCGCCGGCGCCGTCGTGCCGCCCGGGATGGAGATCCCCGACGACATGCTGGCGGTCGGCGTGCCGGCGAAGGTGAAAGGACCGATCCCGGGAACGCCCTCGGAAATCTGGGTGAAGTACAACCCGCAGGCCTACCGAGACTTGGCGGCGCGATATCGAGAGGGAGTCTTCCGACTGTCTGACTGAGCGTTCCGCGCCTTGGGTCCTATGGACTCTGGTCCGCGAGATGGTTCACTGGTATCGATGGGCAAGCTGCGCTTAGCAGCAACCGTGATCCTGATCGCGGGGATGCTCTTCGTCGCCTACGCGATCGCCGATCCTCATTACATCCCCGGACACTACTTCAACGCTTGCACCGGTCCCCAGGGCAACCCTCCTCGCTGCCAAGGCGCACCATGGATCCGCGGACATTGGCACTTCGGTCCCGGCCAAGTCAACAGCTATCCGGGTCCCTGAAACTGGAAAGTCCGTCCGAACGGGCATAGGCCCGTGTCCCTGTCCTGCTCGACACTTCGGGTATGCGACGCTCCTGGCCGGCCAACCTCCTCGCGGCGATCGTGATCGCCGCAACGCTCGGCGTCGGTGCGCTCGGGGCGCTCGGCTCGCCGAAAGCAAACGGTGAAGCCGGCCGGACGTCGCGAGGATCAAGCAAGCCGAGTGCCGAGGCTTCCGTTCCTGAGTGTCGCGGACGAGTCAGCTCCGCCGGTCTGAGCTTCACGTGCCCGGCCGGATGGTTCGTGTGGGAGAACAGCACGTTCGACGACGACCCGTATGCCGACGCGCAAGTGATCATCAGCAACCACCGGCCGCTCGAACAAGGCAGCGACGGCCTGCCGAACGAATGGTTCAAGGTCGACATGTACGTCGCGCCGAGGGATCCGCACCTGACGTTCGAGCGGCTTGCCGCAGAACCGTGCAAGTCGACCGACGACGTAAAGCTCGTGTCGTGCAGGGCGGTGACGATCTCCGGACGTCGGTGGATGCAGCGGATCGAGCGGGACCCGGCGACCGAATACCGCTCGATCGCGACGGTCGTCGACGGCGTCGAGATCCATGTGATCGCGATGGTTCCGGACGGGCCACAATCGGCCGACGGCTCGCGCGAGGTCGACGCCCTGTTCTCGAGCCTCTCGTTCGGTTAGCGCGCGCGCTTCAACTGTTTCTTCGCGCACCGCGCGCACAGCCCGATGATCTCCGCCCGGTGCACGCGCACCTGGAAGCCGTGCGCCCGTCCCACCTTGTCGGCCCACTCGTCGACGTCGCACTCGGGGATCTCGACGACGGTGCCGCAAGATTCGCAGACGAGGTGATGGTGATGCACCGGCGAGCAGCGCCGGTACCGCGCTTCGGTCGGATCTTCGCGGAGCACGTCGATCGCACCTTCGCCCTCCAGCAGGTGCAGCGTCCGGTACACCGTCGCCAAACCGATCTTGCTGCCGCGCGCGCGCAGGCGCCCGTGCAGATCCTGCGCCGGAAGAGCCTCTCCTCCTTCGAGGGCACCTAGGACCTCCATCCGCTGGCGGGTCTCACGCATGCTGCGGCTCCTCGAGCTCCCGCTGGGCAGAGATGACGCGGGCCCGTCGCACGCCGTCCGAGATGACGAAAAGGCTTGACACGACGAGCACGATCGTTCCGCTCGGCGCCGTGTTGGCCGCGTTCGACACGAACAAGCCGATCAGCGCGGACGCGGCGCCGACACCCGACGCGACGAGCATCGTGCCCCGGAAGCTGCGGACTAGGTTGCGCGCTATGCCGACGGGAAGCACGAGCAGCGCTGCGACGAGCAGCACGCCGACGACCTGCATCCCCACGCCGACCGTGACCGCTCCGAGAACCATCAGGACGATGTTGAGGATCGTCACCGGCACACCAGAAACCGTTGCGGCTTCCTCGTCGATCGCCGATGCGAGCAGCCCTCGGTACAGCAAGGACACGACCGCGATCACGAACGCGCCGAGTATCCCGATGGTGAGCAGCTCCGCACGCGTCGTCGTCAGCACCTGCCCGAAGAGGAACCCGAACAGATTGACGTTGAAGTTCCCCGTCCGGCTGGCGACCACGACCGCGACGGCGATCGAGCCGTAGAAGAACAGCGCGAGCGCCATGTCGCTCTCGTCGGGCGCACGCCGCCGCAGCCGGTCGATGCCGACGGCGCCGAGAACCGAGAAGCCGAGGGCGGCGGCGAGGGGCGAGATCTTCAGCCACAAGCCGATCGCGACGCCGGCCAAGGCGATGTGCCCGACCCCGTCGCCGATCAACGAGAGGCGGCGCTGGACGAGGAACGTGCCGATGGCCGGCGCCGCTGCGCCGACGACCGCGGCTGCGATCAACGCAGGCCAGAAGTAGCGGATGAACGTCATCCGGCCACCTCGTGTCCCGGGTGGTCTTCCACGAACATCCCCACCCGCTCCTTCGCTTCTTCGAGCGAGATCTCGTCGATGTGACCTTGGTGCAGCGCGAGCACCCGCCGCACATCACGGCCCACTGCGCCGAGATCGTGCGCGACGATGACGATCGCAACTCCGTCCCGATTGAGCCCGCGCAACACTTGCGCGAAGCGGATCTGCGAGTCGCGATCGACCCCCGCCGTCGGCTCGTCGAGGATCAGCAGCTGGGGATCTGACGCGAGGGCGCGCGCGATCAGGACGCGTTGCTGCTGCCCACCGGACAGCTCACCGATGCGCCGGTTCGCGAACTCCGCCATACCGACGCGTTCGAGCGCGCGCATGGCAAGCTCGCGCTCGGCGCGCGAGAAGCCACCGAACTTCCTCCGGGCCGCGCGACCCGCGAGCACAACCTCCAGAACGGTCGCCGGCAGCCGCGACGAGATCACTGCGCGCTGCGGCACGTACCCGACGAGCTCGCGCGCGCGAGGGTCGCTCGCCTGCCGTCCGAAGAGCAACGCGGTGCCGCTCGTCGGACGCAATAGGCCGATTGCAACCTTCAGCAGCGTCGTCTTGCCCGACCCGTTCGCGCCGAGAAGGACCACGTAATCCTTCGGCTTGATCGACAAGCTGACATCCGAAAGAACCCGTCCCGATTCGTACGAGAAGGAGACCGAGCGCAGCTCGATCAGGTCCGGCACGAGAGCCCTTCCTGCAGCGTCCGGAGGTTCTGATGCATCAACGAGAGATAGTCGTCGCCGGCGTTGCGCTGCGCGGGCAGCAACCCCTCGAGCGGATTGAGGACGGCGACCTTCGCTCCGACCATGCGCGCGACCGTATCGACGCTCCGCGAGCTGACCAGCGTCTCCGCGTAGACGACGGTGGGGTGAAGTTTGCGCGCGAGCTGGATGATCTGCGTCAGCTGTTTCGGCGAGGGCTCCGCTTCGGGATTGAGGCCCGTTATCCCGATCTGCCGAAGACCATACCGAGCGGCCATATAACCGAACGCAGTGTGACCGGTGAATATCTCATGGCGCGCGCAGTTCGCCAGGCCGGCTCGGAAGTCACGGTCGAGCTGCGCCAGCTGCGAGTCGAGCTGCGCAAGGTTGTGCTGGAACAGTCCAATGCTCGTCGGTTCTGCTCTCTCGAGGCGTTGCTCGACGGCGGCTGCAACCGTGACGAGCAGCGTCGGGTCGAGCCAGAAGTGCGGGTCCACCGACCCGTCGCCCAGGTGGCGCGGCGTGATCAACGAGAGCGCATCGAACGCGCGCGCCGGGTCTCCAAGGGTTTTCACCGCGTCGTCGACGGCAGGCTGCAAGCCGCGGAGGTACAGAACGAGGCGCGCGTTGCGGATCGAGACGACATCGCTCGGACGGAGCTCGAGGTCGTGCGGCTCCGCGCCGGGCGGCGTCAGGTTGGTGACGACGGCGGCGGATCCGCCGATCCGCTCCGCGACGAAGGCCAGCGGGTAGAACGCCGCCGTGACCGACACCTTGCCCCCGGCCGCTTGGGGGGATGATGCGCAGGCGGTCGCGACGCCGGCGATGAGGATGAGGGAGGCGACGAGCTTGGTCACGGCCGAGACCGTAGCGCCAGATGAGAATGATTGTCAATCTCGCCGGGCGCAGGTCGCGACCAACCGAGGTCTCGGTTCAGTCACTCTCCGCCAGGACTAGCGGGGCTTGGGTGCGCCGCGGTCTTCGCGGCCTTGCTGCGCTGCTTGCTTCAGATCCGCGAACAACGACTCACGAACCACAGCGGATTCTGCTTCGGTCTGACCCCGATCCTTCGGGTGCTTCTTCTCGTCTGCCATGCCTTTGATGATACCTGCTCAGAGGCGTCGGCGCGTGAAATAGATACGCTCGAATACGTTCAACTATGTTATCGTACTGAGCGTGGCCCCACTCGCCTTCTACACCGCCGCCGAAGTCGCTCAGCTGCTTCGGCTCCATCCCCAGGTCGTCCAGCGCAAGCTGCAGGCCGGAGCGATCCCCGGCTACCGCATCGGGCGCGAGTGGCGAGTCGAGCACGAGCAGCTCGTCGCATGGCTCGAGCAGCACTCGAACCAGCGCGCGCGGACACCCGAGACGCACATCGTCGAGACTTTCTTCAGCCCGGACGGCCGGCTCCGCTCCATCCCCGCGCAGCGCTCCAAACGATCGGTCGTGCTCGAACGTCTCGCAGGGGAATTCGAGCCCGCACGGATCTATACCGAGCGCGAAGTGAACACCATCCTGCGCCGTTTCCACGATGACGTTGCGACGATCCGGCGAGAGCTCATCGCTGCGAAGAAGCTCATTCGAACGAAGAACGGTGTCTACAAGCGGACAGAAACGAAGGACCCGGCCCTCCGGCGCGGCTAGCGGAGCTGGTCCCCAAAGGACTCTCGCCGCCTATCCGAGCTCTTTGTAGTGGAGCACCTCGGGCGGCGCGCCGCGCCACATCTTCCACTCGATGCGGCCGCCGTCTTTGAAGCCGATCGCTCGGTGCCACGCGATCGCGTCTTCGTCCGTGCCGGTCGACGAGCTGAGGAGCATCCAGCCGCCGTCTGCTCGCAATCGATCCTCCAGTTCTCGAACGAGCGCCCTGCCGACGCCCTCTCGGCGACGGTCGGCGAGGACGCGCGCGAACTCGATCCACGGCAGGCGCCACAAGGTGGTCCACATCAGGTAGCCGACGATGCCGTCGTCGTCGGCGATCAACAGCTCGTCGCGGTCGATCTTGCGCTGGAACCACGCGTCGCCCATCAAGAACCATTCCGGGGTTCCGGCGACACGGAATTCGTCCTCGACCGCAAGGAGACCAACGATGTCGGCGGTTACGGCGGGACGAACCGCAGTCATTTCGGCGGCATGCGCAGCGCTCCGTCCAGACGGATCGTTTCGCCGTTCAGGAACGCGTTCTCGATGATGTGCCGCGCCAGCGCTGCGTACTCCAACGGCTCGCCCAAGCGCTTCGGATGCGGGATCTGATCCGCGAGTGCTTGCCGCTGGTCCTCCGGCAGGAGCGCGAGCATCGGCGTGTTCATCGTCCCCGGTGCGATCGTGCAGATGCGGATGAGCCGCGCCGCGAGGTCGCGCGCGACCGGCAGGGTCATCGAAACGACGCCGCCTTTGGACGCCGCGTACGCAACCTGGCCGATCTGACCGTCGTACGCCGCGATGCTCGCGGTGTTGACGATGACGCCGCGCTCGCCGTCGATCGGCTCCTGCTGCACCATCTGCGCGGCGGCAAGGCGCGTCACGTTGAAGGTGCCGATCAGGTTGACCTCGATCACTTTGCTGAAGACGTCGAGGGAGTGCGGTCCGTTCTTGTCGACGGTCCGCTGCGCCCAGCCGATCCCGGCGCAGCTCACCGCGACGTGAAGACCGCCGAACTCACCGACGGCCGTCTGCACGGCCGCCTGCACGTCGGCCTCGGCCGTGACGTCCGTGGCCGCGAACCGAACGGCGTCGCCCAGCTCCTTGGCGACCGTTTCGCCCGGCGAATGAGCCAAGTCGGCGATTACGACGCGCGCGCCGCCGGCGAGCAGCGCCTCAACCGTTGCCCGGCCCAGCCCGGAGGCCCCGCCCGTGACCAGCGCGACTTTGTCTTGGAGCTTCATGTTCGAGCCTCCCTGTGGACGGCCTGCTCAGCCGGCCGAGCATAGCGCGCGCATCGGAACGGCCGGACCCGGGAATCATCGAATGGGGACTGCTCATTACACTTGGAGAGATGAAAACAGACCCCGTTATCGACGTTACGGAGGCGACCTTCGAACAGGACGTCTTGCGGCGCTCCGCAGAAATCCCGGTCGTCATCGACTTCTGGGCCGAGTGGTGCGGCCCGTGCCGTCAGCTATCGCCGGTGCTCGAGCGGCTCGCGCGAGAAGCGAACGGCGAGTGGGTCCTGGCGAAGATCGACGTCGATTCGAATCCGAACATCGCCTCGGCCTTCGGCGTTCAGGGTATCCCCGCCGTGCACGCGTTCCGCAACGGCCGTGAGGTCGCGCGGTTCGTCGGCGCGCTCCCCGAGCCCCAGGTTCGTCAGTGGCTCGAGCAACTCGGCCCGACTCCCGCGGACCTTGCCGTCGAAGAGGCGCGCGCGCTCGAGGAGGGCGGCGACCCGCACCGAGCGGCAGAGGAGTACCGACGCGCGCTTGCGCACGAACCGGCACGCGCCGATGCGGCTGCGGGCCTTGCGCGTGTTGAGCTCGCTATGAGAACGGCGTCGGTGAACGAAGATGAGCTGCGCGCACGCGCAGAGAAGGACCTTTCCGACGTGGACGCCGCGGCGGCGCTCGCCGATCTCGAGTTTGCGCGCGGCGACGTCGACCCTGCGATCGACCGTTTGATCGCAGTGATCCGAGCGACCGACGGGAACGCGCGCGAGCAGGCACGGCTCAGGCTGGTCGAGCTGCTCGAGACGCTTCCGGTGGACGACGTACGTGCGTTGCGCGCGCGTCGTGAGCTGGCGAACGCTCTGTACTAGCCGCGGCCGATAAACTGCCGCGCATGGCCGAATCGATCGACGCGCTGATCGACCGATACCTCATCGACCGCTGGCGAGAGTATCCGGTCGCGGCCACGAGCGTCGGTGTCGATGGATACGACGACAAGCTCACCGACTACTCGCTCGAAGCGATCGAGCGCAGACATTCCCTCGAAGACACGTGGCTGTCGCGGTTCGCGGCGATCGCAGACGACGGCCTCAGCTTGGATCAGCAGATCGACCGCGACCTCATCGTGTCCACGCTCCGCGGCATGCAGATCATGCGCGACTGGGAGGTGTGGAAGCGCGATCCCGCCACCTACCTCGGTCCCGGCCTGACCGGTGTCTTCGTTCTCTTCTTGCACCGGATCCGGCCGGAACGCGAGCTCGCCGACGCCGCGGTCGCTCGGCTGCGCGCCGTCCCCGGGCTGCTCGAGCACGGCAAAGCCAACCTCGACCCGGCGCTTGCAAGCCCGATCTTCATCGAGCGGGCGATCGGCCAGTGCAGAGCAGGCATCACCTACACGCGCACGTTGGTCCCGGCGGAGGTCTCAGACCCGGACGATCGCGCGCGCTTGGCCGAGGCAGGCGAGCTCGCCGCACGCGCATACGAAGACTTCCTCGACTTCTTGACGAAGTTCCTCGCAGATGCGTCCGGCCCCTTTGCGATCGGCGAAGAGCGGTACAGCGCGCTGCTACTCGAGAAGGAGAAGCTGAGCTACGGCGCCCACGAGATGCGCGAACGCGGGCGTGTGGCCTTCGCCGACATCGACGCCGACATGGCGCGGCGCGCGAACGACCTGAAGGGTACGAAGGATTGGCACGCGGTCCTCGAAGAGCTCCACAGCGACCATCCCACGACGCCGGAGGCGATGCGCGACGCGTACGAGGAGTGGACGATGCGCGCGCGGCAGTTCACGGTCGATCGCGGCCTGGTGACGATGCCCGACGGCGAACAGTGCCTCGTGCAGCCGTCGCCGCCGTTCCAGCGACCCGTTCTCGCCGTCGCGTCCTACAACTCGCCGCCGGCGTTCAAGCCGTCGCTCACCGGTCACTTCTTCGTGCCGTTCCCTCCGGAGGGGACGTCGGACGACGACGTTCAGAAGCGCTTGCAGACGAATAGCTACACGATAATCCCGACGATCGCGGTGCACGAGGCGTATCCGGGGCACCACTGGCACCTCATCACCGTGCAGGCCAACCCGCGGCCCGTGCGCAAAGTGCTCTCGACGTCGTACTTCACCGAAGGCTGGGGGCTCTACAGCGAGCTCCTGATGATGGAGGAAGGGTTCTACGACGATCCCCGGCACGAGCTCGGAGTCGCCGATGCGCGGATCTTTCGGGCCGCGCGCATCGTGGTCGACACGTCTTTGCACATCGGCGAGATGACGGTGGAGGAAGCCGTCCGATTCATGATGGAGAACACGGGGTTCACCGAACCGACCGCGCGCGCCGAGGTCGGCCGCTATTGCTCGTGGCCGACCCAAGCGTCGAGCTATCTAACCGGCTCGCTCGAGATCGAACGGATCCGTCGCCGTTACTTCGCCGAGCGGCGCGGCGACCTGCGCAGCTTCCACGACCGCCTCGCCGGCAGCGGCGCCCTGCCCATCGGCCTCGCGGAGCGGGCGTTGATGGGCTGATCGACGCAGCACCGTCCGAACTGCTCTGCCGTTGTATTGGTCAGCAGCAAGATGTTGCACCTTCCTTCTTCGTCGCAGCGAGCGTCCCCGAATCGGCCAGGACCGTGTAGACCTCCCAGCGCGCGCCGTCCGGATCGGAGACCCAAACCTTGTCTTGAACGGCGTAACAACACTCGACGCCGTCTTGGATCATCGTCGGCAATCCCGCGCCGGCAAGGCGCGACGTGGCCGCTCGGACGTCCTCCGGCGACGAGACTTCCACGCCGAGATGGTTGAGGGTCGCGCCTTTCCCCTCGCCCTCGATCAGGACGAGCTTCAACGGCGGCTCGGAGATCGCGAAGTTCGCGTACTTGGGACGACGCTTGGCCGGCTCCGTGCCGAAGAGCTTGGAGTAGAAGCCGACGGCCTCCTCGAGGTCGGTGACGTTCAACGCAAGCTGGACTCGAGACATCCCCAACCTCCTACATCGACGGGCATCTATATCTTGTATCATCCATCGATGTGTGTCAATATATGCATGTCATGAAGTTGATCCAGACCGTCGAAGCTTGTTGCCCGGTCGTTCGGAGCACCCCTTTGGAGGCCGTCGCCGCCGACCGAGTGGCGTCCGCGTTCAAGGTCCTCTCGGACCCGGCGCGCCTTCGGCTGCTCACGATGATCGCCGCTACAGAGGAAGCCTGCGTGTGCGATCTGACGGACGCGCTGGGCCTCTCGCAGCCGACCGTCAGCCATCACCTCAAGGTGCTGAACGACGCCGGATTCGTCAGCCGTGAGAAACGCGGCACGTGGGCGTACTTCCGGCTCGTGCCCGAAGCCCTGTCGATCTTGCGCGCCGCGCTCACCCCTGCGTAGCCTCGCCGGCGATGGCAGGGATGGATGAAGCGGTCGCCGAGCTCGCTGCGGAACACGGCGATCTCGACGCGTTGCTGGCCGGCCTCGCCGACGACCAATGGTTCCTGCCGACTCCGGCCGAAGGGTGGGACATCCGCGATCAAGTCTCGCATCTTGCCGACACCAACGACATCTGTGTCGACACCATCACCGGCGGGCCCAGGCCGCTCAACGAGGAAGCGCTGAAGTTCCCGAATCCGGAAGCGTTCACCCAGTCCGGCGTCGACAAGGGGCGCGCGATGACGCCGGCAGCGGTGCTCGACTGGTGGCGCACGTCGGCGGCGCGGAACCGCGACGTGCTCTCGCAGAAGGACGCGCGCGACCGCGTGCCGTGGGGCCTCGGCATGAGCGCGAAGATGATGGCGACGGCCCGCATGATGGAGACCTGGGCGCACGCCGGCGACGTTCGCGGCGCGCTCGGGATGGAGCCGTCGGCCTCGCCCAGGCTCCAAAGCATCGCGTTCCTTACGCTGCGAGCCGTTCCGTACGCACTGAGCTACGCCAAGGTCGAGCAGCCCGCGGGAACCCTCCGCGCGGAGCTAACGTACGACGGCGAAACGTGGCCGATCGGACCCGACGACGGCGACAACCTGATCACCGGCGACGCGCTCGAGTTCTGTCGCCTCGGGATCCGGCGCGTATCGCGCGCGCAGACGAACACGTTGAAGGCACAGGGGGCGCTTGCGGAGGCTGCTCTCGATAACCTCCGCGCGTTCCTATAACGGCAACGTGTACGCCATCACCACGAAGTCGTCGGTGATGGGAAGGTCGTTCTCGGGGAACCTCGTGAAGCCCATCCGTTCGTACATCGCGCGCGCCACGTCCATCACGATCGTAGTGTGGAGTCCCATCACGGGCGCGCCGAGGTCGCGCGCGCGACGCAGGCATTCGTCGGTCAGCGCGCGACCGACGCCCTTCCCGCGCGCATCCGGAAGCACGGCGAGCAGCCGGAACGCGGCCCACTCCGGCGGCCAACGCTCGCCCTTTTTCTCTCCACCCGGCGCATAGAACGTCACTGCGCCGACGAGACGGCCTTCCCCTTCCGCGACGATCAGCTGCGAGTCCACGAGCCTGCTCCAGACGTCACGCTGATCGACGCGGTACTCGTCGAAGGCATCGACGAGCTCCTTCGGGCTGCCGGGCGCCGGGCCGAACTGTGCGTACGCGGCTGCGATGAGATCGGCGATCTCGTCGAGCTCGTCCGCTCGCGCGTCTCGGATCACGAGCATCGTGAAGGGGAGCCTAGCCGGGGCGGGCTATGCTCGCGCGCGACATGTCGGATTGGGTGTGGCAAGGCGAGCGCGGGATGCTCCGTTCTTTCGACGGCAGCACCGCCGAAGCGAACGCGGCCGCGCGCGCGCTGAGCGACGAGGTCACGGCCGCCCGCTTCACGGAGGTCGCCGACGTCGTTCCCGGCGCGCGCACGGTGCTCGTCGAGCTCGTTCCCGGCATCGAGCCGTCGGCTGCGCTCGTGCGCGCGCTCGAAGCAGACGCAGCACAACCGCGGCGAGGCGCGGGACGCAGGCACGAGATCGCAGTCACGTACGACGGTGAAGACTTGGCGGAAGTTGCGGCCTCACGTCGCTTGCTGCCGCGGGACGTCGTCGAGCTTCACTCGGAGGCTGAGTACACCGTCGCGTTCATCGGCTTCCAGCCCGGCTTCCCATACCTGCTCGGCTTGCCGGCCGAGCTCGCGGTCCGCAGGCTCGCATCGCCGCGCGTGAAGGTACCGGCCGGTTCTGTCGCGATTGCCGGCGAGTACTCGGGGATCTACCCGGGTGCGACGCCCGGCGGCTGGCGCCTGATCGGCCGCACAGAGACCGTCCTCTTCGACGCCGAAAACACTCCACCGTCGATCCTGCAGCCCGGCGACATGGTCCGATTCGTCCCTGCATGACGTTGCTCGTGATGCATCCGGGCGCGCTCAGCACGGTGCAGGACCTCGGCCGGCCCGGCTACGGCTCGGCCGGCGTCGCGCCGAGCGGCGCGATGGATCCGTGGGCGCTGCGCGCTGCGAACGTGCTCGTCTCGAACGAAGAAGGCGCAGCAGCGATCGAGTTCACGATGCGCGGACCTACCATCGCGTTCGAAGACGACACGATCGTCGCCCTGACGGGCTCCCGCTTCGAGGTGTCGATCCTTCGGTCGGTGAGCGGAAGCGCGTTCGAACGCGACGTCGACGCGACGACGGCGCCTCATCAGACGTCGTTCCGGCTGCGGGCCGGAGAGTCACTTCGGATGGGCGCGACCTTGGGAGGTGCGCGCGGCTACCTCGCGATCCGAGGCGGCATCGACGTCCCCCTCGTCCTCGGCAGCCGTTCGACGCACGTCGCCGCCGGGCTCGGCGGACGCGTCTTGAGTCAGGGTGATCGCTTGACGACGGGCCCCGCCACCGACGCGCCCCTGCGGCGCGCACGCCTCGACGCTGCGTACCGCTCGGAGCAACGATTGCGTGCGATCCCCGGTCCCCAGCGCGACGTCTTCCTTCCCGGCTCCGTTGAACGGTTCTTCTCCTCCCCGTACACGGTAACGGCGCGCAGCGACCGCACCGGGATAAGGCTGCAAGGCCTGCCGCTGGAGCTCGGCACCAAGTCCGACATCGATCCGGAGGGAGTCGTCACGGGCGCCCTGCAGATCCCGGGGGACGGCCAGCCGATCCTTCTCGGGTGCGACCGGCCGGCCACCGGTGGGTATGCGAAGGTCGCGACGGTGATCGGGGCGGACATGCATCTCGCGGCGCAGGCAAAGCCGGGCGATACCTTCTCGTTCGACCGGACCACGCCCGAGGCCGCGCGCGCGGCGTGGCGCGAACGCGAGGACGCCTGGCGAGGCACGATCGAGGACATCGATTGAACATCGACTTGAACGCCGACGTCGGAGAGGGTTCCGACGACGCTCCTCTCTACGAGGTGGTGTCGTCGGTGAACATCGCGTGCGGTGCGCACGCCGGCGACGACGATTCGATGGCAGGCGCCATCGAGCATGCCGTCAAGCGGACCATCTCGATCGGGGCGCACCCCGGTTACCCGGATCGCGAGAACATGGGGCGCAAGCCGCTCGATATACATCAAACGGAGCTGCGGGGTTCGATCCGAGATCAGGTCGCGCGGCTGCAGCGGATCGCAGCGCGCTGGTCGGCAACCGTCACGCACGTGAAACCGCACGGTGCGCTGTACAACGAAGCGGCAGGCGATCCCTGGCTCGCAGCCACCGTCGCCGACGCGGTCGGCTCGGTGAAGCCGAAGCCGAGGCTGATCGCGTTGTCTGGATCGTGGCTGGCTGCGGCCGGCCGCTCGGCGTCGTTGTTGGTGGCGGACGAGGGCTTCGCCGACCGGCGCTACCGGAAGGACGGGACGCTCGCCCCGCGCGACACACCGGACGCGCTGATCACGGATCCCGCTTCGTCGGCCGCGCAGGCCCTCGCGATCGCGCGCGGCCTGCCGATCGAGCCGATCGACGGCAGCTCGGTCACGATCCACGCTTCCTCGATCTGCGTGCACTCGGACACGCCCGGCGCCGTGGAAAATGCGCGCGCCGTTCGAGCAGCCCTCGAGCGGGCCGGCTTCACGATCGCACCGCTATGACGCGCGGCGGCTCGGCACGACCCCGGCCAGCATGCGCGCGACGAGGCCTTCCACCTCGTCCGGTGCCGACCTCTCAAGGGCCTTCGTGATCTGGGCCGCGCGATCGACGGGGAAGATGATCGTTTCTTCCAGCCACGCGAGGACGAAGATCATGAGCATGAACCCGATCGGTGCTGCGATGGCCCAGGCCCACATGGTGTGGGTATTCCACGCGCACCTCGCTTCGTAACGCCGAGTTCCGCTTCGCACCGATATCCATGCGCCTGCTAGAACACGGCGGTGAACAAGACCGCGGTTGTGACCGGCGCGTCGTCGGGCATCGGCGAGGCGACGGCGCGACGCCTCGCCTCCGAGGGCTTCGACGTCCTCATCGGCGCGCGCCGCACCGACCGCCTGGAGAAGATCGCCGACCAGATGGGGGCAACCTGGAAGCGGCTCGACGTCACCGACCCGTCGTCGGTGGCCGCCTTCGCCGACGGGATCGGACCGGTAAACCTGCTGGTCAACAACGCCGGCGGCGCCAAGGGGTTCGCGCCGTTCGGGGAGATCCCAGACGACGACTGGGACTGGATGTACGAGGCCAACGTGGTCGGCTTGGCGCGCGTGACGCGCGCGTTCCTTCCGGCCATCGAGAGATCCGGCGACGGGCACATCATCAACGTCGGCTCGATCGCCGGTATCGAGACCTACGAGGGCGGAGCCGCCTACACGGCCGCGAAGCACGCCGTCACGGCCATTACGGAAACCCTCCGCCTGGAGCTCCTCGGGAAGCCGATCCGCGTCACGGAAGTGCAGCCCGGCCTCGTCGAAACGGAGTTCTCGCTGGTGCGCTTCGACGGCGACGCCGCGCGCGCGGCGAAGGTCTACGAAGGGATGACGCCCCTGACGGCCGAGGACGTCGCCGACTGCATCGTGTGGGCTGCAACCCGCCCGAGCCACGTCAACATCGACACCATCGTGGTGAAGCCGCGCGACCAGGCCCGCGCAACGAAGGTGCACCGGTCGTGAGCGACCGGCAGACGAAAGAGCTCCTCTGCGAGCTTCTGCGCGTCTTCTACACGAAGGGGTGGGTGTCGGGGACGGGCGGCGGGATCTGCGGGCCGACCGACGACGGCCACCTCTTCCTCGCGCCGACGGGCGTG
>Ga0209577_10000395_pt1 | contig 44411 bp, 47 predicted proteins | sample GraSoiAngelo_109_FD_185874 | JGI IMG/M metagenome (GOLD analysis project Ga0209577, IMG submission 185874) | Grasslands soil microbial communities from the Angelo Coastal Reserve, California, USA - 14_0903_12_20cm (SPAdes) (version 2) | ecosystem: Environmental > Terrestrial > Soil > Grasslands... | reverse complement strand
TACCTTTTTTTTGTTTTTTTTGGGAATTTTTCTGAAATATGAAAAATGAAAACTGGCTCTGGCTCATAATTTTTTGTTACTTCTATAATTAACTGATCTTGAGGATAAAACATAAAAATTAACTTAAATTTACGTTTGTATATTTTGAATGTTCCAAATAATTTCTAATCCCTTTACTATCAATCCCTACAGCACACATAGAATCGTAAAGAGTAACTTCACCTGTTATTACATCTGTTACACGTACTCTAACTCTCCTATGATCCTTTCTCTTTATAGTAGCTAATTCTTTTACAATTTCTGAAAACTCAAGTAAAGATAATATGTTTTGTTTTGTATTCTCCAATTCAACTTCAGAAAAATATAATTTATCCTTATATCACCCTTTACTTCTGATTTTTAAATTTTTATAAAATCCCTGACTCATTCCTAAATTTGGACCAACGGACCTACCTGAAGGGAAGATTTGAATAAGAGTTAATTTTCCATCTTCCTCTTTTATACCGGAAAAGCTATTTTTTCTCTATGTTTCTGAATAGCTGAAGGAGATCACATAATACCAGGAGTAGCTATTAAGGGTAGGTCTAAGTTTGATTATAAGATACTGCTCGAGCAAAGAAATAAATTGTTTGTGGGATAAACCCTCTGGTATTATAACATCCTTTCTTACAATAAATAATTCTACAGTCCCTCTATCTTTAAGAGTTTTTACAAATTCCTTAGTAGTAGAATCATGCTTTTTTGCATGGTCTTTAACTCTATGTCCCAAATGTTTTGCTTGGCCTATATAAGATTCAATATTCTCTATTCCTGTGGCGTTAGAACGACCAGTATTAAGTCCTTTAATAAGATAGCAACCAGGAACATTATCTGTTGTTATCTCAGGTCCTACAAGGTTAACAAAAGGTAATACATATTCTGTATTTGGAACGGGCAAAGGCATAGAAACGCGTTTGTTATAAATATCTAAACATAATGCTAAATGTTCATCTGTAATTTGGGAATACTCATCAAAACACAACGCTTTTCCCAATATTTCAATATCCACTTCTTTATTTGCTTGGATATGTTTTACTACTAAATGATGCCGCTTGTAATGATTAGATCGCTCTTCTTTCCAAGAGACTAATGGGACTAGCAAACAAATATCTGAATAATCTATAATTAAAATATTGGCTAAATCCCAAACTTCGAGGGGTAGGTTTAACTGAGTTAAACCCAAATTGAAAGCAAAGAAAATTAAGCAACATACAAAAGCAAGAACGCCATCATCATCCACGGTAAAGCCAAAGAAAAGCGACCATAAGCGGAAAGGGACCATACGATAAATTCCGCCTGCCTGAGACTGAAAATGCCTGCGAAGCAGACTGGCCGCCACTAATTGCGGAGAATCTTTATAATATATCTTCCTCTATATGGTTTGTTTATTTGATTCTTTTCACGCCTTAATATTGTTTTTATATCAGATTTAAGAGCATCAGCTGCTTTTCGGATAGAGTCATAGGTAGAAGTAACATTTGTATCTAGATCAGTAACTTGTACTTTAAGACCAGGATTTGGGATATATTTTCTTTTTTTAGCAATTATGCTCAATTTCATCTTGGCATCTTCATTTGTTTTACGACCCAATGATGAACCAGCTTTAGAACAGATATTATATTTTGGATTAAGTAATTCTAAGTAATAATCCTCCCTTTCAAGACATTTCTCGGGTGGACAATACTCCAGAATTTCCAAATTAAAATTTTCAAAGCCATTTTTAAGTAATGAGCTGTAGATTATTGATCTCCCTTGTAAAAGTTGTCTTTTTAAGTAGCCAACTGAAAAATAGTCTTTAAATCGTACTTGAAGATTCACCGCAGAGCCAATGTAAGAACGGGCGTTTGTTTGGTTAATTCACCTATATATTCCAGATTTATTTTTATTGTCGTCAAGAATTTGTGTTTTTTGAATCTTGGCATTTTTGTAGATAATCGGAAATAATAATAATAAAAATTCCGGATTTTCTGGGGTTAGGTTTATCTGAGATAAACCCAACTTAAAAGCAAAAGAAATTAAGCAACATAAAGCAAAAGGAAAGCCATCATCACGCATGTCACCTCTTCGGCCTAAGATTGAACTTATTTGGAAATTTAAGGGTTCATTTAAGCCCACTGCAGAATGCTCTCTCCGTAGATATTGATTATATATTCAATCTTTTACGGCCTTAGCTAAGGCTGTACCCCACTCTTTCAAATGGCGGCTAGAGTACACCTTCCATAAGCCTTCACTGAATGCAGTGAGGAAATTATGTATAACCATCTACTCGTTGCGCTTTTTCAACTCTTCTTACGAAGAGTGATTTAGTTCCGCGATTGTCCATTTAACTTTCGTTAAATCTTAAACCTTATTACTATACATTATTGATTAGATAATCCACCAAACTATTTTGTCGATTTGGCTTAGTAGTTTAAGCTTTAGGAGGTCCCCGGAATTTGATTATGTCGAAAAGGGGTCATAAACCCTTCTCTTCGCTCAAACAGTCCTTGCTAAAGGGACTTTCAAGCAAAAAGCGAATCTATCTCTATCATCCTAGAAATGACCGGAGTGATAGAAGAAAATTGGACTATATCTTTATCGAAACAATTCGATACTTCACACACAGTCTCTGAGAAATCTATTTTTTAATAGTTTCCTGCTGATTATCCATTGTTATATCTCAATCATTATCACTTAATAAGTAGATTAAGCTTTAGGAACTTCCAGCATATAGTGAAGTTTTACTACGGCCTTTTTGACCTGTAGCCTCACAAAAAGCAAATCCAAGAATAGCATAACTAAATAACTGGCCTCTTAAACTCGGATTTCTAGCCACACCTAATATTAATGCACCGAATACTACACCAATTCCTACACCTGCCCCTATTAAACCTGTTGTTGCAAGTCCAGTTCCTATAATTTTTGAAGCTTGAATCATAACAAAAAAAAAATGTTGTTATTGCAGTATTTCCTGCTTAATTTGAAGACACCTGATGATTTTTTACATTATTTAAATTATATTATAACCACACCTAATAAAAGGTCAATTTGACAAATAATTTAAAATAGGTTACTTTTAGAAAATAATGAAATAATATATAAAAGATTATTTATGCTTTACCCCCACCCCAAAAATCAAAAATCAAAAATTTTTTAAACCCGAATTTTTTGATCTTAATACATGGATGTATGTTTTCATCTATAATGTATTACTTAAGAATAAAATTAATAAAAATGGTGAGAAATACTTTGAAGATAAAGTAAATGAGGAAAAAAAATAATTATAACTTTTTAAAAATATATCTACCTTTATAAGGCTTCTGTTGATTTTGTCTAAAATACATAACAATACTTATTCGTAATATGTTTAAGGCTCTAGCAGCTTCAGACATTGAATTATAAGAAGTCGTAGTATTATTTTTAATATCAGTAACTTCTATTTGTTGAGAGGGTCTACCAGATCCTTCTGTTTTTGGTTGTCCTGGCTTATAACAACCAGAATTATCCATTTTCTTAGCAGCATCAGACATTATTTGTTTAGATTCATCAGAGTGTTTACGACCAGACATTGGAGCACTTGGATTTAAGGATATATTATACTCTGGATTGAATTTTTTTAGATAAAAACCCTCCCTAGAAGGTTCACAGTACTCCAGAATTGTAAAAGAAAAATTAGAATGACCGTGCTTTAATATTGCATTATATATATGGCTTTTACTATTTTTTAATGAATTTATAATAGTCTTAAAAGAGTAATAAAATGCTAGCCTATTTGGCAAGTTAACTGCACTCCCGATATAGCATTTATCATTTGTTAAATTTTTCCACATATAAATACCTGCTTTATTTTGATTATCAGAAAGAATTTGAGCTTTATCAGCCTCTGCATTAGGATAAATTTTTGCTGGAATGAAAGGCGTTAACTGAGGCATAAAAAAATATGAGAAGTTTTTTGTTAAAAAAAGGCATAGCTATTATATCAAATATTTAATTAGAAGGAGAGAAAAAAAGCAAAAGTAAAGCTAGAATCGATAAGGAGAGGGAATTGGGTATGTTTAAACACGATTTTAATAATGACAATATATCTTCACATGAAAATTCAATAAAAATTGAAAAAGTAGTAGAAGAGAAAGGAAATGAGGTTAATTAGTTTGTACTAATAACAGTGGATATATTAATTCTTCATCCTTATATGAAGAGTTATATTAGGAATTATATAATGAAGGATAAATTTAGAAGTAGGAATGAGTTATGATGAAGATAAAAACAGAGAAAAAAAAAAAGAGGAGTTTACCTGATATATTGAAAAAAATGGGAAAGTTCCTAAATATAAAGCAGAAAACAATTAGGCTACGAATTTGAGGAATTTTATAATGGTATTAATAAATATGAATTATACCAGAAAGGTTTTAATAAATATGATATATGTAGAGTTTATTTTAATTTAAAATTAAGACCAAAACTATTTTGCTATTCATTATATTTTATAGTTAATAATTCTTTAAAAACAATGGAGAACGGTAATGAAATTATTTATTATAGATGTATGGTTATAAGAATTTAGAGAGCATTAACTAATGATAGTGGTTATAAAATGGCTAGGGAGGGTGGCCCTAAAGGGGGCGTAACCGCCGCCACAAATAAACCGCATGCGAAACTTGGCTTGCCTAGCCTAAAGGAAACATGGACCAAAAGCATGAAAAATACAGGAAGAGGCTGTGGGTATATTATTTGATTAAAGTAATATTATCCAATGAAATTAACAGCATATTTTAATAATAAATATCCTCTCCCCGAAGGGAGCGGACATTATTCTAGTTTAACACTGAAAACGTAACTATTAGGTTAAGAATCATGAACTCTTATAGTATTCATCCCACTCTTAATCCCTTTAATATGATCTAGTCCATAATTTGTTAAATGAAGCTTATACTCTATTAACAAACTAACTTGCACAAAACTCTCAAAGTCCAATCTTTTAACACCTTGTAGTGAATATTAAAAAAAAAGGAATAACAATGTTTATAATATCTTTTAATTTAGTAACAAAAAAAAGTTTTTAGAATCTGCTTGTAAAGTTACACAGCCTAAATATTAAATTTCGGGTCTAGGTACAAGAATTATGTAAGAGAAAGATTCCTTTAATGCTTCAATTAAACCGTTATTTATAGAGACTAGAATATTAAGTATTTTTAGAGGCTGGCTACCCAACGAAGCATCTCTTCAATCATAAGATGCTATTTTTTTTTTTATAACATCTCAACAATTTATTTAAATAGTAAAAAATTCTGAGGCTCATACTCCCTTTAGGCAAGCCTACCTAGTTTTTGGGTTAATAATGGAGGGCTGAAGCTTCGCTAGCCACTTTTCAGAATGTGGTATTATTACATTAGTTAAAGCCTCCATTGATGTAACTTGCAACTGAATTATATTTAATTATTTTACCTTCTCTAATCATGTTAGATCCTTTTCATATAAAAAACTTGATATAATTTTGATTTTTTTTTACGTATTTAATGAACATAAAATAATCTGACAATCTAGCAAAGAAATCCATAGCACTTCTGACGTATTGATTTCCATAAATAGATACCTCTTTTTTAACAAAGGAACGAAATTAGGATTTAGTTTATCCTTTTTATAGAAATACCTAATATTGAAAAACATGACCACTACCTAACTTGGACTTAATGACAAGAAATCAAAAGCATAACATAAAAACAAAAATAAATCCTGCCGCAGCCTTACGCGCTGCGCGCTAGAGGTCAGAATTTAATTAATAGATTTCGGAGGGTATAAATCCTACTTGGGTTAGGTTTACCTTATCGATAAACCCAGAAAGGAAGCATGGAAAGAAAAGCGCCAATGTCACCAATGAAACACCGCCAAAAGTATCTTAAGTACTTAATGTATAAATTAAAATATAAATTATTAAGCCTATTAATATATATAGAGCATAAGATGTAATAATACCTGTATCCAATTTAGCAATATTTTTACTTAAATTAAGCAATCCTTTTTCTAATCCAAAAGGTCCTATTAATTCAATACCTCCTTTATCAATAATTTTAGTTGTTTGTCCACCTAACTTCAATACAAAGGCAATAATGTACTTATTATAAAATAATTCTACTAAGAATCGTTGGTTAAAGAATCCCCAAATATTATATCCAAATCTAGTGAATTTAAATGCTAATAGTAAATTAGGGTAAAATTCAGATAAAACCAGAGCTAACACAGAAAAGAATATAGTAGAAATAAAAGGTAATAATTTAAAAATAGTAAGCACTGCAAATTCAGTGGCAATCATAATTTCATGTGAAGGATGAATAAATAAACTGTTATCAGCAAAAAATGAAGAACCAAGTCCAATGTAAATATCTTTAGTAATATATCCAAAGAATATAGAGAAAACAGCTAAAGAAATTAAAGGTAAACTCATAAAAATATCACCCTCATGAGCTTGTTTATAATTTATTAAAGGTCCATGTGGATTAGCTAGGAAAGTTAAATATAAAACTTTAACCGAATATAATGTAGTAAAGATTGCACCAATAGTAGCAATAAAATATACTACAATGCTAGAAAAATAAAATTGACCAAAAGCAGATTCTAGAATAAAATCTTTAGAGTAGAATCCAGTCATGAACGGAAAAGCAACTAAACTAAGTGAAGCTATTAACATAACTGAATAACTTAAAGGTAAGAATACTCGTAACCCTCCATATTTTCTAAAATCTTGGTTATCACTAACAGCATGAATTACAGCACCTGCACCAAGGAAAAGAAGAGCTTTGTAGACACTTCATAAGATACAAAAAGGATAATTATTATAGTGCTCTGTTTGTTTTCATTTCCTCGCCCCTGGAGAAGAGTGAAATAAGTTAGAGGATTCGGAAATCGAAAACTAAAGCGGCTAAATTTAAAAATATAAAATAAGAGACTCCACTCCTTAAAATTTAGAAGGATTATTAGGTAAGTTACGAATTTGTTCCAAATTTAATTGGCATATGAATCCTTCTTTGGCTATTGCTTCAGTATAAAATTGAATAAATATATCTTGATTAATATATCGTATTCCACCCTTTGAGACAGTATTATTTTCTCTATGTCGTCGAACTGTACCACGATTACCAGCTTGTGTATTGTTGCTATAGTATTGAACCATACCGTTTTTTGTATTAACAGCAAAAAAACCGGAAGCTTTTTTAGCTAAATTTGGTAAATATTCGGGATGTCTAGCAAAATAAAAATAACCTAGTTCTGTAGGAGAACCGTTTGGTCTTTCTATATTTAAATATCTGCCCACCCTATTATGTTGTTGTTTCACAGACAGATTTTCTAACTCATCTGAACTAGGATTTAAAGCTTTTCAAAGTTCACGTTGGCTGTCGTAAGTAGCAAAATCTTCTAAAGTGTCAATAGAAATAACATGAATTTTACCAGGAATTAAATCATATAAAGATCTATTTTTAAGATCAAGTAAAGGATATCTATCTTTGGGTGTCAACTGAGAACTTAATTAATATTATATTATAATTTTTTAAAAACATATCGCCCTTTAAACGGTTTATTTTGATTTCTGCTAAAGTACATTGAAATTCTTGATTTTGGAATATTTAAGGTTTTTGCAGCGTAACTTATTGATTCATATTCTGTACTTATATTAGTCTGTAAATCCAATACTAATATTCTTTCAGAAGGTCTACCGGCTCCTACAACTCTTGCTTTTCCTTTCTTAGCCTCTGAAATTTTAGCGAGTGTTTTTTCTGAATGTATTCTTTTTTTACCATACATAGGATTATTTTCTCCTTTAATAGCAGCTGCTATTTTAGCTCGAGCTTCCTTTGAATGTTTGTAACCCAATGTTGAACCCGCAGTTTTTAAAACATTATATTTTGGTTTTAGTAAATTAATATAATACTGTTCCCTTTCTATTACAATAAATTTATTGCAATATTCAAGAATTTCCAAACTAAATTTCGAGTACCCGTATTTTAATAAAGCTTTATAAATAGGCATTTTATGCTGAGGTTTACTAATAAAATTATAATTATAATAACTAGTTAATCTTTTACCAAGATTAATACTAGAGCCTATATACGTTTTTCCATTAATATTGTTTTTTCACATATAGACCCCTGATCTAGCTTTATTTTCTTCAAGAATTTGCAATTTTTGAGTATCAGCATTAGCATATATTATTACAGGAAAATTAAAAAGGAAAACAGAATCAAAATCCAAATCAAAATCCAAAAGAAATAATAATGCTATAGGCATTATTATTTTAATGATATTATTCATTAAATATGTCATTGTTTTTTTTTTGTTGATAAAATTAAAAAAATTCCATCTTAACCGGCTAAAAAGCCTGTGGTTATTTGTAACTCCGATACCAACGTACCGGAAAAAATAAGACTAAAGATAAAAATATAATTTAGTTTTTTATAATTCTAAAAATATTAGTAAAGAATGGGGACAAATTTAATTTCAATTAGATAACAATGCTATAGGCATTATCATTGTAGTTAATAAAACAAAATAAATAGATTTACTATTTACTCCTAAAAGAATATGAATATTTTTGCCGCCAAATCCGGAGGAACACCTTTTAAATAAATAATTATCTCTCCCTTATCACTTGTATTGTAACTAATACCTTTATGTCAATTCATGTTATTTCTAATTGTAGCAACAAATAAATTAAGTATATTAGCTAAAGTATTATAGGAATTAGATTCCGCTAGTAAAATAGTCATACTTTTATCTCCCCAAGCTTGATAAATACAGACATTACCCAAACCAAGTTTCATAACACTAGGTTTAAATGAAAAATTAAAGAATATAATATCTTTATCTTGCTCATTACTTATATTTAAACATGGGCTGTAATTTGTGTATGCACATTGTTCTAAAATTCTGGCAGGATATTGTCCAAACCCTTGTAGAATATTGCTACCACCTATACTTAAAGGACTAGCATAATTAGTATTATATCATTCTTGTACAACATTATCATATGTAATTATAGGCGATCAATTTACCGATATAATACCCCCATTGTCCAGAATCCAATTATGTAATTTAGTTCTAGGTCTATGTCCATGTAAACTATTTAGATGGTCTTTAAGCCGACTCCTACATGATAAAGCAGAACCAATACCATATTTACCAGTATTTTTGTGCTTAAAGCAATAAAGACCTGAACAATCTCCATCTACTACTTTTTGACTACCTAAAGGTAATTCAAAGACATTAATAGGATTTATACTTTTTAATGTTAACTCCATATTATACCTAAAGACTGGATTGGATGCCTTACTTAAATAATCAAATAAGAAATTATCACCTTTGAACTTAGAGCTATTATCTACAGGTAGTAAATTAAGCATATTAATTAAATCATGCGAGGCTTTTATTCCTTTTGGTGTTAAAAATAAAGGTAAACCTAATCTGTTTTGTTCAAAAATATTCTGTATAATATTACTTAACAATAATTTTGTGAAACAAAGAATTTTGAAAAATAGAAATAATATTACTATTTTGTAATACTAAATGGATTAATATCTTCCTCGATTCATACCTGCCTTAATTAATTTAATTTTATTTAAACCTTCGAATGTCAGATGAGCTTTGTCTTTCATTAAAAAAGATATTTTTAAAAAATCTTCAAAATCTAGTAGTTTAGAACTCTGAAGCGGATACTTTAGGAAAAAAGGAATGATGATTTCAGTAATATTATTAAATGATACTACTCGATACTCACAACTTTCTTTATCAAGACGATCGACAAGATACCCACATTCTAAATGTTCTATTAAACTTTTCATTAACTCAATATCACGAATATGTTGAGCTATAGAGAAACTTAATTTTACTTGAGAGCCTAATTTGTGTGTTTTAGATTTAAAAATATCAATAAAGAAACAAGCCTCAGCATCAGTAAATCCTACTATTCAATTAGGGTTAATATTTTTTGGTTCTAGGGTTTTAATAATAGGCCTATCAACAGGAAGACTCCGAGAGAGAAAGCTACTTTTAATTCATCTGAAAGACCTTTATTCATTAATGCTCTTATTGCAACTAAATTTTTTAATCCTTCTATTGTAAGATGTTCTTTTTTATTAATGAGCTTAAGCTAACTTAAACAATTCATAATCAATTCATTTTCGAGTAATTAAAGGATATCTATCAAAATGTGGAATAATTATATTAATTAAGTCTTTGATAGATTTTACAGAATAAAATGCAGATCCATTTTTTTCATTAATTACAATTATACCAGTCTCAAAATAAGATTTTATTTGATAGAGTAAAGGTAAATCTTTTATGGCTAATCCAATTGAAAAGCCAGGAATAACTGATCAACCTGTTTTGTATTTATTATTTTTATAAATTGAGACATGAAATGTACACTCTCCATCCGCAAATCCTGAAATTCAGTGAGGGTTTAGGCTAGTTGTATTATCTTTCAGTATTGTAGAAAATGATGAATGAATGTCTAATTTATTTGTGTTTTCAGATAATATTTGAGCTTTACATGTATCTGAATTAGGATACAATTTTACTGGAACTAAAGGGACAATCGAATTATTATTTTTCTTGTGTGAAGCAAAGTGTTTTTGTTTGTTTTTTGTTTTTCATTGTTTATTTTATTGATTTTTAATTAATGTTATTATACGCTACCATACCTGCGTTTTTAGACTATGTCGAGGAGATTCCATATCCCTACGATTACTAGTTTGGCTAGCTAATTGACAACTTTAAAAATTAGATATAAATTGGACTTATCTAAAATCATTGTGGGCCTCACAAGAGGATAGTTCTTTTGCATCGCTACTACTAGATCTGCTACTATAGGGGTCACCGGCTGTTTTGGCCTCTATTATGCTTTTTTTTTTGTTTGGGATAAATGGAATATTGTTATTTCCAATAACACATATATTTCCTTGTTCAATCAGCCATCGTTGTTAAAAATGACCTAGTTTTGGTTATTAAAGGTGTTTCCTTTCTAATTTAAATCTATTTACTGTTAGAAAGATATTTATTAATAGAAAGCATGATTAAACAAAATTGATGACTCCTATCTTTTTTCTATAATATTTTACCAGTATTATCTCTTATCCCTGCAATTTAATATAATCTCCAGTTTACAAAGATAAGATAAATAAGGCAGCGACCCTTTTTGTCAACACCATCTCTCAATGGTGAGAGATCATATAATATTATTATTAATTTTTACTAATAATAATCTTGGCGTGTGATCGTTAAGGATTCTACTAAATATCATTAAATATTATTCGTTTCCTGCTGATTGTCCAATTAAATAAATATATAATTATTACTAAAATTTGTTTCTAAAAATTAAGAATTTTAGTCTTTTGGATTTCCAGCATATAGCCAAGTTTTACATACCCTCCACAAAGAAGGCATGGTTGATTAAATGGAATAAAGCCACATTATATGAAGATAAACCTACAGCAATAACCATCATACCTAATTGACTCATAGTTGAATAAGCTATAACCTTTTTAATATCTTGTTGGAAAAGTCCAATAAGAGAACTTAAAATACTTGTAATAGCTCCAATTCATAAACATAATATTAAAACAGTACTGCTATATTCTATTAAAGGAGACGCCCGCATTAAAAGATATACACCTGCCGTTCATTTGCGTTGGCTACTCTTTCATTTTATCCCACTAACGAGTATGAGGGACTAAAAATAGCACACCTTAAGTCTCCCTAAGGATCGGACTGTATCTTTAACTTCTTTTTAATAGGCGGAAATTGAGAATTCGACATATATTTATTAACTTCTATTGCTAATAAATATATTTTATTAAAACCAACGAAGTTAGTATGTTCTTTTTTTTTTATAATATAATGTATTTTACATCATTTAGTAAAGGCAAGAGACTTTTTAGTTTTTAAATTATATCTATTTAAATAATTTATTATTAATTTTAGCTTAGTAACGTTAGAACAACTAAATATTAAACCATCTAAATCTTTATTATACTTTATATTTTTATATTTATCATTTACTAATAATTCACTAATAATGTATAAAATATAAAATTCTTTTTGTGCAATATAAAAAGTTAAGTAAGGAGTCTTATAAGTATCATGTAAAGGGTTACTATCTTTTAATCTACCAGTAAAAGAACCTACAGCATCAATAAACCCACTTAATCAACCAGTATTTAAACTTGGTTTCACTAATCTATCTATAAACAAGATATTATCAGAATATTGATAATTAAATACTTTTAATCAAGTCTTAAATTGTTTTTTTTTATTTAATGTACAGAAATTTCCATTAAATAAGGTTATTAATCTATAAAAATTATCCTTAGATGTAACATAAAATGTTCCTTTTACAGGAATAGAATCTTTTTTTGTTATTAAAACTTTACCAAACCCAAGTTGTTTTTTTATATAGTAAAGAACTTGGATATTCTCTATATTTAAACTAATATCAAAATATACTTTATTTTTTAATACTACAAAAGAACCAGTTCCTTCAGTAAAACCAATAAATCATTCTAAGAATCTTTTATTTAGTTTTTTCTTGTGAAGAACTTTTTGGCTTAAATAACTATTAAAGCCGAAAGTTATATCGCGTGCAGTCTCTGAGGTACCATTATTTACGCTTAATAACGTTACCTGCTGATTAACTCTTATTGACTTAAGCTCACCTAAGACAATACACAAGATTTTATTATACATCTTACAACGCAGTGCGAAGATATGTATAAACTTGATATAAAGTTTTCCCAGCAAATAGCAATATCATAATTGATTGATTCACATCAACCAACGGCAAACCCCTACGTAATTAAATAATAACTTGTAAAATAATATAAACATTAAAACTTTCTGTATGTATTCATACTGTATGCCAAATCTTTTAACTGATCCAAACCCTGTTGAGTTAGATGTCCTTTGTTTTCTATAATAGAGATACCCTTACAAAAAGACTGAAAATCTAAATATTTCGCACCATATATAGGGTATTTTTCAAAAAAAAGCTCGGGGATAACTATTCTAGCTATATCCTTAATGTTTGCAACCGAAATATCATATCTATCTCTACCAGAAGAAGGTTTCACTATGTTTCCGCAACCCATAGTACTAATTATTCTATTTAACACCATTAAATCTCGCTCGTGCTGAGTTACACGGAATTGAGGTTGGCAAGTAAAACCTAATTTCATCCTTACCTGTTTAATAAAGTTTAAACCTCGTCGGGTCCCACTATAATTGCAAATATTTTCATAAACCCTTCCAAACTTACTAAAATAAAATCACCCATGTTGATATACCCCTACTGTTAAATTAAAATGTTTATAGCTACGAGAAAACATAATTATAATCTTCTTGAATTCACACCTTCCTTAATCTTACGTATTTGCTCTAAACCTTCTGATGTCAAATGGGCTTTGTTTTTCATTAATTCGGCGACTTTTCAGAAGTCAGTATAATCCAATCTTTTGATTCCTTGTAAGGGGTATTTTTCAAAAAACGGAATAATCTTTTCAATGATGTCAGAAAATCTTGTAACAATGAAATCACATGCAAAACCATTTGGTCTTACTCTTACCCTACCACAACCCAAAGTTACCACGAAATTTTTCAGTAATTCAATGTCTCGTATATGTTGAGTTACTCTAAAATCTAATATAACTTGGCTACCTAATTTTTTTGAAGAAGATTTATTAATACTAATACTAAAACAACCATCACCACCCACGAAGCCTGACACCCAATGCGGATCTTTAATTTTTTGAGCATTCTCCATAACTAAAGGTCTTGGAACTGGGATAGTATTAGGAAAGGCTGCTTGTAGCGAATCAGATAAACCATTATTAACTGAGGCACGAAGATTTACAATTTGTTGTAGACCCTCTTTTGTAAGATGTTCTTTGCGACTTAGCATTTCAACAATTTGCTTAAACAGTAGATAATCAGCTAGTTTTTGAGAGATTAATGGATACTTATCAAAGTGATCTATTATTACCTTTAAATGTTCAGTTGAACTAACACGATAATAAATTGAATACTTTCCATGTTTAAAAATTTTTCCAACTCCAAAGAATGCTTGTATTAACTTTAGTAATGCTCGATCCTTTTCATGCAAGGATATTTGAAATGCTGCATAAACTATTCAACTAGTTTTTAGTCGACTATTTTGAGTTAAAGATATCACAAAACAGCCTTCAGCATCCCCAAACCCAGTAATATTCCAAGGGTCGAGTTTCACAAAAAAACTCGCCTTCGGGGGCGAAGCTAAACTAAACGTACGTACCGAAGTGAAATAATTACGCGACTTATAGGCTAATTTTGATTTTTCTTTAATTAATTTTTTCATTTTTTATATTTTATAATTGCGTTACTTAAATGTATAAGTCATATTTTGGAGGTTACGCTCTCCAATTGTCACCCTCACGGGTGGGCTTTACTGCCCTCTGCCTTTTCCTTCAATCTAATAAAAAATTCCGAATTGCAGAGTTGGATTCTAAATGGATGACTTACCTTTCAATTATAAAGCGATTGTCCCTGTACCGTTATTCGACTTCCTCCTTCCGGGCCGTCGTCTTTTTCTTCCGGTTGTGCCTTCATTGCTACTTTCCACGCAGTCTGTAACAGGGACCTAGATTCACTAAGCACAACAATTTTTATGCACCTCTACTACTTTAGAGCCTGAGTACGACACTATTTTCCGCGCCATGGCATGGGCTGAGCCGCTAAAGCTCCTAAATACAGATTTCTCTACTCCATAACAACGGGACCCACTATTAATCCAGCCGCTCACCATCTAGTTTGCCTGACTTTTAACTCTCTTTATTACGGCTATTATTTAAAGTGTCACCTGCTCAGGTTAAATGCAAGATTTATTTAGACGTAATAGTATTTCCAATTTATAGAAAATTTCTATGTAACTTATAGTATATATAAAAAAAAATATAATTTACCCTAAAATTGATACTTAATTCACCAAAGGTCCCCCCTTTAAACACCGCGCTTTAGATGCGCCCTCTTTTCTGTTACCCCCCCTCTTATTACAAAGTAACTCGTTTAAAGAGTTAAATTGAAGAAAAAAGGGAAAGACTACGAGGAGGGACATACCGAATTAACACGTCCCCATTTTTTATAAATGGATATACTATATTCATATGGAGCTAAAAAAGGGTTGGCTTCGCCCACCAGAGAGGGATGCTTGTACAAAACCAGCTACCCAATGGGGATTTAATAGATTTGTTTTAGGTAAGAATTCAGGTTTATTTATAGGTACTACATTGGGGTGTGCTTTTAAAACATTATCCGACAACCCTTTAGGAAATACAGCTTTTATTGCAAGAATTTTTAGGAATCCTTCATGGGTGTAGTGTACTTTCTTTAGAAGAAGATCAATTACTTCACATCATAATAGAAAATGTATAGACTTGCTAGTTTCAAGTGGGTACTTCTCAAAATGTTTTCTAATAACTTGAAGAGAATTAAAGGAAGTGACTTCGTATGTATACATATTACCACTAGCACTAATTCAACCTATTCCCCCAAAGAATTCTTTTACTTTTTCTAATAATATCTTATTATGAGGGTTAATCTGTGCTCCTATAGAAAATACAGGCAATATTTTATATCCTCATTTTGAATCAATAGATTTTCTAAGACGTATTGAAAAACTTGATTCCCCATCTGAGTATCCAGTAACGAAATAAGGATCTAATGATTTATTTATACTACTTACATTTATATTATTATCTTTCGTAGTGCATACCATCGTGGCAGCATGTATTAAAGCGCTAACTGGAGTTGGCTATATTGGTTTGCCTATTCCTGTTTGCTTTTATCCCTCTCCTAATAGCTCAAAGAAATATATACTAAAAAATATATGTAACGCGAACGGTTATTAAAATCACAAGGAAGATCACTAAAACTTTCGGTAAGAATTCATCCCTAGGGCTATTTGTTTTAATTCATTTAGTCCCTCGGGGGTCAAATGGCCTTTGTTGTTTACAATATCTAACCCGCGTCCCAATGGAAATCCAATAAATCAAGGTGTTTTGCCCCCAATTGTAGATCGGATGTTGTTGGAAAAAAGGCATTATAATATCAACTAAATGTGATCTATTAGAGACATATATCCCTCATTCTTGCTTTGTTTTACTAATATGAATCAAATTACCACAACCCAAATATTCTATAATTCTTTTTAAAACTATTAAATCACGCTCATATTGAGTAATACGAAACTGTGGTTTACATGTATACCCCAGGTGCATACCTTGAGCTTTATAATAGTTTAATCCAAATGATCGTCAGCTTGAGTAAACCCCGCAATTCAATGCCCATTTAATTTGTAAGAATTAGGTATAAATTCAGGTTTGATAATAGAACATACATCAGAAAAAGCTGCTTTAACACTGTCCTTCAATCCAGTTGGGAATACAGCTTTTATGGCTAAAATTTCCATAAAACCTGTAAGAGTTGAATGCTCTTTTCTTTCAATCATATCCAAAACTTTAGACCATAAGATATAATGTAGATGCTTTGTAGTTTGTAGAGGGTAATTATCAAAATGATGTCAAACCTTCCTTAAGTGATTTTTATTCCTTGTCACATAATGGTAAGTTTTATTATCTCTAGAAATTATACCGATCCCTCCGAAAAAAGATTGAACTAGCTCTAATAATTTTAGATTTAAAGGATTAACCCCTGCAACTACTTTATATTCCAAAGAAATACTATACCCAAAACGACAAGAATCGCAAAGGAATGTAAAAAGAACCATCGCCATCTGAGAATCCAGTGACAAACCAAGGATTTAAGATAACATTAGTTCCAGTACAATATTTTCTAACTATTCCTTTTGTTTTAAATGTAAATGAACTATATCTCACTCTAGTGTGAGATTGTAGAAAGGGAGAAACAGGTTTTTGTAGGCAAACACAAAAGTTGATTTTTAATATATATTGATTAAAAATACTCAGCTACTTAATAGCTGTTCGGACTATATCTTCATTTATATTTGTTTGTATAATCTAGTCAGATTATTTATATGTCTTTTTATAGTATTTAACTCTTTATCAGTTAAATGCTTTTTTTTAAATACTAATTTATATATTTTATATCAATTATTATATATTATGGATTTATTAGTTTTTAAAGGATATATCTTAAAATAACGAATTACTTTTGATAATTTAGTTGTATTTACAGCAGTTCGATACTCATTACTCTCAATTAAATGTGTTTTACCTCCTAATATTTTAGCTAAATGATTCATTGTTTCAAAACTCCCTCTTTGAGACAAAATATATTTCAATTTAACTAGATTCCCGTGTTTGGAATCTACTATTGAACAGGTAAAACAACCTATAGCATCGGTAAACCCACTTAATCAAGAAGTTGTCAAACTTGGTTTACTAGAGTTTTCAATATATAATATCTCTTGTTTGTATATTTTATTATACGCAGATAATCATAACTTAAATTCCTCTTTTCTACTTTCTAGACAAAGGTTGCCATTAAGTAATGAAATTATTTTTTCTAAACCATTTTTGTTATTTACTTTAAAGCAATGTGTTTTATTTTTTTTATCTTGAACTCTTACTGTACCGAATCCTAGTTTTTTCTTTATAAAAAACAAAATTTTAGCATCAGCACTAGATTGTGTAATTTTAAATTCTAATAATTCATATTGACCTCCAGATCTAATACAGCCCAAAGAGAAACAAAAAGGGATTTTTTTTCTTTCTCCTTTTCCTTCAATAAATCCAATAAATCAGTATTTAAATATATTGTCTAATATAAATGCTTCACGTATAGTCTCTGAGGAACTTTTTAAGTAATTTCCGGCAGATTGTCCCTCATTTTGGATTTTTCCTAGCAAGAAATCTCTCTTGAGTGGACCAAAACTTTTACAAGGATGTTCCCGCATATAGTAAAGTTTAATGAAAGCCCTATTTAGCATCTTTGCCTATCTCGTTTTTATTTATTCCTAATTTGTATAACATTTCTGGAATAAAGAAAGGACTTACCAATGATCTTAAATTATTAATACTTGAATTACTAATACGAATTCTCCAGCAAACATTTCCGTTGTCGCTAGTGCGTTTGTTTATGCTAGCTTTCAAATCAAATTTTTTATTCAAAATATTAACTAATATTAAAACTTCTTCTTTAGTGAAATTGTCTGTACAAAGCTTTAAACTTCCATTATCCCAATATCCGTCTCCCATTATTCAAGACCAATGGGTTTTAATAGCTCTTCAATATTTGATGGTAAAACTTTAACAAATTTTCCATCAAATATCTTGTATCAAACTTTATGCAATTCAGTAAACATAGGTAATTGTTTAGAAGAAAATGAATATTGTGTGACCTTTTTTCCTGTTAATTCAGGATTTGGCCAAGGAGTTGGTTCTGTTAAAGTACAAATAGATGCATACACTACAAATTTTAAATATCTAAGATAAGGTAAATTTTGAACTGAAAATGTAAACTGCAATCTAGCATTTATATTTGGATATTTTGAAATATCACCTCTAGAGATATGACCATCTCCCAACATCCTTAGGTAAATCTTTCTTATTTAAATTATCTAATATAACATCACATTTATATATGATGTGAAACCAGTTGCAGGTGCCATGTAGCAAATATTAACCCTCCCTCGTCATAACTCCATACAGCTACATGCCCTATAATTCCAAATTACTATTAGCTATGCTTTCTTCCAGTGTTCATTCCGGCTTTGATTTTAGAAACCCCTTTTATCTAATCCTTCTTTAGTCAAGTGAACCTTATTTTTCATTAGTTCAACTATTTTACAAAAATCTACGTAATCCAATAATTTAGCACCTTGAATTGGAAATTTTTTAAATACCGGTATTATCTTTTCATTTATATCCGTAAATTTATTAACAACAAAATCTCCCTCCCGTAGGGTCAGTACCTGTTGATCTTACTTTATAAGATCCGCATCCAAAGTACGTAACTAATCTATTCATTAATTTAGCATCACGAGAATGTTGGGTTATTATAAATCTTAATGAAACAGTATATCCTATGTTTGTTTTATCCTTACTAATTTTCACGAAAAAACAACCCTCAGCATTTGTAAATCCAGCAATTCAGAAGGGATTAATGTTTTCTGCTACTTCTAAAACTGGTCTTGAAATTGGTTTGATATCAGGGAAAGATTCCATTAATAGTTTAGATAGACCTAAATTCATAGAAGCTTTAATAGCCAGAATTTTATTGAATCCTTCAGTTACAAGATGATCTTTATTATTCATTAATTCAATGACCGATTTAAAGAAAAGAAAGTCTGCTTATTTTTGTGAAATTAAAGGATATTTTTCAAAATGAGGGATAATTACATTATTTAAATCTTTTAAAGATTGTACACGGTAACTTACAGATTTTCTTGAATTGTTTATTTTTATTATACCTACACCAATTCTTGTTCAATAATTCTATATCTTTTTCGTGTAATTCTATTTGAAAAGATGGAATGACATGTCATCCTGTTTTGTAAAAATCACACTTGTAAATGTTAACATTAAATTAAGATTCCCCGTCTGAAAACCCCGTCACAAACCAAGCAAAGGAAGAGTCGGCTTTAGCAAGCAATGACAATTTAGAATTATCTGCGAAAGCAGGCAAAGATGTATTTTTGTCGCCTACTAAAGCATCCTTAACTGTAGTAGAAATGACCCATTTAGATAATTCCTCTTTACTTAGAATAGAAGAACTAAAAATCCATTTATTATTAAATACTTTCTCCGTATCTAAATAATTTGCTACAGAATGGCGATTTATTCCTAAAGTTGTACCACATATTGATTTATTTTTAAACGGAGCCCCTTTTAATGAATTAATATCATAAACTCAAATCTGAAGTTTTGTAGGCTTACCTTTAGGCTTGTTGTCCGGAGCTACGGTCTCCTGAGAAAAAGCTCGTTTTAGAATAAGCCCTTGAAAAGAAGTTACATTAGGTATAGTTAGTAAGAACTGGAAAATAAAAAAATAACACAGCTCCAAAGTAAAGATAATAACATGAATTTAACCTTCCATTGCAAGAGGCAACCAAACGTGAAGACCAAATTGGCTACTTTTAGCCATAGCACCAATTAATAAACAAATACCTATTATAGTTATAATATTTTCACTTATAAAGGGAGCTAATGAAAATACAGTAGCATAATCTATATTCAATTTTCTTATAATTTTTCAATTCTAAATTGGACTATATCTTCATCCGGCACTGAATAAGGGGTATAACGTATAGTCTCTGAGGATCCTAGCAAAATAACTAGATTTTATTTCGTTTCCTGCGGATTGTCCATTTTCGCCTATATTAACTCCCTCCCGTAGGGCCCGTAGGGCCCGTAGGGCCTGCCTTAATCTTAATCTGAATCTGAGTCTGATTCTGAAGATCCATCAACTTTAGTTGATGGAGAGAGCAAAGTCACTATTAATAGCTCTATTCTTTTTGATGTTTAAGGTTTGTCTACGCTTCAACGCCTTTTGGGTTGAGTTTACACAATATCCTACAAAAAGACTTTAGGGTTTCCAGCATATAGTTATATAATAAGAGCGATATTACTATCACCCACGGCAATATATTTAAAATGTTAAAGAATCTAAATGTGAAAAATCAAACACCTTACGCTTACTGTTAAATTGAGCTTTGATTGCTTTAATCTTATCCAGATCATCTTTACTTAAAGATCTTCCTCTATGTAAATCTTGGACATAGCATCAATCTTTATAAGCTAAATACTTAGAAGAATATAAAGGGAAACGATCAAAATAATTACGGACTATATCATGACTTCTAGAGTTATGAGCTATTACCATAAAAGCATAATACACTTTATCTCCCGCCAGTCTAGTTCTAGTATACAGATTTACAGTAAAAAACGCAGCAATATTTGTTAAAATGTTAAAATAACTAGCACCACCTTGATCTTGGGTAACTTCTCTTGAATAGTTCTGTTTTAATTCTATACGGAAAAAAGTTTGAACACTTGTTCTTAAAACCTTTCCATTTTTCTTACGGTCATACACAGTTATAGAGAAATTGCCATCCCCGTCTGTAAAACCTGCCAATCAACTATTACTATCAATAGGAGATTTATCTAAACCTAAACAAACTATAGAACTATTATCGTTTTCATTTATTCAATTTATAGCTCTATGTAAAGCTTCTATTTTGGGTGTTCGCATATAACCATTAATTAAATTAATTACCTTTAAAACTTCTTCTTTAGCTAAAATTTGTAAAATAACATGTCCTGCACTTGGTTTACTAATTACTTTACCTACTTTCAATACAGCAGATAATTTTTCAGCTAAAGGTTTATCGGCTAAATTAAACACAATAATTATTTTAGGTCGAAATTTTTTAGATTTAGAATTTTTATCGTGCACAGCTATATGACCACCACCTTCTATTAGCCCTCCTAAGTATGATCCAAATTGCATTTCTAAGATTTTATTTTATAATACATACTCTTAATCATGTAAGGTTTTATTATTGGAGCAAGTAAATTAATAGATTTTGCAGAAATGTATATTCTTTGTCTATCATCTAACACATGGATAGTACAAACAAGTCTATATTTAATCATTAATACATTTATTAATTTTACTATATCTGAACTACTGTATGCATCAGTACATATTCTTAAACCATTGGATGCAACCTGCCCGTCGCCCATAATAAAATGAGCTAATGCAACTGGAGTTAATAGATCGTAAATATTATCTGGAATTATTTTAACTTTATTTAAATAAAATAGAGAATATAATTCTGTAAAACAAAGGATAGACCGAGTAACAATTTTAAGAGAATAATTTACATTTTCCTTTCTAATTCCTTTTTTTAAAACTGGTAAACTATTACAGTAATGGGATAATATAAAAAAGACAAAAAAAACATACTCTTTGGACTGTTCAAACTCTAAACGCGCATTCTTACTACCTTTACTTGATAAAGATAAGAATCCGTCCGATAAAATTAATCCTATTATTACACTCTTTTGATAAGGAGGTAATTTAATCATTTCCCTAGTTTGTTTAGTAAATTTACCAATCCCAACAGTAGATGCTAAGTTACTCCCTCAAACTACTAGATCTGTACAAGAAGCATTTTTTTTACGGGATTTATTACGCAATACAGGGACCATATTTAAGAGAAATGGGGAAACGCTACAGTAATTAAAATAGCATAAAAACGAATAAATTGTAGAAATTTGTATTAAATCAAACTTAATCATTATAAACAGACTTAGTAAACTAAAATAAAACCTAAATAAATAATTAGAAATTAAACCCAATGTTTTCACTTTAAAATAAGTATTTAAAAGGGAGATTAAACCGGCTAAGTAGGGAGCCAAATCATGAATGCGCTCGCCTGAATTAGAATTCCATCTCACCTGTCTATAAGGCAGAATTATAGTGTTTTTCTTTTTCACTCAATCTAGCGGCCTTCCAACAAAAAAGGCCAGAAAAACTTTAAACATTTTTGTATTTTTACCAAAAGATCATAAAATTCCAAACATCCCAATAGTTAAAAAACAATCACCTACTCTATTAGTTAATAATGCAGAAATTGAACTCTGGTTAGCTGCTATTCTAGTGTATCAGAAATTAACTAAAAGATAAGAACAAATTCCAACACCCTCTCACGAGTTTGTTATCAGTAAATTACCGGTAATATAATGAAGTTGTGTATATTTGCATATACTGGGTTTATTCTACTGATCTATACCTAATTTATATAACAACTCTGGTCTAAAAAAGGGCTCACCAATGTTATTAATTTATCCATACTTTTTTTACTTACTCTAATTCTTCAACCTACTACACCAGTGTTTAAAATACGTTTATTTAAAGTAGCTTGTATTCCAAACTTTTCATCTAAAGCAGCTATTAAAACTTCTAGCTCCTTTTTAGTGAAACTTTCTGTACATAAAACAATAACAGCCTTATCTGATATAAAAAGACCATTCAATGAGCTAACCCCCTAGGTGTTAGTAACTCATGAATATTTAAAGGTACAACTTTTGTTTTATTTTTATAAAATAAATCATGGTATTTATTTAAACAAGAAAAATTTTAATGTTCTAAAATACATAGACTTATAGACTTTACCTGTTCTTCGGTCAGGTTTTCTTACACTAATAACAGGTTCCATAGCTATTAAAGGGCTGAATAAAGCATATAAACTTAATACATATGCCTCTTGTGCCGGATAAACTCTCTACGAGTGTTCATCCCAGCTTTGATTTGACGAATTTCTTCTAACCCTTCCTGAGTAAGATGGGCTTTGTTTTTCATTAACTCAGCTACTTTACAGAAATCAGCAAAGTCCAATCTTTTATTACCGTGTAAAGGATATTTATAAAAAAAATGGAATTATAATATTAGATATTTCTGTGAATGTAGTTACATCAAATCTAACAACAGGATTTTTAGATTCTACCCTAAAGTTACCGCATCCAATTTTTTTTTAAACTTTCAAAGAGTAATGTATCACGAGAATGTTGAGTTATTCTTAATCTTAGTTGAACAGCAAATCCAATTTTGGTTGTTTCTTATTCTTTGAAATATAAACCATAAAACTTGATTCAGCATCCGCAAACCCTGTAACATAATGGTGGTCTATTCTAAGCCTTGTATTATGATTAGGTTTTACCCTTTCTAAAAAAGCATCTGCTAAAATTAAACCTATAAGAGTTTCTTTTTGCTCATTTGTTAATTCATACTCTTTTTTATATTTATTAGAGTATTTTTCCTCTTTAGAAGTTTTACAGTAAAACCGTTTAAATACGTATAGAGAAGTAAGATAGTCTGAATAACAGGTATAAATACTGAATAAATATAATTCATAACTTCGCGATAATAACTTTTCTAACTTAAACCCTGGACTATAACTTCACCCTTTTTCCCCTTCCAAAAATCCAGGGGCTTTTTTACAATGCAACTGGGGGTGTACCACGATTAGTCTCTGAGGAACTCATTAATTATTAATATGATTTCCTGCGGATTGTCTATGTAATTGTATAGATTTCCCAGCATATAGTGGTATAATAATTTATATATTTACATACATAAACGGCCGAGAATGATTGACCTACAAACATTAATAGTAAATTCTCTGATGTGACTAAAATAATCATAAACCAAGTAAATAAACTTAAATAGCTAAAGAATCTTTGATTATGCAATGCCATCAAATTTATCATGCAACTAAATCTTAACTAATATTTTCTACCTTTATTCATTCCTGATTTTATTTTTTGTATTATATTTATACCTTCTAATGTTAAATGTAATCCTTCACTCATTAATTTATAGATTTTACATCAATCTTGATAATCATTTAATTTTACACCATCTATAGGATATTTATTAAAAAATGGAATTATTATTTCAGTAATATCTGTAAATTTTACTATTGTTATATTTACTGCTAATTTTCCTGGATATTTATATATTTTTCCTGTACCTAAATACTTTCCATTAATTTTAAATCTCTTTCATGTTGAACTATTCTAAATCTTAATTGAACTCGTTTTCCTAATTTATTTGTTGAATTTACTATGATTACATCAAAATTTCCTTCTCCGCTTACAAAACCTGATATTCAAGCTGGATTTGGTATATTTTCTGTATTTATAACTGGTCTTTCTACAGGAATAAATTCTTTAAATTCAGTTTTTAACATATCTGATAAGCCTAAATTCATTGATGCTTTTATATTTACTATTTCTTTTAATCCTTCTTCTGTTAAATGAGCTTTTTTACTCATTAATTCTACTACTTGTTTAAATAAATATAAATCTGCTGCTTTTTGACTTAATAATGGATATTTCTCAAAATGAATAAGTAATTTTATTAAATCTTTATTTGAGTCAATAGAGTAAATAACTCTATCTTGTTTAGGATATTCATGTATTGTTCCTATATTGTTGTAGTTTTATTAATAAATTTAAATCCCGTATGTGTAAACCTATTTGAAATTTTGATTGAACTCTTCAACCTACTTTACTATTTATTTTTTTATCTATTATAATACTAAATGAACCTTCTGCATCTATTAGACCAGATCAAAAGCCAGGAGATAAATAAAAAGTAGAATATTGTCTTTTATTTATTTGGTTAGAAAGGTTTTTGACTTGATAATTTCTTTCGAAACCCATTAGAGTACATCTTAAATATGAATTATTTATTCCACACCAATTACCTTTTACTCGTTGCTCTTTTACAGATTTGATTAGGAAATCTGATTTAGATCCGCGATCACCCATTTTGTTTTCACTTATCTTATGACTTGTTACCGTACATGAGTGATTAGTTCATCCACTTATATTTTTTCAAATATAGCTTGGTACCATAAGCTTTAGGGTTTTCCCGGAATTTGATAATTTTTGTCCCCAATAGCATTTTCCTAGTACGCTTAGAGGATCATAGGACATATAACCTATAGAATAAATATGGACTAAACAAGATACAATTAATATGGGCAGAAGCATTGATACTGTTAAGGAGTCAAAATGAAAACCTCAAAATACGTTTAATGATTCTGAATCAATCCAAGTAAATAATTGGATTGACACAGGTATGCTATTAAAACCTGCTTCAAAATAAGCAGCTATTGCTAACAGTGTTGTAAGAATTACTAAACTAGAAGTAATTAATTGTGCTCCAGTGACTCCAATCTTTCTACCAAAAAGACCGGAAGCTATTGATCCTAGTAACGGTAGAGTAATTATAGCTAAATACATTATTAATATTCTATTCCTATGCTCCCTCTTAATCTATAGAAAGCTACTAAAATACCTAAACCAATTGCTGATTCTGCACCAGCTATTGCTATTATATATATAGCATATGTTTGGCCTAATATATCATCAAAGCTAAGTGAACTTACCAATATTAAAAATGTAATAGCTAATAACATTATTTCTATTGAGATAAGCATTAAGATTATGTTTTTTCTATTTAAAACAAAACCTAGAGTACCTATTAAAAAAAGTAATAACGATATACTCATTTTGTTTATTTATTTTACTTAATATATAGCCTAATTATTATAAAAAAAAACATGGCAAGGCAAGGGAAGGAAACAGAGATTAACGAGTTATGCTAGACTTTTTGAAAACAAATCTTCCTTTGAAAGGTTTTCTATTGTTCAAAAAAATAACTAAGCCACTTTATTAACGTATCTTTAAGGATATTGCAGCTGCACTTATTGAATTATAAGTAGTCATTTCATTTGTATCATGATACAGAACTTCTATTTTAGCAAAGTTTCTGGGCTATGAGTTTTTAATCGCTTATATTGCCCTTCGGGTCCGCCCCCAGGATTTTGAATAAAAATTTAGATTATTGATATATAGATGGGCGACAGATACAACATTAGGCCTCCCATCAAACTAATCAGCCAATTTGTATCGTATATTTCTGGGGGGGTGCCATTGGGAGCGGAGCAATGCTTGCTCTTGTATATACAGAGGACAAGGGCCAGGAACAACCTAAATCTACTTACCTAGCCTTTATATGGATTATTTTTAAATGCAAGAGTCTTTATAGGTTCAGCTAAAATAAATACCGGTAGAAATTTGCCCCATAAGGCTCTTCAACATGTAAGCTACCTAACTTCATTAATATAAAGAAATTGGCTACAAATATTAAGAAACTTACTTTCATTAAAGGTTTAAATGGATTACCACGTAAATTTGATAAATCAAGATAAGGTAAAGTTAACAGTGCAAGTATAGCAGAAAACATGGTTAGAACACCTTTCACAATAATGATAGGGATAAACAGATTTATCGCAGTGTTATTATTTATTCTTAATTTACTCCAAGTGATTTTGTAAATATAAATCTCTGTAGTATAAAGTTGCAACTAATGCATCATTAACGGAGTTATATCGAGAGTAAGTAAAATACTTAAGTTTAGGTCAATTGTTAAATATTAGAGAATTTGGGAAAGTTACACGTCAAGCTATATAAACTCCAGCTAGTTCTCCTATACCCACGGCAGTTTGTATAAATTAATGTCCAGATGAGAGACTTGCATCTACACTATCAAAATAGGCATTTGCTAGTTTGATGTAGTTATTCAAATCCTTATGTATTTTATTATCATATTTAAATTTAATATTAAGGATAGCTATAAAACCTATTCTATATTTTGATCCACCAAAAAGAGCCGAATATAATTAAAAACAAAAACTCAACTAAAAGAGTCAATTAATCAGTTTTAAAATACCAGAAATGAGAATACTTAACAAATAAAGGTAATAAGTTTTTAAAAACATTTATACCTTCAACTCTAAACGAGCTCATACCTTCCCTTTTACTTCCCATAAAACTAGATATATGCTGATTTTTTATATAGGCAGAAATCATTTTAAATAAGTGGTTACTACCTTCAGATATTTTTTTGGTAATATCAAGTATAGGGATAAAATTTAAAGCTCCAGACTCATAATAAACACACAACCATCACCTAGAATAATCCAAGTATAAATAGAAAAGAAGGCAAGTTCAACCCATAAAGGTTAATGCCTCCCAATTGGGTGAATAATTCTGCCCTATTGAAAAGACAGGAGAAAAGTATAATTTTTCATCTACTATTTTAATTGTACCTGATATACATCCCTCAACTTAGAATATACCATTAGCTAATTGTCTAAATTCTTAACTTGAACCCTGCTAAGAACCCACATAAAAATTCTTAACTACCGTTTCTAATTGTTTTTTGCTTTTTCTAGTAATTTATTATTATCTTGATTAGAATTTAAAATTGAATATACTCTTAAATAACTATCTGTATAATTAAAGAAGAGTTTTCTTTCCCCTAAATCCCATTGGTTCTTGTAAACAACATAGCTACAATATCACACTGCCCAAAACTATGTGTTTTGAAATAAACCACCATACATACCTATTAATGTATCTATTGGTGTAGTATAGAAATTATCACAACATATGATTGCAAAATATAACAATATAAGGACAACTACCCTATTAAATAAAATTGATCTTTATCGCTTTAAAGTAGCCGTATTGAAAAATAAAAAAGTGCTACTAATAAAAAGCATGACTTTATTCCGGAGTTGAACCAAGAATTTATATCCGTATAAAGTTAATAGTTTAATTAATAAATGCCCTATTTGCCCACTTACTTGTACAAGAAGACTTTAACAACGCTCCTCGGTTTTCTGGATAAACCCGAATCCTAATTTCGCTAATGATAATATGAGTTAGGTTTACTATTAAGTAAACCCTTTTATGCAAGAGAAAACCAAAAGGAACAACAACCAGCATTTTATATAGGAATGATAATGTAAAAGTAACATTTTCATTAATATAATTACAAACATGGAAAAATAAATGGACTAATCTTTGGCAAGAAGGTCAGATTTACCTTTTAAAAACTCACTAATTTATTTCCCTACTTTAGACTCGTTCAATCTGAAAAGTGTATTTTCTGTATACACTATACTAGGAACAGCTATTAAGAATCAAGCAAAATAAAGGAAAGTTGAAATTTGACCTACAGTAATTAAAGGTTCTTCAGGATGTAAACCTCCAATTTTCATTAATACTAAGAAATTGGCTACAAACACCCAGAAGCTGATCTTCATTAGAGGTTTAAATTGCATACCGCGTAAATTAGATTTGTCTAAGTAAGGTAAAGCTAATAAGAAAAGAATAGCGCCAAACATGCAAACTACTCCAAAAACTTTAGAAGGAATTGAACGTAATATAGCGTAAAAAGGTAGTAAATCAAAAAGTTTAAAGTAAATAAAAATTACTTTTATACTACAACCCTAGTTTATATCTCTACCCGTGTTCATACTAGCTTTAATATTTTTTATTTTTTCTAAACCTTCACAAGTAAGGTGGGCTTTATCCTTTATTAAATAAGCAATTTTGCAAAAATCTGAAAAATCTTTTGCTTTAGCTCCATAGATAGGAGATTTTTCAAAAAAAAGCTCGCCTTCGGGAATAATAACGTTTAAGTTATCAGTAAATTTACTTACTTTGTATCTAACTGCTGAATTTTTATTATCTATTGTAATATTACCACAATCCAAATATTTTTGAATAACTTCAAATAAAGCTTTATCTCGTAAATGCTGAGTTAATATAAATCAAAGATATACAGCATAACCTACTTTAGTTTTAGATTTACTAATCGAAACATAAAAACAACCCTCAGCGCTGGCAAAACCTGCAAGCCAATTAGGATTAAGATTTTCAGGTAATTTTACTAAGGGCCTAGGAATTGAAAGAATGTTTGGGAAAGCTGTTATTAGCATTTCAGAAAAACCTAAATTAATTGAGGCTTTTATACTTATTATTTTATTTAAGCCTTCATTTGTAAGGTGTTCACCCTTATTAATTAATATCAAAGCCGATTTAAATAATAGAAAATCGGCTTGTTTCTGAGTGATTAAAGGATATTTATCAAAATGGGGAATAATTACGTTAATTAAATCATTAATAGATGATACTTGGAAGCTAGCGTTTCCCCTTTTAGATAGACAAATAACACCTACGCCAAAAAAGTTGTGTATTTGGTTTAATAAGGGAAGATCTTTTCCATGTAATTCTATTATAAAAGATAATTTTACCCTCCACCCTATTTTTAATTTATCATTTTTAGAAATATAAAGACTGAAACAACCTTCGCCATCGATAAATCCAGAAATAAAATTAGGATTTAATTTGTCAAGTGCAAGATGATTATTTTTCATTTAAATATTATTAAGATTTTTTATTTTAGTTGATTTTATTAATTAAAAAAAATTAGTTATTCCCTCGCTATTAAGCAATAATTGGAATAATGATATAGACGATATTCAGCAGCTTTATGATTAATTATAAAAGCTTACTGACTAATTACCGTACTAATATCTATAATAATTATATAAACCTTAACATAAAGAACGCTTTTCTAATAAATATCTTTTATATTGATAATAAAACTTTGTGATTTTTTTACTACAAGGCTAAATAGATTAAAAAATTAATAATCTAAAAAGGATTTGTAATAAATTTATTTGATATGTATGTTTTGTATGAAACTTTAGGCTTAGCAGAATATTTCTTTAACAAAAAAAGGTTTAGTTAAGGAAATTAAGCTATCCATCGATTCTTTAAATATATAAATTCTAGGTTTATTACTTCTGTTATAATGAATAGAACATCTAAATTTAAATTTATCTTGCAATGTAAACATCAATTTATCCACATCGCTATTAGAGAAACCATAAACACTTAAATGAAGACCAGTACCATGCTTAGATCCGTCATAAAGTGGTTTATATATTAAATCTAGAGCCTTCCTTACACAAAAGAAACCCGCCCTAAAATGAAGACCAATATTATGATATCCATATTAAGGTTATATATTTAAATCTAAGGATAACCCACTAGGATTAAGATTTAAATAGACAAAAGAACGAAAAGACGAACAAATTAGCAGTTATGTTTTTAAATCCTTCACGGAGATTTATAGGGTCTATAAAGAACCCTGTTTGCGTATTACACTTGTAAAATATGAATAGTAAAAATATATATTAAATCTTAAATGAAGACCAGTATCATGACGACTTCCTTTTTAAACGTACAACATAGAAACAGACTATATTTTCTTAAATATGTATCTATTTTTATAAGGACTAATTTGATTACGCTTAATGTAAGAATTAATAATTCCGTCCTTTATATTTAAAGCTCTTGCGGCTGCATGCATTGAATTATAAGTTGTTTTTGTATTTAATTCTAAATCAGTTACTTCAATTTTTAGGGTGATTTATACAGTTAGAAATATCAGAAACCGCCAATTTAGCTTTTAGCTTATAAATACCTAGAAAAAGCTTTGAATTTTTTATATATCTTAATATTGTAGATTTACTTGTATTAAGCTCTTTAGCTGTTTCACGTATTGAAGCATATTCCACCGTAACATTAGTCTCTATATTAGTAACCTCAACTTTTATGCTTTTTTCTGCATTCAATAAAGCAAGGTGTTTTCTTACTTTGACTAAACTTATTTCATCATGTTTGTACCCTAAACTTGAACCAGCTAATTTAAGAAGATTATATTTTGGTTTAAAAATATCTATATAATGTTGCTCTCTTTTTATAACATCCGATAAATCACAGTATTCTAGGATTTCCAATTTAAATTTAGAATAACCATGCTTTAAAAGCGATTTGTAAATCAGCATATTATTAAACCTTTCAAGATAAGAAATATTATAATATTGTTTTAATCTTCTTCTTAAATCAATACTACTTCCTATATATGATTTATTATTTAATATATTAATTCAACGATAAATACCGCATTTACCTTTATTTTCTTTTAGTATCTTCAACTTTTCGGTATCTGCGTTTGCATACGTAACTATAGGAACTGATAAATAAATATAATAATTTTCAGTTAAATCTAAATTAAATGCCGCTCCGCGATGAAAGTAGACTAAATATATCTCCAAGACTGAAATAATAAATAGTATAACTTTTAAACAAAAAGCTAACCCTTTTGGAGTCAACAAATCATATATATTTTCTGGAACTATTTTAACATTTAAGTTATAAAAAAGATTTCTATATTCATTAAAACAAGGTAATTGCATAGTAGTGAAGGAGATAGAACTATAACTTTTGTTTGTTTTCTTATCTAAAATAGTTCTAAATTGTGGTGTATAATCCTTTAGCAAAAAGGCATAAATATACTTAATACATGATTAAAATATTCTTTATGAGCTACTGCTGTCTGGTCATATACTAATCTAGAATTTCCAGTAGATGTCCTTCTGGCTATGTGAGCATCTCCTAATAAAATACCTATTAATACTTCTTTTATTTCCTCAGGAATTCAAATTTTCGCTCTTTCAAGAGCAGATAATTTTTTAATACCTTTTGTAGAAATTTCCCTTTTTTTGACTAGGTAAAAACGAATAAACTAGAGAGCTTAAATCAATAGTATTAAACTATGGGACTTTATCTTCAATGTATTAATTATACATGACGCGTAATAATTAAAACAAGTCTCGCGTAAAGTCTCTGAGGATCAATTATATAAAAACAATAATATTTATATTTTATTCCCTGCTGGTTATTCATTGTAACATCCGTGGCTTCGCCACCCACAGCATACCTAATGTATTTAAGGCATTAGAAACTTCCAGCATATAGCGAGATTAAGTGACATTTATTATATCACTCAGGAACTATCGCAGCCGGAGTTTGCATTGGATTAGCTATTACATAGTTTTCTGAATCTCCAAGACTATTTGGCATAAAGAATACAAAGATTGATAACACTCATATAAATATAAAGATAGTAACCAAGTCTTTGAATAGAAAGAAAGGAGCGAATGCTAATCTATCACTATTCCCAGATACACCTAAAGGATTACTTGCGTAATCAAATCGACTGTACATTAAACATTAATAACCAAAAATTTTAAATCCGCTTGACCGGAGGTCATGAAGATCTACTTCTCAAGCTATTAATATACACCAGTGACGCAGTCTGTAGCGATTATTCTAGATAATAGGGATTAAATAACCGACGGTCTTATGTATGTATAATAGGTATTAGTTTTATACAACAATTTAACCATTTTCACTAGCATTGCCAAACCAGAATATCTATAAACATTCTAATTTAAGACTCCCGTCGGAGTCTTAGAGATTAAATATGTAATCTCACGACTATTTTTATATAATTATAATCCCAACTTATAGGTCATAGATATATGCATATAAGGTAATACTAAACTTTTTAATAAATCCATAGATTCTTTTTTAATATACAATTGATAGCTTTTATTGTTTTTATGTAAAGTAGATTTTATGTTAAATTTATTTTCTAACGCTAATTTTAATAATTCTACCTCTTCAATTGTAAAACAATTTGTAGCTATTCTAACACCGGGTCTTTTCCAAGTTCCATCATCCATTATCCATATAGCTAATGCTAAAGGTGTTAAATAATCAGCTATATTTTTAGGTATAATTTTTTTTTTTTTATTATTATAAAATAATTCATATAACCATTTAAAACTTGTATAATTGTATGTATTAAAACGATATGCTTTATGCAATCCACCACCAGATTTTTGTACGTAACCTAGAGGTAAGTTATTAGAGCAATAACCTCTATCATTAAAAAATTTATATAACCAAAACAGATAATCTTTATGACTTATACTTTGTCTAAAAATAAACCTTACACCACCACTCAGCGATCTTTCAGCGCAACCATCACCTAATAATGAACCAACTAAAACTGATAAAATATCCTCATTATGCGGACCAATTCTTTTATTAGCTCTAGTATTAGGTATTATAAAAGATAAGACAGCGGCTTAGATGTAGGTTTCATATATAAAAATTTAGGGCCAAGAACTAAAGACCCTGCTCGCTCATGAAGAGCAATTAAATGCATTAAAACTAAAGCAGCTAAGACGACAATTCAGTATATAAACATATATTAATAAAGTATCTAAATATAGAATACCTAAATATCTATATATAAAATATATATAAAATATCTAAATATCTAATCATCTAAGTACATAGATGCATAAAGTATTAAAATACTTACTTATTATTTTTATATAAAAAACAATAAGGAAAAAGCAAATAGATATAAATAATATCTATATAAAAGAAAAACTAGGCTATAAAAGAACAAAAAATAAGTTCTAGTAATACTTTCAAGTATTCTAATCTTGAGGAAATTTAAGATCTTTATACCTATTTGATTCTTTTAAAGATTTTAATCAAAGCAGATAACTATCTTTTTTAAAACCAATAAAAGGATAATGGTCATCAAAAGAGAAAAAGTTAATTACCTTTTGTATATCTTTTACAGATGACATACGAACAAGAGATGTATCATTATTTTTTGAATAATAAATAGCTCTACTAGGTTGAAACAATAAATGAATAGCTTTCATTAAAACACTGTTTCCTTTCTGACCAATACTAAAAGAGATTTCCTTATTGGCTTGAACGAAAAAAGAACCTTCAGCAACTACAAACCCCACAAATCAATCATTAAAGTATCAAACACTCCGCAAGATATCTTCGGGGTTATTAAGAACTAAAGTACTATAATTAGGAATAACCTTAGGTAATAATTCTCACTTCTTGATATTATTTTCTAAGGTATATAATAGTAAATTGTACTGATTAATCCTATTTTCTGTTAAGAAGAATAAACCGTGTTTTAGTAATAAAGGAACCAGAATATATTTTAACTCAAAATTATAGATAACAAGTTTACTTACAGTAGGGCTTACTTTTGCTATAACCCCAAAATGTAATTTTCCTAGTATGTATTCAAAAGTTGCGAGATCTCTATTGTGGAAGGTTAAGACCAAATTAAATTCTATGTAACCTGCGCAGACAAAATAATTATAACTTTTTAAAAATATAACGACCTTTATAAGGCTTCTGTTGATTACGAGAAAAATACATAACAATACGAGCTTGGTTGATATTTAAAGCACGAGCAGCTGCACTTATAGATTCATAAGTAATTGTTTCATTTGTATTTTTATCAAAAACTTCTATTGCTTGAGAGGGACTTCCAGCTCCTACTGCTCTTGTTTTACCCTTATTAGCTTCAGATATTTTTTTACGAGTATTATCGCTATGATTTTTACCAAACATATGATTATTCTCACCTTTATTATTATCAGACATTATTGTTTTAGACTCTTGCGAATGTTTAAAGCCTAATAAGGACCCAGCTTTTTCTAATATATTATATTTATGCTGCAAAGAGGACAGATAAAAATCCTCTCTTTCTATACATTTTTCTGGGGAACAGTATTCCAGAATTGTAAGAGAAAAATTAGAATGACCATGCTTTAATATTGCATTATATATATAACTTTTACTCTTTATTAATGAATTTTGCATAGCAGAAATAGAAAAATAAAAGGATAGCCTAAAGTATAAATCCACTGCACTCCCGATATAGCATTTACCATTTGTTAAATTTTCTCACATATAAACGCCGGATTTATTTTGATTATCAGATAATATCTTAACTTTACAGATTTCTGAATTAGGGTAATATTTTGCTGGAGTTGCCACTGGAGCTGAAGGTGAAATTTTCATTGGACTGTGACATGTAAACTTTTTGTTAAAAAAAAAATGCATAGCTATTATATCATATATTAAATTAGAAGGATGAGGGTATTTAAATTAGGATAGGATTTTGCTGGAACTGAAAAAATTCTTTTATTGCTTAAGAAATAGATAGTCTATTTCTAATTGAAATTTTATTAGTTTTATCTGATTTAGTCAATAAAGTACTAAAGCATCCATCTCCATCTATTAAACCAACTAAAAAGCTTAAAAAGCTGACATCCACATTAGGATGTATTATTTCCTTTTTACTAGTAACAGAAGTTTTTGTTAATTCTATTTTATTAACTCAATATTCATAAGTTTTAGTAATTATCATATTATCTTTTGCTACTAATACTGGAAAGAAGAAAGTAGATACAATATTATATTTATATAAATAAGTATATCATAAATAGATATACCATTATCTCACGACAATGTTTAGACTATATTTTATAAAATATAATAAATAGATTTTATTTTGCCGTATAGTCGTTGAACACTTATAATTAAAACCTAAACCTATCTCTACTTATAAATAAACTAAAATCTATGCTTACTTAAGTAGTTTGTATACAGTCCTTAATAAATTTAGAAAGGATAATACATGTAAAATTGAAATCTACAATAGAGAGGATTTCTAAATTAATAGAGATTAATTTTAATTAATAGGGATAAATTTGAATTATACTCTGCTGCTTATTAACAAAATAATATTTGTCCTCCAAGCAATTAGGCAAATTTTAATACCCCTATCTTTTTGCTAAAGGTAATACAAAATGTAAGGCAAAAAATCTATTTAAAGTAGCATTATTAACTGAACAATAATTGTTGGTAGCCCCATAGTCGACTTTGCTTTGCGGAGCAAAAAAAACAAAAATTCTCGCTACACTCAATATGTTTCCATATTGTTCGGACTATATCATGGTCTTACAATTAACTTAGTATTTTTGGGGGATATTAAATTTTTTTGTGTATCTTTCAATACTACGAAGCTCTTTAATCCATAATAAATATTGAAGCTTTTTATATCCCAAGAGTTTGACGGGAGCTTTTTGTATAAATTTAATTACGTTTTCTATTGCTCTTACGCTTGAAACTTTTATTTTAAAGTTATTTGTTGAACCTACTGTCACATTTTGAGTTAAAGATAAATAATTACGAATCGCTATGATTAATAATTCTCCATTAGTTTGGCTAATTTCAAAACTAGCTACTAAAGAATTACTATTACTTGGTTTATAAATACTAAAGCAAGATTCAGCTTCTATAAATCCACAGGCAAGGAGAGCAGAGGAAAGAAGTAAGCCCTTTCGAAAAAAAAAATCGCGTCACTCGCGCTTTTACTATGGGTAACAACCACTACCAAAATTTTACCCTATAAGACCATTCGGTCCATATAGCTTAGCTTACTTCTTACCTATTTGGTTTTTCATAAGAACCATATGTAAAAATGCTATGTTAATATGCTATATTTTTCTTTTTTTGTTCATCTCTGATTTAATTTTGAAAATATCCTTTAACCCTTCTGTTGTGAGATGAGCTTTGTTTTTCATTAAGGACGCTGCTTTACAAAAATCTTTAAAATCCAATACTTTGGTTCCTTGAAGAGGATATTTATAAAAAAAAGGTATAATTTTATCAAAAATATCTGGAAATTTTTCTACTGAAAAATTAATCACAGAAGTCTTTTGTAGATAGATGTGCCCACATCCCAAATTCTTTTTAAGTTGACTCATTAATTCATAATCACGAGAATGTTGGGATAATGTAAATCTGAGAGAAACTTGAACACCCGTTTTGATGGTTTTAGATTTTTGAATCTTTACCTCAAAACAACCCTCACCCTCCGTGAAGCCAACTAACCAATTAGGATTTATAATTTCTGTTCTGTCAACTATAGGTCTTTCCTGAGGAATGGTATCAGGGAAAGCTGTGTTTAACTGTGCAGTTAAACCATTATTCATCGATCCTTTTATACTCACAATTCTCATTAAACCCTCCATACTAAGATGCTCTTTTTTAATCATTAATTCGACAACCATCTTAAATAGTAGAAAGTCTGCTATTTTTCGAGTAATTAGAGGGTATTGCAGGAAATGAGGGATTATTATATTATTTAAATCTTTGATAGATTTTACAGAATAAACTGCTGAGTCTCTAGTTTTACTTATATTTATATAACCTACACCAAAAAAAGATTGAATTTTATATAATAAAGAAATATCTCTTACATGCAATCCTATTCCAAAAACTGGTGTGACACTCCACCCAGTTTTACAAGAACGCTTTTGGGAAAAATTTACCGTAAAAAAAGATTCCCCATCTGCAAAACCAGTAACATATAAAGGTTCTAGTTTGCAAAAACAAAAATCCTGACTCTTTATACCAATTAATAAGTTCTTTTTGTGTTTCATTGTTTTTATTTATTATAATCCCTTTGATGTAAAAATCTAAGAGTGATAACTATTTTTTCGACTACACCATTAAAATTAGTGAGCGCAATGTTTACTGTTTTTTTCTATCTTAAAAAAACAAAGAATTGAGAAAGGCAAGGGATAGTATTAATTATTTTCTAATTAAATAATGTTCTCAATTCCTAGAAAAACATATTGAAAACGAGATAAAGATTGTTTAAACTCTAATCTAGCGTTTTTACTAGCTTTAGTAGCGAAGATTAATGAACCATCAGAGAGCAGTAATCCAATAATAACATAACGAGTATAAGGAGTAAGTTTTATCATTGTTAATTGAATTCGAGAAAATTTGATCCCAACTGTATGCCATCTTAACCGGCTAAAAGCTGGTGGTTTTTTTTTGTAACACCAAAAACAACTCTTTGGTAAATTAAAGAAAAGATTTAAACCCTACGGTTTACCGTAAAATAATCCGCTCCTTTTTTTAGGTAATGGTTATGCACAGTACTATCCGTACTTGCAACCCAACACTAACCGGTGGGGATAAATTTTAGAATAGCAGAATTGTAAACAATTCTATTATAGTATTTAACACTTCTTATAATATTTTAAATACGATGTTTAAATCATCGCTTTTCCTGTCTACTAAGTTAAATAGTGTGCACACTATTATATGTAAGATCTATTGCGTTAAGTCTCTGAGGGGCTTTGAAATAAATCATATTCCCTTTTTGTTAAGAAGCACCCAGTTTAGTCTCTGAGAGGCTTCTCTTAGAAGGAGGTAGATTTACTCCTAACCCCTGCTGATCGTCCCCTTGTTGTTGACATTGTCACGCCATTAAAAATAGTCATATTCAACTTCTATTGAGGATATTTCAGCATTAAGCAATATTTATGGTACAATTTCACTGCTTACAGGACCTGCAGATTTATTGAACATTAGTAGGCTATGAGATTCCAAGTAAATTGAAATTTACCCTTGAAACGGTTGATGGTTGTTCCATGCTGAAAAATATGGTACACTTAGGATAAATTCTACTGAATTTAAAGGATTTGTTGGACGGGTATACTCCCAATTGGGTAAATCTTCATAAAGTGTAATACCGGATAAAAGTGCATCTTTAAATCTTAAATAATCATATTGTTTATTGGAAAGAAGAGGATATTTGTCAAAAATAGGAAGTATAAAGTTAATCAAATGAGATTTGTTTCTAACTCTTAGGCATACCTTTTTAAAACCACCTTTTCTTTCCCTAAAACTAACAATACCAACCCCTAAAAGATCTTTAATATTTAACTCTATACCTAATTCATACAATATGTATTTACCTTTTTTTGTTACAGTAAATCAACCATCTCCCTCTATTAACCCCACTAAATATGCGAATGAAAGATCTCCAGCGTTTAGTCTCTGAGAGGCCTCAGAGCAAGTATACTTACTCCTAACCCCTGCTGGTTGTCCACTTATAGTTATACTTTTGACGCCTATATATGAATTAGTAAATAAAAAAATACAGTCGTATATAACTTCTAAATTTGTGAATGTTCCAGCAATAAGCAAGATTTGCAATATGACATCGTTGTCATAAGGCTCTTCAATCATTAATAATAATAATTTATTTAAGCCACCTCATAATAGCTCGACGATGTCTTGTCCAACTCATGGTATTGCACCCATAAGATTAGTAATACGTATTTTGTATAATCAATATATTAAAGATTATAAAATAAAGTGATTGTGATACAGTTCTATGCAGAAGATTTAGGAGAGTAGGCTTTAATTCTTTTTACAGTTAGAGCAGATATTAAACCTTCTTTATTTTTTACAGGCTTTCCATCATTTAAACGATCGGTAATAGTACTATTATTTACATGTAGAGCTTTAGCACAAGAAACCCCGTTATTTTTTTGTTGGTCCCTGGCTAGCAAAAGTATATCTTTTTTTGTAAACATTTCCTGTATCTAGATACCTATGAATAGAAGTCACGGGAATATTTAAGACTCGTCCTGCCTCCTTTATGGAATAGTAAGAAGTAGTTTTATTTTCTTTTGAGTCGACAACTTCTATTTTTTGAGCGGAAGGATGATTTTTTGCATTAGAATTTCCCTTCATAGAAGTTGATATTTTAGTTCTAGTTTCCTTGGAATGTAAACGTTTTTTCATTTTTTCTATAGTTACATCGGTATGCTTACGCCCTAACATTGGAGGAACAGTAGGATCTTTTATGATATTGTACACTGGGTTTAATAACTCTATATAATATTTCTCTCTCTTAATAAGACATTCTAACTCACAATACTCAAGAATTGAAAGAGAAAAATTATCCAAGCCATGCTTTAATATGGAACTATAGATAATACTTTTACCTCTTAATAATTGACCCTTCATGTAGTTTTCATAATAGTAGTATCTGAGTCTATCAGAAAGGTTTTTAGCTGACCCTATGTATTCTAAACCATTTTTTAAATTATGAAAGCAATAAATACCTGTTTGGCCCGCATTCTCTTTAAGAATTTTAGCTTTCTCGTTAGCAGCATTTTTATATACTTTTTCAGGGAATTTGCTAGAAGAATTAGTTGAAAAGCCTCGCTGTAAAACATTAGTTATATTTTTATAGCATAAAAAGTCTTACACTATAAGACTAGTCCGAATGAGAGGAATAATCTCTACCAGAGTTCATCCCAGATTTTATAAACAAGATTTTCTCCAGCCCTTCATGAGTTAGATGGGCTTTGTCTTTAATTAACTCTGCAGCTTTAATGAAATCAATAAAATTAAATTGTTTAACTCCTTGTAATGGATATTTTTGGAAAAAGGGAATAATGATACTATATACGTCTTCAAATTTTGTAACAGTTAATACTTTACAATGATTATCAGTTTTTAATGTACCACAATTAAAATATAAAATTATTAAATTTAAAAGTTCTTTATCTCTTTCATGTTGAGTGATTTGAAATATTAATTTTACTGCTTTTCCCAATTTACACTCAGAATGTTTTTGAACATGTATCATAAAACATCCCTCACCTTCAGTGAAACCAACAATTCAATTCGGGTTAATAGATTGGAGACTTGGGCTTTCCACGACCGGGTTAGCTACTGGTATAATATTTGGGAAAGTTTCAACTAGAGCATTTGTTAAACCATTACGCATAGAGGCCTTAATAGACAAAATTTTCTTAAAACCTTCCTCAGTAAGATGCTCTTTATTATTCATCATTTGGACAACCTGTTTAAAAAACTCATAGTCTTCTCGTTTTTTTGTTAATAAAGGATATTTATCAAAGTGCGGTATTATTGAATTGGTTAAATCTAATAGAGAATGTACCATATATGAACAGTCCTTGCTACCATGATTATATATACTTCCTACTCCTCCTAAAGCCTCTTTAATTCTTATTAAAAGCTCTAGATCTCTTTTATGCAAATGGATTTGAAAATTAACTATTATTCTTCAACCCAATTTCATTTTTTTACTTCTAGTACATAGAACAGAAAAAGAACCCTCCGCATCTATAAAACCACTAATATAATAATTATTAATCTTTCCTTGAGCTATACTATTACCATTTTCATTCGCTACTTGAGAAGATATTCTGACCTCTTGAGAGGCACTCTCTACCGAGAGAGTATGAAGGTCTCTTTCTCCTAGAATTTTTTTAGAAGTAATACACAAATAGTAACCTTTTCAAGAGTAAATTTTCCAGCAACTGGACTGTGTAAAACAGAGGAAAGAGTGTAAAATGATTCTAAACACAAATTCAAATCCTGCTACTATTCCTTCTTTATTTTTACGCACTCGGCATAAAAAATTAGATTCTGCTTCGCTGATACCTACAAATCATTCAATAAATTCAAGATTTATTGAAGGTTTATTTTTAGATGATACTTCATGGGAACCTTTATTATTATTTTTAAAGGCTCTGCTTTCACAAAAGGATGTAGTAAAGTCTACTACTTCTATTTGAGAGTTAGATGAAGATAATTTAAAAGGAACTATTAAAGAAGTAATACATAAACCTTTTAGGTATACAACCCAGTCCCACAAACGTCCTAAAAAAGAATACAAGAATTTATACAGGACGCTGTTTATTTTTAAAACTAATCACTAGTTTCAAAAAAATTAGTGAGAATCAGAAAAATTTACTCTTGATTATATAACTATTTTATAAAAGATTACATTAAATTAATTTAATGTTGGACTATATCTTTACCCCTTCTAATTTTTACAGCCTGCTCATATCCTCATTCCTGATTAGGCTAAAAAAAAATAAAGCAGAGCTCCGCTACGCAAAAAAAAAAAATTATAGAGTAGCATCCTCCGCGAAAGGAATATATCACGTGTAGTCTCTGAGGAACCTACTAAGATAAATGTTATCTTTTGGTTTCCTGCTGATTGCTCTAAACTAAATTCTTTTACCTAAGTTATACAATTAGAGTAAATTAGTTATAAGAGGTTTCCAGCATATAGTGATATTTCCCAACAGCTATTACTTAACTGTTGCCAAGTTTCTAAATTACGCCTTGTGACATAGAGCCAATAATAATACACATAAAAAGTATATATATTACTGTTTGCAAGAAGTAATCCACGTACAATATATAACATCGACATACCAATGTTAGAATTAAATTATATTGCCTTATGTCAAAAAAAAAATAATTGAAGAAACTCCGACTGTACATTAAGCAGCATTTCAGCTACCCACTGATGAGCCAGTCTGTAGCGATAATTTACCTTACCGACGGTCTTGGCATCAAACTTTGCATCTTTGACCTGTATTCATCAGCATTGCCTATATATTAATAATAAATACAACATAGTTATTTACTATTAGGATTTTTGGTAAAAATTACATCCTATATTTAATACATGACTATACTAAATTAATTAACTTTTTAATAACTACTAACTATTAATGCTTTTAAGGTAGTATTTTATATTTCATCTCAGGAATTATAAAAGGATCTACTATATTTCTTAACTTATCCATAGATTCTTTTCAAATATATATAATATATTGAGAAGATGCACCTGTAGATTGGATTGTAGCTTTTAATCCAAAATTACTATGTAAAACTTGCACAAGTAATAAACAGTCTGAATAAGAATAGGAATTAGTACATAATTTTAATCCTTTTGATACTTTACTCCCGTCATCCATAATTCAGATAGCTAAAGCCAAAGGAGTTAAATAATTTCCTATAGACTGCGGCACTACTTTCACATCATTTACGTATCAAATTTCATGTATTCAGTTAAAACTGTCGTAGGTTCAAGTAGCAAATCTAACAATCTGTCGTACTTTATTATTTTTTCCTAATCTTTGACCTATTTTAGGTATTACTGGATTACAATAACCTGCTATAGCAAATTGATTATGCATCCATGATAAATATTTAACATGCGTTGCTTCTTGAAAAAATGTTATTCGTGTACCATTACCATTTTTTCTTTTTTCAGCATGAGCATCTCCAAGTAAAGACCCAAAGATTATAGAAACAATATCCTTACTATGAGGACCTATTCTTTCTATACCTTTAATACGGTTTTTAACTGTAGTATTAAGGGGCATAATCAGTACTAAATAAGAAGAAGAAAATGAAAGAATTAAAAGTTCAAAAACTAAGCATTTAAGGCTATATATAGAAATTACTATGTCGTATAAATTTATATTTGACACCAAGGGAACAATACCTGGACATAATAATAATAAGGTATTAGTCATTATAGTTATTTTCATTAGGAGACTTAATCTGAGCATAGCGACTACTACCTTTAAGTTTAAGAAGTCATAAATTATATTGTTTTAATTTATTACCATATAACGGATAATTATTGGGTGATGAAAAAAAATTGACTACTTTTTGAACATCAACTCTAGATGACAATGTCAATTGATAGCTGTCGGCAGAGTCAGCCTTTATAGGCTTAGCATCTCTACCTGCAATACTTAAACATATAGCTTTAATTATCTCATAATTTTCTATTCCTTTTTGTTTAATTTGATAGAAAGCTGTACCATTAGCTTTTAGCCCAAAAGAGCCTTCAGCTATAGTAAAGCCTACTATTCAATCAGCAAAAAAGTCTAAATTAATAAGATCATTACAAGAACATACAGGGATTGAAGGAGAAAACTTCACGTCTTCTCAATGTACAAAGTTGTTTTCTAATATATAAGTAAGCAAAGCATATTGGCATATACGGTTATAAGTTAAAAATTGTAAATTATATAAATTTATTAATGGTATTATTACAGTAAATAAATCTTTTTTAGAGAAAATTAATATAGTTTGGTTAACAGAATTTAAATTAGAAATTGAACCAACTCCTAAAACATTTGTTAAATAAATAAGTAAATCTCTATCTCTATTATGTAATCTTATTACTAATCGAGCTCTTATAGTAGATTTAGGTTCTACATTTGATTTATTATATTGTTTTTGTGGTCCTATTTCAATATAACCATCTCCGTCTACAAGGCCCATAAACATACTCATAAATTTTTTATCTGGTTTTATTCCAGAAGACACATTTGATTCTAATTTTATTACACCCCACAAACTCATTTGACCAAAAGGTAAAACATAACCTAAAAAAGCAGTAGCTATCATTAAAATAAAAATTACTGTTCCTATACCCCATACTAATGTTCTTGGGTTTTGATAAGATCCATAATATAAGCCTCTTCCTATGTGCAGATAAACTAAGAAAAAGAAACCTGAAGCTGTATTAGAATGTAAATAACGAATTAATCAACCATT
>Ga0209577_10000393_pt1 | contig 44469 bp, 59 predicted proteins | sample GraSoiAngelo_109_FD_185874 | JGI IMG/M metagenome (GOLD analysis project Ga0209577, IMG submission 185874) | Grasslands soil microbial communities from the Angelo Coastal Reserve, California, USA - 14_0903_12_20cm (SPAdes) (version 2) | ecosystem: Environmental > Terrestrial > Soil > Grasslands... | reverse complement strand
ATGCGTTCGGTGAGGCCTTCCAAGCGCACGACGACCTCCTCGGGATCTGGGCCTCGACCGAGCGCACCGGCAAAGTCGAGATGAACGACCTCACCAAGCGGAAGAAGACCCTGCCGGTCGTGCTCGCGTTCGAGCGCGCGCCCGCGAAATCGCGAGCGCGGCTGGCCGAGCTGTTCGCGCCAGCCGCGCCGTTGCCGGCCGAGAATGTCGAGGGCATCCGCGACCTTCTCGACGAGCTCGGGGTGCGTGACCTGATCGAGGCAGAGATCGCGGCGAGCCGAAGCCGCGCGCTGCACGTGCTCCGCGGGATCGCGCCCATCGCTGCGGCGCCCGATGCGCTCGAGCTCCTCGAGCGCCTGGTGGCCACCGCGACCGGTGCGCCGGAACCGGCCGGAGCGGCCGCAACCTAGAATCCGCGCGCGGTGGCGGACCCCCACGGCGTGATCCTGGAGCCGAGCGAGCAGGTGATCATCGCGACCCGCCCGCTCTTCCTGTGGGAGCCGCTCGTGCTCGTCGACGCGCTGCTCGTCGTCGTCGCGCTCTATCTATCGGGGATCGCGCAGCCCGCCCCCGCCGCGGCCGCGCTCATCGTGTTCGCCCTCCTGACCCTTTGGATCTTCGTTCGCTGGCTGCCCTGGAGCGTGCGGTGGTTCGTGCTCACCGACCGGCGGGTCGTCTCGCGCTGGGGCCTGCTCAATCGCAACCAGTCGGCGCTCCTGCTCGACCGGGTCCAGGACGCCAGCCTGTCGCGTCCCTTCCCGCTCTCGCTGGTACGCGACTACGGCGTTATCCGTCTCGAGTCGGCGGGGATCCACAGCGAAGAGCGGATCACCGAGGGTCTGCACGAGCTCGCGATGACGCACGCATCTGCGTTCTACCGCGCGCTCACTGATGCCCAGACGCCCAACCGCTAGGGCGGTGCCGCCCCGGCGCGCGCTCGTGATCTTCTTCTCGCCTCCTCTCGCGGAATGGCTAGACGCGTTTCGCCGCGCACACGACCCGGTGACGAGCGCTGCGATCGCACCGCACGTTACGGTTGTGCACGACCTCGACGGGGAGACCGAACGGCGGATCGACGCGGCGGCGGCAGCAGCGCAACCCTTTCGCATCCGCCTCGGACGGGCGGTCCGGCTTGATGGTGGGCTGAAGGGCTGCGCGATCCGCGTGGATGATGCCGACGGTGGCCTGGCACGCTTGAGCATCGCCCTCGGCCTGAAACCGTCGTCGCTCCCGCATGTGACATTACTCAACCCGCGGACCGTACGTGACGAGGCGCACTCGGATACCTCGTGGCGGGCTCTCCGGGAACTTGCACTTGACGATGTGGTGAGCGTGAATGCCCTCACGCTCGTCGAGGAACGCGGCGATCAGTGGCACGAACTCCAACGTTTCGTGCTCGGCAGCTAGCTGAGGTTCTCCGGCAAGAACGGGTCGGGAAGCAGCTCGCTCAGCGTTGTGACCTTGCGCTTACCTGAGGTCGTCGCAAGCACGACGCGCACGCTCGGCGCGAACTCCACGAGGACCTGACGGCACGCCCCGCAGGGCGTTGGCAGCCGGTCGTCGTCGATCACGATCGCGATCGCGTCGTAGTCCTTGGTCTCGCCTGACGCGACCGCGCTCCACACGGCGCAGCGCTCGGCGCAGACCGTGAGCCCGTACGAAGCGTTCTCCACGTTCGCGCCGCCATAGATCTTGTTGCGCCTGGTGCGGAGCGCCGCTCCGACCCGATATTTGGAGTACGGCGCGTACGCGCGCTGCCGCGCGAGCGCGGCGACACGGATGAGATCCTCGTCACCCGGGCCGAGCGCCTCGCTCAGACGGGCTCCGCGCGTGGCGCTTTCTTCACCACGCGGACACGGCGGATGCGCCGGCCCTCCACGCTCTCGACGACAAACCGCGCTCCGCCCGCGTGGACGGCCTCACCTTGTCGCGGGAACCTACCGAGCTGGGCGACGACGAACCCTCCGAGCGTGTCGTAGTTCGGGGTCGCGTCCGACTCGGGCAGATCGAGATCGAACGTTTCGCGGACGTCGTCGAACGGCACGCGGGCATCGAGAAGGGCCTCGTTCTCGGAGACGGGGATGACGAGCTCCGGTTCGAGATCGTACTCATCGCGGATCTCCCCGACGATCTCCTCGACCAGGTCCTCGATGGTGACGAGGCCGCTCGTCCCGCCGTATTCGTCCACCACGATCGCGATGTGCACCTTGTCGCGCTGCATCTCCCGCAGCAGGTCCGCGATCTTCTTCGACTCGGGCACGAACTGCGCCGCGCGCAGGTACGGTCGAATCTGGACGTCCTTCTCGCCACGCGCGAGCCGCCGGAAGAGATCCTTGACGTAGAGGATGCCGACGATGTTGTCGGCCGAACCCTCGTAGATCGGGATCCGCGAATGGCCCACCTTCGTGATGCGCTCGAGCATCTCGCCGGGTCGGGTATCGACGTCGATCCCGACGATGTCGGTCCGCGGGACCATGACCTCGCGCACCGGTTTCTCCGAGAGGCTGAAGATCGACGTGATCATCCGCTGCTCGCGCTCCTCGAACACGCCCTGGGCCTGCCCGGTCTCGACGAGGGTCTTGATCTCCTCCTCGGTGACCTGCATCGCGCCCTGAGGGTTCGCGCCGAACGGGCTCGTCAGGATGCGCGTCAGCAGGAACAGCACGCCGACGAGTGGCTGGGTGATCCAGACAAGGACCTCGAGCGGCCACACCAGGACGAGAAGGACGGACTGCGCGTGTCGAGCGCCGATCGCGCGCGGGACAAAAAAGCCGAGGAGGATCGCGATCACCGAGAGCACGGCAACGGTGACCGCCACCGCGGCCGCGCCCACCAGCGACGGCGCGCTCGAGCCGAAGAAGAACTGGAGGACCTCCGAGAGGCGCGGGGCGATGAACGCCGCGGCGATGCCCGCGTACGCGAAGACGATCAGGAACTCGATCACCTGGAGCGCTGCGAGGTACGCCGTCGAACGCTGTCCCATCGTCCCCGCACGGCGCCCACGACGGCCGCGCGAGGCGAGCTCCTCGATCAGGTGAGGCCTCCGGATGGTCTGGATCGCGGTCTCGCTGGCCGAAAGGAAAAAGAGCACGGCGACGAGCACGAGCTCGATGAAGAGCAGCTCGATCGTGATCGCGGTCACTGGCCCGCCTTCTTGCGCCGGTCGGCTTTCTTGATGGCACGGGCCGGCATTCCGACGGCCACCATCCCCTCGGGCACGTCCTTGGTCACGACGGCGCCGGCACCCGTGGTCGCCCCCGCACCGACCGTGACCGGCGCACGCAGCAACGTATCGGAGCCGATGAAGGCATCCTCGCCGACGATGGTTCGGTTCTTGCGGACGCCGTCGTAGTTCAGCGTGATCGTGCCCGCGCCGATGTTTACGCGCGCGCCGATGTCGGCGTCACCCACGTAGCTGAAGTGGTGCATCTTCGTTCCGCTGCGTAGGCGGGCGTTCTTCACTTCGCCGAAGTTCCCCATCTCGACGCCCTTCTCGAGGTACGCGCCCGGGCGTAGATGCGAGTAGGGGCCGATCCTGACGTCGTCCTCCAGCGTCGCGCCTTCGAGCGTCGAGTTCTCGACGCGGCAACGCTCGCCCACGATCGTGTCGCGCATGACCGCATAGGGACCGATGCGCGAGCCCGCGCCGATCCGCGTCTTGCCCTCGAGGATCGTTCCCTGCTCGACGAGCACGTCCGGCGCGATCTGCACGTCGGCGTCGACCTGACATGAACCCGCATCGCGGAAGGTCACGCCCGCGACCATGTGGCGTTCGATGATCCGGCGGCGGACCGCCGCCTCCGCCGCGGCGAGCTCCACGCGATTGTTCACGCCCATGCCTTCCTCCGGATCGTCGGTGCGATACACGGCGACGCGGCTTCCGTCACGGGCGGCTTCGGCGACGAGGTCCGTGAGGAAGATCTCGCCGGTCTCGTTGGGGCGCAGACGCGCCACCGCGCTCCGCAGCCACCCCAGATCCGCCGCGTATGCCCCGAGGATCGATTCGGGGAGGCTGCGCTCGGCCGGCGACGCGAGGCGGGCCTCGACGACGCGCGCCGCGTCGCCACGAGCGTCGCGGACGATTCGCCCGTACGCGTTGTCCGTTCCGACCTCGCCCGCAAGGATCGCGAGCGTCGCGCCATCTCTGACGAGCGCCCCGAGCCCTGCGAGCGTCTCCGCGCGCAGCAGCGGCGTATCGCCGTACACGATGTACGCGAGGCCCTCGTCGCCATTCGCTTTGGCGAGCGCGACGCGCACCGCGTCGCCGGTGCCACGCGGCGGGTCCTGGATGACGACGCGGGCCTGCCCGTCCAGGAGGTCACGTGCGGCCTCGCTCTCTTTCGCGAGCACGACAAGCGGACGTGCCCTCACCGACCGCAGCGTCTCGAGGACATAGGCGAGCAGCGGGCGTCCCGCGATCGGATGAAGGACCTTTGGGGTTTTCGATCTCATCCGTGTCGAAAGGCCCGCCGCGAGCACAATGGCCAGCGGCGCGTCGCTCATGCGGATCGGTCAGGCTGGGGCGCCAGGATTCGAACCTGGGATAGCGGATCCAAAGTCCGCCGCCTTACCACTTGGCCACGCCCCATAGGACACGGCTCAAAAGGATAGGAGGGCGGCGCTTCGGTCCCGGCGGCGACGGCTATTTGGCGGGCTGCTTGCCCCGCTTGATCAATTCGGCGACGCGACGCCCGCCCTTGCGCCCAAGCTGCGCGTAGCCCTCGCTACCGAGCTGAGACTTACGCGCCTCGCCGCCTTTGCGACCAAGCTCCGCGTAGCCCCGCGAGCCGAGCTGCGTCTTGCGCGCTTCCCCGCCCTTGCGACCGAGCTTCGCGTATCCCTCAGGCCCGAGCTGGCCCTTTCGCGCCTGGCCGCCACGCCGTCCGATCTCACGATAGAAAGACGATCCATGCTTGCCCGCGGTCGACGTCCCCCCGCGCTGACCAGCCTGTCGGACCGTGAGCTCGCCCTTTGATTCCACACGTCAAACGTAGGGGGACAGCCCTCGGTCGCTTGTCCATCATGAAGTGACACCGAGCACGACCGCACGAGCGCGAAGCCCGGCGCGCCGTAGGATCCGAGCCTTTCTCAACGCATCCCTGCGGTCGTCCGCAAGGGTGAACAGCGAGGGGCCGCTTCCCGACATGGCGAGCTCGATACCGCGCTCGCGGGCGCAGGCACGCGCGAGCGTGATCGCGGGGACCATCCGCTCGGTCGTATCGAGAAGCTCGTTCACAAGGTGCGCGCGAATGAACGCGGGCGTGGCGACGCCTCGCTGGAACGCGTTGGCGACGGCCGCCGATCGCGAGCCGTCCGAGGGACGTCCCTGATGGGCGGCGAAGACATCAGCGGTCGCGACGCGTGCGGCGACGCGCACGAGGACGACCCACAGCTGATCGCGCGGGGCATCGAGTGCCTCGACCTTCTCGCCGCGTCCGCGAACGAGAGCGAAGGGTGCGCCTCGCGCGAAGAACGGAACGTCCGAACCGATCGTCGCGGCGATCTTCTCGAGATCGATGGCGTCGAGCCGCCAAAGGATTCTGATCGCGCGAAGGATCGCCCCGGCGTCGCTCGAGCCACCGCCCAGCCCCGACGCGATCGGAATGCGTTTGCGGATCCGCACGTGCGCGGCCGGGTCTCGGCCGCTCGCGGCCGCAAGCGCGCGGACAGCGCGGCTGGCGAGGTCGTCACCCGGCGCGAGCGCGAGCGGCGGCGATAGCCGCACGTCGAGGCTCCGTGCCTTCGCGACACGCACGCGATCACAAAGGCCGATCGTCGCGAAGACGCTCGCGAGGTCGTGATAACCGTCCGCTCGTCGGCCGGTCACCTCGAGCGTGAGATTGATCTTCGCCGGAGCCGCGAGGACGATCGCGCGGCTCATCCCTCGGGCGTGCCGGCCGCACGTGCGAGCGCGATCCATTCGTCGAGCTCGAGCTCTTCCGGCCTGCGCTCGGGGGCGATACCCGCCTCGCGCAGGGCCGCTTCCGCGCGCTCCCGGTCGAGGCCGGCCTCGTGTCCCAGCGCCGAACGGAGCTGCTTGCGCCGGTGCCGGAACGCGTCGCTCACGAGCTTCAGGAACGGCTCCTGCCCGAGGGGCGCGAAAGCGGGACGCGCCCGCGTCCGCAGGGCGACGACCGCCGACTCGACGCGTGGAGACGGCCGGAAAGCTCTGGCCGGCACGCGGCGGACGATCCGCGCTTCGGCGAACGACTGCACAAAGACCGAGAGGTAGCCGCGCTCGCGTCCGTCGCGCGGCGTCGCGCAGATACGTCGTGCGACCTCCCGCTGTACTAGTACCACGACGAGCGGCGCGCGGCGCGGATCTGCGAGGAAGCGCTCGAGCAACGGCGTCGTGATCTGGTACGGCAGGTTCGCCACGATGCGAGTCGGTCGCCGGGGACCGAGGCTATACAGGTCGACCGTCAGCGCATTGGCTCGGATGATTCCGACGTTCGGCCGGCCCGCGAGCTCGTCCTCGAGCAGAGCGACCATCCGGGCGTCGATCTCCACAGCGGTCACCGATCGGGCCCGTTCGCCCAGCGCCGCGGTCAGGACCCCCGGCCCAGGTCCCACCTCGAGGACGTCGTCATCCGCCTGCAGCTCCGCCGCATCGAGGATCGCGCTGAGGACACTTCGGTCCACGAGGAAGCGCTGGCCAAGAGATCGGGCGGGGCGAATCTTGTGCCGGCGAAGGGTCGCGCGCAGCTCGTGCGGGTCGGCGAGGTCCATGCCGTCAGGCTAGTCGTTCACCTTATTTGCAGGTCCACTGATTGGCCGATCCGCGCGCGAACATCCACGCCGCGACATTCGCTGAGGCGACCGGGTCGAACGGACTCGCGCCGGCGTACCCGGCCCGCGCGCTGTTCACCGACCAGGTCGACGGTACGAACTGGAAGAGTCCCGATGCCCCGGACGTGGCGTTGTACGCGCTCGGGTTGTAGTGGCTCTCGCACCACGCCACGCGCAATAGCTGGTCGGGGTCGGCGCCGTTCGCCGCGGCGGCCTGCCGGATGATGGCCTCGATGTCCGCGGGTGCGGCCGGTGGCCGGGTGCCGACCCGACGAATCTCGTCGACCGCCGCCGCGAGCACCTCGGAAGCGAGGAGGGTCCGTTCGACCTCACGCCCGTCGATGATCCGGACGTGGTACGTGTTCGCCAGCTCTCCCGGTTGGCCGGGAGTGACGACAATCTCATGGCCGCGGTCGAGACTCGCGTCCGTGATGAGCCGGATCGTGTACGGCGAGGGCTCACGAAGGGTCTCCTCGCGATCGGCGACTCTGGTCACGCGGACGGTCGCCCCGGCAGCGAGTATCTGGTCGAGCCCGGGTTCGACGAAGTCCTCGGGACCAAGCATCACCTGCGCCGTGCCGAGGAGCTCCGCGACGGTCCCTCGGGGCGAACGGACGGCCGTCGGTGTTCCGCCGTCCACGAGCGTGACCGGCACGCCTCGGTCGAAGGCGAGGTGCTCGCCGGCCAGTAGGAATGAGTCAAGCGGCGCCGACGTCCGATCGGAGCCCCGAGGCGGCAGCCCGAGATCGGCGAGCAGAGCGTCTACCGTCCCCGACGCGGAGAACCTCGCCGTAAGGCCGTCGACGGACACTCGAACGACGTGTGCCTGAGCCAGCGGCGACTGGCCGCGAGCGGCAGGGGCCGCCCGGCTGGGAGCAGCCGCGGCGGTCGGCGCCGAGGTCGCGGCGAGCGCGCCGAACGTGCCGCCCGCCACGAGGCAGGTCACGAGCGCCAGGCGGCCGAGGCGCAAAGCGGCACGCATGAGCGATGTCCTGTCGATCCTTGGACCTCCCCGCCCCCAGCGGCAAGGAAGCATGGCGACGCCATGCGTACGGACTGGGGACACCGTTGAGTCTAATGACGACCGAGCGAGCCCTGTTTTGGCTGCTATGGACGATTAGCGGTCACCCGGCGGCCGCCAGCCACGCTGGCGTAGATGGGCCCGCAGCGCTGGCGCGAGATCCTCACGGCCCAAGGCCGCGTCGACGAAAGCGGTGACATAACCCAGGCGGTCGCCAGTGTCGTAACGAACCCCACTGAGCTCGACCGCCCAGACCGGGGCCCCCTCGCGTGCCATCTGAGTGACCGCATCCGTCAGCCAGATCTCGCCGCCCCGCCCCGGTTTTAACCGCTCGAGAACCTCGAAGATCTCCGGCTCGAGAACGTAGCCGTGGACCGCGGCGAGATCGCTCGGGGCGTCCTCTGGCTTGGGCTTCTCGACGATCGCAAGCACGCGCTGTGTGCGCTCATCCACCGGCGTGCCCGCGATCACGCCGTACGCGCCGGACTTCTCCTTCGGAATCCGCACGCACCCGACGACGCTGCCTCCGCCGAGCCGTTGCCGTGCCTCGATCAGCTGGGCGACGGCCGGAGTGTCGCCGAGCACGATGTCGTCGCCCCAGAGCATCGCGAACGGCTCGTTGCCGATCAGCGGTCGCGCTTGCAACACCGCGTGACCGTTGCCTTTGGCTTCCTGCTGCACGACGACGCGGACGGTCGCGAGCTTCTCCGGCCGCTTCAGGAGCTCGATGTCCTTTTGACGGAACTCCACCGCCAGGCGTCGCTCGAGGCGTTCGTTCGGACGGAAGTACGCGTCGAGGCTCTCCTTGCCCGGGGCGCTGACGATGACGACGCGCCCGATGCCAGCGGCCGCCATCTCCGATACGACGAGCTCGATGACCGGCGTGTCGATCACCGGCAGGAGCTCTTTCGGGATCGTCCGGCTGATCGGCAGGAAGCGTGTCCCCAACCCGCCAGCTGGGATCACGCCGTAGTGGACCGGGCGCACGCCGTCCGCCGCGACGCTCATCGCTGCTCCACGATGACCGTGAAGGGGGCCGGCTGGGTGGTCCGGACGGCGAGCCCGGTCACGGCGAGCAGCGGTGGACGCCGGTCACCGCTCGAATCGAGGTCGAGGGTGAGCTGACCGTTGTCGACGAGGTGCCGCTCGACCGTCGTGCGGTCGCCGAATCGCAGCACCTGGACGATGAAACGCTGCGACACGATGTTCGTCGAGCGCACGAACCCCGACGCGATCCACCCGTTGTCGGACTCGGCGTCGTCGGCGGGAAGCCCGGTGATCTCGATGTCGTCGATCGCGAGTCCGCCGAGGTTCAGGTTGCCGTCGGTGACGTACTCGAACCGGAGCTTCACCTGCTTGCCCGCGTACGCAGAAAGGTCCGCCGTGAGTCGCTCCCAGACCGGTGTGGTCGTGCCGCCCGAGTCGCCGGTGAGCCCGTTGCCGAGGTTCTGACCGTTGGGATCGGTGGTGCTCGCGGCGTCGGTCCGCAGCGGCGTCCAGTGGGTCCCGCCGTCGGAGGAGACCTCCACGTAGCCGTAGTCATAGTCAGGCTCGATCTCGAACCACGTCCAAAACGACACCTTGGGCGCCGCCGCCGAGGTGAGATCGAGGTCACGCGTGAGGGTGCTGTCCATCCCATCGCCCTTATCCGACCACCAGAACGATCGGCCGGAGTGCGGATCGGTCGGGATGAGGCGCGTGCTTGTCGCGCCGTCGAAACGCAGGCGGATCGCGGTCTTCGGAAGCTCGACGTATCGCGCGGCGTACTGATGCACCGTGCTCTTGAAAGGAGCGCCGGTGGTCGCGTGATCGGCGTCGGCGGCGGTCGCGGGACTCCGCGCCGGCGCACCTGACGGGTAGGTGAAGGGCTTGTCAGAGGTCGTGCCGATGAACGCGTTGGCGGCGACGAAGCCTGCGAAGATCTCCTCGAGGCCCGGCTGGCCACGCTGCTTCAGCACAGCGTCGATGTCTGCCGGCGTGTCGATGCCCTTGGCCATCATCGCCCGGATGAGATCTTCACCGCCGGCTTGCTGGCGCAGGTACTCGAGGAACGTGTAGGCCTCGCCGTAGTGAGCGGCGGCCGCCTCGATGTCGGACCAATCGTTGAGCTGCGTGTCCGGAACACGAAGATAGGTCTGCGCCGTCCCGACCGTGTAGTTGTTCGCTTCCTCGCAGAGCTGCGCCTGACCCTCGTTGAACCACACCGCCGACCGCTTCCGGGTGTTGAACTGGATCATGTGACAGAACTCATGAGCGATCACCTGATCGAGCTGCGAGGTCCCGGGCCGAGCTGAGAGCGAATTGATGTAGATCATCTCCCGCTCGGCGGAGAACTCGTTCACCCAGAGAGGCTCCTCGTCCGTCCCGCTGAAGTAACCCGCCGCCGCACCGGGAATCCTCGCCATCACCACATTGATGCGCGGGTCGGCGTCGATGCCGGGGTTCCACTCCTCGCCGTAGAGCTTGCGATCGATCGGATAGAGCTTGGTCTCGAACGTTGTCGCGGTCGTGCGTAGGCCGTTCAGATCCACTCCCGCGTCGTTGCCGACCCACCACTTCGCGTGTTCGGTGATGATCCGCAAGGTCGCGGCGGTCTTGACGTTCTTTTTCGCCGCGAAGTCGTAGGTCCAGAAGTCGTGGACAGTTCCGACATCTTCGATCGGCGGCGTGGTCCGGACCGGCTCGAATGGCCTCGCGGGAACGCCGTCGCGCCCTCTCACCGTGCGGGTGAGGGCGAAACCGTCGGCGTATGGGAGCGGCTTCGACAGCAGGATCGAGCTCATGTCGAGGGCGAGCGCGGCGGAGGGCAGCGGCCCGCCGCTGCCGCTTGTCGATGCCGACGGGACTGGGGAGCTCGCGGACGGGTTCGCTGCCGGCGGGACGCAAGCGGCGGCCGCCAGCGCGAGCGCGATGAACAGCGCGAAGCGCCTCACCGCGCGTGGTATCCCTCGGCGAGCGTGCGTGTGGCCACGAGCTTGCCGCCGCGGAAATACCGGCGAGGAACCCGCCGTCGGATCCCGGTGAGGATCTCGTAGCTGATGGTGCCGCAGACCGCGGCGAGATCGTCTGCGCTCTGCGTGATGCCGCCCTGCGTGCCGATGAGCGACACGTCGTCGCCCTCCCGGACGTCAGCGATCTCGGTCACATCGAGCATGACGAGATCCATGCACACGCGCCCGGCGAAACCGACGGGGTGCCCGCGGACGAGAACGCGGCCCTGCTTTCCCGCAACCCGTGGGAGTCCGTCCCCGTAGCCGACCGGGACCGTCGCTATGCGGCCGTCGCGCGGAAGCCGGTACTCGTGCCCGTACGAGACGCCCGTCCCTTTGGCGACGTCGGCAAGGCGATGGATGCGCGATCGCCAGGCGAGCGCGGGGCGCAGATGGAGCGCGTTCGCCAGATGCGGAGCGGCATGAAGCCCGTAGATCGCGAGCCCGGGCCGCACCGCGTTGACCCCGTCGATCGGCCCGAACGCGGCGACGCCGGCGCTCGCGGCCGCATGAACCAGCCGGGGGCGGTCCGAGAGCGTGCCGACCACCTCGCGGAAGCGGGCGAGCTGCGCTCGGTCGTTGGAGGTCTCCGGCTCGTCCGCCGTTGCGAAATGCGTGAAGATCCCATCGATCTCTAGGTGCGGCAGCGCACGGATCGCCCGGTACCTCGTCGGCGCCTCGGACATCGGGGCGCCGAGGCGCGTGAGCCCGGTGTCGACCTTGAAGTGCACCCGCGTGGTCCGCCTCAGGGCGCTCGCCGCCTCGCTCACTGCGCGGGCACGTGTCAGGTCCCAGACGGTGAGGATTAGATCCTGCGCGACGGCGTGGCCGACCTCGGAGGCGTCGGTCGGCCCGAAGAGCACGAGAATCGGACCGTTGACGCCACCCTCGCGTAGGGCGAGCCCCTCCTCGACCGTCGCGACCGCGAGCATCACCGCTCCAGCTTCGAAGCAAGCCTCGGCGACCGCCTCGGCGCCGTGACCGTAGGCATCCGCTTTGACCACGGCGATGACGTCGGCGTTCGCATGGGCGCGCACGGCCGCGAGGTTCGCTCCGATCGCGTCGAGATCGACGTCCGCCACGGTCGAGCGGACGGCCTCTGGAATGGTCATCCGGTCTCGACTATTTCACGGAGCGCCCGCGGAAGCGCATCGGCGATCTCGGTCGCCAGGGCGCCGGATTCGCCGATCTCGCCGGCGAGGAGCCCGCCGGCGCGGCCATGCACCCAGACCGCCGTCGCGGCGGCCGCGAGCGGCGGTAGCCCGCGGGCCAGGAACGCGGCGACGGCTCCGCCTAAGACGTCGCCCGACCCGCCCACGCCAAGCGTCGGGTTCGGCAGGTCGTGGACGTACGTCTTGCGACCATCGCTGACCACCGTCACCGGCCCTTTCAACACGACGACCGCGCCCCAATCGCGCGCGTGCCGCTCCGCGAACGCGACCCTCGCGCCTCCCGCCGGCACGACCCGGCCAGCAAGACGCGCGGCCTCGCCGTCGTGCGGGGTGAGGATCGTCTTCGCCGGCAGGAGCGCTTTCCAAGACTCGGTCCGCGCGAGCGCGTTCAGGCCGTCCGCGTCGATGACCGTCGGGATCGATCGAGCGTTGCGCAGCGCGGCCGCGACGAAATCATCGGTGCCGGGCGCATGTGCGAGGCCCGGACCGATCAGCATCGCCCGCGCCTTCTCTCCGATCGCGGCCTGCAGCTGCGCAGCCGCGCCAGTGGCGACCACGCCCGGCTGCGCTTCCGCGAGCGGGAAGAAGGTGACGTTCGGATCCTGTCCGCCGAGCGCGTCCACGACGGATCTGCCCGCGCCGACGGTGACGATGCCCGCGCCGCAGCGAAGCGCCGCCCGCGCGGCGAGCAGCATCGCGCCGGGGTATCGAAGCGACCCCCCGACGATGAGAACGCGCCCGCGCTGATCCTTGCCCGCGTCCTTCGGGAGCGGCTTGAGCACGGCACGAACGACCTGCGCGGTGAGCGGGTTCGCCGACGTCTCGGTCGGCGCGAGGCGACTGCGCGTTTAGCGCAGCCCGACGGCGACGGCGACCGCGAGGTCGCGGATGTGCGAAATCGACACCGAGAGCGGTCGCCTGAGACCGAGCGCTTCACGACGAGCCTCGGCGCGGCCATGCAATTCCACGATCGGCTGACCGGCTCGCGTTCGCCGGATCTCGATCTCTTTCCAGCCGACGCCGCGCACCCCGAGGCCGAGCACTTTCGACACGGCTTCCTTCGCCGCCCAGCGACCCGAGAGATGCAGGATGTTCGTCCGGCAGTACATCTGCTCCCACTCCGTATACACGCGATCGAGAAAGCGTCGCGGGTGCTTCTCGAGCACGTTGCGGATGCGTGCGGTCTCGATGATGTCGATGCCCACTTCGGAGCTCACACAAGGACCAACCGCAGAGCATCGGCGAGGGGCGAACGCTGAGTGGCGGCGCAGCGAGCGGAGCGACGGGTGGCACGGGGGAGGGGGGTGCGTACGAGCCGTCGACCGGCCGCGTCGCAGAACGGTGGAGTGCAACGAAGCGGAGCGAGCCGGTAGGCGAGGGCGCACCCCCGACCCCGGGACAGGACCCGTCGCGCCAGCGCGAAAGTCACTCGACAGTCACGGCCTTCGCCAAGTTGCGCGGTTGGTCGACATCGTTCCCTCGGCGGTCCGCGATGTGATAAGCGAGTAGCTGCAGCGGGACCACCGCGAGAACCGGTGAAAGCAGCTCTTCTGTTCGCGGAATGCGGATGATGTCGTCGGCTTTGCCGTTGATCTCATCGTCATCGTCGTTCGCGAGAGCGATGAGCACGCCAGCACGTGCGCGCACTTCCTCCATGTTGGAGCGGATCTTCTTGTAGACCGAGTCGCGGAGCGCGATCGCAACGACCGGCAGCTCCTCGTTGATGAGCGCGTTCGTGCCGTGCTTCATCTCTCCCGACGCCGTGCCTTCGGCGTGGATGTACGAGAGCTCCTTGAGCTTGAGCGCGCCCTCGAGCGCGGTCGGGTAGTTCACGCCGCGCCCGAGGAAGAGGAAGTTGTGCGCGCTGTAGTAGCGATAGGCGAGCGCCTTGACCTTCGGCTCCTCCTGCAGGACGGCGTCGACGAGGGTAGGCAGATGGAATGCCTCCGCAAGCAGCTTGCGCGAACGTTCCGGATCGATGACCCCGCGGCGCTGCGCGAGGTAGATCGCGAAGAGGTACAGATCGACCAGCATCGCGGCGTAAGCTTTCGTCGACGCGACGCTGATCTCGGGACCGGCGTGGAGATACACGACGTCGTCGGCCACGCGGCTGGCCTGGCTGCCGACGACGTTGACGAAGGTGAGCAGCCGCGCGCCCTGACGCTTCGCCTCTTCCATCGCGGCGAGCGTGTCTACGGTCTCGCCGGACTGGGTCACCGAGACGACCAGCTGCCCCGGCGAGACGACGGGCTCGCGGTAGCGGTATTCGCTCGCGATCTCGACATCGCAAGGGATGCGCGCCAGCCGCTCGATCAGGTACTTGCCGACGAGGCCCGCGTAAGACGCGGTCCCGCAGGCGACAAAGCTGATCCGCGGGATGGCGCGAACGAAGGCGTCGTCCATCTTCACGTTGTCATCGAAGACGACTCGGCCGGTCGATCGCTCCACGCGCCCGAGGAGCGTGTCCGAGATCGCGCGCGGTTGCTCGTGGATCTCCTTCAGGAGAAAGTGCTTGTATCCGGATTTCGCCGCGGCGATCGGATCCCACGAGATCTCTTCGATCTTCTTGTCGATCCGCTCGCCCGTGAGCTTCCGGAAGCTCACCGCGTCCTGGGTCACGACCGCGATCTCGCCGTGGTCGAGGAAGCTCACGCGGCGTGTGTGCTCGAGAAGAGCAGGCGCATCCGACGCCAGGAAATTCTCGCCGTTGCCATACCCCACGATGACGCCGCCGGCGTTGGAGATCCGCGCGGCCACGATCTTCCCCGGGTCGCGGACGGAGATGAACGCGAGCGCCGCGGCGCCCTCGAGCCGTGGCAGGACGGCGAGGGCCGCATCCTCGAGGCTCTGGCGCTTTTCCAGCTCCTCCTCGAGCAGGTGGACCGCGACCTCGGTGTCCGTCTCGCTCGTGAAACGGTGTCCCCTCGCGAGGAGCGGCGCTTTCAGTGACTCGAAGTTCTCGATGATCCCGTTGTGGATGACGGCGGTCACTCCACCGCAGTCGACATGCGGATGGGCGTTCTGCTCGTTGGGCCGTCCATGGGTAGCCCATCGTGTGTGGCCGATTCCGGTGTGCCCTTGCGTCGGGTGGGTCGCGACGATCGTGGCGAGGTTGTCGAGCTTGCCCTCCGCGCGCATGACCTCGAGAGCGCCGTTCTGCTGCACCGCGACGCCCGCCGAGTCGTAGCCGCGGTACTCGAGCCGGCGCAGCCCATTCATCAGGAGCGGGAGCGCCTCCCGCGGACCGACGTAGCCGACGATGCCGCACATGGCTAGACCAGCTCCTTCTCGGCGACGCGAGCGAGCATCTGCGCGGTGCTCGACGCGATCGTCGAGCTTTGCGCTTCGACCGTTATCCGCAGCACAGGCTCGGTCCCTGACGGCCGCACGAGGAGCCGGCCGCTCGAGCCGAGCGTCGACTTCGCGCCCTCATAGGCGGCCACGAACGCGTCGTTCGCTTCCCACTCGCGGCGCCGCGCAGCCTTCACGTTCATGGTCACCTGCGGCCAGAACTGCATCTGGTCGGCGAGCTCGGCGACCGACCGGCCCTCAGCCTTCATCAGGTGGAGGACCTCGAGCGCGGTGAGTATGCCGTCGCCGGTCGTCGCGTACTCGCGAAAGATCACGTGACCCGACGACTCTCCGCCGAACTGTGCCCCGAGGCGCTCCATGGCTTCCCACACATAGCGGTCCCCGACCTGGGTCCGCTCGAGACGGATGCCTTCGCGCGCGAGCATTGACTCAAGCCCACCGTTGGTCATGACCGTGCCGATCACGATCTTCGGCTCGAGCTGGCCGTGACGCGCGAAGTGCCGCGCCGCGAGCGCGAGAACGAAGTCGCCGTTGTGCGCTCGGCCCTTTTCGTCGACGACGATCACACGGTCGCCGTCACCGTCGAATGCGAAGCCAACGTCCGCTTTTCGATCGACCACCAGCCGCTGAAGCGCCCCCGGCGCGGTTGCTCCGCAGCCATCGTTGATGTTCTGGCCGTCGGGTGCGTCAAAAAAAGCGAGAACCTCCGCGCCGGAATGTGCGAACACGGCGGGCGCGACGCGGTACGTCGAGCCGTTCGCGCAATCAAGAGCGATCCGCATGCCATCCAGCTTCGGGGCCATCGAGAGAAGGAAGTCCTCGTACTCCCGCACCAGGCCACGTGCATCGCCGACCAGGCCGATCCCGCCCTCGGTCGGACGCGGAAGCATGTCCTCATCGGTCATCCGGCGCTCGATCTCTTCCTCCGTTACGTCGGCGAGCTTCTGCGCGCGGTGGTCGAAGAACTTGATGCCGTTGTCCGGCGCCGGGTTATGCGACGCGCTGATGACCGCCCCCGCGACGAACTCACCTCGTTTGGCGAGGTACGCGAGGCCGGGGGTCGGGATGTGGCCGACAAGCCGCACCTCCATGCCGACCGAGCACAGACCCGCGGCGAGCGCGCTTTCGAGCATCCGCCCGCTTCGTCGAGTGTCCCGGCCGACGACGACCGCGTGGCCGCCGCCCCCGAGGACGTGCCCCGCCGCGCGACCGAGCCGGAGCGCGAGCTCCGGCGTGAGGTCGAGATTCGCCACACCGCGAACGCCATCGGTACCGAACAGCCTGGCCACTAACTTCTCGTTCGTATGGTGAGTGTGACCCGGGTCGGTTGCACGGTCTGTACCGTGACACCCGCGGGAACGCGAACGCTGACATCCGCTGGTGCGCTGCTGGCTCCACGGCCGGACGCGTCCACGATCGCGACGACCTGTCCCGGCGCCAGGCCCTGCAGCGTCGCCACCGGCCCAGCGAGCACCACCGCGACGGTCTGCGGGTCGGTGTCGGCCAGCAGGTTGCTACCGAGATTGACTGCAGTCACGGCTACGAGCGGGAACGGCCGGGTGCCCACGTAGGGCGCGACCGAGACCGTCACTGTCGAGCCGGTCTGGCGAAAGAGCGAGGTCCCTGCCGGGAGCAGCAGGGCGACGTTGAAGGACTTGTCCCCGGTGAGGCCGCTGACGTCGGCAGCTCCCGTATCGATGTGATCGATCGGCGAGATCGCGTCGGGCTCGCCGCGAATGGTCACCGCGGGAGGGTCGACCGTGATCCGAGTGATCTGGTAGCCGGCCGCCACGGCGCCGCGGATGCTCCAGACGACCGGGACCGTGCGGGTGGTCGCGGTCGGCAGTACCGGAACGGTCACCTGGACGACAGCCGGATCCGTCGTCAGTCCGTCGATCGGCACTCCCGCGGCATCGACCGCGCTCGGCTGCACGCTTTGTACGAGATCGGTCGCCGCGTCGCCGAACAGGACGGTCGCGTAAACGGCGGCGATCCGCGCGACCTGGCTCGTCGCGCCGCTCACTCGGACCTCGCTCGGATTGAGCGCCGCATCGCCGGGCTGATTGCCGACGGGCGGATTGTTCGCGAAACGGACTTGCACGGCGACGGGCCGTGTCGTGATCGGCTCGATCCGCACGCTCACGGCCGACGGCGAGACGTCCACGACGTGGACGTTCGGGTTCGCGACGGTGACGTTGACCGTGACGTCCTGCGGATCGCTGCGGTGGAGGTCGGCCGACCCGATGTCGAGTGTCGCGTGGAGATCCGACGCGACGATTCCACCGACGGCGCCCTCCGGACCGCGGAGTCTCACTCCGACGTCGCCAAGCGAGCCCTCGAGCACGTATCCCGTCGGAACGTCCGGTCGCTCGACGGCGATCCTTCCCGCGAAGGGCTGCGTCACCTCCGCGGGCGCCTGATTCAGGAGCGAGACGGCCCAGAAGATCATGGCGACCAGCACGGCGGTGAGCTTGAGGGGCAGGTCCGAAACGAACGCGCGACGGAGATCGATCCGCCCCCGGGGCATGATCTGACGCCTCGCGGGCACGCCCTGCATGTCAGGAAGCCTTGCTGCGGAAGGGGAGCGGCTGGATGCGGCTCCGGATCAGCGACGACAGCACGCGGCGCAGCCGCTCCTCGTCCAGGGCGCCGATCATGCGGCCGCCCGACGCGATCGAGATCGACTGAGTCTCCTCAGAGACAACGATGACGATGGCGTCGGTCTGCGCGCTGATCGACAGGGCCGCTCGGTGGCGCATCCCGTAGCGGTGCGCTGCCGCACCTTGCGCCGTCTCCTCGAGCGGGAGGAGGCAGGCCGCCGCGATGATCTCATTGCCCCTGATAATCACCGCTCCGTCGTGCAGGGGCGAGCGCGTCATGAAGATCGAGGCGAGGAGCTCCGCGGTCAGCTTGCCGTTCACCGGAACGCCGGTCTCGCTGTAGTCCTGAAGCCCCGTCGCGCGCTCGAGCACGATCAGCGCGCCGTGCTTCGCCTCACTGATGAGAAGAGCGGCTCGGACGAGCTCGTCGACGATGCCCTCCACCTCCTCCTCGGTGCCCGGCGCGAGCAGGCGGTTGAGGGGGCCGAGCTGTCCAAGCTGGCCCAGGGCGCGCCGCAGCTCCGGCTGGAACACGACGACCAGCGCGACGACGGCCACGGCAAACAGGCCTTGCAGGAGCAGCACCGTGAGGGTCAGCTGGAGATAGGTCGCGATCCAGTAGATGAGGACGAGGACCAGGACACCGATGAGCAGCTGGACCGCCCGGGTACCGCGGATCAGGACGAGGACGTAGTAGATGAAGATCGCCACGATCAGGACGTCGAGTGCGTTGTTCCATTTGAAGATCTGCCCGTGCAGGAGGTCGTTGAGCTGCTGGACGATGCGGTCCACTTAATCGGCCCGCGCCAGCGCCTCGACCTCCGCGGCAAGGTCGTTGCGCCCGTCGAGCAGCAGGGCCTGCACGAGGAGCTGGCACTTCGCACGGGCGACTTCGCGCTTTCCGAGCGTACGCGCGACCTCGACGAGCAGCCGCTGCGCATCGTGATCCGCGACACCGGCGGCGATGAGCTGGAGGAGCAGGTCCGACGCCGCGTCGGTGCGACCGTCCTTCAAATAGCGTCGCGCGGCCTCGAGGGCGAGCTCCGCGGCACGCGGATCTCGCGTCGCGAGATAGCGGGCGGCGGCGGCCTCGACTTCGACGTCATCGGCTTGCGCCGCCGCGGTGGTCTCGGCCGGCGTCTGGGGGGCAGGCGCGGCCGCGCTCGGCGTCGACCACACGTCGGCCGGCGTTTTCGCGGCCCGTTCGGCGGGGGACTCGGCCCACACGGTTGTCGGCGCGGACGGGGCCGGCGGTGGCTTTGGCGCGGGAGCGGTCGGCGCGGCGGCGGGACGCGTCGTTGCGGTCGTCGGCTCCGAGGTGGTGGATCGTGGTGCCCACGGATCGACGGCGCCGTACGCCGGCGGCTTCGCCGCGGCCTCCCACGGATCGGCTGCCAGAGATTGTGGACGGAGCGTGGTCGTCTCGGTCGCGCGTGCAGGCGGCTCGGGCTCGCTCTCCTCGGTGGTTTCAGTCGGCGGCGGTGCCTCGCCGTTCGCGATCTCTTTCAGCATCGCCGACCCAGGAATGTGCCTGAGCTGTCCGAGCGCGTAGGCGGTCTCGAGCGACGCCCGTTCGGCATTGCCGGCATCGCGCAGGTCGCGGATGAACCGGGCGTACTCGCCGATCGCGGCATCGGTGTCGCCGGCGAGCGCGAGCGCGGCGGCGAGCCGGCGGTGCGTCGCCAGATCGCGCGGCTCGAGCGTGATGGCTTCGCGCAGGAGACCGATGGCCTGCGGGCGCTCGCCTGACTTTGTGAGGGCTGCCGCGCCGTCGCGCAGAACGCGCAGCGCGCTCGCGCGGTCCTCCTGCTCGAAGTGCACTTTTGCGAGCCCGCGGTAGCCGCCCTCGGCGCCGGGGAACTTATCGACCAGATACTTGAAGCTCTGCTCCGCCTGACGCAAGCGGCCTTGTTTCAAGTACTGGAGGCCCTCGTTGAGCGCGACCTGGTAGTTGTAGTTAGTACCCGGTGACACGGCCGTAGTGTGCGCTCGCGGCATGTCCCAGGGCTAGCGTTTGGTGAACTGCGGCGCCTTCCGAGCGCGTTTGAGACCAGGTTTCTTCCGCTCCTTCGCCCGCGGGTCGCGTGTGAGGAGCCCGGCGCGCCGGAGCGCTTGCAGGTGCTCCCGGTCGACCTGAAGGAGCGCACGTGAGATCCCGTGCGCGATGGCTCCGATCTGACCCGTCACACCGCCGCCGGTGACCTTGATCATCGCGTTGAATCGACGCGCCGTATTGGTGACCGAGAACGGGAGGAGGGCTTGCTCGGTGGCGCCATCCCGTGCGAAGTAGTCATCGAGCGGCTTGCCGTTCACGACGACCGCGCCCTCGCCGGGAACGAGCCGGACCCGCGCGATAGACGTCTTACGCCGACCGGTGCCCTGGAAGTACGGCGCTGCCTTCATGTGGCGGACTCCCTCTTGCGCGGTTGCGGCTTTTGCGCGGCGTGCGGATGGTCGCCGCCGGCATACACGTGGAGCTTTCGCGCCATCTGCTCCCCGAGGCGGTTTTGCGGAAGCATCCCGCGCACCGCGCGGCGGACGACTTCCTCGGGTCGCCGCGACAGCAACGCCTCGAGCGTCTCCGATCGCAGCCCGCCCGGGTACCCGGAGTGACGAACGTAGCGCTTCGCCTGTAATTTGTTGCCGGTCACGCGCACCTTCGCCGCGTTCACGACGATCACCGGATCGCCGGTATCGAGATGCGGCGAGAACGTGGCCTTGTGCTTCCCGCGCAGGAGTGCGGCAACTTCTGTCGCCAGCCGGCCAAGCGTCGCGCCATCGGCGTCGACGACCTGCCAGCTGCGCGTGATATCCGTCGCCTTCGTCGTGTAGGTCTTCATCTGCTCCTATTCATCCGCCTCGTTCAATTCGCTTGGTGCGGGGGTTTGGGGGGCAGCGCCCCCCAGCGCGTAGTCGACGGCGATCAGGCAGAGCCCGTTCGCCGGCGCGCTCGGACCCGCGCGCGCGCGGTCGCGCGACGCGACGATCTCGGCGAACGCCGCCCGGTCGATCTTTCCGCGTCCGACCCAGATCAGCGTCCCCACGATCGCGCGGACCATGCCGCGGAGGAATGCGTCCGCGCTGATCTCGAAACGCAGCAGTGCAGCGTCCCTGCACCATGCCGCCTTTCGGATCGTGCGGATTCCGCCCGGGCCCGCCGCGAACGCCGAGAAATCGTGCCGCCCGACGAGCACCTCGCTCGCCTCGGCCATCGCCGCAAGATCGAGCGTCGGTGCGAGCCAGTGTTCGCGCCGCCGCTCGAGCGGATCGGGCTCTCCCGCGTTGCGGATCCGATATTCGTATGTCCGTCCCGTCGCCGAGAACCGGGCGTGGAAGCTCTCCTCCGCCGGCTCGAGCGCCGAGACCGCGATGTCCTCGGGGAGAAGGGCGTTCACCCCTCGCCCCAGGTCCGCTGCGTTCAGCGGACTCTTCGTGCGGAAGTCGACGACCTGTCCGCTCGCGTGCACTCCGGCGTCGGTGCGGCCGGCACCGGTGATCCGGAGCGGCTCGCCGCAGATCCTGCCGAGCGCCTTCTCGAGCTCCGCCTGCACCGTCGGCGCGTTGGTCTGGATCTGAAATCCGGCGTATCTGGTTCCGTCATACGCCACGCGCGCCTTCCAGTGCGGCGTGTTAGGTCGCGGCTCCCTTCGTCTTCTTCGTCGTCTTCGTCGTCGTGCGTTTCGTCGGTGCTTTCTTCCTCGTCTCCGCCTTTGCTTCGGCCTTTGGCTCGGGCTTCTTCTCGGCGGGCCCGCGGCGCAGCGAAAGACGGCGGCGGGGCTTCTCCTCGGTCCCGGCCGCGGCGGCCTTGGCGCCATCCTGTGACTTTTCCGCCCCGGGCAGGAGCTCGATCAGCATCTGCTTGGCGCCATCGCCGACGCGTCGCGGGAGCCGCGTGATCCTCGCATAACCCGATCGGCGGTCGGGCCAGCGCAGCGAGAGATCGGTGAAAACTTTGTCCACGATCACCGGCTCGGGAAGCCAGGCGAGCGCCCGGCGCCGCGCGACGAGCGTCCCATCCTTGCCGAGATTGATCATCTGGTCGACGAACGTCCGCACGTTCTTCGCCTTCGCTTCGGTCGTCTTGACGCGCTCGTACCGGAGCACGGAGAGCGATAGGTTTCGCAGCATCGACCGGCGGTGACCCCGGAGACGGCCGAACTTGCGCTCGTGGACCTGATGCGGCACTAAGTAGTCTCCTCGCCCTCGCTCACGCTCGTCTCTTCCTCTTCCGCTTCCGCTTCCGCGACGGGAGGCTCTTCGGTCGCCGACTCATCGCGGACCGGTGGCTCGATGAGGCCACGCGCGGCGAGCCGCTCTTTGATCTCGTCAAGCGACTTGCGACCGAAGTTGCGCATCCGGAGCAGCTCATCGTCGGGGGTCTGCAGCAGCTGGCCGACCTTCGTGATCCCGTGTCGCTTGAGTGAGTTGAAGGCGCGCTGAGGCAGATCGAGATCCTCGATCGGCATGTCAGCGATGGCCGACGGAAGCGAAGAGCCGTTGGTGCGCTCTGGCTGGGCGAGCGCGGCCTGCGAGCGCGTCAGACCCGCGAAGAGCGTGAACTGCTGGACCAGGATCCCCGAGCCCTGCGCGACGGCGTCGTCAGGCGTCATGGTCCCGTCAGTCCAGACCTCGAGGATCAGTCGATCGTAGTTCGTGACCTGTCCGACGCGCGTGCTCTCGACGCTGAAGTTCACCTTTCGCACCGGGCTGTACAGCGCATCGATCGGAATGACACCGATGGGCAGCCCTTCGCGGCGATCGCCCGAATGGAAGCCGCGGCCCTTCTCGACGGTGAGCTCGAGCCAGAGCGATGCCTCAGGCTCGAGCGTCGCGATGTGTGCCTCAGGGTTCACGAGCTCGATCTCGCTCGTAGTCATGATGTCCGCGGCGGTCGCCTCGCCCGGTCCGGTCTTTTCGAGCGTCAGCGTCACCGGCTCGGTCGCGAACGATCGCAGACGGATCTGCTTGAGGTTCAGAACCATCTGGACCACGTCCTCTTTGACGCCGGGGATGGTCGAGAACTCGTGGGCGACGCCGCGCACGCGTGCGGAGGTGATCGCGGCGCCTTCGAGCGAGGACAGCAACACGCGGCGGAGTGAATTCCCGAGAGTTGTGCCGTATCCGGGCGGCAGCGGCTCGCACGCGAACTTCGCGTAGCGGTCGTCGCCTTCGAGACGCTCGATCTTCGGGTACTCGAGCTCGACTAGGGTCATGGGTGGTTTCCTTCCTGCTTCGCGCTAACGGGAGTAGTGCTCGACGACGAGCTGGGTGTTCACCTGTGCTTCGATCTGATCGCGGGTCGGCCTCGCGAGCACCCGCGCGATGTATGCCTCGGGATCGACCTCGAGCCAGCCTGGCCGCGTCTGGGTCTTCGCCCAGCCGGCGACCTCCTTGAAATAGGTCAAGGCACGGCTCGATTCCTTCACCGCGACCTGGTCACCCTGCTGGACCTCGTGGCTCGGCGCCTTCGCGACCCGGCCGTTCACGGTGATGTGTCCGTGCGCGACCAGCTGACGCGCCTGGGGCCGCGACTTGGCAAACCCCGCGCGGTAAACGGCGTTGTCGAGGCGGCACTCGAGGTTGATGAGGAGCGTCTCGCCCGTGGCACCAGTGACCTCGGAAGCACGATCGAACGTGTTCTTCATCTGGCGCTCGAGGACGCCGTACATGCGACGGGCCTTCTGCTTCTCCCGAAGCTGGAGAGCGAAGTCGGAGACCTTGCGACGGCGCTGCTGGTGCATGCCCGGAGGCGAGTTCCGCTTCTCGAGCGTGCACTTGGTCAGGCACTTCTCGCCCTTAAGGAAGAGCTTCACGCCCTCGCGGCGGCAGATCCGGCAGACGGGGCCGGTGTATCTCGCCATCTAGACGCGCCTCCGCTTCGGTGGACGGCAGCCGTTGTGCGGAATCGGCGTGACGTCGGTGATCGCGGTGACCTCGAGGCCCGTCGCCTCGAGCGCGCGAATCGCCGCCTCGCGTCCGGCGCCGGGGCCGCGCACGAAGACCTCGACACTCTTCAGCCCGAGGTCGAGCGCTTTGCGTGCGGCGTTCTCGGCGGCGACCTGCGCGGCGTAAGGCGTGCTCTTTCGTGAGCCTTTCCAGCCGGCCGCGCCCGCGGACGACCATGCGATGACGTTCCCCGCCGGATCGCTAAGCGAGATGATCGTGTTGTTGAACGAGGCCTTGACGTGCGCGGCGCCACGCGGGACCACGCGCTTCTCACGGCGGCGACGCGGCGCGGCTTTCGGCTCCGCGCCCTGCGCCTCGGCCTCGGGCTTCTCGGCCTGCTTCACCGGTGGCTCGCCACGTGGCGGCCGCGCCGGTTTTTCGTTCTCCTGCTTCTGCTCTGCCACTAGGTCTTTGCCACCGCCTTCTTCCTCCCGGCCACTGTCTTGCGCGTGCCGCGGCGCGTGCGCGCATTCGTGCGTGTGCGCTGCCCGCGGACGGGCAGGTTCCGGCGGTGGCGAAGACCGCGGTAGCTGCCGATCTCCTGAAGTCGCTTGATGTTGAGCGCGATCTCGCGACGCAGGTCGCCCTCGACGGTGAAGCCGCGGTCGATGACCTCGCGGATCTTCGCCACCTGGGGCTCGGTCAGGTCGCGAACGCGGATGCCCGCGTCGACGCGCGCCTGCCCGAGGACCTCGCGCGCCGTCGTCGGCCCGATGCCGAAGATGTAACGCAGCGAAACATCCACCCGCTTCTCGCGTGGAATGTCAACACCGGCGATACGAGCCATGCCTACCTACTCCGTCCCTGCGTAGCAGGGCGCAGCAGGACGGTCAGGCCGGACGGAGTACGGCATGACCACCTAACCTTGCCGCTGCTTGTGCTTCGGCTCGGAGCAGATCACGAGAATCTGCCGCTCGCGCCGGATGATCTTGCACTTGTCGCAGCGCTTCTTTACTGACGCCCTGACCTTCACCTAGTACCGCACCCTTCGCGTGATTCGTCCCCTCTTTAAGTCGTATGGCGACAGCTCGACGAGGACCCTGTCGCCCGGCACGACCCGGATGAAGTTCATCCGCATCTTGCCGCTGATGTGTGCCAGCACCGCGTGCCCTTGCTGGAGCTCGACCTTGAACATCGCGTTCGGAAGGGCCTCGGTCACGGTCCCTTCCATCTCGAGCACTTCTTTTTTGCTCGGTGGCTTACTTGCCATGGTCTCCAGACGCACGCGTCTCCGCGGCATTCGCCAACGGGAACCAAAAGTGTACCAAGAGCGCCCATCGCACAGCAACGTTCTGCGTCGAAATACGCATCAGGCGGCCACCGCCGCGCCGACTGCGGCCGTCAGCACGACTGGACCGCCTGCCGTGCAGGCGAGGGTGTGCTCGAAGTGGGCCGACAGGCTCTTGTCGGCGGTCACCACGGTCCACCGGTCGGCGAGCGTCCGGGTTTCGGGCCCGCCGATGTTGATCATCGGCTCGATGGCGAGGCACAGACCCTCGGTGATCGGCGGATTGGGCTGTCCACGCACCGGTCGGTAGTTCGGGACCTGCGGCTCCTCGTGCATCGCGCGTCCGATCCCGTGGCCTACGTAGTTGCGCACGACGCTGTAGCCGTGCCGCTCGGCTACCTCCTGGACCGCGGCGCCGATGTCGCCGATCCGGTTGCCGACGACCGCCCTGGCGATCCCTGCGCGCAGAGCCTCCTCGGTCACGCGGAGCAGCTTCGCCGCCTGCGAGGAGACGCCCCCGACCGGGACGGTGATCGCTGCGTCGGCGTGCCAGCCATCGATGATCGCTCCGGCGTCGATGCCGATGATGTCGCCCTCGCGAAGCTTGCGCTTTGGCGACGGGATGCCGTGGACGATCTCGTCGTTGACCGAGGTGCAGATCGTCGCCGGGTAGCCGTAGTAGCCAAGGAACGAGCTGGTCGCACCGGCCTTGCGCAGGATCTCCGCCGCGATGCGATCGAGCTCTGCGGTCGTCACACCCGGTCGAACGGCGGCGCGGCACGCGTCGAGCATCGTCGCGACGACCTGCCCGGCCTCGCGCATCTTCGCGGTCTGGTCGGGCGTCTTGAGCGTGATCAACTGCGCACCTCGTGACGATCGGCCGCGTCGCGCAACCGCTCGGTGACCGCCTCGACCGGGCCGACGCCATCGATCCGGCGCGTGAGCCCCTTCGCTTCGTAGTGGGCGACGAGCGGTCGCGTCTCTCGCTCGTAGACGTCGAGGCGATTCGCGATCACCTCCGGGGTATCGTCGGTCCGGCCTTCCGCTTTCGCGCGGCCCTCGAGACGGGCGCGCAGCTCCTCGCGGGGCGCCTCGAGAAGGAGGACCGCCTCGACGCGGCGGCCCCGCTCGGCAAGAAGGTCATCGAGCGCGTCGGCTTGCGCGGCGGTCCGCGGGAAACCGTCGAAGACGATCCGCTGATCGGCGGGAGTCGTCGCCAGACGGTCGCGGACCATGTCGACCGTCAGATCGTCGGGTACGTATGCGCCCGCGTCGAGGATGCCCTTCACACGACGGCCGACGTCGGTCTGTCGGCGGATGTGATCGCGAAAGAGATCTCCAGTCGAAAGATGGAGCCAACCGTTCGCCCGCGCGAGTGCCTTCGCTTGCGTGCCCTTCCCCACTCCGGGTGGGCCCATGAGGATGAGATCGCCACCCACGGTTAGCGGATGAACCCCTCGTAAGAGCGCTGCAGCAGCTGGGCCTCGAGCTGCTTCATCGTCTCCACGACGACGCCGACCACGATGAGGATGCTCGTGCCGCCGAGCCGAAGCGTCTGGACCTGAGTGATGTCGCCGATCAGCGTCGGCATGACGGCGACGATCCCGAGGAACAGCGCGCCCGCGATGGTGATGCGCGTCACCACGCGCCCGAGGAACTCGGCCGTCGGGCGGCCGGGTCGGATCCCGGGGATGAACCCGCCGTAGCGCTTGATGTTGTCGGCGACGTCGTTCGGGATGAACGTGAACGCGGTGTAGAAGAACGTGAACGCCACGACGAGGATGAAGTACACGAGGTTATAGAAGATCGGATTCTGGAAGAACCCGACCGTTCCCGTCGCGAGGTTGCGGATCCACTCCGTCTCGCTCGTCGTGAAGTACTGCGCCACCTGGCTGGGCAGCAGGAGGATCGAGATCGCGAAGATGATCGGGATGACTCCCGCGCTGTTCACACGGAGCGGGATGTGGGTGCTTCCGCCCGAATACATCCGCGTGCCCCGAACGCGCTTCGCATACTGGACCGGAATGCGGCGCTGGCCTTCCTGGATGAAGATGATCGCCGCGATCACGGCGATGGCGATGACCGCGATCGCCCCGAGGGCGAGGTAGTTCTGCTGGACCTCGAGGGTCTGCTGCACGGTGTTTGGCAGCCGCCCGACGATGCCCGCGAAGATGATGAAGCTGATCCCGTTGCCGATCCCGCGCTCGCTGATGAGCTCACCGAGCCACATGAGGATGATCGTTCCGGCGGTGAGCGAGGCGAGGATCGAGAGCGTCAGCCCGAGGTCGGACGGGCCGAACGCGTTCAACACACCCTGGCGCTGCATGAAGACCGCCACGCCGATGCCCTGAAGGAGCGCGAGCGGGACAGTGAGGATGCGGGTGTACTGGTTGATGCGGTTGCGGCCGTACTCGCCTTCTTTGGAGAGCCGCTCGAGCGCCGGGATCGTCTGGTTGAGCAGCGTCATGATGATCGAGGCGTTGATGTACGGATTCACGCCGAGCGCCACGACCGAGAACCGGGCGAGCCCGCCGCCGGAGAAGAGATCGAGCAGGTTCAGCAGCTGGTTGTTCTGCAGCAGCGTCTGGAGCTGTGCCTCGTTTACGCCGGGAAGCGGCACGTGGGCAAGGAACCGGAAGACGATGATCATCCCCACCGTGAAGAGGATCTTGTTGCGCAGATCCGGCGTCCGGATCGAGTCGATGAGCGCCTGGAACATGCCCATGTCGCTATTCGGGGCGAATGATCACGATGGAGCCGCCGGCCGACTCGATCTTTTGCCGCGCCGTCGCTGACACCGCATGCGCGTGTACCTCGAGCTTGGCCTGGAGCTCACCCTCGCCCAGGACCTTGATGCGCGCATCCTTGCCGACGAGGCCTTTCGCGGCGAGCGTGTCGGGTGAGACGCGGCCTTCCGCCGCGTAGTCCGCGAGCCGCCCGACGTTCACCGCGACGAAGTGCTCGCGAAAACGGTTCTTGAAACCGCGAAGCTTGGGCACGCGCATGTGGAGCGGCGTCTGTCCACCCTCGAACCAGCCCGGAAGGCCCGGTCCGGTGCGTGCGAGCTGACCCTTCGTTCCGCGACCCGCGGTCTTGCCCTGTCCCTGGGCGGTGCCCCGCCCGAGACGCCGGCGCGGCTTGCGCGCTCCGCGCTGAGGACGGACGTCGTGCTGGCGCATCAGCGCGACTCCTTTATCTCGACGAGATGCGCGACACGGCGGAGCTTGCCGCGTAACGCCGGCGTGTCGTCGTGCGACACGATCTGACCGGTCCGCCGCAGGCCGAGCGCGCCCAGGGTCCGCCGGGCGCTCACCTTCTCCCCGATCGCGCTCCGCCGCTGGCGGATCTCGACACGGGTCACGTCGCCGCCTCTGGCTCGCGGCGCGCGATGCCGCGCATCTGGCGGACCGTCTGCGCCGAACGCAGCTCGCCGAGCGCCTTCATCGTCGCCATCACGACGTTCACCGGATTGCTGCTGCCGAGCGACTTTGAGAGGATGTCGCTGATCCCCGCCGATTCCACGACCGCCCGCACCGATCCGCCGGCGATGACGCCCGTGCCCTTCGACGCGGGACGAAGGATCACCCGTGCCGCGCCGAAGTCGGCGACCACGCGGTGCGGAATCGTACGGTCCACGAGGGGAACCTCGATGACGTGCTTCTTGGCGTCCTCGCGGCCCTTGGTGATCGCGCCCGGGACCTCATCGGCCTTCCCAAGTCCCGCACCGACGTGACCGCGCCCGTCTCCGACGACGACGATCGCCGAGAACGAGAACCGCCGTCCACCCTTCACGACCTTGGACACGCGGTTGATCTGGACGACCCGCTCGGTCAGCTCCAATCGGCTGGCGTCGATCTTGGCCATCTCGCTCCCTATTCCTAGAACTTGAGCCCGGCGGCGCGGGCCGCGTCGGCCAGAGCCTTGACGCGCCCGTGGTAGCGGTAGCCACCGCGGTCGAACACGGCCACGCCGATGCCTTTCGCCTTTGCCCGCTCTCCCAGCGTCGTGCCGACCGCCTTGGCGCGCTCGCTCTTGCTCGCTTTGATCTCCTTGGCATTGACGCTGGAGGCGGTGACGAGCGTCGCGCCGGCATCGTCGTCGATGAGCTGCGCATAGATGTGCACGAGCGATCGGAAGACGGCGAGCCGTGGACGACTCGCGCTGCCGCGGATCTTCTCGCGGACGCGCTCGTGGCGCCGCCCGCGCCCCTCGCGCCTCGACTCGCGTGCCATTACGCCTTCCCCGCTGCAGCGCCGACCTTGCCGGCCTTGCCGGCCTTGCGCCGGATGTACTCGCCCGCGTACTTGATGCCCTTCGCCTTGTACGGGTCGGGGACGCGCAGTCTGCGGATCTTGGCGGCCATCTCGCCCACGACCTCCTTGTCGATCCCCGACACCTTGAGCTTCTGCGGCGTCTCCACGGTGAATGTGACGCCAGCCGGCGGATCGATCTCGACCGGATGCGAGAATCCGAGCGAAAGCTGCAGCTTCTTTCCTTGGAGCACCGCGCGATAGCCGGTGCCGCTGATCTCGAGATCCTTCGCGAAGCCCGTCGTGACGCCCGTCACCATGTTCGCGACGAGCGTCCGCGTGAGGCCATGCAGCGCGCGGCTCTCCTTGCTGTCGTCCGCGCGCGTGACGGCGATTCTTCCGTCTTCGCGAGCCAAGGTGATGTCGTCATGGAACGTCCGCGCGAGCTGCCCCTTGGGCCCCTTGACCGTCAGGGTGCGGCCCTCGACCTTGACATCGACGCCGCTCGGGATCGCCACCGGGAGTCGTCCAATCCGGCTCATTGCTCGTTACCAGACATACGCGAGGACCTCTCCGCCGAGGCCCTTGCGCTCCGCCTCGCGTCCGGTCATGAGGCCCGACGAGGTTGAGACGATGACCACGCCAAGCCCCCCGAGGACCCGCGGCATCTCGCTCTTGCGCGCGTAGACCCGTAGACCGGGCTTGCTGATCCGCCGAAGACCCGACACCGCGGGGAGCTTGCCCGCGTACTTCATCTTGAGCACGAGATCGCGTTCGCCGGTCTCGTAACCAGCGATGAATCCCTCGTCACGGAGGATTCGAGCGACCTCGGCCTTCATCCGGCTGGCGGGCACGCTCACTGTCTCGTGTCGTGCGCCTGCCGCGTTGCGCACCCGAGTAAGCAGGTCCGCGACCGGGTCGTTCGGCATGCCGACGGTCTTCGGCCGCGCTTTCTTCGGCGGCGCGGGCTTGCGCGCGGCGCGCTCCGGTTTGGGTGCGCCCTCCGTGGCTGGCTCCATGGTTGCCACCTGCATGTCTTCGGTCACCACTCGCTCCCCTTCTCGATCACCAGCTGGACTTCGTCACGCCCGGAAGCTCGCCGATGAGCGCGCGCTCGCGGAAGCAGATCCGGCAGAGGCCGAACTTCCGCATGAAGCCGCGCGGTCGGCCGCAGACCTGACAACGATGGTGGGTCTGAACCTTGAACTTCGGCGGGCGCTGTGACTTCAGGATGAGGCTCTTCTTTGCCACCTTCAACCTCTCACGATGCGGTTCGGAACGGCATCCCGAGCCCGCGCAACAGCGCGCGACCCTCTTCGTCCGTTCGGGCGGTCGTGACGATCGTGATCTCCATGCCCCGAAGACGATCGATCTTGTCGTACTCGATCTCTGGGAACACAAGCTGCTCCTTCAGGCCGAGCGAGAAGTTGCCGCGGCCGTCGAAGCTCTTCTCGGGAACGCCCTGGAAGTCGCGGATCCGCGGGAGCGCGACCGTCACGAGCTTCTCGAGGAAATGCCACATGCGCTCGCCGCGGAGCGTGACCTTGAGACCGATCGGCATACCAACGCGCAGACGGAAGTTCGAGATGGCCCGGCGCGACTTGGTGACGATCGGGCGTTGACCAGTGATCGTCGCGACGTCGCCCGCCGCGGCGTCCATGGCCTTGGCGTTCCCGATCGCCTCGCCCATGCCGATGTTCAGGATGATCTTCTCGACCTTCGGGATCTGCATCACGTTTGGATAGCTGAACTGCTTGCGCAGCTCCTCCCGAACGCTCTTGTCGTAGCGCTCCTTCAAGGCTGCCGGCATCAGCTGGGCTCCTGCACGACGATCGCCTCGCCGCATTGCTTGCACACGCGCTCTTTGGTGCCGTCCTCGTCCACGCGATGCGCGACACGGGTGGGCTTCCCGCAGTGCGGGCAGACGACCATGACCTTGCCGAGACCGAGCGGCATGGGCTGCTCGATGATGCCGCCCTTCTGATTCTTTGAGGGGTTCGGTTTGGTGTGGCGCTTCGCGATGTTCACCCCGGCCACGATCACGGTCAGGTCACCCGGCCGCACTTCCTGCACGCGACCGCGCTTGCCGCGGTCCTTTCCTGTGATCACCACGACCTCGTCGCCCTTGCGCAGCCGAAGGCCAGCAGGCATCAAAGCACCTCCGGCGCGAGCGAAACGATCTTCATGAAGTTGCGCTCACGGAGCTCGCGCGCGACCGGCCCGAAGATGCGCGTCCCGCGCGGCTGTCCCTGCGGATTCAGGAGCACGGCCGCGTTGTCGTCGAAGCGGATGAACGAGCCGTCGTTGCGCCGGTACTCCTTGGTCTGGCGCACCACGACCGCGCGCACGACCTCGCCCTTTTTCACGCCCGAGTTCGGGATCGCGTTCTTCACCGCGGCGACGAAGACGTCGCCGATCTCGGCCGTCGTACCGGACGACGAATGGAGCACGCGGATCACCGAGAGCTCCCGCGCTCCCGAGTTGTCCGCGCAGCGCACACGGGTGTATGGCCGGATCACTTCTCTTCGGGCTCCTCGGGGGCTTGGGGGGCAGCGCCCCCCAACGGCTCCTCACGCTCGCGCACGAGGAGCTCGCCCGAGCCTTCCGCGGCCTCGAGCATCTTCTCGACGTCGGCCACGCGCGGCGCAGCTGCGCCTGCCTCGCCCGCCCGCGAGATCACTTCGACCACCCGCCAACGCTTCGTCGCGCTGAACGGGCGGCTCTCCTGGATGCGGATGAGGTCTCCGGCTTTCGCCTCGGCGTTCGCGTCGTGCGCGGCGAAGCGCTTGCGGGTGCGGATCACCTTCTTGTACAGAGGGTGCTCGCGAAGCCGGCCGACCTCGACGATGACGGTCTTCGCCATCTTCGCCGAGACCACCACGCCGACCTTGGTCTTGCGTCGCAGCCGTCGCCAGGTGAAGGCCTCGGGCGCGCCCGCGGCAGGAACGGCGGTGCGCTTCCTTGCCACCGTGCGCCGTCCGATCGGTCGAGCCGCCACTGCGGCCTTGGCCGGGGCCTTGATCGCGCGCGCGGCGACCTTCGGCGGCGCCTTCGTGGCGCGACCGGCCCTCGCCGGCGTCTTCTTCTCGGTCTTTTCGGTCTTTTCGGTCTTTTCAGCCATTCGTCGACTCCGTCTCGCCTTCCCCACGCTCGCGCCGCACCGTCAGCAGCCGGGCGATCTTCCGGCGCGTCTGCGGCAGCGATCGGAAGTTCTTGAGCTGGCGCGTGGCGAGCTTGAACTTCGCGTCCATCAGCTCTTCCTCCGCCGAGCGCAGCTGATCCGCGAGCTCCTGGTCAGACAGCCGCCGCATGTCCTTCATCCGCCACCGCCTCCTCTCTCGCCATGAATCGCGTCCTGATCGGGAGCTTGTGGGCCGCCAGCCGCAGCGCTTCCTTCGCGAGCGCGCGGTCGACGCCGCCCACTTCGAGGATCACGCGGCCCGGCCTGACGACCGCGACCCAATGGTCCGGTGCGCCCTTGCCCGAGCCCATTCGAACTTCGGCCGGCTTCTTGGTGACCGGCTTGTCGGGGAAGACGTTGATCCAGACCTTGCCGCCTCGCTTGAAGTGGTGCGTCACTGCGCGGCGCGCGGCCTCGATCTGGCGCGCGGTCATCCAGCAGGGCTCCTGCGCCTGCAGGGCGTAGTCCCCCTTGGTGATTTTGTTCCCCGATTGCGCCGCGCCCTTCATGCGCCCGCGCTGGAACTTGCGGTGCTTGAGCCGCTTCGGTTGCAGCATCAGATTGCTGCCGCCCGCTGCGCGGGCGTCGAGGGCTGGGTGACCTGACGCGGCGTAGGCTCCACGTCGCCCTTGTAGACCCACGCCTTCACGCCGATCGTTCCGAAGGTTGTCTTCGCGATCGCGCGCCCGAACTCGATGTCCGCGCGCAGGGTGTGCAGGGGAACGCGGCCCTCGCGCTCCCATTCACGCCGGCTCATCTCGGCGCCACCGAGACGGCCGGCGACCGCGACCCGGACGCCGCGCGCGCCGGCCTTCATCGATCGCTGCACCGTCTGCTTCAGGACCTTCCGAAAGCTGACCCGCCGCTCGAGCTGCTGAGCGACGTTCTCGGCGATGAGATTGGCATCGAGCTCTGGGTAGCGGATCTCGAAGATGTTCACCTTCACGTTCTTGGCGGTCATCTTCCCGAGTACCTGGCGCAGCTCCTCGACCTTCGCCCCGCCCTTGCCGATGACCACGCCGGGCTTCGCCGTCTGGATCGTCACCGTGACCTGGTTGGCGGACCGCTCGATGTCGATGCGCGCGATGGCCGCGTCGCGCAGGCGCGAGCGGATCGCGCTCCGGATCGAGACGTCCTCCTTAAGCAGCGCCGGATAGGCCTTGCGGTTCGCGTACCACTTCGCGTGCCAGGTCTTCGTGAACCCGAGGCGGAAACCGACAGGGTGCGTCTTCTGTCCCACTAGCTCTCCTTGCTGTCCAAGACGACTTCGAGATGCGCGAGGCGATGGAGCTTGAGATCGCGGCGACCGCGGCCCCGGAACCACGCGCGCTTCATACGCGGCCCCTCGTTGGCGATCGCGCGCTTCACGTAAAGGTTCTCGAGCGTGAGGTTGAAGTTATTTTCGGCGTTCGCGATCGCCGAGCGGACCACCCGACCGAGCGGCAGCGCGGTCGCCTTCGGGAGATGCTCGAGGATGGCGATCGCCTCCTCGGCGCTCTTGCCGGTGATCAGGTCTGTCACGAGCCGCGCTTTCCGCGGCGAGAGCCGTTGGAAGCGGGCGCTCGCCTTCACTTCCACCTCAAGCACCCGCCCGCACGTTCGTCGAGCGCTCGGGCGCGCCCGCGCCCGCCGCGGGCGCTGCGGCCGCGGGTGTGACAGCCGCGGCGGCGGCCTCGGCGGCGGCGATCGCGCGCCCGTGGCCGCGGAACGTCCGCGTCGGCGCGAACTCGCCGAGCCGGTGACCGACCATGTTCTCGGTGATGAACACCGGCACGTGACGGCGGCCATCGTGGACGCCGATGGTGTGGCCGACCATCGTGGGGAGGATCACCGACGGGCGCGACCAGGTCTTGACGACCTTCTTCTCGTTGCGCGAGTTCAGGATGTCGATCTTTTCCTTGAGGGACTGCTGGACGAACGGGCCCTTCTTGACCGAGCGGCTCATTTGGACTTCCTCTTCCTCGGCCGCTCCGTCACGAAGCGATCCGTCCGCGGGTTCTTGCGTGTCTTGAGTCCCATGGCCGGCTTGCCCCAGGGCGTCTGCGCCATGCCGCCCACCGGCGATTTCGCCTCACCGCCGCCGTGCGGGTGGTCGCGCGGCGACATGACCACGCCACGGACCGCTGGACGCCAGCCCATGTGACGTTTGTGGCCCGCGCCGCCGACCTTGCGGTTCTCGTGCTCGACGTTGCCGATCTGTCCGACGGTCGCGCGGCAGCGCACGTGGACGACGCGGATCCCGCCCGACGGCAGGCGGATCTGTGCGTACTGGCCCTCTTTCGCGACGAGCTGCGCCGATGTCCCCGCTGCGCGAACGAGCTGGGCGCCGCGTCCCGGCTGCAATTCGATGCCGTGGATCTGCGTGCCGGTCGGGATGTGCTCGAGCGGCAGATTGTTGCCGACGCGCGCCTCCGCATCGGCTCCGGAGAGCACGGTGTCGCCAACACGCAGGTCGTTCGGCGCGATGATGTAGCGCTTCTCGCCGTCGCGATACACCACGAGGGCCAGGCGCGCCGAGCGATTGGGGTCGTACTCGATCGCCACCACGCGTGCCGGGATCCCGTCTTTGTTCCGCTTGAAGTCGACGAGCCGGTACGAGCGCTTCTCGCCTCCGCCGCGGTGCCGCGTGGTCACGCGGCCCTGCGCATTGCGTCCGGCGTGGCGCACCTTCCGCTCGCTGAGCCCGCGCTCGCGCCGCTTGCCGCGGGTCAGCTCCTCGAACGAGGCCGACTGCCGGAAGCGCCGAACCGGCGATGTCGCTTTGTACTGCTTCAGCGGCATTACAGCAGCTCCGCAAGGAGGTGCACGTATGAATGGCCACGAGTGAAACGAGTGGCCATTCTTATACGCCCTCCACGAAGTACTTCTCGATCCGCTGGCCTTCGGCGAGGGTGACGATCGCCTTCTTCCAGTCGGGCTTCGTGCCGGTGCGGCGCCCAAGACGCCGCGTCTTGCCCGGGACGTGGATGACGTTCACCGCGATGACGTCGACCTTGAACGACTGCGAGATCGCGTCGGCGATGTCACGCTTGGTGGCGTCCTTCGCGACGGCGAAGGTGTAGCGGCCGCCGTTCGTTTCGCTCATCGAGCGCTCCGTGATGACCGGCCGCAGAAGCACCGCGCTCCCTTTGATCGTCACGACTGAGCTCCCACCGTCGCGCGCGCCGCGAGCACCTCGAGGGCCGGGCGGTGGACGAGCATCGTCTCGGCGCGCAGCACGTCGGCAAGCCGCAAGGTCCCCGCCGTGCGCAGGTCGACCCGTTTGAGGTTCGCGGCCGCGATACCCACGCGCTCCTCGCGCTCGGCCGTCACGAGCACCGCTCGTCCGGTGTCCCCCACCCGCGCGAGCCAGCCGGCGATGTCGCGCGTGCGTGGACGGTCCCCCTCGACACCGTCGAAGCGGAGATCGTCGATCACGAGGATCCGGCCGTTCGCGGCGTGACCCGCGATCGCCTCGGCGAACGCGGCGCGGCGCATCTTCGCCGGCATGCGCTGCTCGTACCGGCGGCCGTTCGGGCCAAACACCACCCCGCCGTGGCGCCACTGGGGCGATCGGGTCGATCCCTGGCGCGCGCGCCCGGTGCCCTTCTGGCGCCACGGTTTCGCGCCGCCGCCCGCCACACGAGAGCGGTTCTTCGTCGCGCTCGTCGCCTGGCGCGCGTTGGCGAGCGACGCGATCAACGCCTGGAACAGCACGCCCCGCCGGGGCGCGGCCGTCGCGAGCGCTGCGGGGAGCTCCACCGATCCGCTCGCCTTGCCGTCGGGTCCGATAAGCGGAGCGTGCCCGGATGGCGCCGTCGGCAGCGGCTGCGGCGCGATCTTCGGGCGCGGCTCTGCACGCTTTTCCTCTTCCCGAGGGCGTGGCGCCTCCGCCGCGCGCGGACGCACGACTCGCGTCGCCGGGCGTGCGACGGCGCGGCGGGCCGGAGTCTTCGGCCTGGGCGCGCGCTTCGGCGCGACCTTGGCCTTCGCGGTCGCTGGCGCGGTCGCCTTCCCCTTCGTCGGCGCTCTCGCCGCCGATGCCGTGGCCGTGCGCCTCTCGCGCGCGCTCGCGATTGCCTTCTTCTTGGTGTCCTTCTCTTTGTCCGCCATCAGGCCTTTCTCACCATCACGATCCCGTTGCGAGCACCAGGCACGGCCCCGGCCACGACGAGCAGCGCGCGCGCGGGATCGGACCGCAGGATCTCGAGGTTGCGGACGGTCACGCGATCGGCGCCCTGGTGCGCCGCCATCCGGAGACCGCGAAGCACACGGCCGGGAGTCGTTCCCGAGCCGACCGAGCCCTGCCGGCGCAGGTGGTCGGACCCGTGCGACTTCGGGCCCCGAGTGAAGTGGTGCAGGTGCACCGGACCCTGGAAGCCTTTTCCCTTCGAGACCCCGCTCACGTGCACCTTGTCGCCGGCGTTGAACCGGTCGACGCCGATCTCCTGCCCCGTCGCGAAGCCGGCGACGTCGTCGACCCGGACCTCGCGGAGCACGTGCAGCGGCGGCAGATCCTTGAGGTGACCGCGCTCACCGCCAGACAGCTGCTCCTTTTTCTTTGCGCGGCCGAACCCGAGCTGGATGGCCGTATACCCGTCACGCTCCCGCGTGCGCACCTGCGTGATGACGTTCGACTCGGCGGCGATCACGGTCGCCGCGACGACCGAGCCGTCCTCCTTGAAGTGCTGGAGCATGCCGACCTTCCGGCCGATCAGCACCGGTTTGGCGATGGCGGGCGCTGTCTTCGCGCCGTCCTGGTCTTCGACTTTCGTCTCGTCAGTCATCTTCCTCAGGCCTTAGAGCTTGATCTCGATGTCGACGCCCGCTGGAAGGTTCAGCTTCATCAGCGCGTCGACGGTCTTCTGCGAAGGATCGTTGATGTCGATGAGCCGCTTGTGGGTGCGGATCTCGAACTGCTCGCGCGAGTCCTTGTAGATGAACGGGCTGCGGATCACCGTGAACTTCTCGATGCGCGTGGGCAGCGGGACCGGCCCCGTCACCGTCGACCCGGTCCGCTGCGCCGTCTCGACGATCTGCGCCGCGGACTGGTCGATCAGCTTGTGGTCATACGCCTTGAGCCGGATCCGGATCCGCTGCTTTGCCATCTGTCTTATTCCAAAACCTTCGTGACCACGCCGGCGCCGACGGTGTGTCCGCCTTCGCGAACCGCGAAGCGGAGCCCTTCCTCGAGCGCGATCGGCGTGATGAGGGTCACCTCGATGTTGGCGTTGTCGCCGGGCATGATCATCTCGGTGCCTGCCGCGAGCTTCGCCTCGCCGGTCACATCCGTCGTCCGCACGTAGAACTGCGGACGGTAGCCCGAGAAGAACGGCGTGTGCCGGCCACCCTCTTCCTTGCTCAGGATGTACGTCTCCGCGTTGAACTTCGTGTGCGGCTTCACGCTCGCGGGCTTGGCGATGACCTGCCCGCGCTCGATGTCGTCTCGCTCGAGACCACGCAGGAGCAGGCCGATGTTGTCCCCGGCCTCGCCCTGGTCGAGCAGCTTCTTGAACATCTCGACGCCGGTGACGACCGATTTCTTGGGCTCGCGGATGCCGACGATCTCGACTTCCTCGCCCACCTTGACCACGCCGCGCTCCACCCGCCCGGTGGCCACCGTGCCACGGCCCTTGATGCCGAACACGTCCTCGATCGGCATCAAGAACGGCTTGTCCTTGGCGCGGACCGGGGTCGGGATGTAGCTGTCGACGGCGTTCATGAGCTCGATGATCGACTTGAACTCGGGAGCGTTGATGTCCGTGGACGTCGATTCGAGGGCCTTGAGCGCGCTCCCGCGGATGATCGGAGTCTCGTCCCCCTTGTAGCCGTACTTGCTGAGCAGCTCGCGCACCTCGAGCTCCACGAGCTCGAGCAGCTCCTCGTCGTCGACCATGTCCACCTTGTTGAGGAAGACCACGATCTGGGGGACCTCGACCTGTCTGGCGAGCAGGATGTGCTCGCGGGTCTGGGGCATGGGGCCGTCGGCGGCACTGACCACCAGGATCGCGCCGTCCATCTGGGCGGCGCCGGTGATCATGTTCTTGATGTAGTCGGCGTGCCCGGGGCAGTCCACGTGGGCGTAGTGGCGCTTGTCGGTCTCGTACTCCACGTGGGCGATGGAGATGGTGATGCCCCGCTCGCGCTCCTCGGGGGCGTTGTCGATCGAGTCGAACGGCCGGAACTCGGCCTCGCCCTTGAGGGCCAAGGTCTTGGTGATGGCCGCGGTGAGCGTGGTCTTGCCGTGGTCGATGTGACCGATCGTCCCCACGTTCACGTGCGGCTTGGTGCGCTCGAACTTCTTCTTGGCCATTTCTTGCCCTCCCCTGCTTGTCCGCTACTTCTTGTTGATCACTTGATCGGCGAGGTTCGGCGGCAGGATCTCGTAGTGGTCGAACTCCATCGAGTACGACCCGCGCCCTTGCGTCCTTGAGCGCAGGTCCGTGACGTATCCGAACATCGTCGCGAGCGGCACGGACGCGGTGATCACACGCGCGTTCGCGCGCTCCTCGCTGCCCTGCACGTGCCCACGCCGGCTGTTCAGATCGCCGATGACGTCCCCCATGAACTCCTCGGGGACTATGACCTCGACCTTCATGATCGGCTCGACGATCACTGGACCCGCCTTCGGCACGGCCGCCTTGAGCGCCATGGAGCCCGCGATCTTGAACGCCATCTCGTTCGAGTCGACCTCGTGCTGCGAACCGTCGACGACGGTCGCCCTGAGGTCAACCATCGGATAGCCGGCGATGACGCCGTTCTCCATGGCCTCCTTGATGCCCTGCTGGACCGCCTTCGACCATTCCTTCGAGAGGCGGTCGCCGCGGATGCCCCACTCGTACTCGTATCCCGTGCCGCGCTCGAGGGGCTCGAATTCGACGATCACGTGACCGTACTGGCCCTTGCCACCGGTCTGCTTGACGTAGCGGCCTTCGCCCTGGGCGGGCTTGGTCAGCGCCTCGCGATACGCGACCTGTGGACGTCCAACGTTCGCGGCCACTCTGAACTCCCTCAGCATCCGGTCGACGATGACCTCGAGATGCAGCTCTCCCATCCCTGAAATGAGCGTCTGACCCGACTCGGGGTCGGTATGCACGCGGAAGGTCGGATCCTCCTCGGCGAGACGCGCGAGTGCCAGCGACATCTTCTCTTCGTCCGCCTTCGTCTTGGGCTCCACTGCGATCTGCACGACCGGTTCGGGGAACTTGATCGATTCGAGGATCACGGGCTTCTCCGGGTCGCTGAGCGTGTCGCCGGTGAAGGTCTGCTTGAGACCGACCGCGGCGGCGATATCGCCCGCTGCGACCTCTTCCACTTCTTCGCGGTGATTGGCGTGCATCAGCAGGATGCGGGAGATCCGCTCCTTGCGGTCCTTGGTGGCGTTCATGACCGTGTCGCCGGAGCGCAGCACGCCGGAGTAGACGCGAAAGAACGCGAGCTTTCCGACGAACGGGTCGCTCGCGATCTTGAAGGCGAGCGCGCTGAACGGATCGTCGTCGGTCGGACGCCGCACGAGCTCCTCGCCATTCTTGGGGTCGATCCCGGTGACCGGGGGCACGTCGAGCGGCGATGGCAGGAACTGCACAACGGCATCGAGAAGCGGCTGCACGCCCTTGTTGCGGAGCGCGGCTCCGGTCAGCACCGGGACGACTTTCGTAGCGATGGTGGCCGCGCGTAGCGCCTTGCGGAGCTCGTCCGGAGTGATGTGGTGCTCTTCGAGATACCGGTGGAGGAGCGTGTCGTCGGTCTCGACGACCTTCTCGACCATCGCCTCGCGCGCCTTCTCCGCGGCGACCTCCATGTCGGCGGGGATCTCGCGGATCTCCGAGTCGGCCGGCTCGTCGCCCTCCCAGTAGAGCGCTTTCATCTCGATGAGGTCGATGACGCCCTTGAAGCGGTCCTCGGAGCCGATCGGCAGCTGGATGACGACGGGGTTCGCGCCCAGGCGGTCGACGATCATGTCGACGCAGCGCTGGAAATCCGCGCCCATCCGGTCCTGCTTGTTGATGAAGCAGATCCGCGGGACTTTGTACTTGTCGGCCTGGCGCCACACCGTCTCCGACTGCGGCTCGACGCCGGCGACGCCGTCGAAGACAACGACCGCCCCGTCGAGCACGCGCAGCGACCGCTCCACCTCGACGGTGAAGTCGACGTGGCCGGGGGTGTCGATGATGTTGATGCGGTGATCGTTCCAGAAGCAGGTCGTCGCCGCGGCGGTGATGGTGATCCCGCGCTCCTGCTCCTGCGGCATCCAGTCCATCGTCGCGGCGCCGTCGTGGACCTCGCCGATCTTGTAGATCTTCTTGGTGTAGAAGAGGATCCGCTCGGTCACGGTGGTCTTGCCCGCGTCGATGTGCGCGATGATCCCGATATTGCGGTAGCGCTCCAGCGGGTACTCGCGCTGCGGTGCCTTGCGCTTGGTGGTCTTGGTCTCGATCACGGCGGTCGCCATCACCACTTGTACTTCGTACTTGCGTGGCTCACTGCGTTCACCACTTGTAATGGCTGAAGGCCTTGTTGGCCTCGGCCATCTTGTGGGTCTCTTCTTTGCGCCGCACCGCGCCGCCGGTGTTGTTCATCGCGTCCATGAGCTCGCCCGCGAGCCTCTCGCTCATCGACTTGCCCGGACGCTTGCGCGCGGCCTGGATGATCCAGCGCATCGCCAGCGAGGTGCGGCGGTCGGCGCGGATCTCCACGGGGACCTGGTACGTCGCCCCGCCGACCCGCCGGGGCTTCACTTCGATGAGCGGCATGGCGTTCTTCATCGCAGTCTCGAACACGTCGATCCCGGGTTTGCGGGTCGAGGTCTCGGCGAGCGTGAGAGCGCCGTAGACGATGCCCTCGGCGGTCGCGCGCTTCCCGTTCCGCATCACGTTGTTGTTGAACTGCTGCAGCGTCGCGTTCGCGTACTTCCGATCGGGCGGACGCCGGCGCTCGGTCGGTCGCGCTCTACGAGGCATGGATCAGGACGCCTTCTTCTTGGGGTTTGGATTCTTCGCGCCGTAGAGCGAGCGGCCCTGCTTGCGGTCCTTGACCCCCGCGGTGTCGAGCGTGCCGCGGATGATGTGGTACTTCACCGAAGGCAGGTCGGGGACACGTCCGCCACGTACGAGCACGACCGAGTGCTCCTGCAGGTTGTGGCCGATGCCGGGGATGTACGCGGTGACCTCCATCTGGTTGGTCAGGCGCACTCGGGCGATCTTCCGAAGCGCAGAGTTCGGCTTCTTCGGGGTCATCGTGCGGACGATCGTGCAGACGCCGCGCTTTTGAGGCGCGCCGATGCGCAGCTGGACGTGACGACCGCGGAGCGAGTTCCAGGTCGTGCGGAGCGCGGGCGTGTCCACTTTCTTGCCCTGCGGCTTGCGTCCTTTGCGTACGAGCTGCGCGATCGTTGGCACAGGTACTCCTTCTATTGGTGGTCGCGGGCGCGCACGGGCACGCCTTTGACCGGTTCTAGCGTTCAGGCTTTGACTCGTGAGACCGGCGAGCCGCCCCGTGCGGGGACGGTCGCCGAGCGCAGCGCGGCCGCGGTCACAACATCGCGACAGGGCCGATGCGCGAAATGACCGCCCCCGAGGGGGCGGTCACCGTCTCGAAAGACAGGCCGAATAAAGATTTTATCGGGGTTTGCGGCGAGCGGTCAACCGCAAGATGCGAGGCGACGCCGGACGGCCTGCAGCCGGTCGCCGGCTCGGCCGCTGCGGGCAGCCCGCGCGACTAGCATCGGTGCCTTACGGCGGCGCGGGAGGGCGGCGATGAGGGGCCTCGGAGCGATCCTCGCGGTGGTCTTTGTGTCGGCCTGCGGCGGCGCCGGCGGACCCAGCCCAGCCGCGGCAACCTCGGCAGGGCCGAGCGCGACGGCGGCGCCGAGCCCGGTCACGGTGAAGTTCGGGCAGGTCGGGAGTGTCTCCGACGCAGCGATCTTCATCGCCGACGCAAAGGGCTACTTCAAGGAGCAGGCCATCACGCTCGAGGCCGTGCCCTTCACGTCGGCCGCGCTCATGGTCGCGCCGCTCGGCACCAACGAGATACAGGCCGGCGGCGGCGCCCCGAGCGCGGGTCTCTACAACGCCGTCGACCGAGGTGTCCAGCTGCGGATCGTCGCCGACAAGGGCAGCCTCACGTCTGGGCACGGCTACGAGGCGGTCATCGTCCGCAAGGCGCTCGCCGACAAGGTCAAGAGCGCGAAGGACATGAAGGGCCTCAAGATCTCGATCGCCGCCCGCGACATCGTTCCGGAGTACTCGCTCGACCAGTACCTGCGGTCCGGCGGACTCACGGTCAAGGATGTCGAGGTCGTCCCGCTCGCGTTCCCGGACATGATCCCGGCGCTCGCGAGCGGCGCGATCGACGTGGCCTTGCCGACCGAGCCGACGGCGACGCGCATCCTCGACGCGGGCACCGGCGTGCTTCTCACACGGACCGACACCGTCGTCCCTGGCGAGCAGACCGCAGTGATCCTCTATTCGGAGAAGTTCGCGCAGGACAAGGACGCCGCGACGCGTTTCATGGTCGCCTACCTCAAGGGCGCGCGGTACTTCAACGACGCCTTTGACAAAGGCGACGCGACGAAGAAGCAGGACGTGATCGACATCGTGGCCAAGGGCACCAAGCTCGACCCCGCGCTCCTCGCCCGGGTCATCTTCCCCGGCATCGATCCGAACGGAAAGCTCAGCGTCGACAGCCTGATCGCCGCGCAGCAGTACTTCGTGACCAAGGGCTCGCAGACGAAGGCCATCGACATGAGCAAGATCGTCGACGCGTCGTTCGCCGACGAAGCGGTGAAGCGCCTTGGAGGAGCGTACAAATAGGGGATGGCCGACTGGAACAAGAACATCATCGACGAGTTCCACGCGAAGGGCGGGAAGGGCATCGGGCACTTCGGCGACAACCTGCTGCTCCTGACCACCACGGGGGCCCGCACCGGTGAACGGCGCACGAACCCGGTCGCCTTCCACCGTCAGGGCGACCGCTACGTGATCGCGGCTACGAAGGGCGGCGCCCCTTCGCACCCTGCCTGGTACCACAACCTCGTGAAGGACCCGAACGTCACGATCGAGGTCGGCACCGAGAAATTCCCCGCGCGCGCCACGGTCGTCAAAGGCGCCGAGCGCGATCGCCTCTATGAAACCCACGCGAGCGCGATGCCGCAGCTCGGCTTCCGCGAGTACCCGAAGCGTACGAAGCGCGTGATCCCGGTGATCGTCCTCGAGCCGAAGTCCCGCTAGATCCGCACCGCCGACACGGCGAAATGTCGACCGCATGCGCACCGTGTGCTCCACATGCGATGATGTTGGCGTGGCGAAGATGGTGCAGATCCGAAATGTGCCTGAGGAAATCCACCGGACGCTGAAAGTTCGGGCGGCCGAGGCGGGTGTGTCGCTTTCGGACTACCTCCTCGGTGAGGCCGAGCAGCTGGCGGCGACGCCGACAATCGCAGAGCTCAGCGAGCGGATACGTCGCAGAAGGACGGTAAAGCTGCGCGGGTCGTCGGCAAAGATCATCCGGCGCCACCGCGACGCCTAGCTACTCGTCCTCGACGCGTCCGCCGCTCTCGACTACGTCCTCGCGATTGGCGCGCATTCCCGCATAGAAGCGCGCCTCGTGCGGCCGGGTGAGATCTTCAGTGCGCCACACGTCATCGACCTCGAGGTGGCTCAAGCCCTTCGCCGACTGGCTCGCAGAGGAAACATCGACGCGCCCCGCGCCGATGAGGCGCTGAGTGATTTCGGGGACCTCCGGATCCGACGCTCTCCGCACGGCGCGTTGCTGCCGCGAGTATGGGAATTGGGCTCGAACTTGAGCGCGTTTGATGCGGCCTACGTCGCGCTCGCGGAAGCACTCGGTGCGCCGTTAATCACAGCCGACGGCGCTTTCCCGGGCGCCAGGGCACTCCGCCAGGATCGAGCTATTCGTCTAGATCCGCACCGCCGACCTCCACGGCACGAGGACGCGCTCGAGCGCCGCGAGAAGCAGCGCGCTCGCGAAGCCGAGCAGCGCG
>Ga0209577_10000392_pt1 | contig 44505 bp, 36 predicted proteins | sample GraSoiAngelo_109_FD_185874 | JGI IMG/M metagenome (GOLD analysis project Ga0209577, IMG submission 185874) | Grasslands soil microbial communities from the Angelo Coastal Reserve, California, USA - 14_0903_12_20cm (SPAdes) (version 2) | ecosystem: Environmental > Terrestrial > Soil > Grasslands... | reverse complement strand
CGAGCGCCGCGAGCAGCGCGATGTCGGCGGGCGACCAGCCCGGCTGCGGGGGGAGGCTCGGCGCCTCCACCAACCGCGCGGTGATGTCGGCGGCCCGCCCCAGGGCAGCGAGCGCCCGCACTTCGGCCGCGAGCACGGCGAAGTCGGTGGGGTGGCGCCGCCGCCCCTCGAGCGCCCCCTTCAGCTCGCGGCCGTGTTCGCCCGCCAGGTGGTGGGCGAACGTGAGATAGAACCAATAGACGGACCAGCCGCGAAACAGGCCGCGATCGGGTCCGAGTACGGTGAGCGCGGCGATCATTTCGCGCGGCCGATTGAGCGCCAGCGCGCACTGCGCCACCAGCCACTCGGTCTCGGAGTTCGGCGCGATGACGGCCATCTCGCGCGCCGTCTCGAGCGCTTGCTGCCGATCACCCCGCGTCTCGGCGAGGACCCACGTCAGGTAGTGGCGGTCGAGCGACGAGAGCCGACCGGGAGTGCGCTCCACCGCGTGCGCGATCGAATCCGCCGTGGAGAACTCCCCCAGGTCCATGTGCTCGTGCGCCGCGAAGATCAGCGGCAGCCGGAACGCCGTATCCTCCTGCGCGGCGCGCCGGAAATGACCGATGGCGCCCCGCGAGTCGAACTGCACCATGCGGTCGAGACCCTGGATGAACTCCTGGTACGCCGCGAAGCTGGGAGGCTGGCCGGCCGCCTTCGCCCAGAAGCTCAGGCGCGAGTCGAACCGCGTCGCCAGCGCGGCCATCACCCGCTGCCGCAACGCTTCCACGGCGGCGAGGGGCTGCGACATCGGCCCCGCCACTGGGTCGAGCGCCTGGAGCACGGTCCCGTCGCTCGTGGCGGAGATCTGGACCTGGAACCGGATGCTGTCGGCCTGACGATAGTAGGCGCCGGAGACCACCGTGCCTGCCCCCGTCTCGCGCCCCAGGGCGCGAATCCCGACGGCGTCGAGATGGTCGGAGGCGTGGCCGCCCGGGGCGCGCGACGAGCTCATCACCGACACGGATGGCACGACGTCCACCAGGCCGGTTTGGGCGAGTCCCTGCGTCACCCAGTCGGCCGCCATGTGACCGACGTCGTCGAGCGCGGGATCACCGGTGTGGTTCTCGATCGCGGCCACCGCCACCCGTCGCTCGTTGAGCCGTGGGCCGCGACTACGCAGCAGCCGCGCCGCGGCGATGGCGCCGAGCAGTGCCAGCGCGACGGCGAACACCCGGGCGATTCTCAGTCCCCGTCGACCGGCGAAGATGCCTCGGGTCGGCACGCTCGTGCGATGGGCCGGTCCCCCGAGCGCGGTCGCGAACTCGGTCACCGTGGGGAACCGGTCATCGGGGAGCGGTGCGAGCGCCCGGGAGATCGCGTGCTTCACAGCTCGCGCGACCCCGGCCTCGGCGCGCCGCACGGCCGAGCTCTTCTCGAGCAGGTCCCAGTTGTGCACGCGCCGTTCCGTCATGCTCGCCGCGGGCGATTCCCCCGCCAGCATCTCGAACAGCACGCAGCCGAGGCTGTAGATGTCGGTCCGCGCGTCGAGGTCGCCGAGGGCCATCGCCTGCTCGGGACTCATGTAGCCGGGCGACCCGACCGTTTGCCCCGCCTGCGTGAGCGTCAGGCTACCGGCGGCGCTGATGGCGCGCGCGATGCCGAAGTCGGCGACGATCGCGTGGTCGCCCGAGAGGAGGATGTTCTCGGGCTTGATGTCACGGTGGATGATGCCCTGCACGTGCGCGAAGGCGAGGGCATCGGCGACGTCCCGCGCGATGTGGAGGGCCGCTTCGAGCGGCAGCCGTCGCTCCCGCAACAGCCGATGTCGGAGCGACTCTCCCTCGACGTACGGCATGACGTAGTAGAACAGCCCGTCGACTTCGCCGGCCGAGAAGAGCGGGACGATGTGCGGATGGCTGAGGTTCGACGAGAGGTCCACTTCCCGGATGAACCGCTCGCGCATGAGCCGCGTGGAGATCTCGGGGTCGAGCACTTTGATCGCCACCCGGCGGCGCGGATGCTGCTCCACCGCGAGGAACACGCGGGCCATGCCCCCGGCGCCGATCTCGCGCTCGACGTCGTAGCGGGGTGCCAGGCTGGCGCGCAGGGTCTCCAGCACGTCCGACATGGGCGCAACTTAGCGTTCTCGCGTCTAGCGGGCGAGCGACGCATCTAGCCAACCCACGCATCGGCCCTTCTATTTCGCAATCGAAACGAGGGCTATGGGCCGGATCTGGAAATCCCCGTTCGTGCGGCTGGCGGCGTACTACATCGTCCTCGGCCTCGTGACGCTCGCGCTGGTGCGGGCCTTCCCGCAGCTGCGCGAGCTGTTCGAGCGCTTCCAGGAACTCTCCCCCGTCCATGGCGCCGTCGGCAAGAAAGAGGCGCTCGAACAGGCGACGGGGACCCCCGGCCCGGCCAGCCTCGGCTCCACGGCGCTTGCCCTCATCACGTTCCTCTCCATGATCGGCGCGCTCGCGCTGATGGTCCCGACTGCGGGGGTCTACATGATCACCAAGCAGGAGCGGGGCTACGACCAATCGGTGGTCCAGACCGTCATCGTCCTGCCGATGACCGTTGCCGGAACGTTGATCCTCGTCCAAAACAGTCTGGCCCTGGCCTTCGCACTCGGCGGGATCGTGGCGGCCATCCGGTTTCGCAATACGCTCAAGGACACCAAGGATGTCGTGTACATCTACCTCGCCCTGGGTGTGGGGCTCGCGGCCGGAGTCTATGTCCCGGTCGTCGCCGCGGTGATGTCGCTCGTCTTCAACACGACCGTCCTGGCGCTCTGGCGATTGAACGTCGGGAACATCTACGCGGACCGGCTGGGTGCGGACCGCGCCGTCAGGCTGGAGCCGCACCTCCAGGCCGCGGCCGACGACAAGCGGAAGAAACGCTTCAATGGCGCGCTGCTGATCCGCGCGGCCCGTGTCGAGCCGGCGCAGCGCGTGGCCGAGGGCTTGCTCGAGGAGCAAGTCAAACGTTGGAAGCTCGCTGAAATCGTTCCCTCGCACGGCGGGACCGCGACCCTCGAGTACCTGATCCGGCTCAAAGACGACGGGATTGCCGCGGCGCTGGTCGACGCCCTCAAGGCCCAGGGTGCGCCGGATATCGTGGCCGCAGAGTTCCGCTCGCTCCGGGGGCTGAAGGGCGGCCAGGACTAGTGGCACGCAGCGCGCGGCTGCGCGTCGCCGCGCTGGCGGCGCTGTGGATCGGTTGGCCCGGCTGCGGCGCGTCACCCCAGGTGCGTGCCGATCCCCTGCCCCTGCCCGCCGCGCCCGATGGGCCGGTGGACCTCACGCTCTTTCTCATCGGCGATGCGGGCGCCCCGGCCGCACCACCCGATTCGGAGCCGGTCCTCACGGCGCTCCGGACCGCAGCGACCGCGGCGCCCCACGCCGTCGTGGTGTTTCTCGGCGACAACATCTACCCCAGGGGCCTACCGGACTCCGCCGCGCCCGAGCGGCCCGAGGCCGAGCGGCGTCTCGACGCCGAGCTCAATGTGCTCCGGGCGTCCGGCGCGCGCGGTGTGTTCGTGCCGGGCAATCACGACTGGGACAAGCAGGGCCTCGGCGGGTGGGACGCGATCCGGCGCCAGGAGCGCTTGATCGCGGCTCTCCCGGACGCGCGATCGGTCCTCCTCCCGGGCGGCGGGTGCCCCGGTCCCGCCGTCGTCGACCTCGAGCAGGCGGTGCGACTCGTGGCGCTCGACACCGAGTGGTGGCTCCACGACGGACCGAAGCCCTCGGATCGCTCGACCGGGTGCGCGGCAGGCTCCGGGCCCGAGGTGGTCGACCTGCTGCGTGCCGCGCTCAAAGGCGCGGGGGGGCGCGCCGTGGTCGTGGTCGCCCATCACCCGCTTGAGAGCGGAGGGCCGCACGGCGGCCACTTCGGATGGCAGGACCATCTGTTTCCGCTGCGTGAACTCGAGCCGTGGCTGTGGATTCCGTTGCCGTTGATCGGCTCGACCTACCCGATCGCCCGCGAGAGCGGGATCTCGCGTCAGGACGTGTCCAGTGGCGCATACCACCGCATGCGGGCCGCGCTGGACAGCGCATTCGCCGGGTCACCGCCGCTCATTTACGCGGCGGGACACGATCATGCGCTGCAGGTGATCGCCGGAGGCAGTGTCCGTTACCTGCTCGTGAGCGGCGCCGGCACCTTCGGACATCGCGACCGGGTCACCACGCTCGACAGCACGCGGTTCGTGCGGAGTGCGAGCGGATTCATGCGCGTCGAGTTCCTGCGCGATGGCCGCGCGCGCTTGAGCGTGACGGTCGTGGACCGCAATGGAGGCGCCGCCGAGGCGTTCGCGTTGTGGCTCAAATGAACATGAAACGCTGGCTGTCGTGTGGCTGGCTTCTGCAGGTGGTGTTCTGGCCGCAGCGTGGGTCCGGACAGGCGGCTGCCCCCGTCGATCAGCCCGCCAGGCAGACGGTGGTCGCCGGGACGCAGTACCGCGCCGGCTGGTTGCACCGCCTCCTGCTGGGTTCGCACTATCGCGACCTCTGGGCCACGCCCCTTGAGGTCGAGGTCCTGAACTTGTCGACGTATGCGGGCGGGCTCACCCCCCGCACGTGCGGCGGCCGCCGGCAGACGAAGACCTTGCATTTCACCGGCGCGGACGGCCGGGACTATGCATTCCGGTCGGTCGACAAAGACCCGACGCTCGCCCTCCCTCCCGAGCTGCGCGCCACGTTCGTCCGCGAGATCGTGCAGGATCAGATCAGCTCCGCTCATCCGGGCGGCCCTCTCGTCGTGGCGCCGCTGCTCGACGCCGCGGGTGTGCGGAACGCGGAGCCGAAGCTCTTCGTCCTGCCGCACGACGCCCGCCTGGCCGGTATCCAGTGCGCATATCCCGGCGAGCTCGGTATGCTCGAGGAGCGTCCGACCGAGGGACCGGACGGCGAGCCGACCGTCGCGGGCGCCGTCGATCTCGCCAACACCAAGAAGCTGTTCGAGCACCTCGAGCGTAGCCCACGCAACCGCGTGGACTCACGCGCGTTTCTCGCCGCCCGCTTGATGGACGTGCTCATCGGGGATTGGGACCGGCATCAGGACCAGTGGCGTTGGGCGCGGTTCGATTCCGCCGGTGTCCGCTGGTGGCGCCCGCTCCCGCGGGACCGCGACCAGGCGTTCACGCGGCTCGATGGCATGCTCATATGGCTCACCGGTTTCTACCAACCGCAGGTCGTCGGCTTCGGCGACGACTACCCCAGCATCTGGCGCCTCACCTTCGCCGGCCAGGTGCCCGACCGGCGCCTTCTCGTCGACCTCGAGAAACCGGTCTGGGACTCGGTTGCGAAGGCGATTCAGGCCAAGCTGACCGACTCGGTGATCGACACGGCGGTGCGGCGGCTGCCCCCTGAGTACTATGCCAAGAGCGGCGCGGCGCTCGCCCACGCGCTCCGTCGCCGGCGCGACCGGCTGCCCCAGATCACGGACCGGTACTACTCGCTCCTCGCGGGCGTGGTGGAGATTCACGCGACCGACGAGGCCGACCTGGCGGAGGTCGACCGGCTCGGAGGCGGGCGACTCGCCGTGCGGCTCTCGCCCCGGGCCGGTGGGGAGCCGTACTACCGCCGGACATTCGACCGACGCGAGACGCAAGAGGTCCGACTGTTCCTGCAGGGTGGGGACGACCGGGCCATCGTGCGGGGGTCTGATGGATCGGGGCCCCTGGTCCGGGTGATCGGGGGTGGAGGCGACGACGAGCTGATCGACTCCTCGCGCGCGGGAACGACGCAGTTCTACGACGACCGTGGGAACAACCGCTTCCTGACGGGACCACGAACCTCCGTGGATCCACGCGATTATGACGACCCACCCCGCGACACCTCGACGCTCGGGTTGCCGCGCGACTGGGGCTCTCGTTGGATGCCGCTCACGTGGCTGGGTTACACATCCGACGTGGGCTTGTTCGTGGGGGCCGGGGCTCTGGGGACGGGGTACGACTTCCGCCGCTTGCCGTACAACTCCCGCGTGAGAGTGCGCGCGGGATACGCGACCGGTGCCCGGACATACCGCGCCGAGCTGGTGGGAGACTTCCGCGGCATCGCGCCTCCCGCAGTGGTGACGCTGCAGATGCGCGCGTCCGGGATCGACGTGCTGCGCTTCTACGGCTTCGGCAACGAAACCGCCCACACGGGCTCGAACGACTTCTACAAGGTGAAGCAGCAGCAGTACCTCGTCTCCCCAGCCCTGCTTTTTCCACTGTCGTCCGCGGCCGACCTGTCGCTCGGTCCCGTTCTCAAGTTCGCCCACACCAACCTCGAGCCGGGCACGTTCATCGACGCGGCACGGCCGTATGGCGTCGGGGACTTGGGCCAGGTCGGCGGCGCAGCGGACTTCCACCTCGACACGCGAGACGAGCCGCGCGCGGCGCAGCGTGGGCTCTGGCTTGGCATCGGTGGGAGTTGGTACGCAAAAGCGCTCGACGTGACGGGCCCGTTCGGCGAGGGGCATGCGGAGGCGCGGTCGTACTTCACGGCCCGCATCCCATTGCAGCCGACGCTGGCCGTGCGTGTGGCGGCGAAACGAGTGTGGGGAACCTATCCCCTGCAGGAAGCGGCCTACATGGGCGGGGCGACGACGGTGCGTGGCTTCGTGGAGCATCGCTTTGCGGGCGACGCCGCCGTGTTCGGGAACGTGGAGCTGCGCTTGTCGGTGGCTCGACTGTTTGTCTTGCTCCCGATAGAGGTGGGTGTCTTCGGCCTCGGCGACGCCGGACGCGTGTACCTGTCCGGGGAGACCTCGGACCGCTGGCACGCGGCGGCCGGCGGCGGCCTGTGGTTCGCGTTCCTGAGTCCCGCCAACACTGTGTCCCTCGCGGCGGCGCACAGCGTCGAGGGCATGCGGCTCTACGTGCGGGCGGGGTTCCCGTTTTAGCGATGACGCCCGAATGGACGGGGGACGTCCCGAGCCTGACGCTCCTGAACCGGATGGTGACGGAAGCGCTTCCGTTGGGCCTGCGCGCCGGACCGGTGGAGCAGGTGTTTCAGCGGGATGTCTATTTCGATTCGGCCGACTGGACACTGCGGCGCCGCGGCGTGAGCTGCCGGTTCCGGACGCGCGTCGACGATCGGCGCATCCTCACGCTCCGCACGATCGGCCGGTGGGAGGGCGGTGTGCCGCTCATGGTGCCGCAGATGTTCGCAGCCGACGTCGCCGAGCTCGACGGCGTGGCGGCACTCGGCGGCTCATCCGATCCGGCGCGTCGGCTGCGCGCGCTCATCGACCCGGCCCTCCTCCTGCCCAGGATCCAGTTCGAGACAGAGCGACGAGTGCGGTACAGCCAGCCCCGCTGGTTCGCGCGGGCCCGCTACGCCGTGGTGTACGACGTGGTGACCGTCCGCAGCCATCAGCTGGCACGCACCTTCCAGGAGCTGAAGCTCCGCGAGCTCGCGGCCGGGCGGCCGGGCCTGGCACGGCTGGCGGGCGCGTTCCAGCAGCGCTATGGACTGCGCCCGCTGCTCGTCGGGAAAGTGGACCGCGCCGAAAAGCTGCTGCGCGATCTCGAGATCGACACCGTGGCGCAGGCCGCAGGCGGCGGCCGCGAGGTGGCCGTGGTCGTAGTCGCCGAAGACCACGTGGCCGTGCTCAGCGAAGCAGGGTCCGTGACGCTGCCGATCCGGGGCGGCAACGGCGAGGATGCGTGTCGCGAGGTTTTGCACGCGCATTTCGGGAGTGCGGACGGCCAGATCCGCCTGCTCGGTACCGCGCCCGCGGGGGCTACGCGGCCGGTCCTCGAGGTCTGGCTGGCCCGGCGCGTCTCCGGCGCGCGGGATGCCGACCGCAACGGCCGCCTGCTATGGCTGCCGTTGGGCGAGCTGCTCGCCAGCGCGGGCTCGCCGTCCCTGCGCGATCCGCGCACCCTCGCCGCGCTCACCGTGGCCGCACGGTCGGACGCGTTCTCGGAGCGGGCGCCCCACGCCACGCTCACCACGGCGAGGCTGCCCGGCGGCAGCCAGCGACGAGTGCGCCTGTCCGACGTCGCGTTGCGCTCTCCCCTCTCCGATCTCGGCCGGGCCGGTCCGGATCATTTTCTGAACGGCGATCTCAGCCTCATCGAGTTCAACGCGCGCGTGCAGGATCTGGCGGATGATCCCGGCGTACCCCTGCTCGCCCGCATCCGGTTCCTGTCGATCCTGAGCGCGAACCTCGACGAGTTCTTCATGGTGCGGGTGGCCGCGCTGAAGCGCGCGAACCGCGGGGGCGGCATGGGGGCGGACGGACCGGCGGCAGAGGAGCAGCTCAACGCCATCGCGATCCGTGTGCGCGCGCTGCTCGAGCGCCAGGCCCGCTGTTTCAGCGAGGTCTGCCGGCCGGCGCTCGCGCAGCACGGCGTTCGAATTCTCCGGTGGGACGAGCTGTCCGCGACGCAGCATGAGGCGCTGCGGCGGTACTTCACGGACCAGATCTTCCCGCTCGTCACGCCACAAGCGTTGACCCGCGCGCCCGGGCATCCCTTCCCGCTCATGCCCAATTTGCGGCTCTCGCTCGCCGCCCTCGTGCGGGACTCCCGCGCCGGACCCGTGCACTTCGCCTATGTCAGGGTGCCGGACACGCTGCCCCGGTTCGTGAACCTGGCGGACGGCGACGGGCTCGTCACGGTCGAGGACGTCATCCGTGCCAATCTCGGCATGGTGTATCCCGGGCGAATGGTCGAGGAGGCATACGCGTTCCGCGTCACGCGCGGCGCGGACCTCGAGCTCGACGAGCACCACGCCGCCAGCCTGCTGCAGGTGATCGACGAGGAAACGAAGCGCCGACCCTTCGGCGCCACGGTGCGACTGGAGGTGGCGGCCGATATGCCCCGGTCCGTACGGGAGCTGCTGCTGCGCGAGCTCCAGTACGAGGACGCGGCGTCGACGAGCCCGCTCGGCTCGGACGACGTGTACGAGGCGCGCGATTTCGTGGACCTCGGAGGCGTGCGCGAGCTGGCTCGCCTGCCGCTCCCCGGGCTCGACTATGCGCCGCACCAGGGCGCCGCCCCCATCGAGGCCGGCCGATCGATCTTCGCGGTACTCGCCGACCGGGACGTCCTGGTACATCACCCCTACGATGCCTTCGAGGCGACGGTGCAGCGCCTGGTCGCCGAGGCGGCGGACGATCCGGAGGTCCTGGCGATCAAGCAAACGCTGTATCGCGCGGGAGGGCGCTCCGAGATCGTCGACGCGCTGGTACGCGCGGCCGCGCACGGCAAAGAAGTGTTCGTGTTCGTCGAGCTCAAGGCGCGGTTCGACGAACAGCGGAACATCGAGTGGGCCCGCAAGCTCGAGGAAGCGGGCATCCGGGTGGTATACGGTCTGGTCGATCTCAAGACCCACGCCAAGACGGCCCTCGTCGTGCGCCGCGAAGCGGGCGGCATTCGGCGCTACGTGCATATCGGCACCGGGAACTACAACGCCGCGACGGCGGCCGTGTATACCGACCTGGGCCTGTTGTCGGCGGACCCGGCCCTCGGCGCGGACGTGAACGACCTGTTCAACGAGCTGTCAGGATCCTCGCGGCCTCCTCAGACGCCGTTTCGGCGCATCCTCGTGTCACCGACCTACCTGCTGAAGCGCCTGATCGCGCTGATCGACCGCGAAGGGGAGCATGCCCGGGCGGGGCGGGCAGCGCGCATTCGTGCCAAGCTCAACGGGTTGGCCGATCCCGAGATCATCGAGGCGTTGTACCGCGCGTCGCAGGCGGGCGTCGAGATCGCGCTGTTGGTGCGGAGTGTGTGCACGCTGCGGCCCGGGGTGGCGGGCCTGTCGGACCGCATCCGCGTCGTCAGCGTTCTGGGGCGGTTTCTCGAGCACGCTCGGGTCTACCATTTCGCCAATGGGAACGATCCCGAGTATTACATCGGCTCCGCCGATTGGCGGCCGCGTAATCTGCGGCAGCGGGTGGAGGTGGTCACGCCCGTGCTCGATGCGGCGTGCCGCGCCCGGCTCGACCGCATCCTCGAGGGCGAGCTGGCCGATCCGACCGCGTGGGAACTGGAGCCGGACGGCGCCTATCGCCGCCGCACGGCGACGCCGGGCGCGGATCCCCGCAGCTCGCAGGAGCGCCTCCTCGCGCTGACCGGTGCTACGACCTGATGTCGCGGCGAGCGTGATTGGGCTCGCGCTGGCGGGTCTGCATGACGTCCCCGCGGAACCGCAACGCTGCCGCGAGCCCCACTACCGTTGGACTCAGAAGATCGACACGGCACTGGTGGACCTCGCGCCACGGCCGGCCTCGGTCGCGGTGATGCTCGCGACCTGGACGCCGCCCGACCTCGGGCCACGAGACCGGTGCGCTTCTCGCTGGGGGCGGGAGCGCGAGGTGTACGGCATCAGCGCGTGGGTACGTCGGGTCGACAAGCTCAAAGACGACGGCGACTGGCACGTCGAGCTCACGGAGCGGTCCGACAGTCCCTCCGACTCCTGCATCGTGGTCGAGATCCCGGCCCCGCAATACAGCCTCCGCTACGCGCGGGCCCGGGCGGCGCTCGACTCGCTGATCGGCGACCGGAGGATTCGCCGCGGCGGCGTCATCGCGCGACCGTTTCGGGCGCGCGTGAGCGGAGCGGCGTTCTTCGATGGACAGCACCGGCGCGGCGGGCGGCGGAGCGACAAAATCGACGGCGAGCACGGGCGCTGCAACGCATCGGTGCGCGCCCTGTGGGAGATCCATCCGGTCTATCGCGTCACAGCTCCGTGAGCCCGCTCCACGCGATTGCGGCCCCCCTGCTTCGCGGCGTACAGCGCCGCGTCGGCCGCGCCCCGCAGGTTGGCGAGGTCGCGCACCGTATCGGGATAGCTCGCCACGCCGCACGACAGCGTCAGCGGATAGACCTGGCCGCTCCAGCGCCACGCGGTGGACTCGACCGTGGCCCGGATGCGCCCGGCCACCTCCAGGCCGACCTCGACGGGCGTGTGTGGCATCCAGATCGCGAACTCCTCGCCCCCGATCCGCGCCACCAAGTCGTTGTCGCGCACCGCGCGACGCAGGATGTCGGCCACGTGGCGTAGCGCCGAATCGCCTGCCTGGTGTCCCAGGCTGTCGTTCAAGCGTTTGAAGTGATCGATGTCCACGAACACGAGCGTGACGAGGGCCGGCGGCTTGCCGGCGGCGATGGCGGACCGGTGGTCGAACTCGCGGCGGTTGGCGAGCCCCGTGAGCGGATCACGCACGGCCCGCTGCTCGGCCTCGTGCACGGCGCGCGCCGCCGCGAGCCGCGAGCCGAGGTCGGCGACCAGCCGCTGGAGCAGGTCGGCGGCGGGGGTGGCAGGCGGGATCGGCGGCCCGGTGACGACGAGCGCGCCGATCACAAAGTGCCCGTCGCGCAAGGGGTAGGCCGTGCCGGCCCGGTCCGCGCGGCGGCGGTCGGGAATGGCCGCACCGAAGATGTCGTCGGCGCCCCGGGCCGCCACCGGGACGCCCGACTGAATGGCCCGCATCACCGGCGCATCGGGCGGCACCGTCACCTTGTCGAGCCGCGCGTCGGCCCCGCCCGACAGCGCCACCACGCGGCCCCCCGATCCGGCGCCGGCCGCGGGCAGCACGATCGCCGCTCCGCGCTGAGCCACCTGATGCGCCAGCTCCACTCCCGCCTTCGCAATGGGCTCGAGCGTGAGCGCTCCGCCCGCCAGGGCCGCGAGCTGCTTCGACACGAGCTGCCCCGGATCCTCTCCCGGCTCGTGCAGCTGGGCGAGCCGCATACTCGCGACCAGGCGGCGCAGCTCGTCGGCGACAGCCGCGGCGACCTGTGTCCCACCGTCCGCCTGCGGCAGCAGCAGGCCGACGCCGAACGGGAAGTCGCCAACGGCGATGTAGGTCCCGGGCGGCTCGCGCGCCACGTGGGCCCGTCCATCCGCCGACGCCAGCTGCACCAGCGCGGCGCCTCGCTCGCGGACGGCGCGGTCGACGTCGGAGTCCACGACTTCGAGGTCGCCGGCGGCCAACCCTACGGCCCATCCCGCCCGGGCGCGGTGCGCCCGGCACAGCAGGTCGAGTGTGTGCTCGAAGTCGGACGGGACGGTGACCGGCTGGTCGGCGAGCCAGGCCCGCACGAGCGGCGCGAGCGCCAGCCCGGTGGCGGCCAGAAAACCGCCCAGCGCGGCCACCAGCGCCCACACGTTGGCCGCCAGCACGGCGCGCACGACGGCGAGCAGGCCGAGCGCCGCGAGGCCGCGCCCGACCCAGACCCCCGCGGGGGGCAGCTTCACGAGTGATTGATGCGGCTGGCGGCGGCGGCGGCGCCGAACCCGTTGTCGATGTTGACCACGGTAACGCCCGACGCGCAGGAATTGAGCATCCCGAGCAGCGCCGCGATGCCGCCGAACGAGGCCCCGTACCCCACGCTCGTGGGCACGGCGATCACCGGGACCGGCACCAGGCCACCCACCACGCTCGGGAGCGCGCCTTCCATGCCGGCGACCACGATGATCACGGCGGCGCTGCGCAGCAGCTCGGTCTGTGTGAGGATGCGGTGGATGCCCGCCACGCCGACGTCGGTCAACCGCGCGACGCGATTGCGTAGCGCCCGCGCCGTGACGGCGGCTTCCTCGGCGACCGGCAGATCGCCGGTGCCCGCCGTGACGATCAGAATCGTGCCCCGCCCCGTCGGCTCGGGCTCGGGCTCGGGCGGCAGGTACACCGTGCGACCCAGCTCGGCAACCTCGGCCCGAGGAAACCGGGCGGCCAGGGCGCCGCGATGCAGCGACTCCGCGCGGGTCGCGAGGAAGCTGCCCGACGCGGCGACGAGCCGCTCGGCGATCCCCACGACCTGGGCGGCCGTCTTCCCCTGACACAGGATCACCTCCGCGTGCCCCTGCGTGAGGGGTCGGAGGTGGTCGACGCTAGCGAACGGGAGACGCTCGATGAAACGGGACAGATCGTCGAGCTTCACGCCGCCTGCCCCACCGCGCTCCCGGCCAGGTAGGCCGCGAAAATCGCTTCCGCCTCCCCCATCGACTCGATCTGGAACAGCCGCTCCCGCAGGCCCCCGGCCCCGGGCACGCCCTTGGTGTACCAGCCGAAGTGCTTGCGGAATTCGAGCGCGGTCTTGCGCGTGTCGCCCTGGAGCGCGAGCGCCAGGCGCGCGTGCTCGAGCGCGACGGCGAACCGTTCAGTGGCCGCGGGGGCCGGGCGCGGCGGCCGCCCGGCCAGGAGGTCACGGGCCTGCGCGAACAGCCACGGGTTGCCGAACGCGCCCCGGGCGATCATGACGCCGGCGCAGCGCGTGTGACGCCGCATGGCGACCACGTCGGCCGCCGTCGTGATGTCGCCGTTGCCGATCACCGGAATGTCGAGCGCCTCGACCACCCGGGCGATCTCGTCCCAGTTCGCCTTCCCCGAAAACATCTGGGTGCGGGTGCGCGCGTGGAGGGTGAGGGCCTGGGCGCCCGCCTCGCGACAGCGCAGCGCGATGGCGACCGGGTCACGCTGGGCGTCGTCCCACCCGCTCCGAATCTTCACGGTCACCGGGAGGTGCGTTGCACTTCGCACCGCCGCGATGATCCGCTGCACGAGGCCGAGATCCTTGAGACAACCGGAGCCGCCGTTGTTCTTGACGACCTTCTTGACCGGGCAGCCGAAGTTGATGTCGATGAAGTCGGGCTGTGCGGCCGCGGTCACCATCTCCGCCGCGCGTGCCATGATCGTGGCGTCCGCGCCATACAGCTGGATGCCGATGGGTCGCTCCGCCTGCTCGAACCGCATGTCCTCGAACAGGTGCTCCAGGCCGCGCGCCACGCCGACCGCCGAGATGAACTCGGACACGACGACGTCGGCGCCGAAGCGGCGACACAGCAGCCGGAACGGCGATTCCGACACGCCCGACATCGGGGCGAGGAAGAGCGGGAAGTCGTGTCCCGTCCGATACGGGAAGTTCATGGCACACAACGTAATGACGCGTTGCGCGAGGAGCAACCACTCATTACGTTTCGCCGCCGTTCAGGCACTGGAGACCGCACGTGCGCTTGCGCGAGTTTTTTTCCGAAGACGCGATCAACCTGCAGCTGCAAAGCAGCGTCAAAGACGATGTCCTGAAGGAGCTGGTCGGTCTCCTCAGCCTCGACGACAAGGCCGAGCAGACGCTCGTGAAGATGCTGAAGCGGCGCGAGACGCTCGGCTCGACCGGGATCGGCCACAATATCGCGATTCCCCACTGCCGCGCCCTCGCGGTGAACCGGCTGCGCGTCGCCTTCGGCCGCAAGCTCGAGGGAGTCGACTTCAACGCGATCGACGGCAAGCCCGTCCACTACTTCTTTCTGATCGTGGCCCCACCGCTCGAAGTGTCCAACCAGTACCTGCCGGTGCTCGGCAAGATCGCCCAGTTTGCGAAGGAGGCGGATGTGCCCGATAAGCTCGCGAAGATCGCGACGCCACAGGAGTTCCTCAAGCTATTGGAAGACAAGAACATCTAAAGGGGAGAGGCGTTGTCGATAACTGCGTTGTCGAGTGAGGCGTTGCCGAGTGAGGCGTTCCCGGTCCGACAACGCTGTACCCGACAACGCTAGACCCGGCAACGCTCCACCTGACAACGTTTCACTCCCATTCTATCGTCGCCGGCGGCTTCGAGCTGACGTCGTACGTCACCCGGTTCACCCCCTTCACTTCATTGATGATTCGGCTCGAAATCCTCCCCAGCACCTCGTGCGGGAACGGAAACCAATCCGCCGTCATACCGTCGCGACTCGTCACCGCCCGCAGCGCCACGACGTGATCGTACGTGCGGAAGTCCCCCATCACGCCGACCGACTTGATCGGCAACAGCACCGCGAAGGCTTGCCAGATCTGGTCGTACAGGCCGGCGGCGCGAATCTCCTCGATGTAGATCGCGTCCACCCGGCGCAGCAGCTCGAGCCGCTCCGGCGTGACGGGGCCGAGCACCCGGATGGCGAGGCCGGGGCCGGGAAACGGATGGCGTCCCACGATTTCTTCCGGGAGGCCCAGCTCGCGGCCGACCTGGCGCACCTCGTCTTTGAACAGCTCGCGCAACGGCTCGATCAGCTTCCAGGGGAGGTTGGGCCGCAGTCCCCCGACGTTGTGATGCGTCTTGATCGTGACCGACGGACCCCCCAGGGGCGACGCGGATTCGATCACGTCGGGATACAAGGTGCCCTGGACCAGGAACCCGACGTCGCCCGGGACGTGCTGGGCCGCGTCCTGGAACACGTCGATGAAGGTATGGCCGATCCGCCGCCGCTTCTCCTCGGGGTCGTCCACTCCCTCCAGGGCCTCGAGGAATCGCGCGCCCGCGTCCACCACCTGCAGATCCATGCCCAGGTGTGCTCGGAACGTGTGCTCCACCTGCTCGCGCTCGCCCTGCCGCAGGAGCCCGTGATCCACGAAGATGCAGGCGAGCCGGTCGCCGATCGCGCGGTGGACGAGGCTCGCCGCGACCGCCGAGTCGACGCCCCCGGACAGCCCGCAGATCGCCCGGCGCTCGGGCCCGACGAGCGTTGCGATCCGCTGCACTTCCTGGTCGATGAAGTGCCCCGGTGTCCAGTCCGGCGCGCACCCGCAGATGGGGAACAGGAAATTGTGGAGGATCTCCCGCCCGCGCGGCGTGTGCGCGACCTCGGGATGAAACAGGATCCCGAAGATCGGCTGCGACTCGTGCTGGAACCCGGCCACCGGGGCATTGGCGCTCGATGCCGTCACCCGGAACTGGGGCGGCGGCTGCTCGATCCGGTCGCCGTGGCTCGCCCACACGGTGATGCACGCCTCCGGCTCGAAGCCGGCGAACAGGCCCGTGGCCTCGCGCACCGTCACGTCGGCGCGGCCATACTCCCGCTGGCGCGACGGCTTCACCTCCCCGCCCGACAAGTGGGCCACGAGCTGCATCCCGTAGCAGATGCCGAGCACCGGGACACCCATGTCGAGCAGCTTGCGGTCGGCCGTGGGGGCGCCGGGATCGAAGACCGAGTTGGGCCCGCCCGAGAAGACGATCCCCTTGGGATCGAACTGCCGGATGAACGCGAGATCGGTGCCGCGGGCGGCGGGGTGGATTTCGCAGTATACGTGCGCCTCCCGCACACGGCGCGCGATGAGCTGCGTGAACTGCGATCCGTAGTCGAGGATGAGGATGCGGTTCATCCCGTCCCCTTCCCTCCCGTGGCGGGGGGACCGCCGTGGTACCACGTGGTCGGCTCGAGCACCTCGCCCCGTAGCAGATCATCGAGCGTCTCGCGCTGGCGCGCCACGTAGTAGCGGTCGCCCTCCACCAGCACCTCCGGCGGTCGGGGTCGCTGGTTGTACGTCGAGCTCATCACGAAGCCGTACGCTCCGGTACCGAGCACCGCCAGGATCTCTCCGGGCACGACCGCGGGCAGCTTGCGATCGAGTGCCAGGAAGTCTCCCGACTCGCAGATCGGCCCCACCACGTTGACGAGCTCCTCGGGGCGGCTCCCGTTCTCGAGGGGCACCAGGTCGTGATGGGCGTTGTAGTGGCTGGGTCGCACGAAGTCCGTCATGCCGGCGTCCACGACGACGAACTCCTTCCCGCCCGCGTGCTTGCGGTACAGCACGCGAGTGAGCAGCACACCGGCGTTGGCCACGAGGTAGCGGCCGGGCTCGCACACCAGGGCGAGCCCCGCCTGCTTGATCGGGGGCGCCACGGCGTCGGCGAACGCCTTGGGGCTCGGCGCTTTCTCGTTGTGGTAGCGGACGCCCAACCCGCCGCCGACGTCGAGCGCGTCGATCGTGCCGATGCCCGAGGCGCGAATCGCCGTCACCAGCTCGAGCAGCTTCACGGTGCCACGGTGGTACGGCTCTACGTCGGTGATCTGGGAGCCCAGGTGCATCGCCAGGCCGCGCAGCGTGAAGAGCGGCTCGGCCGCGATGCGCTGCGCCACGCTCACCACTTCGTCGTACGGGACGCCGAATTTGGCCGTCTTCTCGCCGGTCTTGGTGTACGGGTGCGTCTCGGTGGCCACGTCCGGGTTCACCCGGATGCCGAGGGTGGCAGGCCGCTTGATGCGTCGCGCGACCGCGATCGCCGCGTCGAGCTCCGCCGACGATTCGATGTTCAGGTAGCCCACGCCCGCCCGGATCGCCTCGTCGAGCTCGAGCGCCGTCTTGCCGACGCCCGAGAACACGATCGCACCGGCCTCGAACCCGGCGGCGAGCGCGCGCCGCAGCTCGCCGACGGACACGATGTCGGCGCCGGCGCCGAGTGCGCGCAGCACCTTCAACACGCCGAGATTGCCGTTGGCCTTCACCGAGTAGCAGATACGGTGGGGCACGTCCTTGAGCGCGTCGTGCAGCGCGTGGTACTGCCCGCGGATCAGGTTGGCGCTGTAGACGTAGGCCGGCGTGCCGACTCGCTCCGCGATGGAGCGGAGCAGCGCCGGATCGAAGCCTAGTACGCCTGCGCCCACACCGCCTCCGCGACGCTGGGCTTGCCACACCACATGCACGTCTTCGGCACCTCGGGCGAGCGGAACTCGGGATCGGGCAGCACGCGCACGGTCGCAGCCGTCTCCTGCTTGATCTCGGCCTCACAGGCCGTCGAGCCACAAAAGCCACCGTACGCGAATCCGCCGCCGCCTTTCATGAACTCGAGGAACCGCTGCTTGGTGACGCCGCGAATCGAGTGGGCCTCGCGCCGCTCGTGCGCGGCCTTGAAGAGCGCAGCCTGCACTTCGTCGAGCGCGGTCGCCACCGTCCGAGCGAGCCCGTCGAGCTTGACCGGCGCCTTGCCCCCCGCGCGCCGTGCCGTCATCACCTGTCCTGCCGCCACGTCGCGCGGCCCGATCTCGAGCCGCAGCGGCACGCCCTTGGCCTCCCACTCGAAGTACTTGGCGCCGGGCTTCATGTTTTCGCGCAGGTCGAGCTCGACTCGGACGCCGGCCCGCGCCAGTTCGTCTTTCACCTGACCCCCGACCCCTGACACCTGACCCCTTTCTTCTTCCGACTTCCAAATTGGCACGATCACCACCTGCACGGGCGCGAGCTTGGGCGGACACACCAGGCCGTTGTCGTCGGAATGGGTCATCACCAGGCCGCCGATCATGCGCGTCGAGACGCCCCACGACGTATTCCACACGTATTCCAGGCCGCCGGCCGCGGTCTGATACTGCACGGTGAACGCCTTCGCGAAGTTCTGTCCGAGGTTGTGCGACGTGCCCGCCTGGAGCGCCTTGTTGTCCTGCATCAGCGCCTCCAGCGCGTAGGTCCGCAGCGCGCCCGCGAACTTCTCGCTCTCCGTCTTCAAGCCCGTGATCACGGGCATCGCCATCCATTGCTCCTGGAACGTGCGGTACACCCCGAGCATCTGGCGCGCTTCGGCCTCGGCTTCGGCTTCGGTCGCGTGAGCGGTATGTCCCTCCTGCCACAGAAACTCCGTGGTGCGCAAGAATAGCCGGGTCCGAAACTCCCAGCGCACGATGTTGCACCACTGGTTCAAGAGCAGCGGCAGATCGCGGTAGCTCTGAATCCACTTGGCGAACATCGCGTAGATGATCGTCTCGGACGTGGGCCGCACGACGAGCGGCTCCTCGAGCGCCGACGCGGGGTCGGGCATCACCGCCTGGGCGCCGGCCTTGCCGGTGGCCTTAAGGCGGGTGTGTGTCACCAGCGCCACTTCCTTGGCAAACCCCTCGACGTGCTCGGCTTCCTTGGCGAGGAAGCTCATCGGGATGAACAGTGGGAAGTAGGCGTTCTGGTGGCCCGTCGCCTTGAACATGTCGTCGAGCGCGCGCTGCATCAGCTCCCAGATGCGGTAGCCGTGGGGGCGGATCACCATGCAGCCGCGCACCGGCGAGTAGTCGGCCAGCTCCGCCTGCATGATGACGTCGTTGTACCACTCGCTGAAGTCCTGCGCGCGGGGTGTGATCTTTTTGGCCTGGACCATCACTTGAAGACACCCTTACGAACTTTGGTCAACGCCACCTTGCGCTGCCGCCCGCTCTTGAGATCACGCACGACGGCCACTTTGGCTTTGCGCTCGTCGGGCCCGACGATCACGGCGCGGGGCGCGCCCCGCGCGACGGCGAGCTCGAGCTGCTTGCCGATCGGGGCGTCGCGTAACGCGTACTCGACGGCGATGCCGCGATCGCGCAGCTCATGGGCGAGCCTGAGCACGGGAGCCACGTCTTCGCCTCCCACCGCAATCAAAAAGGCGTCGAGTCGACTCGGCGCCTCGGCGGCTTTCCCGTGCTCCTTCAAGAGTTCTCCGAGGACTACGTCTCCCATCCCGAACCCGACGCACGGGAGATCGACCCCGGCGATCTCCTGGATCAGTGAGTCGTATCGGCCGCCTCCACAGATCGCCCGCAGCGACCGCTTGGCATCGAACAGCTCGAACACGAGCCCGGTATAGTAGGCGAGCCCGCGCACGATGCGGAAGTCGACCGTAACGAAGTCTCCGAGACCCATCGCGTCGAGCCGCGTGCGGCACTCCCGCAGCGGTTCCGCCGCGGGAGCCCCCAGCAGCTGCTCCACCGTCGCGGAGTCCTCCTTGGCCAAGAGGCTCAAGAAAGCAGTTACCGAGCCCTTGCGTTCAGGGGAGTCGCCCAGCGCCCGCTGCAGCCGCCGCTCGGTCAGCGCCGGCTCGTCGCCCCACTTGTCCAGCGCGCTCAGGACCCCCAGCATCTCGCCGGCCGCCACCGCGTGACGCTCTTGCAGCTCGTGCACCAGAATCCGACGGTCGGACACCCGCAGGCGGACGTCCGCCGGCGTCAGCCCGAACGCTCGCGCGATGTCGATCACGGCCGCCATGATCTCGGCATCGGCCGCCGGTCCCGCTTCGCCGATCACGTCCATGTTGAGCTGAAAGTGCTCGCGCAGGCGGCCCCGTTGCTGCCGCTCGTAGCGGAACAGCTGGGGAATCGAGAACCAACGGATCGGCTTCTTGAGGGCCTGCGCGCGGGCGCCCACCATACGGGCCAGGGTGGGCGTCATTTCAGGCCGCAACGCGACCTGACGCTCCCCCTTGTCCTGAAACGCGTACAGCTGTTGCACGATTTCCTCGCCGCTCTTCTCGGTGTAGAGCTCGAGCGGTTCCAGTGGGGGCCCGTCGTACTCCTGGAAGCCGTAGCGGCGCGCCACGTCGCGCCAAGTGGCGAAAATGTAGTTGCGGAGCGCTAGTTCTTCGGGATAAAAGTCGCGAAACCCTGGGAGGGCTTGTCCTTGCATCGCAACAATTTACGCGACCGGCGCGAAGCCGGGCAAGCGGGCCAGCGCGTCGCCGACGGTGTGAAACGATCCGGTGACGATCACCGTCGCCGCGCCCGCGCCGACCCGCTCGAGCGCGCCGGCGAAGCTCGGCTCGAATGTACGTGCCACCGCGAGTCCGCCCAGCTCGCGCTCCAGCCGCCCCAGGTCCCAACGCCGCCGCTCCGGCGCGGTGTCGGGGACGGTGAACACGAACGCATCGACCTGCGGCGCGAGCGCGTCGATCATGCCGAGATAATCCTTGTCGCCGAGCACGCCGACCAATGCGTGACGGGGACGCGGCGGGTTGCAATCGCGCAGGGTCTCCGCGAGCACCAGCGCCCCGTCGGGATTGTGGGCCACGTCGAAGATCCATTTGCCGCGGACATCGAACCGGCCGGGCACATAGGCGCGCCCGAAGCTCTCGGGCCAGGTGTCGCCGGCCGGTCCGAACGGCGGACGCAGGCGGTTCAGGGCCTCGAGCGCCACCCACGCATTGGCCTGCTGGTGGCGGCCGAGCAGGCCCAGACGGCGCGTGGGGGACCGCGTCGTGTCGACGAGAATCACGGGCGCCGCGCCCCGCCGGCCGGCCTCCGCGGCGAGCTCCGCTCGCACGGCGGGGTCGCGCTCCCCCGTCACGAACGGGACGCCGGGTTTGGCAATGCCCGCTTTCTCCCGGGCGATCGCCGCGAGATCGGTGCCGAGGTAGTCGGTATGCTCGCGCGCGATCTTGGTCACCACCGAGACTAGGGGCGTGATCACGTTGGTGGAGTCGAGTCGCCCGCCGAGCCCCACTTCGATGACGGCGACGTCCACCCCCCGCGCCGCGAGGTCGGCGAAGGCGATGGCGGTGGTCGCCTCGAAGAAGCTGGCATCGAGACGCTCGATCTCCGGCTGCAGGAAGCTCGTCCACTCGGCGAAGGCCTCCTCACCGATCGGCACGCCATCCACCTCGATGCGCTCGCGGACCGAGACCAGGTGCGGGGACGTGTACAGCCCGACCTTGAGGCCGCGGGCGCGCAGCTCCGCCGCCACGAAGGCGCAGGTCGACCCTTTGCCGTTGGTCCCCGCGATGTGGACGGAGGGGAAGTGCCGCTCGGGATGGCCCAGCACGTCCAGGAGCCCCTCGGTCGGTCCGAGGCTCCACTTGATGCGGCTCCCTTGTCGTGCGAAGAGAAAGCGGCAGGCGTCCTGGAAGGACAGCCGGCTCAGTCGGCAGCCTCCGCCGGTGCCCGGCCGGCCATGTGGCGCAGCAGCTGGCCGGTGGTGTCGCGCAGCTCGCTCCGCGGCACCACGGCGTCCACCATGCCGTGCTCGAGCAGGAACTCGGCGGTCTGAAAGCCCTCCGGTAAGTCCTGGCCGATGGTCTGCTTGATCACGCGCGGGCCCGCGAACCCGACCACGGCTCCCGGCTCGGCCACGATCACGTCTCCCTGCATGGCGTAGGAGGCGGATACACCGCCGGTGGTCGGGTTGGTGAGTATGGAGATGAAAGGCACGCGCACGGTGCGCAGCCGGGCGATCTCGACCGACGTCTTGGCCATCTGCATGAGGGACAGCACACCCTCCTGCATCCGGGCCCCCCCCGAGGCCGAGACGACGATCAGCGCCATCCGCCGCTCGGCCGAGCGCCTGATGAGCCGGGCGAGCTTCTCCCCCACCACCGAGCCCATGGAGCCACCCATGAAGTTGAAATCCATCACCCCGACGCCGACCGGCATGCCGTCCAGCCGGCCGTACCCGGTGCGGACCGCCTCGAGCGGCCCCGCTTTGTGGACCGCCGTTTCCAGACGCTGCTTGTAGTTTTCGAACCGCAGGGGATCGGTGGACCGGAGACGCGTATCGAGCTCGTGCCACGAGCCCTCGTCCACGAGGAGGTCGATGTATTCCTGAGCGGAGATTCGGCGATGGTGCCCGCAATTGGGGCACACATTCAAGGCGCGAACGAACCGGTCCTTGATGTCGATGTGGCCGCACTCGTCGCACTTCTCCCACGCGTCGGCTGGGATCTCCAGCTTGACCCGTTCCGACGTGCGCGGCTTGCGCTCTTTCTTGAACCAGGCCATTCGCGCCATAGTTGGGGGGCTAGAAGGCGACAATTTGGGAGGGGGCCCGAGCCGGCGCTAGTCCTAGTTGTGTAACCCCTTGTCAGAGCTCAGCATACCCTGACTGGCGCGATTCCCATGCAACCCGGAGCGAGATCCCGACCGCCAACGAGCACGTGAGCAAGAACGAGCCGCCGTATGAGAAGAACGGCAGCGGGATGCCGGTGATGGGCAGCAGGTTCACCGTCATGCCCACGTTCTCGATGATGTGGGTGAACAGGAGCCCGGACATCCCAAAGACGCACAGGCTGGAGTAAGGATCGGTCGCCCGCCGCGAGATGCGCAGCAGCACGAGCACCAGTGCGGTGAACAGCGCGAGGGCCACGAGCACTCCCACGAAGCCGAGCTCTTCGCCCACCACGGGGAAGATGAAGTCGGTGTGCTGCGCCGGAAGAAACGCGAGGCGCTTCTGGGGCCCGTGGGTGAAGCCCTGGCCCAGGAACCCTCCGGATCCGATGGCGATCTTCGACTGGATGACGTGCCACCCGGTGGCGCGCGGGTCCACCTCGGGGTTCAGGAAGGCGAGCAGGCGGTTCTGCTGGTAGGGCGCGAGGCGGCGCCAGAACGGTACCGCAATGACGCCCATGATCACGTTCGCCAGCATCACCGCGAGCCCTTCCCAGACGTACGGACGCCACCACAAGAGCAGCGCGAACAGCACCACGATCCACGCGCCCCACGCCACGGTCGAGAACGCCAGGATCAACCCGATGACCGGCGATCCGAGCAGCAGCAGCAAGGAGGGCTTGGTGCCCGCCCAGTAGAGCATCGTGAACAGGACCGCGATGAAGACGATGGCGCTCCCCAGGTCGGGCTGTTTGGCGACGAGCAGCGTCGGCACGCCCGCGATCAGGCAGGCGGGCACGAGGTCGCGCAGCGTGGCGGGGGCTTCGCGCCGCTCGGCCAGCCAGCGCGCCAGCATCAGGATCATGGCGAGCTTCGCGAGCTCGGCCGGCTGGCCCAGGCGCAGCCCGCCGATCGAGATCCAGGAGCGCTCGCTCGCCGCGGTGCCCGCCCCGGTGCCGGCCGTGAGCGTGATCAGGAGCACCAGGAGGCCGATGCCGTAGGCGTAGGGCGTCGCCCACTCGAGCAGCCGCGGCGACGTGCGGTACATCAGGAACAACGCCACCAGCCCCACGCCCAGCCAGATCAGCTGTTTGTGCCAGATGGTGGACACGAACGTGGGCACGTCGGTCTGGCCGGCTGAATAGAGCGTCGCCAGCCCGTACGCCGACAGCGCGACCGTGACCGCGAGGAGCGGCTTATCGATCTCGCGGAGGGGGGGTCGCATTGCCGGTATCGGGCGGAGTGGCGCCCGTGTCGGTGGGCACGATGGTGGAATCCTCGATCGACGGCGGGCCCGGGAGGAGGCGCATGGGATGCGGCGCGGTGTCCGTTGGGAGCACGATCCGGACGTTCGACGCCGCCGTGGTGTCGACCCCCAAGTAATGCCCGATCACGCGCGTGACGAGCGGTGCCACGTAGGGGCCCTCGCGGGCGAACTCGATGATGGCGCCCACCACGATTTCGGGCTTCTCGGCGGGCGCGAACCCGATGAACCAGCCGTGCGCCGGCCCGTGGGGATTCTGCGCCGTGCCGGTCTTGCCGGCGATGGCGATGCTGCCGCCGAAGCGCCCCGCGCCGCGCGCCGTGCCCCGCTCCACCACGCTGATCATCGCCTGACGCAGCCCGGCGAGCTGCTCGGGCAGGAGGCCGAGGCTCACGTTCGAGCCGGCGCTGGGGTGAACCAGGTATGGGGGCCGGGCGCGCCCGTCGCTCGCCAGCATCTGGTAGAACCGCACCATGTTCACCAGCGTTTGCGCGTTCTCCCCCTGCCCGATGGCGAGGTTGAGCGTGACGGCGGACGTCCACCGGCGCGGACCGTAGACCCGGTCGTAGTAGTCCGTGCCGCCGGGGAACACCGCCGTGATCTCGCCCGGAAGGTCGATCCCGGTGCGGGAGCGGAAGCCCAGACCGCTGGCGTCCTCGAGCAGCGACGTGAGGCCGAGCTTCAAGCCCAGCTGATAGAAGTAGACGTCGCAGCTCTGCGCGATCGCGTCGGCGAGGGTCAAGTCCCCGTGGCCGCCGGCGGACCAGCACCGGAAGAAACGATTACCGTACTGCAGGCCGCCGCGGCACGGGATCGGCATGTGCGAGCGCAGCGTGACGATCCCGCGCTTGAGCCCCATGGTCGCGAGGGCCAGCTTCCACGTGGAGCCGGGGGGATAGAACGTCTTGATGGCGCGATCGAGCAGCGGGTGCGCCGGGCTTACGTTGAGGGAGCGCCAGTAGTCGGGATCCACGCCGCCCACGAAGGCGTTCGGGTCGTACCCCGGCGCGCTGTAGAGCGCGAGAACCTCCCCGCTGTTGGGATTGAGCGCCAGCACGGCGCCCCGCTGGCCCGCGGGAAAGATCCGCGCCACGTAGCGCTGCAGGTCCAGGTCGATCGTGGTGGAGAGCGCCCGTCCCGGAATGGGCGGCAAGGTCGAGGCGGCACCCGCCTCGCGCACCACGCGTCCCAGCGCGCTCACTTCCACGAACCGCACGCCGTCCGCGCCGCGCAGCGAGTCGTCGTACTCGCGCTCCAGCCCGTCCTTGCCGAGCAGCCCCCCCAGCCGCACCGGCGCCAGGCGCCGCTGCGCCCGCTCCGCCTCGGTCACCTCCCCGATGTAGCCCACCAGATGAGCCACGAGCGAGCTGTCCGGGTAGTGGCGTTTCGGCTCCGGCTGGATGAGCAGGCCCGGGAAGATCAGGCGCCGCTCCTCCAGCGCCGACACCACCGCGAACGTCGCATTGGGGAGGACGGTGACCGGCAGGTAGGGCGTGCGCCGGTAGCGAACCAGGACGCGCTCGATGCCAACGCTGTCGAGCTTTACGATCGGCGCGATGTGACGCAGCGTCGCGTGCAGCGAGTCTTCGTCCGCCGCCGGGAGGAGTGAGACGGTGTAACCCGGCACATTCTCGGCGAGCAGCTTGCCGTTGCGGTCGGTGATGATGCCGCGGGGCGCGGGGAGCGGGATCGGGCGCAGCCGGTTCGTCTCGGACTGGAGCTGGTACTTGGAGTGTTCGAGGATCTGCGTGCGGAAGAACACGACCACGAGCGCCGCCGCGGCCACCCACACCACCATGCGGACGAGCCGGAGCCGGCGATCGAGCAGGTGCGGGTGGAACGAGCTCATGCGTCGCTCAGCCGGACCGCGATGCGGCGGCCCACGAGCCACAGCACCAGCACGCCCGCGACCGCCGTGGTCAGGCTCTGGATCGGCGACCACACCAGCAGCTCCCAGCCGAGCATGCCGCCCTTGAGCTTCCCGGAGGCGAGCGCCACCGCCAGATTGCGGCACCAGGTGCCGGCGAAGAACAGACAGCCGTTCACGAACAGGTTCTCCGCGAAGAAGACCGCCTTGCTCCAGGAGGAGAGATACCCCACGAGCGTGTGGGCGAGCGCCCCGGCGCCGAACGAGGCGGGGGTGAGGGCGTCGCGCACCAGGCCCACGACGAACCCGGCCACCGCGCTCGGCCCGGGGCGGGCCCGGATGGTGTAGATCAGGAGGGCCAGCAGCAGGAAGTCGGGCGCGACCCGGTCGCCGCCGAGCCAGCGCCGCGCCGAGAACTGCAGCACGACGAGCACCGCCAGGATCACGTAGAAGCGGTACTTGTCGCTCCGCCTCACGGCGCTTCCCCGCTCGCTTCGAACACCGACCGCAGGTCTCCCCGCGTCGGCGTCCCTCCCAGGATCATCACGTGGGTGACGGCGGCCGGGTGCACGGCGGGGCGCAGCAGGTAGGTGCGCTCCCACCCCTCCGCCTCGGCCGCGACGCCGACCACGACGCCGATCGGGATGCCGCGTGGCATGACGCCGCCGAGTCCCGACGTGAGGATCAGCGTGCCGTTGGCGACGAGCTGCCGATACGCCACCCCTTCGAGCTCGAGCAGCCACACGCGTGGGCCCTCGGACCCGTGCGGCGCGACGATCCCGTACACGCTGCCGTCCGCCGCCATCGCGCTGGCCCGGAACTCGGGGTGCGCCCACGTCACCACCAGGCTGGTCTGCTGGTCGACCGTGCTCACGATGCCCACCAGCCCTTCGGGGCTCACCACGGCCGAGAGCGGTTTGACCCCCTGCTTCCTGCCGGCGGAGACGATGAACGTGAGCGGGCTCGTCGGCTCGGGCTCGCGCAGCACCTCGGCGGGGATGTAGCCGGTGCCGAGCCGCGTCCCCAGCCCGAGCAGGCTGCGCAGCCGGGCATTCTCCCCCCGCAGCTCGGGAAGGAAGGTGGCGACCAGGGCCGCCGAATCGCGCTGCGCCACGACGGCATCGTAGCGCGCCAGCGACGCGGAGAGACGCTCGATCTGCTGCTGCAGGCTCAGGAACGGCGCGAGCACGGTCTGGCGCAGAGCCCGCGTCAGCGGATCGCGCAGCCGCCCGGGAAGGCTCATGGCGGCGCCGGAGAGGAGGACACACCCGAGGAACACGAGGGTGTCCGCCCGCGACGCGTAGCGGTCCGCTCCGAGCGCCATCGCCTTAGGTGGTCAGGACGTTGCGGTATTTCTCCGGATCGTCGAGGATCCGCCCCGTCCCCCGCACGACGCAGGTCATCGGGTCCTCGTCGAGGTGGATCGGCAGGCCCGTCTCCTGCTGCAGCAGCACGTCGAGGCCGCGGATCAGCGCGCCCCCCCCGGTCATCACGATCCCGCGATCCACGATGTCCGACGCCAGCTCGGGGGGCGTGATCTCGAGCGCCCGGCGTACGGCGTCCACGATCTGCTGGATCGGCTCCTGTACCGCTTCGCGAATCTCGCTCGAGTGCACCCGCACGATCTTGGGAATTCCGGAGACGAGGTCGCGACCCTTCACTTCCATTTCGCGCTCCTCCCCCACGGGCGCGGCCGACCCGATCTGGATCTTGATCTGCTCGGCCGTGGGCTCGCCGATCAGGAGGTTGTAGTTCTTGCGCATGAACTGCACGATGGCCTGGTCCAGCTCGTCGCCGCCCGTGCGGATCGACGTGTCCGACACGATGCCGGAGAGGGCGATCACGGCGATCTCCGTCGTGCCCCCACCGATGTCGATCACCATGTTGCCCGTCGGCGTCTCGACCGGGAGCCCCACGCCGATCGCCGCGGCCATCGGCTCGGCCACCATGTAGACCTCCTTCGCGCCCGCCGACTGCGCCGAGTCCCGCACCGCGCGCTTCTCCACCTCCGTGATACCCGACGGCACACACACGATCACCTTGGGCTTCACGCGGAACAGGTGGCGATCGATGATGGTCTTCAGGAAGAACCGCAACATCTTTTCCGTGACGTCGAAGTCGGCGATCACGCCGTCCTTGAGCGGCCGCACCGCCAGAATCCCGTCCGGAGTGCGCCCGAGCATCCGCTTCGCCTCGAGCCCGATCCCCTTGATTTTGCCGGTCGCCTTCTCGATCGCGACCACCGAGGGCTCGTTCAGCACGATGCCCTCGCCCTTCACGTAGATCAGGGTGTTGGCCGTGCCGAGATCGACGGCGATCTCATTCGCCGGGCTCCAAGCTCCGAGCTTCCAATTCGGCCAGCGAAAGGGCACGAGGTCGTCGGGTGAAAGTCGTTAGGGGGGCGCGCGCGAGCGCATCAAGCTAATGAAAAGCGTAACTCCAAGCAAGGCTGATGCTTGACGCCCCTGACGGGGGCCGCTAGCGTTCGCCCATGCGAACCGCGCCGGCCCGCTCCGAGATTGCGGTGGTAGATCTCCAGGTCTGCGACCGTTGCGGTTTGTGTCTCCCGCTGTGCCCCCCCGAAGCGATCCACCTCGATCTCACCGATCTGGTGGTCGATCGGACCACGTGCACGGGCTGTCGCAAATGCATCGCCCCCTGCCCCGTCGGCGCGTTGGCGATGGTCACGGCGTGACCCACGACACCGATGTGCTGGTCATTGGCGCGGGCCCGGCGGGCGCGGTGGCGGCGTGGGAGGCCAAGCGCGCGGCACCGGAGCTCGACGTCGTGTTGCTCGAGCGCGACGCCGGAGTGGGCGTGCCGGTGCGCTGCGCCGAGGGGGTCGGGGACGCGGGGCTACGCGAGTTCGCCGATCCCGATGGCGCTCCCTGGGTCGCTCGCAAGATCACGCAGATCGTGTTCGTCGCGCCCGACGATACAGAAGTGAAGGTCGCCGGGCGCGCAGTCGCCTGGATCCTCGATCGCACGCGGTTCGACGCGTTTCTCGCCGAGCGGGCCGTAGCTCTCGGGGCCGAGCTCCGCGTGAGCACCGAGGCGGCCGGCATGACGTGCGAGCCCGACGGCCGCTGGCGGGTGCGCCTGCGCGGCGCCACGGGGGAAGAGACCTGCCGGGCGCGGGTCGTGATCGCTGCCGACGGCGTCGAGGCGATGGTCGGCCGGTGGGCGGGCCTCGACACTCGCGTCCCGGCGCGTGACATGGAATCGTGCGCGCAGTACGTGCTCGAGGGCTGCGATTTCGATCCGGACGCGCTCTATCTGCAGTTTGGGGACCGGATCGCGCCCGGCGGATACGCGTGGCTCTTCCCCAAGGGCCCAGGCGTCGCGAACGTGGGGCTCGGCCTCGTTGCCCTGAAGGCCGACGGTCGCAACGCGCGACAGTATCTCGACGACTGGATCGCCCGCCGCTACCCCCGGGGCGCCAAGACCGGCTGCACGGTGGGCGGCGTCATCGTTCACACGACCATCCGGCAGACCTACACCGACGGGGTCCTGGTGGCGGGCGATGCGGCGCACATGATCAATCCGCTGTCCGGAGGCGGCATCGTGAACGCCATGAAGGCGGGCCGGCTCGCCGGCCGCGTCGCGACCGCCGCGATCCGAGCCGGCGACACCAGTGCGAGCCGGCTGTCGGCGTATCACGCGGGATGGATGGCGCTGCTCGGGGACGATCATCTCAAGTACTATCGGCTCAAGCGGGCGCTCGAGGACTTGGATGACCAGTTCTTCAACTCGCTGGCGCGTACTGCGAACGCGATTCTCCCGGAGAAGCGGACGCTGGGTCGGATCTTCGCGCACGCGCTCGTCAAACACCCGCAACTGATCCCGGTGGCGGCGAGGTTCTTCTTGTGATTGCGGATTGGGGATTGCGGATTGCGGATTGAAAACCCGTCCTGCAGAATCCGCAATCCGAAATCCGCAATCCGCAATTGTGGGGGCCGATGCTGAGCATCGATCTGCGCGGGAAACGGGCTCTGGTGGCCGGGATAGCTGATGACGCCGGCTACGGCTTCGCTATCGCCAAGGCGCTGGCCGAGGCGGGCGCCGCCGTGTGCACCGGCACGTGGCCCCCGGCTCTCAACATCTTCCTCAACCTGCTCGAGCGGGGGAAGATCGACGACGCCCGCCGCATGCCGGACGGCTCCCTGCTCCAGTTCGAGAAGATCTATCCACTCGACGCGGCCTACGACACGCTGGCCGACGCGCCCGAAGAGATCCGCGGCAATAAGCGCTATAAGGATGTGGGCGACTTCTCGGTGGCGGGACTGGCGCACCGCCTGGCCCAGGACCTGGGCGAGCGGCCGCTCGACATCGTCGTCCATTCGCTCGCGAACGGCCCCGAGGTCAAGAAGCCTCTGCTCGAAACCAGCCGACCGGGGTACCTGGCGGCGGTGAGCGTGAGCGCGTATTCGCTGGTGTCGCTGGTCGCCCGGCTGGCGCCGCTGATGCGGCCGGGCGGGTCGTTCCTTTCGCTCACGTACATGGCGAGCGAGCGCGTGGTCCCGGGGTACGGCGGGGGGATGTCGTCGGCCAAGGCGGCGCTCGAAAGCGATACCCGCACCCTGGCGTTCGAGGCGGGGCGCAAGTACGGCGTGCGGGTGAACACGATCTCGGCGGGCCCGCTCGCCTCCCGCGCCGCCAGCGCCATCGGCAAGATCGAGAAGATGGTCGACTATTACGCCGCGAATGCGCCGCTCACCGAGCCACTCACCGCCCGTGAGGTGGCCACCACGGCCGCCTTCCTCGCCAGTTCCCTGGGCAGCGGCATCACGGGTGCGACGATCTACGTGGACAAGGGATACCACGCGATGGGCGCGGCGGTGGCGACGGGCAACCTGCTCTAGCGCAGGTCGGTATTGCTGACGAACGCCACGCGCCGGCTGTCGGGCGACCAAGAAGGCACATTGATGGTTCCCTGGCCGCCGTACAGGTAGCCGACCACGCGTGGGCTTCCCCCCGCGAGCGGCATGAGGCGCAGGTAGACCTGCTTGTAGAAGGGGTGGTCGCTCGGCGCCACGTCCTGCATGAACGACAGAAACACTATCCACTTGCCGTCGGGCGACACGTGGGGGAACCAATTGTTATACCGGTCGCTGGTGAGCTGCTCCTGCGCGCCGCCGTCCGGCCGCATCCGCCAGATCTGCATGGTCCCGCTGCGGACGGAGTTGAAATAGATGTACGCGCCGTCCGGTGAGTACTCCGGGCCGTCGTCCAGGCCCGGGGCGGTCGTGAGCCGCGCTTCCTCGCCTCCGCCGACCGAGATCCGGTACACGTCAAACTCCCCGCCGCGCTCTCCGGTGTAGACCAGAAACCTCCCGTCCGGCGACCAGCCGTGCAGGTACGACGGGCCCAGGGCCGTGACCCGCCGCGGCGTCCCGCCGCCGACCGGCACCGTGTACACGATCGACGCGTTGTGATCGTCCGCGCTGTGGTTGCTGATCCCGAGTGTCCGTCCGTCGAACGACAGCACGTGATCATTGTTGTTGCTGGTCGCGAACCCGGTATTCAAGGCCACCGGTCGCCGGTCCGCGAGGTCGAAGCGATACAGCAGGCCCTGACTGTTGTAAATCAGGGCCGTGCCGTCCCTGGTCCAGTTCGGCGCCTGGAGCGACGCGGGAGAGCGGTACACGATCGTGCGGTCCCCGGTCGCCATGTCGAGGATCTCGAGATTGCTCCCGATGTAGTCGCGGTACGGCACGAAGCCGTCCCGCGCCGGGACGGTGATCCGCACATCGCGGAAGGTGGCTCGCTCGACGACGGTGTCGTTGTGGGCGCACACGAAGAGCCCCACGTAGACCTCGTCGCCGAGCGGCAGGTCGGCGACTCGCACCGGTGCGAGACTGTCGCCGAAGCGGCCGACCGAGAGGGTGTAGCGATCGCCCGCCCGCTCGAGTTGAATCACGTCCGCTCCGGTCACGGGCGATCGGACCTCCGCGGTCGCGCCCCCGGGCGTGCGACGGAACTGCAGCGCAACGAGCCCGTCCCCATGCACGGCCGCCGTCACCTGCGCCGAGCCGGGCGTGAGGTCGGAGCGCACGGTCCACCCGAGCTTGCGATGCGGCTCGACTCCGGCGCCCGAGAACTGTGCCCGCGCCGTGAGGATGAAGTTGCCCCGGAGCCGCTTCCACAGGAAATGGAAGTCGTCGCGGTCCGCCCACATGTTGGCGCCGGAGCCGGCGATCGTGTATTGGTCCCGCGCGGGATCGTACACCACCGAGCCCGGGTTGCGGGTCCGGCCGACGTCACCGTGGCCGTCGAACGCCCCGAGCGAAGGCTCCTGAGCGGGGGCCCCGGTGGCGATCACGAGCAGCAGCAGAGTCCAGGTTCGCATGGGCAGAGAGGCTACCACCGTTCACTCCACGGCGCCACCCGATCGCAGCTTCAGCATCCAGCTCGTCCCCACGGCGCAGCGGTTGGCGATGCCCGCCACCAGTCGCCCCATGGTGCCGGTCGCATCCCGCCGCAATCCGAACGGCGTTTCCCCCACATCCCACATGTAGACCGGGACGCGGGCCAGCGCGAGCAGCGATCCGTTCGCCCGCACGCCGGCGAACCCGACGTCATACCCTGCGGCGCGCGCCAGGCGCTCGACCCGCTGGTCGCGCGCCCCGAAGGGATACGCCACGGCGCGGCCGGCGTCGGGACCCAGACGCCGCAGCAACGTCTCGCGCGAGCGGCCGAGCTCGTCCGCGGCCCGCTCGTCCGAGAGCCAGGTGAGCCGGGCGTGTGAGGCAGTGTGCGACGCGAAGTCGAGTCCCCGCCCGCGCCAGCGCGCGATCGCGTCCCAATCGAGGTGCGGCAGGCGGCGCCACGTGTAGCGCACGTCCCAGGTATTGAAACGGCCGACGAAGTCGGTGACGAGAAACGTCGTGGCGGTGAACCCGACGTCGGCCAGCACGGGATACGCGTTGTCGGCCAGGCTCGCGTACCCGTCATCGAAACTGAGGAGGAACTCGTGATCCGAGGCCGCGATCCCGCGTTGCAGGCGGGTCACGAATGCACCGAGTGGCACGGCCCGCCAGCCCGATCGTGCCAGCGCGTGCATCTGGCGCGCGAACACCGAGCGGGCCACGCGGGTCACACCCAGCTCGGGCGGGCCGCCGATGCGGTGGTAGCAGAGAACGGGTGGAATGATAAGAGAGGAGCGCATCGTCGCCGGGAATGTGCCGGCGGCGTGGCCACGGTGCAACATGCGGCGGCCCCGACGCCCTGCTCCCTGCCTGAGTTCGGTGCAGGCGTGGTGCGACCGCGTTGAGAAGGGGGCGGGCTCGTCTTGCTGCCTTTTGGTGCCGTGGCAACGGGATGGGCCACGCACCCAAAGGGCATGCCGTTTGCCCGACCCCCCGGCGAAGCCGGAAGCCAGGCTTCCTGTAACGGCTTTTCATGGAGGTGGCATCATGAAACAGTTGAACCCTGCGCTCGAGCGGCTCGAAGAGCGCATCGCGCCTGACCTCGTCGGTGGCATTTCCATCGGCATCTCCGTGGGCGGCGATGACGACCACGACCACGATCACGATCATCACCACGACGACGACGACTAGCACCGCCGTAGTCGATGAGCAGTGACGTGGTGGGCAGTAACAGGAAGGCCGCCGGAGAACCTCCGGCGGCCTTCGTGGTCCCGGTCGCTGCGTGATCTCCGCTCCGCCCCGGCTGCGGCGCGATCTGCTGGTCCGCGAGCAACGCACAACCGAAGGCACGGTCGCGATCGTGAAGGACCCCCACACGGGACATTTCTTTCGTCTCGGGGAAGTCGAACGATTCATCACACAGCAGTGCGACGGCGACACGTCGGTCGAGGCAATCCGGGAGCGGACGGAAGTGCGCTTCGGGGCGGCCCTGGCGCCGGAGCGCCTGGCGGCGTTCTTGCGCCATCTCGGCAGGGCGGGTCTGCTCGAGTCCCCGCCGACGGCGGTCGCCGTTACCCGGCGCCGGCGCCGCATTCGGGGAAGCCTCCTCTACCTCCGCTTCCCCATCGCCGATCCGAACCGCCTGTTCGACCGGCTCGCGAGCACCTTGCGATGGTGCCACACGCCGCCGTTTCTGGCGGTCTCCGGCGCGGTCGTCGTCGCCGCAGTCGCCACCGCTGCCGTGAACTGGAGCGACATCGCCCAGGACCTGGCGCGGCTGTACCACCTGGCGGCGATCCCGCCGTTTCTGGTGGTCACATTTCTCGCCGCGTCGGCGCATGAATTCGCCCACGGCCTGACGTGCAAGCACTTCGGTGGGGAGGTGCGCGAAGTCGGCTTCATGTTGATCTATTTTCAGCCCGCCTTCTACTGCAACGTGAGCGACGCGTGGCTCTTCCCCGAGAAGGCGAAGCGGCTGTGGGTAGGATTCGCCGGCCCGTACTTCGAGCTCGTGCTGTGGGCCCTCGCGGTGTTCACGTGGCGGCTGACCGACCTCGACATGGGGGCGAACTACATCGCGCTGATCGTGATGGCGGGCTCCGGCGTTAAGACCCTCCTCAACCTCAGTCCCATCCTCAAACTCGACGGCTATTACCTGCTCAGCGACTATCTCGATGTGCCCAATCTCCGGAGGCGGTCGTTTCGCTACGTGGCCGGACTCGTCCGCCGCCTGTTGGGCCGGGCCGACTCACCCGCGGTCGACCTGTCCCCGCGCGAACGACGCATTTACCTGGCGTACGGACTGCTCGCGGCCGTGCCGTCCCTGGGGTTGCTGGCCGTCGGGAGCGTCAAGACTCTCGGGTTGCTGATGGCGGGCAGTCAGCCTCTTGCCCTCGCGCTGTTCGTCGGGCTCCTGACCACGAACGTTCGCCGACGGGTCGGCAGGCTCTTCGGCACCGCGTCGGACGGTGGGCGCCCGGCCGATGCTCCAGCGGGCGGCGACGCGGGACCACCGGAGCCGCGGTCACGCGAGCGACGGCAGAAGCGAGGGCGTGCGCTCGTCGGCCTGGCCGTCGCGGCGGGCGTACTGGCTGGCGGAATATTTGGACACGCCCGACTTCGCGTCGCCGGACCGTTCACCATCGAGCCGCTCCACAACGCGGACGTGCGCACGGAGACGGAAGGGCTCGTCGAGCGGGTCTACGTCGCGGAGGGCGACGCGGTCCGGGCGGGCGACGTGATCGCGCGCCTCTCCGATCGCGCGCACCGGGCGGATCTCGCGAAAACCGACGCGCAGCTGCGCGAGACGCGTGCCCACCTGCGGATGCTCGAGGCCGGGCCCACGGCCGATTCGATCGCGCTGGCCCGCACAGCGCTCGCGCAGGCCAGCACCCGCCTCCAGTACGCGCACGCCCGGCTGAGTCGCGACAGGCAGCTCGCCGACAGCGGCGTGCTGACCCGCGTCGACCTCGAGAACGCCGAAGAGCAGGCCGCGACCGCCGCACAGGACGAGGCGGAAGCGCGTCGCCGGCTGGAGGCGCTGCTCCACGGATCCCGCGTCGAGAGGGTCGAAGCCGCGAGGGCGGAGGCTGGGGGGCTCGAGGCGCAGCGCGCCTACCTCGAAGGCGAGCTGCGCCAGGTCACGGTGCGAAGCCCCGTCGCCGGCATCGTCGCGACGCCGACCAGGGAGTTGGCGGGGCTCGTGGGGCAAAACGTGCGGCAGGGCGACCTGCTCGCGAAGGTCTACGAGCTGCGACGAGTCACTGCGGAACTGAGCGTGCCGGAGCGGGAAATCGCGGCGGTTCGCGTGGGACAGCCCGTCGCGTTGCGGGCCCGGGCGTATCCCAATCGCACCTTCCGGGGGGTCGTGACCGCGATCGCGACGAGCGCGGACGCCGGGCCGCCCTCCGCGGAAGGCGTGTCGTCGACGGCTGCGGGGAGAAGCCCGCGTACGATTCGCGTCACGACCGAAATCGACAACGACTCGCTCCTCCTCAAGCCGGGCATGAGCGGTCAGGCCAAGGTGTTCGGCGACCGGCGGCGGATGCTCGACATCGTGCTCCGCCGGCTGGCGCTCACGGTGGGCGTGAACCTCTGGTCATGGTGGTGAGCGTCGGGCTCGACCCGTGTGCCCGTGACGTCCGTCACGCGCGGTCCGCGGCGATGTGGCGCGTCCCTGTCTCGCCGCCGCCATCGCTGCGGCACCGCGGCCACGATGTGGAGTGTCTCGTCAGGAACGAAAACGTGACCGACGTAACGAGAAGTGACCAAAATGATCGGCCGGACCGTGCCACCGCACTGACGGCGCCCGTCTTGGTACTTTTTTTGCCGCCGCCTCGGCCGCACGCCACGTCGGGAGCGTTCGATGGCAAAGAGTCTGCGCGAGTGGGTGGACAATGACGTGACTCCCGTGAAGGAGAAGCCGCTCCGCTGGCTTGCCGAAGAATACTTCTTTCGGGATCCCACGCGACCGGCCCTCACCGACACAAGCTATTTCTTCTCCCCCGCCGACGGCATCGTCGTCTATCAGCAGACGGTCATGCCCGACGAGCCCATCGTGGACATCAAGGGGAAGAGTTACTCCCTGCGGGACGCCATCCGCGATCCGTCGTACGATCGCGAGAGTCTGGTGATCGGCGTGTTCATGACGTTCGTGGACGTCCACATCAACCGCATCCCGTTCCCCGGACGCCTCTCCTACAAGGAGCTCGAGGAGATCGGCACGTACAACCAGCCGATGCTCGGCGTCGAGAAGAGCCTGTTCCAGGAGCTGCGCCTCGACACCGGCGCCGCCGGCTACCTGCACACCAATCAGCGCATGCTCAACCGGGTGTACGCCCCGGCCCTCGGGCAGTCGTATTTCGTCCTGCAGATCGCGGACTACGACGTCAATTCGATCATGCCGTTCCAGCTGAAGCAGAACCGCCCGGTCGCACAGAACCAGCGGTTTTCGCAGATCCGCTACGGATCTCAGGTCGATCTCATCGTGCCGCTGTCGCGGCGTTTCGAGTTCACCCCGCTGCAGCAACCGGGCGTGCACGTCGAAGCGGGGATCGACCCGCTGGTTCGCATCGCCCACCGGTCACCAGAGGAGGCACCGTGATACGCGCACAGGCCGCAGCCACCCTGACCGTCGTCGCGCCGGCTCGCGCCGCGCTCGCCGAGCCGCAGAGCCGGCCCCGGAACCCGACGCAGCTGGGCAAGCCGGCGTTCTTGCTGGCCGTGCCATTTTCGCTCTCTACCGAGGTCGCCAACAATCCCTGGATGGAGGACCTGCCGACCGAGCGCCGGGGGTCCGACGCGCGGAAGGCCATGCGGCAATGGCTCGACCTCTACCACTTCGTCGCGTCCGAGGCGGTGGTGTATCTGCTGCCGAGCCGGGGAGACTGCAAGCTCCAGGACCTGGTCTTCACCGCGAATCTCGGCATGGTGCTCGAGCACCTGCCCGACAAGAACACCGCGCTCATCTCCAACTTCTGCTCCGCGCCGCGCGTGGGCGAGGCCCCGCTCGGGTTGGCGTTCTTCGAGTCGCTCGGCTACACCACCGCTCGACCGCCCTACAAGTTCGAGGGCGAGGCCGAGCTGAAGCACCTGCGCGACAACGTCTACGCGGGTGGCTACGGCATCCGCTCGGAGAGCGCAGCCTACGACTGGATGGAGCGCCGCTACCACATGCAGGTCGTCAAACTCGAGGAAACGGACCGCTACCTGTATCATCTCGATTGCACCGTCTTCCCCGTGACCCGCGACGACACCCTGGTGTGCACGGAGCTCTACGGGCGCGAAGAGCTCGCGGCGCTCGAGCGGCACACCAACATCATCGACGTGTCCGTGGACGACTGCTACGCCGGGATTTGTAACTCGGTGCGGTTGTCGAACACGATCCTCAACGCCTCGCACGTGAGCGAGCTCCAGGCCGGCACGGAGGACTACGCCGCCGAGGTCGCGAAGAACCGCCGGCTGGAGGACATCGCCGTCAGTTTGGGATTCGACCTGAGCTTCTTCAACCTGAGCGAGTACCACAAGTCCGGCGCCCTTCTGTCCTGCATGCTGCTGCATCTCAACCGTCACTCCTATGAATTCGCGCTGACCTAGGCGCCGCGGCCTCGTGGGGCCCCCACCTCTCTCTGCCGTCGGCCCGGCCCGCCCCGTACCGCGGTCGCTCAAGCTCGAGGCGTCGGCGCGGGCGTTGTGGGCGATCGCCGTGCCGATCGTCCTCGCGGAGCTGAGCGAGACCATCGTCGAGGCGACCGACACCGCGTTTCTGGGGCGGTTCGGCACGCTCGAGCTGGCCGCGGTGGGGCTCGGCGCGGCGATTTACGAAGTGACGGTGTTTCTCACGTTCGGCCTCGCGGACGGCATCCAGATCGTCGCCGCCCGCCGGGCCGGCCAGGAGCGGCCGCAGGCGGTCGGAGACGCCTTTTTCCACGGCGCGAGCCTGCTCGTCGCCACGTCCATCGCCGTGCTGCTGTTCCTGCTGCTCGGCGCTCAGCACGTCACCGCGTGGCTCATCCGATCGGACGCGGTGCGCGCGGGCGTGAATGCCTACGTGGGCATTCTCGCCTATGCCGCAGTGTTCCACTGCCTCAACATGGCCTACAGCGCGCTGTACGTCGGCATCGGACGGACCCGCGTGCTGATCGGAGCGACCCTGGCGCTCGCGCTCACCAACGTCGTGTGCGACTATCTCCTGATCTTCGGCCACGCCGGCCTCCCGCGACTCGGGCTACGGGGCGCCGCGTTCGGGTCGCTCCTCGCGGAAACGACCGGCTTCCTGTACTTCACCGTGGGTGCTGTGGCGGCCGGCGACGCGGGTCGCTTCGGGCTGTTCCGGCGCCGGACTCTCGACCGCAAGCTCACGCGGCTCATGCTCACCATCGCCTGGCCCGCGGCGCTGGAACGGCTGCTCGGCACCGGGCGCTGGTTCGCGTTCTTCGTGATCCTCGAGCGCCTGGGTGAGGCCCCGCTCGCAGTGGCGAACGTGGTCCACGCCGTGTACGCGCTGCTGCTGCTGCCGGTGGGTGGGCTCGCGGAGGCGGTGTGCACGACCGTGAGCAACCTGCTGGGCCAGGCGCGCGACGCCCAGGTCGGTGCGCTGGTGCGGCGCACGGCGAAATGGGCGCTGCTCGTCGTCCTGCCGATCATCGCCCTGGTGCTCGTCGCCCCGGGCGTGCCGCTCGCCGTTTTCACCGCCGACCCGGACCTGTTGCGACGCGGCGCGGGCTGCCTCCGCGTGCTGGCGCTCGCGATCGTCGTCGTGATCCCGGCCGAGCTCGTGCTCGGGGCCGTCATGGGAACGGGCGACACCCGGAGCACGCTCGCCATCGAGCTCGTGCTCACGGTCGTGATGCTCGCGTCCGCGTACAGCGCCGGCCCGCTGCTCGGCCTACCCCTCGAGGTGGTGTGGGCCTCGGAGATCGTGGGGTGGGTCGCCTGCCTGGGCCTGTCCTACGCCTGGCTCAACAGCGAGCGCCGGAAGCCCGTGGCGATCTGAACGCTACGCCATTCCGCCCGGCTGGACCCGGAATCCCTTGATCGCGGCCCGCGCGAGCCACGCGAACAGGACCAGTACGAGGAGCTGCGTCACCAGAAATGGCGGCTCCTGCTGCTTCGGCGCGGCGACGATCAGCGCCGGCAGCCGGCGGAACAGCTGCACCAGCAACACGAAGACGTTGAGATACAGAGCGAGGATCGTCCCCGCCACGTAGACCGTGCGCCAGGCGCCGGCGAGATGCTTGGCGTAGCGCGCGACGATCACGGCGGTCAACACGACGAGCGAGATGATCCCGACGGCGTGCGAGGGGAGAAAGGTCACGAAGGGAAAGCCGAACCCGGTGACGCTCGTCGCGACCGTCGTCACCAGAAACACGCCGGTCCAGCCGTCGAGCCGCTTGCCCGCCACCAGTCCTCCCGCGACGACGAACCCCGCGAAGATGCCGACGAGACTCAGCACCACATGAACCAACGTGAACGTCGTAAGCCCGCCGATCATGGAACGTCCTTTCGAGAAGAGCGCGTGCGAGACGCCTGCGGCGCCTCCGGCCAGTGCTCATCGGGGCTGACCGCCGGTGGCTGTGCCGGCCCTACGTTGGCCGCGTCGATCGCGGCCTCAATGAAGTTCTCGGGCGATACCGGCGACCCGCTCAGACGCCGCAGCATCGCGAGTTGTCCGGTATGCGTCATGGCGTCGGCGAGCGGGCCCTGCAGCAACCGCTCCTCGCTGGTGTCGCGCAGCGACGTGCCGGCCGCCAGGTGGTGGGACAGGTCGTGGAGCATCTGATGAAAGCGCGCAGCCTCCGCCGCGAGATCGGGCAGCGGCTCCGGTCGATACCGGCCGCCCACGAAGAACGTACGCGCATAGCCCAGTACGCTCGTCATGTGCCGCACCAGCTCGATGGGCGTCCGCACCTGCTGACCTGCCTGGAAGGTCTCGAAAGACTGGGGCGCTTCCCGCAGCGCCTTCTGCGTCCGATAGGCGAGGGCGGCGAGGAAATGCCGCAACAGGGCGCGCTTGGGGTCGGGCACGCCGCTTAAGCTGCGGGCGACCGCTCGGCGGGCGCAAGAGCACGTGCCGCGAACGGCCACGTGCGTCCCTTCCACGACCACACCCCGAAACACGCCGTCCCCACGAGCAGCGCACCCAGTCCGAACGCGATCACCGCGGGCGGCGTGGTGGCGAAGATGAAGATCCATCCCACCAGCGCGACGAGGCTGGGCACCGGATAGAGCCACATCCGATAGGGCCTCGGCAGATCCGGCGCTCGCCGGCGCAGCAACGTCACCGCTCCGATCTGTCCGATGAACTGCACGAGAATCCGGGTCGTGATCAACGCATCGATCACCATACCCAGCGACACGAACCCGGCGAGGATCGAGAGGACGCCCAGCACCAGGAGCGAGACGTTGGGGAATCCCTGGGACGGATGGAGCCGGGCGAACACTTTGAAGAAGTAGCCGTCCTTCGCCGCCGCATACGGCACGCGTGAGTACCCCAGCAACAGGGCGAACACCGACCCGAACGCGGTCCACAGGATCATCGCCGTGAACAGCGTCGCCACGCCCGGACCGTACGTCCGTTCCATGAAGATGGACACGACGAAGCCGGACTGCGCGTGTGAGGCCGCCGGGACGAAGTCCCGCCACGGGACCACGCCGATGATCGACAGATTGACCGCGAGGTAGATCACCGCGACCGCTACCGTGCTGATGAGAATCGACCGGGGGATCACCCGGCCGGGATTCTGGACTTCGTCGCCGATGTAGCACACATCATAGTAGCCCAGGTAGTCGTACACGCCGATGCGCGACGCGGCACCCAGCCCCAGGAGAAAGCCCAACGAGAACCTGAACGCGCCCGGCGGAAAGTCGAAGGCCACCCGCGGGTCGAAGTGCCGGGCACCGGTCACGACGACCACGATGACGGTGACCATCGTTCCGATCCACAGCGCGAGGGTGATGGTCGCGATGGACGTGATCCGCCGGTACAGGAGTGCCAAGTTCGCGAGTCCGATCAGCGTTACGACGAGGATCGTCTGACGCGGCGTGATCCCCTTCCAGAGGTAGCCGAGGTACTGTGCGAAGCCGATGTATCCGGACGCGATCTCGAGGGGACCGCTGAGCACGAACTGCCAGACGAAGAGAAAGCCCATCAGGCGGCCGACGTTCTCCGCGCCGTAGCCCCGGCGCAGGTACCCGAACGAGCCGCCCGATCCGGGCAGCGCCGCCCCCAGCTCGCTCCAGACCATGCCGTCGCACACGACGATCACCAGTGCCACGACCCAGCCGAGCATGGCTTGCGGGCCGCCCAGCGCGGACATGAGGAGCGGGATCGTGATGAACGGTCCAATCCCGATCATGTTCGTCATGTTGAGCGCCGTGGCGTGAATCAGGCCGAACCGGCGCAGCATCGGCGGCGACCCGACCGGTGGCTTCAGAGCGCCGCCTGGGCGCGTTCCGGCGTCTTCCAGAGATCGATCGGTTTCACGATCCCCTGTGGGCGGAACGGCAACAGGATCTTTCGCCCCAGTCCCGCGGACGCGTACGCGGCATACAGCACCTCCTGCACTACGCGCCCGGTATCGCCGTCCGAAATCGGCGTCTCCCTGCCGCGCACACACCGAGCGAAGTGGCGCATCTCCTGCGGGAAGCCGTAGTTCCAGTGCTCCTCGAACACGGGATAGGTCCAGCCCCTGGTCGTCGCGGCCTTCTCGACGGCATACCCGAACCCCGCTTCCGAGTACGTCGGGAGCGCGTTCCCCATGAGCAGGTCGGCGTAGGTCTGCCCCTTGTCGCCGAACACCTCGATGCAGTCGTCCATGCCGCCCGGGCGGTTCCAGCTGCTCTCGACCATGCCGACGGCGCCGCCTTCGAACTCGATGATCGTGACCGCTTCGTCGTCCCCCTGCGTCCGCGCCTGGTGCACCTGCGTCGCCATCTGCGAGTAGACGCTCTTGATTTTTGGCTTGCCGAGAAACCACCAGCAGAAGGCGATGCCGTGACATCCCAGGTCCATGACCGCGCCGCCGCCCGACTGCTCCACGTCCCAGAACCAGTCCGAGTGCGGACCCGAATGCTTCTCACCCTGCTTCACCAGGTGCACGCGCCCGAATGCCCCTTCGTCCGCCAGCTGTTTCGCCTTCGCGTATTTCGGCGCGAAGAACAGTTCTTCGGCGTAGAGCAGCAGCACGCCAGCCCGGCGGCACGCGTCGATCATCGCGTCGGCTTCCTCGAGCGTCAGGCACAGCGGCTTCTCGCACACCACGTGCTTCCCTGCCCTGGCAGCGTCGATCGTGATTTGTGCGTGCAGGCGATTGGGCGCCGTGATCGAGATCATCTCGACGGCGGGATCGCGCAGCAGGTCCCGGTAATCGGTATAGGGGCGCGGGATGCCGTGCCGCTTCGCGAAGCTGGCGGCGTGTCCGGGCGTCGGCGATGCCACGGCGACGACCTCGGCGTCGTCCGCCGTGGCTTTGACGGCTCCCGCGATGCAATCCGCCTGAAAGCGGGAGCCGATGATCCCGATCTTCACCGCGGCCATGCGACGGCCGCCGTTACTGCTCCAACCGGACGAAATACCCGGAAATGCGCCACCCCCGCTTGCCGTCGAGCGTCGGGACCACCGTCTCCACCACCTGCCGACCACCCGAGACGTCGGTCTTGTATTGCAGCAGGACATATTGGCCGGGTGGCGCATTGGGAGGGTCCGTCGTGTATCGCGCCAGGATCTGATGCCGCGCCCCGAACGGCTCGAATGGCGCGCGCGCGCTCACGACGAGCTGTGTCCACTTGGTCTTCGTGACGGCGAGCTGAAAAGAGAGGGCGGCTTCGTCCCAGCTCTTGGCGATCTCGCCTTTGTCTACGAGAGCGAGCCAGGCGTGCGCGACCGTGTCGGCGGTCCGGACCGCGGCTGCGGTATCGACGGGCGCTTGAGCGGTCAGCGCCGCGGCGACGCACGCCGCCAGCGACGAGGTCATGAGCGAAACACGGAGCGACGGTACGGTCATCCGATCCTCCCGGGGAAGAGCGCGCGCCTCACGGACCGCACCTAAGCTAACGTCTTTTCGAACCAGTGATGCGCGTATGGCTCGTCGTTGAACGGCGGAACTTCGCGGAAGCCATGCCGCCGGTAGAGGGCCTGCGCCTCGGTGAGGGCCTTGTTGGTTTCCAACCGGAGCAGCGGAAGACGCCGTTGTCGCGCGAGGTCTTCCAGATGCAGCAGGATGCGGGTCCCAAGGCCGAGACCACGGGCCGACTTTGCGACCCACATCCGCTTGATCTCGCCGTAGTCCGCGTGACACTTCAGCGCCCCGCACCCGACTGGCTCCTCGTCTAACGTGGCCACCACGAGGTAGCCCCGCGGCGGCGTCAGCTCCGCCGGCGTAGCCGATATGCCGAGGGCGGGATCGTAGCCGGTTTCGAACCGGGCGGCGAGCTCCTCGAAGTAGCGCTCGAGACAGTACTGCGCCGCCGGGCTGTCGGGCTTCGCCACCGCGAGGCGGACGGCGCTAGCGGTGGGCCGGGACAAGGTAATCGTGCGCCGCGACGATCTGCCATCGCCCGCCCCGCCTGACCCACGTATCCGTGAACCGGTACCGGCGATCGAAAGGTCCACCGGGCCCAAGGCCCGCGACCACCAGCCAGCCTGTGACGACGGCCGTCGCCCCGAAGCGGTGGACGCGCATGTCCTCGTTGTGCGCCGACTTGACCGTGTCCGCTCCGGCGACGATCTCGTGCAACACATCGTCCCGACTCATGGTGCGGTCGTCCTCGGTGTAGATGAACCGATCCGCCAGGAGTCGTCGAAACACGGCGGCGTCCCGGCGAATCAACGCGAGCGCCCACTCGTCCTCCAACCGCAAGAGCACGCGGGGCTCGGTGTCCTGTGGCACCGCAATGACGAGCAGCGCAGCGGCGAGAACACCGGTCATCGAGGCCCCGTAGCTAGTCGGTCCGTCGCACGAGAGCAAGCCCGCTCGCTGCAGCCAGGGCGACGACGAACGCCGGCAGCCCGCACAGGGCGGGCCACGCCACGAGGGCGAGTGTGAGACCAAAGGAGCGCTGGTCGTTGGAGGCAGCCGAGTACCGATGGACGTTCGCCGCGACCGCGAGGCCGAAGGCCCCCAGGGCGGCGGCCAGGGCGGCGTGCAACGCCGTCCTGCGAGGCGGGTGGCGCAGTCGAAAGTGCTCGTAGCCTATGTGGGCCGCGAACGCGGCGGCGCTGACAACCCAGGCGACGAGCCGCCACACGCCTCGCATTTGACCGGACCCGGATCGACCGGCGAGCGTCGCGAAGGTGACGCCGACGACCAGGTACACGACGCCCACGAGGAGCACCGCCCGCAGCCACCGTTGACCTGGTCCGTCCATGGGACGCCTCCTATCGCACGCGACGTCGCAGCAGCCGGACTGCACCAGCCACGCCGAAGATGATCAGCGTCCACACCAGCGCGGACACACCGACCATCGTGACCCGATAGCCGAACCCGCCAAGCGCTCGGTGGGTCTCGAACAGCCACGCCTGGACCATGTAGCCGGGCGCTATCACGACGAACGCAGGGAGATTGTTCATATGAGTGACGGCTACCGCGGCCGCGATGCCGCAGAGGAAAAAAGCCGCTGTGACGAAGGCGGTGGCGCTCAGGAGAGGTCTTTTCGGAAGCAACGCACCCGCCCGACTTCCACAAAGCCCAGAGCCGTGTGAGCGGCCGCGCTCGCATC
>Ga0209577_10000391_pt1 | contig 44543 bp, 39 predicted proteins | sample GraSoiAngelo_109_FD_185874 | JGI IMG/M metagenome (GOLD analysis project Ga0209577, IMG submission 185874) | Grasslands soil microbial communities from the Angelo Coastal Reserve, California, USA - 14_0903_12_20cm (SPAdes) (version 2) | ecosystem: Environmental > Terrestrial > Soil > Grasslands... | reverse complement strand
TGGCACTTTTATCCAAACTGCACAGCGGCGACATCGTTCTGCCCACGACAGACGGCCGTGAGATCCGACTGCGCCGGGTGACTGAGCCCACAGCTGAGCAGAAATCTCTTCTCGACCTGCTGGGCAGCAGCCTTCCCGACCGCCTCAGTTTCAACCGCCAATGTAGTGTAGACTCGGCGATTGCGTGAACTGATTCTGAAGGAGTTGCTCCGCTTTTAGCGCTCCTCGTGACGAACTTAGGCTACGCGCCCCCAAGGGAGTCCAAAAAGGGTACCGGGAACGAAAGGCGCGCGTCGCCTTGACACCGCTGTTGACTCGGCCTACACTACGTAGTTTTTAGATGGCCCCGGAGAGCGCACTGAACGAGGGGATGTTCTTATACAAGGGTCAAGGCAGGCATGGACAAGAAAAGGCTGGAGTATTACAAGAAGAAATTGCTGACGCGACGGGAAGAGCTGACTAAGACTATCGCGCGGACGCAGGAAGAGGGCCGCACGGCGGACGAAGATCCGACGGTGGACCTGGCGGACAAGGCGGCCAACTCCTATACCAAGGAGTTTCTGTTTGGGATGACCAACACGGACCGCACGATCCTGAACATGATCGATGCGGCGCTGAAACGCATCCAGACCGACGATTACGGCGTCTGCGCCAATTGCCAGGAGGAGATGCAACAGAAGCGGCTGGAAGCGGTACCTTGGGCAAAGCATTGCCTGGCTTGCCAGGAAAAGATGGAGCAAGGCCTGCTGCAATGATTGGTGAGGAATAGTTAAAGGCACAGGTCTCCCGACCGGGTCGGGACAAGTTCCGACTCAGCACTACAGATCCGTTCCCGAAAACTCTGCTACTCTTGACTACATCACGTCTTTAATGGCCATAAAAAGAAGAGTGGATTTCTGGGTGCGTGGCGGACGGAAGTTCCCCCAGAGCAGCATGGCGGGGGCGCGGCGCTGGAGGTGTGCGCAGCTGGCCCAGACCAGGTCAGGGCTGGCTCGCAGAGATCCGCGATGCGACCGTCAAGGTGTTTTTCCCTCCGGATGCGGAATCTCGGAGAGGCTGCCGACAAGCGCGAGCCGGGTTCCCATTTGTGAAGAATGCCTTTCGTCCTTTGAACGGGTGCCCAACATGGTATGCGAGGTTTGCGGGCCTCCGCTGCCTGGATGGGCATGTGAAAGTGAGGGAGCCGCCACTTTGCCCGGCTTGCCGGGACAGAGAACTTATGCCCTGCAAAAGGCTCCCATTGCCGGATAAACCTGGACTCCGAAATCGAGGAACAAAGCCGTGCTGCTGATACGGACGCGGCCGGACAAGAAAGTGCTGACCTTGGAGGAGCGTTGGGAGTCGGTGCGTGGCGTTTTTGCCACACGTTCAGGCAGCCAAATTGACAATCTAGGCGTCTTACTGGTAAATGATGTATTGACAGCTGGAGCGACGCTGGATGCCTGTGCGCGAGCGCTGCGCAAGGCCGGAGCAAAGTCCGAGATGGGGCTGGCCGTAGCACGAGCCGTGGGAAACCCCCTGCCAGACACCAGAGCGTGGTAAGATAATCTGAGGAAGGCGCGATGGGCGCAAACCGGCACATGTCGGTCGACTCCCGGGGGCGCTATACCCCCGAAGCGGCGGGCGAGGTTATGTCCGGTTCCGAGGGTCCCGCAGGCAGTAGATCCCACAACCTAATTTCGACGCGCCGTGTATCGCTGATGCAGGAGCCGGTGCTGGTGCTAAACGCGACGTACGAGCCGATCAACGTGACGGCGGTGCGGCGCGCCATGGTCTTGATGCTGAAGGGCGTGGCGCAGGCCGAAGAGATGCACAACACGGAAGTGCATTCGGCGGCGCACGCACACAGAGTGCCGTCCGTGATCCGCCTGCTGGCGTACCGGCATATTCCGCAGCAAAGCCGGGCGCTTTCGCGGAAAAATATATTGCTGCGGGACCGCAACACCTGCCAGTTCTGCGTGCGCGTATTTCCGAGCTCGGAGTTGACGCTGGATCACGTTGTGCCAAGGTCGCGCGGCGGGCGATCCAGCTGGGAAAACCTGGTGGCCTGCTGCTACCGGTGCAATAACAGCAAGGGCGACCGGACGCCGGAAGAGGCCGGGCTGAAGCTGGCGCGGAGACCTCGACCGTTTACGCTGCACACCTCCAGACAGCTCATGCGCCTGATCGGGCACCGGGACGAACGGTGGCGTAAGTATTTGTTTTACTGAGATTTAGGCTGCTAAATCGATTTTTAGAAAAAAGTTTGCGGAGAAGGAAACCTTTTTCGCTGGCGGCCATCTAAGATATCAATACCACTTCGAGGACACACCCCGGGAGGCGGTTAGGGCTTTGCCCCTAACCGCTTCTCTCCTTTTCAGGGCAATATATTCCGAGAGATACCGGATAACCCAGCGGTTTGCCGATGCGAAGGATCGACGGCTCGGAGCTCCTGGCACATGACCACGCGCAGGCCGCGGCGCGGGCGCCACGCTTAAACTCCCTGCGAATGAAATCGAGCCGGTCTGCTTTGGCGCGGCCGCAGCGCTCGACGGCCAAGGCCAGCCAGTGCTCGGAGTGATGGGTAATGGCCAGTACGCGGCGCGTGAGGTTGAACTGCCCCAACCACAGATGCAGCATCGAGTTTTTACCGTTACCGCGCACTTCCGAGGATATGCCGGAAAAAGAGCGACACGGCCGCCGTTGCCGCGATCTTCAAAGACTCCGGAGGCGCTTTTTCGGGTGCAACCAATTAGGTCAGAGCTTCGCGACTTCAACGGCCCACGGTGAGTCTCTGGACCAGAGACTCCGGAAGGTGGGCGCCACGCATGCGCTCCTGGACGACCGAAATATCGTAGGGCACGCGCCAAAACTCGATGACCTGGTGCTCCAGGTCGGCGATGGCAAAAGCGGCGCGCGGATCGCCGTCACGCGGTTGTCCGATCGAACCGGGGTTAAGGAGATAGCGGCGCGGGAGTTCGACGCGCAACGCTGCAAAAGGTTCGTTGGGGCGAGGACGAATCTGAAGGACCTCGAGTTGCGAGTCCTGATAGGAAAAACCGCCCTGGTGATGTGTGTGCCCGAAGAAAGTTACTGGAGCGGTAGAGTCCAGGAGGCCGTCAAGGGCCTGCGCAGGAGTGAAGACGTATTCGTCTTCATCCTGAAACGCGCCGTGAACAAGCACGATGCCATCCGTTGCGAGAGGTCCAGGAGGCAAAGCCGACAGCCACGCGAGGTGATCCGGTTTGAGCTGCGCACGCGTCCAATCCACGGCCGATTTTGCGACCGGGTTGAAATCATCAGTGGGCATCAATCCAGTGACCGCTTTATCATGATTTCCCCGAATGGTCTGCGTGCCAAGTTCGCGCAGGCGCGCCGTGACTTCGTTGGGATCGGGGCCATAGCCGACGACATCACCCAGGCAGACGGAAAAATCCCAGCGGCCCCGAGCGGCATCGAGGACGGCGTCGAATGCAGTAGCGTTCGAGTGCAGGTCGCTGAGAACGAGGATTCGCATTCCTAGTATCCAAAAAATGACCCTGAGTATAAATGAACAAGCACGCCGATGCACGGACGGGATACACGCCTCGGGACCCGAACGGAGCGACGCAAGAGAAGCCAAAAGGTTTGGAGCAAAAAAGTATCTCTTTATAAATATTTGAGATGCGCGAGATGATGCGTTGAAGAGTAGAGCGCAACGAAAGTACCGGTGGCTCAAGGTGTGGCAAGTCGGGACAAGATTTTATGACGAGATGACGAAACATTCGCCCCCAGTGATTCGTCTATACGGGTGCAGCTAGCTACGGGGCTGTTCTTGGCAAGAATTCAGAAAACCCCGCGGTGGCAGCCGCGGGGTCATGACACGCGGTCTTTCCGGCCGTTAGTCCAGGAAGAAGAGGTGTCTTCACGGGCGAGAGTACTCGTCCGCCGCCTGCGTGTCAACTCCCTCTAGCCAACGGCAGCTCGCTTTGCGGCTGACTCGATCCCGTTTCGAAAGGAAATTGACACACATGAAAACGAATTCGTTTGTCCGCAGTATGGCTTTGCTGGCGGCCGTCGCACTGGCAATACCAGCATTTGCAAAACCCTTCGCAAAGACCATCAACATTTCGCAGACCGCAAAGCTCGGCAAGTCCGAATTGAAGGCCGGCGAATACCGTTTGGAGATTGAAGGAAGCAAGGCCACCGTGCACAAGGGCAAGCAGGTTGTTGCCGAATCCGAAGGCCGGTGGGAGGATCGCAGCGCCAAGTCCGCCTATGATTCCTTGCTGCTCGGAGAGAACGGGCAGGTAAGGGAAGTCCGCTTTGCAGGCCAGACCCGTGTTTTCGTCTTCAGCGAGTAAACCAATAGCGTCCGCGACTCCTTTTCCGCGGGACGGGCGAGAGGCTGCACCCCGGTGCGGCCTCTCAGCTTGTCATTCTCGCGGCGCAACTTCCCCTGAAGCATGTTGTATGCACTGAAAGCACCCGCCGCAGTAGGAACGATGTGGCGGACGCAGCCGTCTGGCACGGTGGGGAGAACCAATCGAAGATTCTTGGCACAGCGTCCACCGAATCCCTAAGTGTATCCGTCGCACAAAACGACCGGTCTTTCCCGGAGGCGTGGTGTTCTTCCACGGCCAGCACCGGCGACTGCGATTAATGCTTCACCCTTTTTGTTTTTGCTCACGGTCGAGTTCCTTATCTATGATTCGTCGCACCAGTTCAGCAACAAAAATACCTTTTTCCTTGGCCATCTTTTCCAACGCCGCTTTTTGCGGTTTCGAAAGATAGATGTTGGTTCGTTCGTATCCCATGCTGTATAAGATACACCACTCGGTCCCGAGTTGCGCGCCCTATTTTAACTGTTTAAGGCTCGCTTACGACGCCCTGAAGTGCCGGGCTTGCGCTCACCAATGGGTCAACGGCGAGCGGCTTGCTGCAAATCTTTGCCCTGGGTATGCGCAAGATTATCTCCAATCACCAAACGCCCCTTCCCACGCGCTAACGAACCAGCAAGCAGTCTCCATAACTGTAGAAGCGGTAGCCCGCGTTGACCGCGTGTTTGTAGGCCGCCAGGACGTGCTCTCGGCCGGCAAATGCGCAGACCAGCGCCAGCAACGTGGAACGCGGCAGATGAAAGTTTGTGAGTAAACCATCCACGACACGAAATCGAAATCCGGGAACAATAAAAAGCTGTGCATCCGCCTTACCTGCAAGGACAAGATTGGATGAACCCAATTCTGCGGCCCGCAACGCGGCGTTTTCCAGCGCACGAACCACGGTTGTGCCGATAGCCAGGATAGGGCGTCCGGCGCGGCGTGCCGCCTGAATGCCGTCCGCGGTTTCGTCCGGGATTTCGTAAGCTTCGGCATGCATCACGTGGCCTTCGAGCGTTTCGCCGTGAATGGGTTGAAAGGTGCCGAGACCCACGTGCAAGGTAAGTTCCGCAATTTCCACTCCCCGCGCGCGAATTTCCTCCAGAATTTCCGTTGAGAAGTGAAGACCCGCGGTGGGAGCTGCAATCGCTCCCGGCCGCTTGGCGAAAACGGTTTGATAGCGCTCGCGGTCGGAAGTTTCATCGGCGCGCTCGATGTACGGTGGAAGGGGAACATGACCGAGGCGCTCGAAATGCTCGCTGATGTTGTTCTGGTCATGAGAAATGAAACGCAGTGTGCGCAAGCCCAGCTGACCGCGCGAGAGAACCTCGGCTTCAAGCTCCCCCTCGCCAAACAGAACCCGCTCCCCGGTGCGCATCTTGCGGCCAGGCCGAACCAGTGCCTCCCAAGTCTCGGAATCAAGCTCGCGGGTAAGGAAGATTTCGACTCTTCCCGTCAGATGCTCGGATCTCGTGGCACGCGATGGCGGCTCGGAATGGACGCCAGCACGCCTCCCAAACAGGCGCGCGGGGATGACGCGCGCATTGTTTAAGACAAGGAGTTCGTCGCCTCGCAGGAGACCGGGAAATTCCGCAAAGAGCCGGTCTTTAAAATTTCCTGAAAAGCGATCCTGGAGCAGGAGACGTGAAGCCTCGCGACGCTCGAGGGGCCGCTGCGCGATTTGCTCTCGGGGGAGGTGGTAGTCGAGTTCATCCAAACGCATGGGAAGCGGCAGTCTAACAGCAAAGGGTTGAGACAAATAAAGCAAACTAATGGCTCCTTAACGGGAAGTTCCCTGCTAGCACTGGACTGGACTTCCAGAACCTTATTGTCAAGTCAAAGTATACGTAACATACTAAAATATAAGGGGTTAAATACATATAATGAACATGCAAATTTTGTCTTGACAATCATACACTCATATTTTATTATTCGGTCGCAGTCACTTCTGGAGGTGATCAAACATGAAAACAATTACTCGATGGGAACCTTTCCGCGGGGCTACTGCCCTGCAGGACCAAGTGAATCGGTTGTTTAATGATGTCCTCGAGCGGACGGGCGAGGAATCCAGCCTCAGTGCCTGGGCTCCCGCCGTGGACATTTACGAAACCGAGCATGAACTGGTGGTGAAAGCCGATCTGCCGGAAGTCGATCCCAAGGATCTGGACATCCGCGTGGAGAACAACATCCTGACCATTCGCGGCGAGCGCAAGTTCGAGAAAAACGTGAATCAGGAGAACTACCTTCGTGTGGAGCGCTCTTATGGCTCCTTCGCCCGCAGCTTCACGCTGGCGAACACCGTGAATTCGGAAGCGATCAAGGCCGACTACCAGAACGGCGTGCTGACGTTGCGCATCCCCAAGAAAGAGGAAGCGAAGCCGAAGCAAATCAAGGTTAACGTGGCGACTCCGGCGATGGCCGCGTCCGCGGCCGGACGGTAATTCTGGCCGAGAGTCGCAGTTGAGCGCTACATTGGGGGGCTGGCCAGGGTGCCAGCCCCTTTCCTACAATGGCAGCGGGAAATGAGGTCAGTATGTTGCGATTTGAAAAAATGACCGTCAAGGCGCAAGAGGCTCTGCAGAATGCACATGAAGTTGCCGCGCGCCAGGAAAACCAGCAGATCGAGCCCCTGCATTTGCTCGCGGCCCTGGTGGCGCAGGCCGACGGTGTGGTGCCACCGCTTCTCGCACGCCTGGGAGTGCGCGGCGAGGCGCTGTCAGAAGAAATTGAACGAGAGATTGCCCGACTGCCAAAAGTGCAGGGTTTTGCCCAGCAGCACCTGGGGCGGGCGCTGAACGACGTGCTGGAGCGCGCGTTCAAGGAAGCGGACAGCTTCAAAGATGAATATGTTTCGACGGAGCACTTGTTTCTCGGCATTGCCGGGCTGGACCGCGACCCCGCGGGGCAATTATTGAAGCGCCAAGGTGCTTCCCACGAAGCCATTCTGCAGGCCTTGACCGGAGTGCGAGGAACGCAGCGCGTGACTTCGCAGAATCCCGAGGCTACTTACGCGTCGCTGGAAAAATATGCGCGCGACCTGACGGAACTGGCCCGAAAGTCCAAGCTCGATCCGGTAATCGGACGCGACGAAGAGATTCGCCGCGTCATGCAGATTCTGGCGCGGCGCACGAAAAACAACCCGGTGCTGATCGGCGAGCCGGGCGTTGGGAAGACCGCGATTGTGGAAGGCCTGGCGCAAAGGATCGTTTCCGGCGACGTGCCAGACGTGCTGAAGACCAAGCGCATCGTAGCGTTGGACCTTGCGGCGCTGGTGGCGGGCGCAAAATTCCGCGGTGAATTTGAAGATCGTCTGAAAGCCGTCCTTAAAGAGATCACCGAAGCTGAGGGCCAGGTCATTCTATTCATCGACGAGCTGCACACCCTGGTGGGAGCAGGCGCCGCGGAAGGAGCGATGGACGCGTCGAACATGCTCAAGCCCGCGCTGGCGCGGGGCGAGCTGCGCGCCATTGGCGCAACTACGCTCAACGAATACAAGAAACACATCGAGAAAGATCCCGCGCTGGAGCGCAGGTTCCAGCCCGTGCTGGTGAGCGAGCCGACGGTAGAAGATACCATCGCGATTCTGCGTGGCCTGAAGGAGCGCTATGAAGTGCACCACGGTGTGCGCATCAAGGATGCCGCGATTCTCGCGGCGGCCACGCTTTCCAATCGTTACATCTCGGACCGCTTCCTGCCGGACAAGGCCATCGACCTGATTGACGAGGCAGCGGCGAGCCTGCGCATGCAGATTGATTCCCTGCCCGTGGAAATTGACGAGATCGAACGGCGCATCATGCAACTGGAAATTGAGCGCCAAGCGCTGTTGAAAGAAAGCGATGCGCACTCGAAGGAACGCCGCAAGCAGATCGAAAAGGAATTGGCGGCGCTGAAAGAAGATTCCAGCGGGCGAAAGGCGCGTTGGCAAGCGGAAAAGCAGGCTATCGGAAAAATCCGCAAGCTCAAGGAACAGATCGAACAACTGAGGGCGGAAGAACAAAGGTATGAACGCACCGGCGAGTTCGCAAAAGTGGCGGAAATCCGCTACGGAAGGATAGCCGCGGCAGAGCGCGACCTCGAGCAGGCGCAGCAAAGATTCTCTGCGGTGCAGAAGGACGCGCCCATGCTGAAGGAAGAAGTCGACGAGGAAGACATCGCGAAACTGGTGAGCAAGTGGACGGGCATTCCCACGGGCCGATTGCTGGAAGGCGAAGCGCAGAAGCTCGTGCACATGGAAGAGCGGCTGCGGCAGCGGGTTGTCGGCCAGGATGATGCCTTGGAGCGCGTGTCGAACGCCGTGCGGCGTAGCCGCGCAGGGCTCTCCGACACCAAGCGGCCGATCGGTTCGTTCATTTTCCTCGGCCCCACAGGCGTGGGGAAAACGGAACTGGCGCGAGCCTTGGCGGAGTTTCTCTTCGACGATGAAAAACTAATGATCCGCATCGATATGAGCGAGTACATGGAGAAGCACAGCGTGTCGCGGCTCATCGGCGCGCCTCCCGGCTACGTTGGATACGAGGAGGGCGGACAGCTCACGGAGCAGGTGAGGCGTCATCCATATTCTGTTATTTTGTTTGACGAAATTGAGAAGGCCCATCCGGATGTATTCAACGTGCTGTTGCAGATTCTCGAGGACGGGCGCCTCACCGACGGCAAAGGCCGCACCGTGGACTTCCGTAACACCGTGCTGGTGATGACCAGCAACGTCGGGTCGGCAGCGATCTTTGAATTGTCGAGTAAAGATCCGGAGCGGGCGCGAAGAGAAGCGATGGAAGCGCTGCGTGCTTCGTTCCGGCCGGAGTTCATCAACCGGATCGACGAGATCGTGACCTTCAACGCGCTTGGGAAAGAGCATTTGGAGCGCATCGTCGGCTTGCTGCTGAAGAGTGTGGAGAAGCTGCTTCGGGAACGGCAGATTACTCTGGAGCTGACGCCGGCGGCGCAAGACTTGTTGCTGCGCGAAGGCTACGATCCAGCTTATGGGGCACGGCCGCTGCGCAGAACCATTCAGCGGTTGATTCAGGATCCCCTGGCGTTGCAGATCCTCGAAGGTACGGTGTTGCCAGGGGATCATGTGCGTGTGGACCGCGATGGCCAGAAAGACGCAATGCGGTTTGAGCGCACGCCATCGAAACAACCCGCGGCGGCAGCGGGAATCTAATGGATAGAAGGGTAGCGAGCTAGCGTGAGCTCCGCGTTTCCCTGAAAGAGGTAAGATCTCGAGTGGTTCGCAAGGTTTTAAGAGACAAGGGATAAAATGAGAATGATTCGCACAACCTTTCTGCTGGGAGCCCTCACCCTTTTCCTGATGCTGGTGGGCCAGTATTTTGGCGGGCGAAATGGAATGACCCTGGGCTTGGGAATCGCGATGTGCACGAATGCGTTCGCATACTTCTTCTCGGACAAAATCGCTTTGCTCTCCAGCGGTGCGCGGCCCGTTTCGCCGGAAGAGTTGCCGAGACTCTATGCCGTGATGGAGCGTCTCGCGGCTAAAGCGAGCCTGCCGGTCCCAAAGCTATACGTGATTCCCGAAGCTGCGCCGAACGCTTTTGCAACTGGCAGAAATCCGAGGCATGCTTCTGTGGCAGTGACTGAAGGTCTGTTGCAGCTCATGAATGATGACGAGCTCGAGGGTGTAATCGCTCATGAACTTTCGCACGTTCGAAACTACGACATTTTGATTAGCTCCATCGCGGCGACGCTTGCGGGAGCCATCACCTGGATTGCGCATTGGGGCCCGTGGCTCGGGGGCGGCGACCGCGACGATCGCGAGCGGGGTGGCGGCGCGGGCGTCTTCGGGCTGCTGCTATTTTTCCTGGCGCCCCTCGGCGCAATGCTTCTGCAACTCGGTCTTTCGCGCCAGCGAGAGTTCTCTGCAGACGAAACCGGGGCGAGGATGGTCGGCCAGCCTTACGGCTTGATGAGTGCGCTCCAAAAACTGGGGGCTTACAACCAACGGATACCCACGACCTCACTTTCTCCATCTACTTCCGCACTGTGCATCGTAAAACCGCTCTTCGGCAGCGGCACTTGGTCCTCGCTGTTCAGCACCCACCCCCCGCTCGAGAAGCGCATCCAAGCTCTGCGGGAGATGACCATCACCCCACAGCGATAGAGATCTTGTGACCAGAATCTGCACACTTGTGCTAGTCCGCGTGTAATCTTTTCAAAAATCGCGCCGTGCTGAGCTGGCTCCAGAATCTGTAATCCAGGCTAAACCTTTGATTTATCAGCAGATAATATTTCAAGCGGGAAGGACGTATTTGGCGCGGAAAATGCAAATCCCTATCCGGGCTGCAGTGTCGCTTTTGGGCATCTTGAGGGACGGGGGATATGAGTTGTAAAGACACAATTCATTTGATTTGCTGGTACTTAGAGGGGCGGCTCTCTGCCTCCGTCGAAGGTGAGATCAAGCGCCATCTGGAAACTTGCGCTGATTGCCACTTGGTTCTGGAGGCAGCCATAAACACGCTGGATCGGTATTTCAGCTCCGAGCGCAGTACCGGGGCCGAAGCGGGATCTCGCGCCGCCTGATCCATCCATACCCTAACTAATTGACAAATTGGACGTTACGGCCGAAGGTTGCAGGCCGTTTCGTTTCTCTACCTATTCTGTTACTCGGAATTTCTTTCAGATGACGTTCCTAACAGTACTGACAGCAAATTATACGATTTTCGAGGGGACTGAGTAATCTTTACTAGTTCTAGTACTTATGGAACTATTCTGGCTCCCACCAATAACACACCCAATCGATTGATTTTACATCGTTTATTCCTGAGAGAGCAGGAAAGAACCATTTGGCGAGGCGGATGCTACCTTCTATGGCACTGGTGAAGAGCCAAAAAAGAAGAAAGGAAGTATATGAGCGAATTTCAGGAATCAGTCTACACCAACACAACCCCACGTTGGGTAGGATTGGCAGTGGGGGTGTTGGGCGGTATTTCACTGCTCGGTCTGGGGGTCAGCTGGAGCGCACTGAATCAGGCCAAGAGCGTCGAGCAATCGGCACAAGCCATGGTAAGGCAGGCCAATGAAGCGCTGACCCAGAGGGTGGCGAAGGCGGACGAGATCAACCAGCAACTGCAGAGCGATGTAAAAGTGGTCACAGGCAAGCTCAAGGTCACCCAGGCCGTACTCATCGCCGCGCGCAAGCAAAATAAGAATGCCACCACTGCGGTGGACGAAAAAGTGACCAGCCTGGCGACCTCCGTGAAGGCCGAATTGGCCACCAAGGCCAACACGGATGACGTGAACAAGCTGAACGGCGACGTCACCGGCGTGAAGACCGACCTGGACGCCACCAAGAACAGCATTCAGATGGCGCGCAGCGAGATGGGCACGCTCATCGCGCGGAACCACGATGAAATCGATCAGCTCCGCCGCATGGGGCAGCGCGATTACCTCGAGTTCACCGTGCAACGCAAGGGTGGTGCCACAAAGGTCGGCAGCATTCAGATCGAATTGAAGGATACCAACACCAAGAAGAACCGCTACACCATTAACGTCCTGGCGGATGACAACAGCTTCGAAAAGAAAGATCGTTCGGTGAACGAGCCGATCTTCTTCTACACCGGTGTGACGCGGCAGGCCATCGAACTGGTGGTCAACAAAGTCACCAAGTCGACTGCCACGGGCTACCTGAGCGTGCCGAAGGGGACAGGAGCAACCTCGGCAAGCGCAGCGACGTCCGGGCAGTAAGCAAGTTCCACGAGGGGCAGGGCACTTACTCCTTGGAGCACAGAGCGCAAGACAGGGGAGGATTCGGAGAGAATCCTCCCCTTTTTCTTGATGCTCATCCGGGAATAAGAATCTTCCGTAAGAGGTCTTAGGAAAAGTAGGAAGAGTCTGGACACTGGCCCGCTGCTGTGACAAGCTAATAGCCGGCCCAGTGGATCAAAAACCGCAGTGGATTTCTGGAGGGGGAAAGCATGAAATTACGATTTGCAGTGGCAATGGTAGCAACGCTTTTCGCGGGGGCACTCGCGATGGCGGCGGACGGCTCCTGGACCGGCTGGATTTCAGACAGCCAGTGCGGAGTAAAGGGCGCAAACGACAAGGCCGGTGAGTGCACGACCAAGTGCGTCAAGGAACATGGCGCCAAGTACGTGTTCGTGAACGACGCCGACAAGAAGGTGTACGTCGTCGATGCGCAGGACAAGGTGGCGGCGCATGCCGGCCACCACGTGATGGTGAAGGGTACGGTAGATGGCGAAACGCTCAAGCTGAGCAGCATCGACATGGTGCCTGCAGCCAAGTAAGTCTTTTCTCAGCTTTTTTCATGACGGGCGTCCCGATCGGGGCGCCCGTCTTGTTTTGTGCCGCGAAGTATTTCCGTTACGATGTTGCCATGTCGACCATTCTCATGCACGCCGGCCGTGCGCTTACCCCGACGACAGAAATCACCGACGCGGGCATCCTGATTCGCGAAGATACCATTGAGGCCATTGGACCGCGCTCGGGGATGACCCTGCCCGCGGGGGGGCTGGAAATTCGCGCAACCAACATGACAGCGGTTCCCGGCTTCATGGACCTGCACATCCACGGGGCCGGCGGCCACGACGTCATGGCGGGAACTGGTGCCGCGTTGCGCGCCATCACTCGCAAGGTCTCGGAATATGGCACCACGTCAATTGTCGCCACTACGCTAACCGCCAGCACGGACCAAACTCTGCGTGCGGTCGAGGGAATCGCCAGGTACATCGCCCAACAGCACGAGACGGATGAACCCCGCGCGGAAATCCTGGGAATCCATTTCGAGGGGCCCTTTATCAGCAAAGAGCGTCGCGGAGTTCATCCATCCGAATGGATTCAGCTGCCGTCGGCCGAGACCCTCAGTCGCTTCCTCAAGGCCGCCATGGGGAGTGCCAGAATCCTGACGATCGCGCCGGAGCTTCTGGGGGCCGCTCCGTGTATTGACGCCGCGCGCGAAGCCGGCCTGGTCGTTTCCATGGGGCATACCGACGCAACCTACGAGCAGGCTCGCGCGGCCATGGCCCGAGGAGTGCGCAGCGCTACCCACGTCTACAACGCCATGCGTCCGTTTTCCCACCGCGATCCGGGCGTCATCGGCGCCGTGCTCACTTCCCCGGAGGTCAATGCGGAGCTGATCGCCGACGGCGTGCACGTCGAGGAAGGCGCCATGAAACTGCTTCTGCTGGCCAAGGATGGCGCGCATGTCACCCTTGTAAGCGACGGCCTTTCCGCGACCGGCATGCCGGACGGAAAATACACCCTCGGCGGCTTCGAAGTGACCGTCAGCGGCGGCGTCTGCCGGAATGCTGAAGGTATACTGGCGGGCAGCACCCTGACTCTGGACCGCGCGTTGCGAAATATCGTGGCCCTGGGCGCATCTTTGCCGGACGCCGTGCGAATGCTGACGCTGAATCCCGCCTCCTTGCTCGGGATCGAATTCAAGAAAGGATCACTGCGAGTGGGGGCGGATGCCGATATTTTGCTGCTCGATCGAAGCTTGCATCTAACGGGAGTGTGGGCGCGAGGGGTTCGGCTGAACTAAAGATCCAGCGGAATGTTGAGTTCCTCGGCAAGCTGCTCTGCATCGAAAGGGCTGCACGCGAAATAGCGGCCGCCAACTTCCAGCGTGGGAACTATGCGCTTGCCGTTGTTAGCCTTGATGACGATCGCTTCCCCCGACGGATCATCTTCGATATCCACTTCGCGAAAATTGACGCCGCGTTCCTTTAAGAAGGATTTGGCGTGGCGGCAATCGGGGCACCAGGTGGTGCTGTACATGGTGATGGGTTCCATGTTTTGCTCAGTCCCACTCGATTAGATGCGGGTCGCAGCGCGACGTCGCACGAAGCGCCGCCTTCGGAGAGCGGGCAGGCGAAAACTCAAGAGCCCGCAACGAGAGCGCTGCGCCGCTTAGTGGCAACCTGGATGCGGATCAAAGCGCGCTGGAGCGCAATGTTGGCGCGGTCCCAATCGATATTGGGATCGTTCGAGGCGAGGCGCTTCTCGGCCCGAGCCAGTGCATCTTTGGCGCGCTGCACATCGATCTCTTCGGCGCGCTCAGCGGTTTCTGCAAGGACCGTCACGCGATCCGAAAGAACCTCGGCGAATCCGCGAACAATAGCGAGAGGCGTAGACACCTTGCCACCGAGACCGTGATAGCTGAGTTCACCGATGCCCAGTTCGGTGATGAGCGGCGCGTGCCCCGCGAGGACGCCGAGATAGCCGTTCTCCCCCGGAAGTTGCGCTTCCACGACTTTCTCGCGGAGCAATTGCTTCTCCGGAGTGACGATGACCAGCTCGATGGCGTCGGGCAGCATTTTTACCTTACGCGCTCGCCTTCATTTTTTCAGCCTTCTCGAGGGCTTCCTCGATCGTGCCAACCATGTAGAACGCCTGCTCCGGAACATCGTCGTACTTCCCTTCCACGATTTCCTTGAAGCTGCGAACCGTATCTTCGATCTTCACGTACTTTCCTTCAAGGCCGGTGAACTGCGCGGCGACGAACATCGGCTGCGAGAGGAATTTTTCGATCTTGCGGGCGCGCGCCACGGTGCGCTTGTCTTCGTCGGAAAGTTCTTCGATGCCGAGAATGGCGATGATGTCCTGGAGGTCCTTGTAGCGCTGCAAAATCGATTTTACGCCGCGCGCGACGGCGTAGTGCTCCGCGCCGACAATGCGCGGATCGAGAATCCGCGAGGAGCTGGCCAGCGGATCGACCGCCGGATAGATGCCGCGCTCCACGATCTGGCGGCTGAGGTTGGTGGTCGCGTCCAGGTGCGCAAACGTTGCGGCGGGAGCAGGGTCCGTGTAGTCGTCGGCCGGCACGTAAATGGCCTGCACCGAAGTGATCGATCCGCTCTTCGTCGAGGTGATGCGTTCCTGGAGTTCGCCGATTTCCGTATTGAGGTTCGGCTGGTAACCGACGGCCGAAGGCATGCGGCCAAGAAGCGCGGAAACCTCCGAGCCCGCTTGCACGAAACGGAAGATGTTATCGATGAAAAGGAGCACGTCGAGATGCTCCTGATCACGGAAATATTCCGCGACCGTGAGGCCGGTGAGTCCCACGCGCAGACGCGAGCCGGGCGGCTCGGTCATTTGGCCGTAGATCAGCGCCGCGCGCGACTTCTCCGAATTGCCGGGGACGATCACGCCGCCCTCGGACATTTCCAGCCATAGGTCGTTGCCTTCGCGCGTGCGCTCGCCCACGCCTGCGAAGACGGACACGCCGCCGTGCTTCATCGCGACGTTGTGAATGAGCTCCATGATCAGAACGGTCTTGCCGACGCCCGCGCCGCCGAAGAGGCCAATTTTGCCACCCTTCAAATAGGGCTCGATCAGATCGACGACCTTAATTCCGGTTTCAAACATTTCCAGCGAGGTGGATTGATCTTCGAGCGAGGGGGCCGCGCGGTGAATCGGGTAGTGGGTATCACTGATGATGGGGCCAAGTTGATCGACGGGTTTCCCAAGGACATTCATCACCCGTCCCAGAGTTGCCCGGCCCACGGGAACTTCAATCCCTTTTCCGAGATCGTAGCCCTTCATCCCGCGAACCATGCCCTCGACAGGCTCCATGGCGATGGCGCGCACGCGGCCTTCGCCGAGGTGCTGCTGGACTTCCGCGGTGACGTCGAGTGGTTCCGGTATCGAGTAGCCTTCGCTGGTAATGCGAATGGCGTTATAAATCAGGGGGAGGTGGCCCGCTTCGAATTGAATGTCCATGACCGGTCCGATGACCTGTACGACGTGCCCCACGCCTGCGTATTTCTCTGCCATGCTGCTTTCTCCTAAGCGCCGTAAGAAGCGCCGCTGACAATTTCAATAATTTCTTTGGTAATCGCCGCCTGCCGCACTTTATTCATGTGCAGCGTCAGGGCTTCAATAACGTCGCCGGCGTTCTTGGTGGCCGACTCCATGGCGGTCATGCGCGCGGCGTGCTCGGCGGCGGAAGATTCGAGCATCGCGCGGAGAATCTGCGTTTCGACATAGCGCGGCAACAACTTGCCGAGGAGCTGCTCCTTGGGCTGTTCGTAGATGTAATCTACCTGCGATGTCTCTTTTTCGGCGATGGATTCTTCGTCCGCATGAACGGCCTCGACTGGCAGAAGCTTGGTGACCACCAGGTTGGGCGTCATCACCGTCTTGAATTCGCTGAAGACGATATAGACCGAATCGATCTCTTCCTTCGCATAAAGATCCGTGACCAGCACGGCGATCTCGCGCGCGGTCGCAAAGTCGACGCGTGCGAGGACGTTCACATATTCCGCAATGATGCTAAAGCCCGCTTTTTTCAACGCGTCGCGGCCTTTCTTGCCGACAGGGAGAGTCGAAAGTTTTTTGCCCTTGTTGACGCGGAAAAACTCGTGAGCCTTGCGCAGAATATTGGCATTGAAAGCGCCGGCCAGGCCGCGCTCTCCGGTCAAGACGATGGCGAGAATTCTTTCTTCCCGCCGGTGCGCCAGCAGCGGGTGCTGAGGCTCAGCGATGCGCGACATGATCGAACGCAACATGCGCCGAAGCTCCTTGGCGTACGGGCGTGCCGCGATGGCCGCTTCCTGCGCGCGGCGCAGCCGGGCCGCGGCCACGAACTTCATAGCGCGGGTGATTTGCTGGGTGTTCTTCACCGAGCGGATGCGGCGCCGAAAATCAAGAAGTGTGGCCATCGTTGGTCGTTAGGGGCCGACCCTCACTTCGCAGCCGCAGCAACGGCAGTGAAACGTTCCTTAAAAGCATCGACGGCGCTCTTGACTTCCGCCTTGATGGCGTCGTCGAGAGCCTTTTTCGTCGCGATGTTCTTCAAGATCGAGGGATAGTTGGTTTCGACGAACTGCAGGAACTCGCGTTCAAAACGGCGAACTTCCGGTACCGGCACAGCGTCCAACAAACCACTGGTCGCAACACAGAGGCTGAGCACCTGTTTTTCCACCGGCAGCGGCACATACTGGTCCTGCTTTAGGATTTCCGTGAGCCGCTGGCCGCGGGCGAGCTGGCCCTGCGTCACCTTGTCGAGCTGATCGGAGCCAAACTGCGCGAAGGCGGCGAGCTCGCGGTACTGCGCCATATCCAGCCGCAGCGAACCAGCTACCTGCCGCATCGCTTTGATCTGCGCGTTGCCGCCGACGCGGCTGACTGAAATACCGACGTTGATCGCGGGACGAATGCCGGCGTTGAAAAGGTCGGCTTCGAGATAGATCTGGCCGTCGGTGATGGAAATCACGTTCGTTGGAATGTAGGCGGAGACGTCGCCCGCCTGCGTCTCGATGACCGGCAGCGAGGTCAGCGAGCCGCCGCCGAGCTTGTCATTCAATTTTGCGGCGCGTTCTAACAAACGCGAGTGGAGATAGAACACGTCACCGGGAAACGCTTCGCGTCCTGGAGGACGGCGCAGCAGCAACGAAATTTCGCGGTAGGCTTGCGCGTGTTTGGAAAGATCGTCGTAAAACGTTACCGCATGTCGCTTGCTGTCGCGGAAAAATTCACCCATCGCACACGCGGCGTATGGCGCTATGTACTGCAGCGAAGCCGGCTCCGCGGCGGACGAGGTGACCACAATCGTGTAGTCCATCGCTCCCGCATCGGTAAGCGTTTTTACGACCTGCGCGATCGTCGAGCGCTTCTGCCCGATGCCGCAATAAATGCAAACTACGTCGCTGCCCTTTTGATTGATGATGGTATCGAGAATGACGGCGGTCTTGCCGGTCTGGCGGTCTCCGATGATCAGCTCGCGCTGGCCGCGGCCGATCGGAATCATGCTGTCGATCGCCTTGATGCCGGTCTGCAACGGCTCGCGAACAGGCTGGCGATCAAGCACCCCTGGTGCGATGCGCTCGAGCGCGTTGCGCTGCTTGGTGGCCATGGGACCCTTGCCGTCAACCGGCTGGCCCAGCGGATTGACCACGCGGCCAACGAGCGCTTCGCCGACCGGCACGGACATGATCGTGTTCGTGCGCTTGACGACGTCGCCTTCCTTCAGCTCCTGTGATTCGCCGAGGAGCACCACGCCGACTTGTTCCTCTTCGAGGTTGAGGGCGATGCCGAAAACGTTGTGAGGGAAAGCGAGCATCTCTCCGGCCATGACCTTTTCAAGGCCATGAACGCGCGCAATGCCGTCGCCGACACTGATGACCGCGCCGACTTCGTCGACCGAAACGGTCTGCTCGTAGTTCTCAATCTGCTCCCGCAGAATCTTGCTGATCTCGTCCGCTTTAATATTCGCCATGCTTGCTCCGTCGCTGAACCCTGGAATCTCTCGAGAAGGACGCGCCCAAGCGCGCCCCTAGAACACCTTGCTTACTCGGCCGCCAGGCGAGTGCGCATCTCCTTCAAACGGCTGCGCAACGACCCATCGTAAATTGTGTCCCCGATGCGCACGACCGCGCCGCCCAGTAATGCCGGATCAAGCGCGTACTTTGTTTCAATCTTCTTGCCCGTCAACCGCACCAGCATTGCTGCTATTTCTTTCTTTTGCGCCTCGCTTAGTTCGACAGCGGAAGAAACCTCCGCTTCGGCGGCTCCCTGCCGCTGCCGAATCACCTGATGAAACGCGGCGATAACCTCCGGAATCAGCTGCGTGCGCCGGTGGTCGGCGAGCACAAAGAGAAAATTGCGGATGATTTTGCTGGCACCCAGCCGGGCCACGATTTTCTCGATGACCGTGTGTTTGGCTTCAGGGCTCACCGCTGGGCTTAGAAGAAACGTGCGCAATTCGGCGGATTGCGCGTACGCCGCACCAAAATCGTGGAGTTGCTTGCCAGCCGGCTCGGCGGCGCCCTGAGCGAGCGCGATGTCGGCCATGGCGTTCGCGTACCGGAGGCTCGCGGACTTCAATTCGGCCTCCCTTCCAGGCTCTTTACAAAGTTGCTGATAAGCGATTCCTGCGCCTTTAGAGTGAGCTGCTTGGCGAGCAGCGATTCCGCGCCATCGACCGCAAGATTTGCGGCCAGGGCTTTCAGCTCCAAGCGCGCAGCGCGTTCCGCGGCTTCGATTTCAGCCTTTGCGGCGGCGGCGATTTTCTGAACATCAGTCTCGGTGGCAGCGCGGAGGCGCTCCATTTCAGCGGCGCCCTCCTTTTCGGCGTAAGCGCGAAGTTCCGCAACTTCCTTCTCTAGATTCGCGAGTCTGGTTTCCGCTTCGCGAAGCTGCGCGTCGGCGGCGGCCTTGGCGTTGGTGGCAATTCTGATCGCCGAGCTAATGGCTTCCGCTTTCTTTCGGAATACCGGCGGCAGCAGTTTGCCGAACACCCAAACGATCAGGCCGGCAACGATGGCAAAGTTGATCCACTTGAAGATTTCCGTGGCGCGTTCCGTGACCGCAGCGCCGCTTTCTTCTGCGGCGCGCGCTCCAACGGCCACGAAAAGCAACACAAATAAAACCCCTGCGGCAAACAGAACACGGCGATTTCGCGTCATCGAGCCTCTCTCAGGGGAGCCCCGGGACGCGGCGGAGCTTCCAGGATGCGGCGCGCAATTTCGGCGGATAGTTCGGCGACGGTGGTTGCGACCTCGCGGCGAGCTGCGGCAAGTTCATCCGCCACGCGCACTTTCGCGGCCCTAACTTCACCCGCGGCTTTCGTGCGCGCGTTCTTGATCTGCCGGGCGCGCTCGTCGAGCAGCTTTTTGCGCACGGCTTCCTGCTCCGCGTAAACCTGCCCGCGCGCCTGTTTGAGGGCTTCCTGGTACTGCTTGACCTTCTCGGCAGCAGCAGCTTGGGCAGCTTCTCTAGCCTTCTCGGCGCCCACGGTGCGGGAGTCGCGTTCGGCCATCACCGCCAGCAGCGGCTTAAAGAAAACTGCCCGTAAGATGAAGTAAAAAAGGAGGATAATCAGGACTGTGGGCACAGCCTGAAGGAAGAGTTCGCCTAGCTGGTGAACAATCGCTTGCATCGAAATTGGATCGCCTAAATTCCGTCAAGTGTGGCCGCCAATCGGCCACCAAGGTTGGCACCCGCGCTCCAACCCCGCAGAAGCGCACGGTGGGCTTAACGCTGCCGTCTCGAAACAGTATTTTATAGCATCCGCGGCGGCTTTCCGTCAACGCAAGTCAACGGCGGCTTGCAAGGGAAAGTCTCGGTCAACTGGCCAGACCGTGGTTCCGGTCGTTTCCCTTTTCCAGGACTCGAGTGGGTGTTGTCCCCAGTTGTTTCTGAAACATGGCTATGAACGCACTCGGACTGTTATATCCAGCCTCGAGAGAGGCTGCCGTCCACTTTTTCTCCGGAGGCAAGCAGCTGCAAAGCAGACGAAGCTGCTGTCGGCATTTGCCGAAATTCATTCTTGTTTCCTCAAGGAATACGCGCTCGATCGTCCTTTTACTTGCGCCACAGTCCTCGCCCAGCTTTTCCAGCGTTCTGTGGTCCGCAGGATCGACAAGCAAAGTCCGACGGATGCGGCAACTGGAGTGGGACGGACTCAACGGACCTCAATTGATCGACAATGATTCCGACAATGCGTCTCTCCTCCGCAGTTCGCTTCTTCAATTTCTCAAACTTGCATGCATGCAAAATCAGCTCCCTTAGGAGCGACGATACATTGATGACGAAACATTTCCCGCGAAACGCTCGACAGAGCTTCGGCAGGAAGTAGAGAGTTCTCATCGAAACCTGCCCTGACATAGCCACCGAGTGCGGCGTGTTCGAGGAATCAAGAACGCGCGCAGCGGCGGCACTACCCAAACGCCCTGCTTTGTGACAGGGTCATCACGCCTTTCGAAGTATGAAGGTAAACTGGAATTCGAGTTTGTGAGCCCTGATCCGTACGCGCTGGTGGTGAGCGTCGGCGGGCACCGCATTCGGATTACGAAAGTCCCGAATTCACGCCATCGCAGGGCACGATCCTGCGATGGGAAGTCAAGAATATAGAAGCGATCGTCACTTGGCTGCAGGATCGCGGCGTTCCCTTGGAAAAATACCCCTTTGTCGAAGATCGCAAACTTGGAATTTGGACAACGCCCACTGGTGACAAGGTGGCATGGTTTAAAGATCCGGATGGCAATATCCTTTCCGTAAGTCAGCATCATTCGTGAAAAGAATGTGCTGTGATCGGGAATTGCCAGCAGGGTTCTCGAACAGGCGCTCGTTTGCACTAGCCCTCGGCGGGTCAGGATATCGGAAACTGACGCGCTACCCGCCGGACCTCCAGAAAGGCCATTAACTCGTTTACTGACGAGTTTCGGCGGGGATGGGGATGTCGTAGACGTAGCGAATCACAAGCGGCGTATTGTTGCGGCCGATGGTCACGCGCAGCGTTTCGTACAGTTGCCGGCCATCGGAGGACAGTTCAAACGTGCGGCTCATCTTGTTGCCGCGGGGGTCCTTTTCGTCGGTGACCAAGTGGTGGCCATCAAACTTCGCGGCAATCTCCTGGTAATTCTCGTCCCTGGATTTCTGCAGCTTGCGGCCGTCGGTCATGAACGCCCGCTTGCGGCCCCGATCATCTGTCAGATCGACTTCCGCACCCGTCATCGAGAGCGTAATCGCTTTTGCCGGGGTAAAGAGTTCGCGCATTTTCTGGCGCTCTTCCTCGCTTTCTCCGCCGCCCCCTCGCCTGCCATAACCTCCGCCTCGCCCGCTGCCACCCATGCGGCCGCGTCCGCCACCGTTGCCGCCGCCATTCGAACCTCTGGAGTCTTGCCTCCTCTTGCTCGGGTCGTCGCTTTCGTCCGGGTTGAACTTCCAGGCGCCAAGAATGGCTGTACGCGGCGGCGCCGCCGGAATTTGCTCCTGAGGCTTGGCCTCAGAAGCTGGAACTGGCTGAGGCTGCCCTGCGGGGACAGGTCCGGGAGGCGCTTGCGAGTACACCGCGCCGGGAACTATAAGGATGAGTCCAGCGAAAACGGTCAACGATAGCAGCTTGGAGAAGCAGATGGCTTTCATGTTCGAATCCAGGATTCCCGCAACAACTCTTTACTTTATTCCCTGCCCCGGAGGAAAGAGTTCCCACATACTGAGATGCCACAAACTGCGGGTGTGGCTGGCTCAGTTTTGCCGAAATCGCAGTATCCTGTTCTGCGAGAGAGTCGCTCCCACGGCTCGGTACACAAATGTCCCTTCCCCGGATTCCATTGGATGCTCAACTGCGGGCCAGATTCCACGGCTGCCTGCTTGGAGGAGCGGCAGGTGATGCCCTTGGCGCTCCTGTTGAATTCCTGGACCTCGAGGAGATTGTAAAAGCCTATGGCGAGCAAGGAATCCGCGACTACGCCCCGGCGTACGGAAAGTTAGGGTCGATCACCGACGATACCCAGATGACGCTCTTTACCGGTGAGGGCATGCTCTCTGCTCAGCTCGCGTCGGCTCTCGCTGGTCAGGCCCCTGATTTTTTTCGCGCGGCAACGGGTTCGTACGCGCGTTGGCTGATGACACAGGAAATTTCCCAACGTGGTCTATCCACCACAGCGAAATCAGGCTGGCTTCTACAGCAGCGGAAACTCTTCAGCCGGCGTTCACCAGGAACTACTTGCCTTTCCGCGCTACATTCCAATCGCGGCAAAGTCACGCGGGCCGCAAACGACAGCAAGGGATGCGGCGGGGTAATGCGAATCGCACCGGTCGGCATGTATTTTGCGCATGCGCTGAGCCGTGAGCGCAATCAGGACCGGCTGATCCCCGGCATCTTCCGGACGGGCAGCGATCTGGCGGCAATCACGCATGGACATCCGACCGGCTGCCTCAGCGCGGGCGTGCTCGCCGTCATCGTCGGTTTGGTTCTGGCGGGCCGGCCCCTCAAGGAGGCCGTTGACGAGGCGAAAAAAGAGCTCCGCAACCATAAATCCCACAAGGAAACGCTGGCGGCCATCGAGCAAGCGGAAGCGCTCGCCGAAGCTCGACCGCGGGAACGCAGCGCCTTGCGCGTGATGGGAAAGGGATTCGTGGCGGAGGAAGCACTCGCGATGGGGCTTTATTGCGCACTCTCCGCGCACGATTTTGAAGACGGCATCATTCTGGCCGTGAATCACAGCGGGGACAGCGATTCGACGGGCTCGATTGCCGGCAATCTCCTCGGCGCAGCAGGGGGAGTGGAAGCCGTTCCGGAACGATGGCTTCGAAATCTCGAGCTGCGCGGCACGATCGAAGCGCTCGCAGACGATCTTGCCGCGTTTCCCGATTGGCGGCTCGGCAGCGAAAGCGACAGAGAGGAACGGGCGTTTTATACCAACCGTTATCCCATCGGTTAGCGATGCGGGAGGCCTGACGGCTAATTTGCATTTTTCAGGTGGCGAAACAATTCATTCACGCCTGGAAGAAGTGCGAGAGCGCCGAGTTCGCGGAAATGTGCGGCACGCTGCCGATAACCGTGCTCGCCCGGAGCGATTATGGCCATGAACGGGACATTTGCGTCGCGCGCGGCGAGCGCATCGTCAATGTTATCGCCGAGATAGAGCGCCGTCGACGGGTCGCGTCCCCCGAGAATTTTCTGCAACCCTTCCGGATGCGGCTTTTTCTTCGCGTCGTCCATGGTGATGATCGTTCGAAAGTGTTTCGTGCCCGGCCACTTCTCGAATGTGAAAGAAAACTCCTGCCGTGTTCGTCCGGTGAAGAGATTCAGTTCGAAGCGCTGCGCCCATTTTTCAATGTGGCGCGGCTTGACCATCAGTTTTTCGTTTCGCACGTTCCCCGGCTCACCGTCGCTGCCCCAATAAAATTCTTCGAACGCCGCGCGTGCTTCTTCATACGAAGTGGGGTGGCCAAGCGAACTTACCCATGCGGAAACCATGCTCCAGTCGTCGTTGAATCCTGGCTTGCTCTTCCAGCGATGCAACTCGGCATAGGTGACGCGCTTGCCGGTAATATAGCGCACCGTCTCAAGCGCGGAGCGCCAGTATGTCTGGCGCACGTCCACCAGCACGCCATCCACGTCGAAGATCAGGATTTTAGTAGGGAGGGCTTTTTTGGCGGCAGTCACAGAAACATTGGAGCAGAAACAGGGGAGTGTGGCAACCAAAGGGCAGCAATACACAATTGAGTTTAACGATAGGAACATCCCCGAAGATCGTTGGACCGGGTCAGCCTTCCGCTCGTGGGGCTAGGTACCTGAGAGAGGCAAGATTGCCTCCGCCCAGCCGCAGCAACCCGATTCAAATGAGCGAGGTCTGGGAACTACTGCGAAGACGGCTGTGCCGCCGCGCTACCACTGTTTGCGGCAGTCTTCTTCTGCAGTTCCCTTTTCTGCGCCACGAGCGTATCCATTTCACTGCGCGTATCCGCAAGGATTTGTATGCGTTCCTGAAGCACCTTTTTCAGACGTTCTTTGTCTTCCTGGGGCGCTTCTTCGATTTGCGTTTTCACGCGTTCGACATATTCCGTCTGCGCGTCGACATCCCGTTTTTCCCAGGCGATCATCTTGTCCGCATCACCGACGGTTTTAGGGTTCGACAACGCCGGAGATGCAACATGCGGTGCCGGTTTTGCACTCACGGGCTGCTTCGTGGCGGCAGTTCCGTCAGCCTGGCCATACTTCGCGTCCACGTAGATATCCGCAGGCGAGCGGAGAGATCCGATTTCGTCGTCGGTCCAAACTTTACGCGGTTTCGGGGCCGGTTTGGCTTGCTTGGCCGGCCGTCTCTTTTTTTGTGAATCGGTCTGGGCAGAAGCGGGTGCACAAAGCCCAACAGCTAAGCCCAGCGCTAGAATTAGGCTAAATAGAATGCCGTTTGCGATCTTCATTTTCCCATCCTGAATTCTTATTGCAACTCACGGAACGAAAGCAGCGTGTACGTCAGCGTTGGCTGGGCACTGTTGATCCAGCAGCTATTGTAGTAGACACCGTTTCCGCCGCCTCCGGAGATGTCGAAACCGACGTTTCCCAATTGGGACAAAAGATTACCGGAAGTGTCTTTGATGGAAGCCACAAAAATCGCACCGTCGAATTCTTGATTACCACCGCCGGATCCGGTGAACGTGGTCGTGCCGTCTCCGACCACTAGAATGATCCCCTTCCAGCCGCTGTTACCGTCGTAAGCGAAATTCCCGGTGACCACGAGCAGCCCATATCCCACGTAGGAGCTCACGTTGAGGTTACCATTGACCACCACAGTCGCTGGATTCGTCGCAGAGCTCGTTGGCAAATCGGAATTGGTAGCGGTGCCCAGGAGCCCGCCACTCGGGGGCGTTGGGGTGATGACCGTAGCAAATTGCGAGATAGACTGGACGAGGGTATTGAGGCTGGCCGGCGTTTGGAGCGCCGGGTTAAGGCTGATCGTATCGCTCACGCTGGGGGTTGCGAGACCCGCGCCGGTGTAGTGGTCCGGGCGCGGAAGGCCGGCAGCGACGGCAGTCCGGTTTCCATTACCACCTAGAGGCTCTGTCACCCCGATGGCTGGCAGAGAAGTGAGGGGATTCGGAGTGCAACCGGAAACTGCGGGGGGATTTCCGGTTCCGTCTGTTCCGTTAGCGTAGTACACATTCGAATTGGCGCCGGAGAAGGCAATGTTTTTTCCAGACAAGGTCAAGGCCGAGGGAAAACTGAGATTAAATGTCTGCGGCGCCACCACATATTGCATAGTCTTTCGGCTGCCATTTGGTAGAACTGCCAGGGCCGTAATTTCCAACGCCTGCTTTGCCGTGGATGGTGGAGTCGCCGTCACCACCAAGCTGGGCAGAGGCGTGTGTCCCGAGTCGTAGTAAAGAGCAATCAAGGCGTCCAGGACCGCATCGTTGTTCACGTCCGTCTTGAGCGATTTTTCTGTAGCCGCATTGATTCGAACCCATTTGAAGAGCGGCCCAGAGTACGTTGTGCCGCCCGAAGTAACCGTGGAAACCGAAGCGATGGTCTTCACATTCGCGGAAACGGGAGCGACGCCAAACTCGGTCGCGTACTCGGTGTCCGGGTAGGTCGTCAGCAAACTCCCCAGGGCTTCGCCCGGCGCAGGATTCAGGATGTAACGAACCTGGCCCACTGCTAGAGGTCCGGACGCGGGCATAAAACCTGCGACTGTGCTATTGAAATAATCTGAGTTACTGGGCAGCATTCTTCCGCGGGCCTCTTCCAGTCCGGCCGTACCCGCCAGGTACACGCTGGCCGAAGAACGGTAGTTGCCGGCAAGGGCGCTTTCCCCTCCAGAGGCCACGATCAGCGAAATCGCAACCACGCTGATGAGCATCAGGACAAAAATCGCGATCAGCAATGCTACTCCCGATTCCGATCGTTTGCGGCGATTGATGCGATTGGATTTCATGGTGTTCTCCATGCTCTTACTGTTTCGGATTCTTGCGGTGCCCGCGCCCGTTCAGCTCCACCAGGCGCAACTTGTTCGTTTGAGCGTCCTGCTGAGCGGACATGACAATCAGCGTGATTTCAATATCCCGGACGTTTGAGGGCGAATTGCTGGCACCCGCATTCTGGCAAAGCACCGTGCCGGTGCCACTGTCACAGGTGTATTGGAAGATGGGCTGGGCAACGGAACCGGGGAACATCGCTGGATAGCCGGCTCGAAATGTAGCAATCCGCGCTGAAGAGGCGTTGTTCATTACGTTCGTCACGTAAGGAAGCATCACGCCCGCCACGTTGGTAGCCGTAACCGGGTCGTTAGTGGCGGACTTAGGCGTCACACCGCGATATAGCGTGGTGCCCTGCAATTGATAACGGACCCACTCGACGCCGTTCCCATCGTTGAAATCCCCTTCAAAGATCACGTCGAAGTCCCCCGGCGTCGTGCAGGTGCCGCCGCCGGCAGTGCCAATCGTGCAGGACGACGAGGTGAGGTAGCCGGGCATCCAGGCAACCGGCGAACTGGCGTAGCCGGAACTCAAAGTCGGCAAGGTGGAGAAATGATTTACCGGGGGATAACCCGTGGCATTGGAATCGCGAACGATCTGATCCAATCCCAGCCGGGCTTCCTGAAAAGAGCTGAGCAGCTGCGATTCCGTGCGAAACTGTTTCTGCGAAGTTCCCATCAGCCCAAAAATGGCGCCGCTGAGCACGATAAAAATGGCCACTGACACCATCAGCTCAATCAGCGTAAAACCTGTTTGTCTTTTCTGCTTTTGTGCGAGCTTCATTTTTCTACCATCGTGTCCAGGGTCAGAGGCAAAAAGGGAACGTTGCCGCCAATGCGGCGCACGCCCACGATGAATCGTTTGCCGGTTGCATTCGCTCCATTGGCGTATGTGATGACGGCCCAGCGAATGTCGTAGGTCAACGCGAACGGATCGTTGGGATCCGTATAGCTGAAGTTATAATTCGCAACTTTCGCCTGCGTGAAGTCAATCATCGGCCGGTTGTACAGCATTACCACCGGGCTACCCACCGGCACTTTCGGCGTGGCCGTATTCCCCAGGTTGCAGGTGCTGGTCGTGGGACAAAGCACCCCCTGCGGGTCACTAAACGTTGTTGCGGTGATCGGCTGGTCGAGCATTTCATCTAATTCGCGCTGAGCAAGTACCAGCGCCGTGGAATCGTCGCGGTTGCCCGCGTTCAAGTGAATCGCCAGGGGCACGAGTTGCGCCATGGCCACTATACCGACCACCATCATCAGCGTGGCAATCAACATCTCGATCATGGTGAAGCCGCTCTGGTTGGTCCTTGAATTTCTGCGTTTCGATCGCATGCCGATGCCTTCCATTTTCGCTAGTTAATCTGGTTCCAGCCCGCGCTTGCCGTCGCATCTGCTGTCCAGATTTGTACCGACCCGGAGGGAAACAAGACCACCGCCCGGTAACCATAGGTCTGGCGCGCCACGTTGCCGACATACAGGACATTTACGGCTGCTGGAGTCACCGCTCCTCGCTGATCAAACGTCAGCGATCCGGAGGACACCGCGGTCAGCGTGGCTACCCCTACCGAAGTGGCCAGCCCTGCCGTATTCGGCGGAACCGTCGAGTCGTCTAGAACAATGTTATTGTCCAGCAAAATTTGCTTTTCCGTGTTCTGCTCGATCGTGTCTACGTTCGAATCCGTCCAAATGTTTGTCATGGCGCGGGGGGTGGTGACCTGACGTACCTGGGCGCTGACGGGGGCGTTTGTCCGGATGGCTTCATAACGGGTGAATTTCAAAATGCTCGCCACCTGCGTAGCTGCGTCGTTCAACTGATAGGTACCAAACGCCTGGAGGAAATACGGCAGGCTGACGGCAGTGATGATCATGATCACGGCCAGAACGACCACCAGTTCCACCATCGAGAATCCCCCGGTGTGGGCACGCCTCACATAATTTCGCTTGGGATCAATTCTCACTGCTTCTCTCCAATTCCCTTCCGGGTTCTAAAGGCTCGGGCGCGGACAGCCATGCAGTCTATCCTGGCAGAGACGAGGGCAATTTCAGTGCCGAAGGTGAAAACCATTTAAGACGTTTAGGAACAATTATTTATGGGATGTCCAACCCCAGACTCGGGCTTAGTAAGAATCGTTGCGGGTAGAAATGTTACAAGTTGAGTGTCCGGCCGTACAGGTGCTAGTGGCCATTAGTCCCAATTTTGCTTAATTCGTAGGGCACTCTTCTTTCTCGTGCGGCCGACGGGAACAGCACCTTCATTTGCGGATTTTGCGGCCCTCTCGGCATTCCCGGTTAAGGCCGAAGTATTCTTTGGATTCACCCAGAATCCCGAGGCGCTTTGTGTCTCCGCCGGGTCAACGACGGCAGCGCCTTCGACCAGTTCGCCGGACTTCACGCTTTGGACACTCCGTGGTCAATGACCTGGGACCTGCCGGCAGCCAAGGCGTATGCTTAACAGAGCAGATCCTTTGTGCTTGAACCGGAGCTGAGGGAAAGCCTATGTCGCTCAAAATCATGGTGGTTGACGACGAACCCCTGAGCATGAAGCTCTTGCGGTCTCTGGCCGCTCCTTTGGATCATACCGTTTTAACGTTTGAAGATAGCCAGGAGGCCGGGAAACGAGCGGAAAATCAACGGTTTGATATCGCCTTCGTGGGCATGGGCACTCCTTTGCTGGACGGTCTTGAGTTGGCCAAGCGAATCCGAAAGTCGCCGCTCAACCTTGAGACCACCATCGTTATGCTCAGCGCGACCGAGGACATCAATATTTTGCGGAAGGCATTTGGCGGGGGTGCCGATTTTGTCTTGTCCAAACCAGTAACCGCGGGCCGCATCCGTCCTTTGCTGGCGGCCATGGATTCCCTGGGGTGGAAAGGCAAGCGGCATGCGGCTCGCTTACCCCTCATTACCGAAGTCATTTGCACTTGGGATGACCGGAAGTTTCCCTTGCGCAGCCTGAACATCAGTGAAAGCGGTATGTTGCTACAACCATTGCCGGACATAGACTTAGGACAGGAAGTTGCCTTGGAGTTCAAAATCGCGGAGGTCCGTGCCTCGCTGAACATTCTTGCGCGCATCGTACGAAAAGAGGGGACCGAGCGCATGGGCGTAGGATTCGTCGGCCTCGCGCCGGAAGACCTCAATGCCATTCAGCTTTACGTCATGGGTCGTCTGCGAGACTTGACGCCGCCGCGGGACCTTTCCGACATCGGCATGCATCGGCTGTTCACTCCTTAGCGTTGAAGCTCCCTGATTCGCCATCTTCAGAAGCTTTCGACCCTCACCGGATAAGATCTCCATTCTCGCAAGCGGGGTTTCTTGCTGCCACTTTCGGGGACTTGCTATACTCGGGACGAAAGAGCCGTGGCCGAGCGGAACGCACCCTGGGAACGGCGCCCGCAGCAGATCCTTTCCCGAGGAACCTTTCACGAGTGACCGGACGCAGAGCGCCCTATTCATTTCTGCGCGCGTTGCCTCCGACCGGGTCGGGGTTGGCAGAAACAAGGAGAGAATTATGGCGGGATATGGCGGAGTGGATTACATCGATTTTGATTCGCAACTAAACGACGAAGAAAAACTGGTTCGTCAGACGGCAAGGCAATTCGTCGAGAACGAAATCATCCCGATTATTGAAAGACAAAGCCGGGAAGGCGTTTTCCCTAAGCATCTCGTGCCGCAGCTCGGCGAGCTGGGATTTTTTGGTGCGAACTTGCATGGATACGGATGCGCGGGGATGTCCAACGTCGCATACGGTTTGATGACCCAGGAGCTAGAGCGCGGCGATTCCGGCTTGCGCAGTTTTGTTTCCGTGCAGGGCGCGCTGGTGATGTATCCGATTTATTCGTATGGGAGCGACGCGCAGAAGAACAAGTGGCTGCCACTCTTGCAACAGGGCAAAGCGATCGGCTGCTTTGGCTTGACGGAGCCGCAGTTCGGATCGAATCCGGGCGGGATGCTGACGCGCGCGGTGAAGAAGGGCAGCAAATACATCTTGAACGGCGAAAAGATGTGGATTACGAGCGGGTCGATCGCCGACGTGGCAGTGGTGTGGGCCAAAACCGAGGACGATAAAGTCCGCGGATTCCTCGTGGAAAAAGGCGCGCCCGGATACAAAACCTGGGATGTGCACGGCAAGTGGTCGCTGCGCGCTTCGGTGACGTCCGGATTGGCTTTCAGCGACTGCGAAATTCCGGAAGAAAACCTGCTGCCCGGCGTTTCGGGCTTGAAGGGGCCACTGAGTTGTTTGAATCAGGCGCGGTATGGAATTGGATGGGGCGCGCTGGGGGCGGCGATGGCGTGTTACGACACGGCGTTGCAGTACGCCAAGACGCGCAAGCAATTCGCGAACAAGCCTATTGCCTCACACCAACTGGTGCAGGAAAAACTGGCGTGGATGATCACGGAGATCGTGAAAGGGCAATTGCTGGCGCTGCACGTCGGGCGGCTCAAGGATAACGGCAAAGTCGATCCTTCGCACATTTCGATGTTGAAGATGAACAACGTGGCCATCGCGCTGGAAACCGCGCGCAAGGCACGCGATATTCTCGGCGCGAACGGCATCGTGGACGATTACTGCATCATGCGCCACATGAACAACCTCGAGAGCGTTTATACCTACGAGGGGACGAACGACATTCACAAGCTGGTGATCGGCGAACGCATCACCGGCATCGCCGCGTTTGTGTAGAGACCAAAAGGGCGGATTGAAGTCCACCTACACTTTCCATCCAACCCATCTCCATACGGGCCGAATCTTGTATGCTGTGAGGCGCAGCACCCCGACAAGGTCGGGACACGCGCCGCGCATTTAGGAGGAGCACACTTTTATGCGTCCGCCTGCAATCATCTTGGCTGGATTCCTTCGCTGTTTACTTGCAGCACTGCTCATAACGCTTGTTGGCAACTGCGGAATCATTATCGCGCAGCAGAAAACTGCCCCGCCTCAAGAAAAACCGAAGATTCGGGCGATCACGGCGTTTATCAATCTGGATCGCACGCAATACAAGGGGCAGGTGGCGGATGCTTTGAAGATGCTGAAACGCGGGCAGACGATTCTGGAATCGCGCGGATACCAGGTCCAGACGATCCGAATCGCGACGCAGCCGTTTCCGGAATACACGAAGGGATTGACGACCGAGCAGGCGGTGGCGTTTTTCAAGCAGTACGACGCGCTGGCGGGAACGGAAAAGTTTGCGGCGTCGATCGGCCCGGCCATGCTGAACGCCGGGGACAGCGATTCGCAAGCGGACCTGCTTGCAGAAATTTTGAGTAATACGAAAACGCTGAATGCCAGTCTCGTGGTTGCCGGCGATGATGGCGTGCGCTGGAGCGCCGTGGGCGCGGCAGCCCGCGTGATGAAGAAACTCGAAGAGACGGAGCACAGCCAGGGCAACTTTCGATTTGCGGCGATTGCCATGGTGCCGCCGCTGACGCCCTTCTTTCCGGCCGCATATCACACCGGCTTTGGGCACCAATTCGCGATCGCGCTGGAGTCGGCGAACGTGGTTGCCGCGTCGTTCAAAGGCGCCCCGGACCTGGCCACGGCAAAGCAGCGGCTGACGGATTTACTCGCGAGCTCGGCCTTCGACATAGAGCATCACGCGGGACGCATCGATCAGGATACCGGGTGGACGTACATGGGCATCGATTTGTCGCCAGCGCCGTCGCCGCCGGAGAATGCTTCGATCGGAGCGGCCATCGAGAATCTGACCACCGAGCCCGTCGGCATGAGTGGAACGCTGACCGCGGCAGCGACAATTACCGCAGCCGTTAAAGACGTCAAAGTGAAACAAACCGGATACTCGGGCTTGATGCTGCCGATCCTGGAAGATTCGCGGCTGGCGCAGCGCTGGAGCGAAGGACACCTCTCGCTCGATGCGCTGCTCAGTTATTCCGCGGTGTGCGGCACCGGACTCGACACTGTTCCGCTCCCCGGCGACATCAGCGCAGAACAACTTTCGCTCATCATCGGCGACATGGCCAGCCTGGCCGTGAAATGGCACAAACCGCTTTCCGCGCGGCTCCTTCCTGTTCTGGGCAAGGGCTGGGGCGAGTTGACCGAGTTTGATAACCCATTCCTAGTGAATGCCAAGCTGCAGCCTTTGGACATCAAGTAACAACAAGATCTATCTTGTTGGTTTCGCTTGGCTTTGTACTATGTCCAAGTAAGTTTAAGGGGTCATCTCTAACGGCGAAGCAATGCGAGAATGACAATGGCCCATAAAAGCGCGTTGGATAAGTATTGAGAAACTGACGGCCGAGCAGGTCATCTCCGGCGCAAGCTCATGCCGCTGGTTGAGAAAGGCTTAGTCCGCGATGTCGGAGCTTCCGATTAGATGGCGCGAGCTTACCCCCACCCCCTTGTTTTGCCAACGAGGTAAGTCCCGTGGAGTGTGGGGCAGTGTCCGCTCCCGCCGCTGGCGGCATCTTCCTTTTTATATTGACCAGCCGTGGCGGTAGTCGCGGCGCAAGTAGTCATTGGCTTCGAGGACGTTGGTAATGCGCATGTTGTCGCCGTCGTAGTAGATCTTTTTTCCGGCGCGCAGGGCTACGATGCCGAGGAGCATGACCTCGGTGAGACGAGCGGCGTATTCGAAGGGGCATGAAGCTTCCGCCCTTCCCTTGGCGGCGTCCACCCAGTTCATTTCGTGGGCTTCGCCGGCGATGCGAGGAAGCTTCTCGGGAGGCTTGCCGAAGGAATCGTGGAGCGACTTGGGCAGGAGCCGGGGCTTGAAGCCGTAAGTATCGTGAAGGAGCTTGCCCTTGCTGCCGATGAGCAGCGCGCCACCTTCTTTATTCAACTCTTCATCGTCGAGTTCTTCCGGCTTGTTGGGCTTGAACCCGCCGTCGTACCACGTAAGCTTTACCGGGGGCATCAGCCCCCGCCCGGGGAACTCGTAGAAGGTAAGTGTGGCGTGCGGGTAAGAGGCGCCGTTGAAAGGGGTTGAGACAGTCTCAACGCTTGTGGGCAAACCCAGGTCGAGCGCCCACAGGGAGTGGTCGATCAAGTGAGCCCCCATGTCCCCGATCGCGCCGACGCCCCAATCGGTCCAGCCGCGCCAGTTGAACGGGTGGTAGATAGGGTGGTAGTCCACGTTCGGGGCCGTGCCAAGAAAAAGATCCCAGCCGAGCCCGTCAGGAATGGGAAAGTTGCCGGCCAGGGCGGCAGCAAGCCGCGCATTGACGCCCGGGCCATTCCAGCGAAGAGGGGTGGCCTGCGGCTTCAGCGGCTCCGGGCGCGGCACGCCCTGGGGCCAAAAGCCGAGGGGCCGGTTGGTCCAGATATGTACCTCGCGCACGTCGCCGATCGCGCCAGCCCACAGGTACTCGACGGCGCTCCGTCCATCGTCCGAGGAGTGTCCCTGGTTGCCCATCTGCGTAGCGACTTTTGTTTCTTTGGCGCGACGGGAAAGTTTTCGAGCTTCCTCGACCGACCAGCAGAGCGGCTTCTGGACGTACACATGCTTGCCAAGGTCCATGGCCGCCAAGGCAATGGAAGCGTGCATGTGGTCGGGCGTAGCGACTACCACGGCATCGATGTCCTTCTGGTGTTCGAGCATGTCACGATAGTCGGTGTAACGCTTGGCTTTCGGCACATGTTTGGTCTTAAGCTTGATCATCCCTTCGAGCCGAACCTGGGCCTTCACGGGATTGAACGGCACTTGCGGCTCGCCGGGGGGCGGCGGGGCCGGCAGCTCGATGCGCTTCTTCAGCCTCTCGATGTCAAGGTCGAGCCGGTCGAATCCTTTATCGGCATAGCGCCAGTCCACGTCGCACAGCGCCACGATGTTCTGGCTTGCAAGGTTGATTAGATTATTGCGGCCCATGCCCCCGACCCCGACCCCGGCGACGTTCAGCGTGTCGCTCGGCGGAGTGAATCCACGACCGAGGACGTGTCTAGGAACAATGGCACACGCGGCGCCGCCGGCGGCGACCTTAGTCAGGAAGGTGCGCCGCGAGATTTCTTTCTTTTTGCTCATGAGCAATTCTCCTCGGTTGGATTATCGAGTGTCGGCGAGGGCGATGTAGGTTCCGAGAGAAATCATGCCGAGGCCGGAAGCGACGCGCTGGCCGCGGCGGAAACGTACGCTGCTCTTGAGTTTGCGCTCGACGGGAGCGGCAAGCACGACCACCACAAGATCAGCGGCAGTATTGAGGAGCACCGAGAAAACGCCGAGAACCACGAATTGCAGGAAAACATGGCTGCGTTCGGGCGCGATGAATTGCGGAATGAAGGAAAGAAAAAACAGAGCCGTTTTCGGGTTGAGAACTTCGGTAAGAATCCCTTGACGAAAGGCGCCCGCCCGGGCTGGCGGCGATGTGCTGACGGCCATCTCCGCATTTCGCGCGCGGATCATCCGGATGCCGAGCCAAACAAGATACGCGGCACCCGCGTATTTGACGGTGTGAAACGCGACGGCGGAAGCAGCAAGGATTGCCGAGACCCCGAGCGCGGCGGCCAGGACATGGAAGAAGCCGCCAACCAAAGTGCCGAAAGAAGAAAGGATGCCCTCGCGGCAGCCTCCGGCGAGGCTACGCGCCAAAACGTAGAAGATTCCCGGCCCTGGAGTGATTGCCAGCAGCAGCGCGGCGGCAAGGAAAAGCAAGAAACGGTGTGCTTCGAACACCCGAGAATTGTAGGGGCTCGAGTCCCGGCGCGCAAGTTGGCTTTCGAATCTTGACGTCCTCCCCGCCGCTTGCGGCGAGGATTCCTACGGAGCCGGATGTTTAGTCCGGTCTCTTCGGTGGGTTCCTGCTTCACAGATCAGCCTTACTGCGCCGCATCTCCACAGGCTCCACATCGGGCCCGTCCGGCCCTAGGTCTTTTGGGACGAGAGGAGTCTAGGATGGAGCGAAAGAAAAAAGCAAGCCTTCTATCCCCGGCCTGAACGCCGGGGCTTTACGGCCAGTTTGGTAAATGGCTGGCCGGAAGCGCTGCTTTGCCTTAGCCTGCCGCCCGCCCTCGACTGCCAGGGCGAGCTATTCGAAGAGTCGATGCGCGGCTGATCAGAAGGAGGGTGGACGCTGGTCGGCGACGGCAAAGGCGCGCTCGAGGACCATGCCGACGCGGCCGAGGGTGCCTTCTTCAAAGAGGCGGCCGATCAGGGTGATGCCGTGGGGCACGCGACGCGGGGGAGAAAATTTTGGCAGCGGATTTTTCGGATCGGGGGCCCAGTCGGAGCGCGCTTCGGAGACTTCGACGAAGCCGGCGCGCAGGGTGAGTGATGGGTGCCCGGTGTGGTTGCTGATGGTGAGCATTTCGTCGCGCAGTGAAGGCACGAGCAACAGATCCACTTCGGAGAAAATGCGCGCCATCTCCTGCGCTACTTTACCGCGGAAGCGGTCGGCCTGGACGAAATCCACGGCTGAGAGGAAGCGCGACTGGCGGAAAAGATTGGGCCAGGCGTCGCGCGTTTGCACTTTGAGTTGGTCCACGCCGTGGCTCAAGGTGAGTTCCTCGAAAGCGGCGGCGCTTTCGGCGAAGAGAATCAGGTTGAGCGAGTTATACGGCCAATTGGGAAGAGAGACTTCCACGGGCAGCAGGCCGACGTTTGGAAGGGTGTCGAGCGCGGCGCGGTCCACATCGGTGGCGGGATCTTCCTTCATCCAGGCGGGGAAATAGCCGACGCGCAGGCCCTTGATGCTCGCGCCGGCATCAAAATCGAGACGACTGGGAGCGCTGGAAATGTCGCCGGCATCGGGCCCAGAAATGGCTTGCAGCACTAGCAAAGCGTCTTCGACGGTACGCGTCATGGGACCGAGCTTATCAAGCGACCAGCACAGGGTCATGGCACCGGTGCGCGGCACGCGGCCGTAGGTGGGCCGCAATCCGGTGATGCCGCAACGCATGCTGGGGCTGACGATGCTGCCGCCGGTTTCGCTGCCGATCGAGAAGCCGACCAGACCCGCGGCGGTCGCAGCGCCGGGGCCGGCGCTGGAACCGGACGCGCCCTCCTCGAGGAGCCAGGGGTTCACGGTTTGTCCGCCGAACCAAATATCGTTGAGCGCGAGGGCGCCGAGACTAAGTTTCGCGAGAAGCACGGCGCCGGCGGCGTGGAGGCGCTTCACGACGGCGGCATCGTCCTTGGGAATGCGGTTGCGAAAAGGCTCGGCGCCATAGGTGGTCGGAATTCCGGCGGTGTCCAGAAGATCCTTGCCACCCCACGGAATGCCGTGAAGCGGTCCACGGTACTTGCCCGCGGCGATTTCTTCGTCGACCTTCTTCGCTTCGGCGAGCGCCTGATCGTGCCTGAGCGTGATGACCGAGCGAAGCTTGGGATCAAATTGCTCGATGCGGCGCAGGTAGATTTCGGTGAGGCGCTCGGAGGTGAGTTTGCGCTGCTCGATCCAGAGCGACAGCTGTGTGACGGAGGCGAAGGCGATGTCCGCATCGTTGGAAGGCAGCGGGCCGGGGTCGGACTTGCTGCGGATAAATCGATCACGCTGGGGGCCGGAGGGCTGGCCGGGTAGAACGGAATGGTAGCGCGACCAGGGTGCGGGAGCAGGTTCGAGAGCGACAGTGCGGGGACCGGTGCGGCGCTCGTAAAGCGAGGCCAGGTTCACGCGCCACGATTGTGCTGCCATGGCGCGATCGGCGGTTGTCAACTGCACCTGCACGAGCTTTTCTGCCTCGGCGAAGGTCGCAGGCGACACATCGGGTCCAACGGCTGGTCCGGTGCCGAATGCGGGGGGCGCTCCTGGCGGGAGTTGCGTGGGCTCCTGCGTGCTGCTGCTAGAGGCGACGGCTGCGCCGATCAGACCAAGCGAAGTCTGGGTCAAGAAATGCCTGCGCGATTTGGACATGGGTCCTCCGCCGACGATTGTAGCCGAGTCTTTCACCGGAGAAAGCATGAAGTCCCTTCTCCTTACGCGCGGGACGACTTAGCGAATCACAAATGGTCGACTGGAAACTGTTCTTTGGCTTATGATGACGCGCGCGTTGGCAGGGTGAGACCAAAAGAAAATCGCCGACAAGGTGCCGGCGCTACAACTTCTGAACTCGCGCCATCCGGGGGAAGGGGATACGAGTATGGAAGAACAACTGAGCCTGGATTTTTTGCGCGTGGTGGAAAACGCCGCGATTGCGGCGGCGCGCACGATGGGATTCGGCGACCGACACCATGCTGATGAAGTGGCCGTGGAAGCAATGCGCAAGACCATGGACTCGGTGGAGATTGACGGAACGATTGTGATTGGCGAAGGCGAGCGTGATGAGGCGCCAATGCTGTACATCGGCGAAAAAGTGGGATTGGCAACACACGCGCCGAAAGCATTGTTTCCGCAAGTGGACATTGCCGTGGATCCGCTAGAAGGGACGAACCTCTGCGCGACCGGGGCGGCGAACGCGATTGCGGTGCTGGCGGCGAGCGAACGCGGCGGGTTGCTGCACGCGCCCGACCTGTACATGGAAAAACTGGTTGTGGGGCCGTCGTGCAAGGGCGCGGTGGACCTGGATGCCCCGGTAGCCGACAACCTGAAGGCTATTGCCAAGCGGCTGGCCCGCGACGTCGAGGATCTCGTGGTGATCGTGCTGGACCGGCCACGGCACGAAAAACTTATTGAAGAGATCCGCACCGCGGGTGCGCGCATCCGGCTGATTGGCGATGGCGATCTTTCGGCGGGGATTTCCGCCGCGGTGATTGGGACGGGCGTACATGCGGTGATGGGCACGGGCGGTGCGCCGGAAGGGGTGCTGACGGCCGCAGCGTTGCGCTGCTTGAACGGGCAGATTCTTGCGCGGCTGGTGGTCAGCAAGCCGGAGCACGCGGAACGTCTGGCGAAAATGGGCGTGAAGGATACGAAGCGCGTTTACGACACCGAAGATTTGGCACCGGGGAAGAAAATGATTTTCGCGTGCACCGGCGTGACGGATGGAAACTTGCTGAAGGGCGTGCGGTTTTTTGGGGAGGGCGTGCGCACCAGCTCCATGATTCTGACGCTGGATGACCGGCAAGTGCGCTTCATCGATTCGGTACACCTGGAAAAGCGGCCGGATATCAAGGTGCGGTTCAACTGAGAGTGTGTTTTCAAGTTGCGATGGCTTCTCCGCAACGTGACTCCATGGAAGTCGCCGACGGTGTCGTGCCTTCGCAGGCCACGAATGGTTGAACGCCTCCTTAGGTAATGGGCTGCGCGGGCTGGTGCCCGCATTCTGTCCTTCGGAACAGTAGTCTGGCCTGCAGAATAAACATAACCTCTCCCGGAACCAGTCAGACGGCAAGCAATCTCATGCGACGGAGTCCAAGAGAGACACCTGAGTGTGTCTCTAGAGCTCCGGGGTGTTTGTACCGGATCTGCACTGAAGGGGGAAAGCGGTGAAACGTCACTGCAAAGCGGTAACCGGGGTATGGGCGCTCCTTCTTGCAGGTTGCTCAGGTCTGACCAACGTTGGGGGCGGAAATCCTACTCCTTCGGGTCAGTTGCTGGTGACGCCAGCGAACGCAACTTTACGCGGCGCTGACACACAGCCATTTACGGCGAAACTCAATGGAACGGCGGTTGCAGTAACCTGGTCGGTGAATGGCGTTGCCGGGGGCAACGCGTCGGCTGGCACGATTTCCGCGGCCGGACTCTACACGGCACCGGAATTTCCGCCGTCGCCGAATACCATTACGATCGGAGCCCTCGAGACTTCGGATTCGACAAAAAAAGCAAACAGCTCGATCACTCTCGACAACCCCATTCCGCAAATTACCACGGCCACGCCCACGACGATCCAGGTTGGCTCGTTCAACCTGGCGGTGAACGGCGCGCATTTCGCGAATGGCGCAGCGATTTATTTCGGGACTGCAGCGCTCGTGACAAGCCGAGTCTCTTCGACGCAACTTACGGCGACGGGCACAGCCACCGCGGGCCAAGTCGGCACCATTTCGATCACAGTGAAAAATCCTGATCCGGGGACGATCTCCTCGGCCGGTTTGAACGCGCAGGTCGTGAACAGCACGGCAATCAGCGTGCAGGTGTCACCGACAACAGCAACAATTCGCGCCGGGAACCAACAGTCCTTCAGCGCGACAGTGACAGGCAGCACGAATCAAGGCGTGACCTGGTCGGTAAACGGCGTCGCGGGCGGCTCGGCCGCGACTGGGATGATTACGCCGCAAGGGTTGTACACCGCTCCGGCGACGCTGCCGAACCCGAATACGATCACGATCACCATCGCCGCGACCAGCGCAGCGGATGCAACGAAGCAGGGCACGAGCGCGGTTACCTTGCAAAATCCAATTCCGGTCTTGACGGGAATCAACCCGAACAGCATGGGCGTGGGCGGGTTTTTGCTCACGGTGACGGGAAGCAAATTTGTCAACGGCGCCACCGTGAATTTTGGCGGGCAGGTATTGACGACCGTCTTTGTTTCTCCGACGGAGTTGACGGCCACGGGAACCGCCGCCGTGGCGCAGGTGGGAAGCGTGCCGGTGACGGTGACGAATCCGAATCCGGGTGGAGCAACTTCAGGCGTGCTGATGGCGCAGATCGTAAACAACGGCACGGTGATTCCCGCTGCGGCGGCTGTGCGCTTCCTAGAGCAATCGAGCTTCGGGCCGTCGGCGGAGCAAGTGAATCAGCTTCAACAGACGGGGATTGATACTTTGCTGCAAAGCCAGTTTGCAACGTCAGCCTCGACGTATCCCGTACCCGCAGCGACGGATATGGGCCTCAGCAAGGTACAACAGCAATTCTTCTCCAATGCCGTCAATGGCCCCGACCAGTTGCGGCAGCGTCTGGCGTTTTCGCTGAACGAGATATGGGTCGTGGGCGAAAACAAGGTGAGCGATCCGACCGGCTACACGAATTACATGCAGGCGCTGACGAATGATGGCCTGGGAAATTACTACAGCGTGATGAAGGACGTGACCCTGACGCCAGCGATGGGGCATTGGCTGGACATGGTGAACAACGACAAGCCCGGGACGGGTCAACATGCCAACGAGAACTATGCGCGCGAGTTGATGCAGCTCTTCACCCTGGGATTGAACCAACTGAATCCCGATGGCACGGCGGTTCTGGATACCTCGGGGAATCCGCTACCGACGTACACGCAGGATGACGTTATGGCGCTGGGGCGAGCGCTCACGGGATGGACGTACCCGACGCAGCCGGGGCAGACGCTACAGAAGCACAATCCGGAATATTACGGCGGTGCGATGGTGCCGTTCGAATCGAACCACGACGCGGGAGCAAAAACGCTGCTGGGGCAGAGCGTAGCGGCAGGGCAATCCGCGGAGCAAGAATTGGACAGCGTGCTCACGATTATTTTCAATCATCCGAACCTGCCGCCGTTCATCGGCAAGCAGTTGATTGAAAAACTGGTGACCAGCAATCCGAGCCCTGCGTATGTACAGCGTGTGGCACAGGCATTCGCCAGCGGGAAGTTCAATTCCTACGGTTCCGGGAAGCGCGGCGACATGCAGGCGACGGTGGCCGCCATTCTGCTCGACGCGGAAGCGCGCCGCGGGGATTCGCCGACAACAACGGATCCAAACGACGGCAAATTGCGCGAGCCGGTGATCATGATGGTGAGCATCGCACGGGCCTTTCATGCCACATCGGATGGATCCGGCTTCGAAAGCCGCGGAGCCAACATGTCCGAGGACATTTTCAACTCGGGAAGCGTGTTCAATTTCTTCCCGCCAGACAATTTGATTCCGCAAACGACGCTGAACGGGCCGGAGTTCGCCATTTTCAATACCAACACCAGCCTGGCGCGCGTGAACTTCATCAACACGAGCGTCTACGGGCAGATCAGCGGCAACACCAAGCTGGACTTCAGCGCGGTCATCAATGCAGGCACGCCGGACCAGATGGTGGCGTGGCTGAACAATTTACTGCTGCACGGAACGATGTCCGATCCGATGAAGCAGAGCATCTTGACGGCCATCGGGGCGATCATCACCGCGACACCGCCTTCGACGAGTGACCTGACGAATCAAGCGAAGGCAGCCATCTATTTGGTGGCTTCCTCGTCGCAATACCAAGTACAGCGCTAGCGCGCAAAAGGGAGAAACGACTTGACGCCTCATACAAGAAGAGACTTCATGCGGCTGGCGTGCTGCTCGGCGGTGACGGCATCGATGGTCAGCGGGCTGAGCAAGTTCGGGCTGGTGAGTGCGCTGGCACAGGGGACACCAGGCTATAAGGCGCTGGTATGCATATTTCTGTTTGGCGGAAATGACGCGAATAACATGATTGTGCCGATCGACTCGGCGGGATACACCAACTATCAGAGCATTCGAGCGAACCTCGCGCTGCCGCAGGCATCCTTGCTTCCGCTGCAGGTCGGAGGCCAGGCAAATTTCGGATTGCACTCAAGCCTTCCGGAATTGCAAACGCTGTTCAATACCAACCAGTCGCTAGCAGTGCTGGCCAACGTAGGCACGCTGGTGCAGCCAACCACGCGGCAAAACTATCAGAAATATCAGAACCTGCCGGCGAATTTGTTTTCACATTCGGATCAGCAGGACCAATGGCAGACGACGCAGCTGAAGGGAATGCCAAATGCCGGCTGGGCGGGAAAAGTGGCGGACAAGATTGCGCCGGCATTCAACAACGGGGCGTTATTCCCGCCAATTCTTTCCGTGGCGGGGAATGCCATCTTCAGCACCGGAGATGTGACGCGGCCGTTCACGATGAGGCCGGGAAGCACGCCGGGCGCTCAGGGGTTCGACACCTCGGCGGCTTCGCAGGCGCGGCTTCTGTCGCTGCAGCAGTTACTCACGTTTGATACGGGGATTTCACTGGTGCAAGCAGCCAGCACGGTCACGGGCCAGGCGATCCAGGACGGCGTGTTGCTCCTAAACGCGCTGAAAAATATTCCGGCGATCCAGACGGTGTTCCCGGCGAACAATAGTTTGGCTTCACAGTTGAAGCAAGTGGCGCAGGTGATTGCAGCACGCAGTGCATTGAACATCAACCGGCAGATCTTTTTTTGCTCACAAGGCGGGTTCGACACCCACAGCGACCAGCTTGCGGCGCAACAGGGCCTCTTGGTGCAATTGAGCCAGGCCATGTCCGCGTTCTACCAAGCGACCCAGGAACTGGGCGTTCCCAGCAACGTCACGACTTTCACGCTTTCGGAATTCAGCCGCACCTTCCAGCCCGGTTCGAACGCCGGCACGGACCATGCCTGGGGCGGCCACCAAATGGTCTTGGGCGGCGCGGTGAAGGGGAACGCGATCTATGGAACCATGCCGACTCTGGCGCTGGCCGGGCCGGACGATACCGGCAGCAATGGCAGATGGATTCCGTCAACGTCGGTCGATCAATACGCGGCGACTCTCGCTTCGTGGTTTGGTGTGGCAAGTGCGGATCTGCCGGGCATTTTCCCGAACCTTGGGAACTTCCCGACTGCCAACCTGGGGTTTCTGGGCTAAGCCGATCTCTCCATTTTCTTCCATGGCCACGGCGCTCGCTTATCGGGTGAATGGAGGACAAGAGGCTGGTCAGGGTCTAGCACAATTCCTCGATTTGATCGTCCGTAATGTTGAAAAACGGGGGCGTGAGCATGCGTGGGCGATGGCCTCCGTCCGGGCAAGGGTCATAGAGCGGTGCGGCTGCAAGCGATAGACGGGTTGCAAGTGAATGGTTGCGAAGTACCTCCGAGGCGATGCCATTCCCGGACAGGGTGATCGCACTGACAAGCAGCAAAGCGTTTGCCCAAGCGCAGGACGCAGGCAAACCAACTGATGCGTCGGCGGGACATCGCGATGCGGGTAACCCCGGGTGCGGATGGGATTCCACTCGACGGCGATATTCGCGGGCAATGGCTTCGCACCTCTCGAGAATCGTTTCAAGTGCTTGCGCTGGCGGGGTCCAAGAGCCAATTCAATTCGGAGAGTCGGTAGTTGTAGCCCAGCTCTTCCCTGCTGGAACCATTCGCCGGATTCGCTGCGAGCCTTGATTGCAAAGCTTCTTGGCCAGCGCGGCGACTTTCGAATCGTTCGTGACAATCATTCCACCGTCGCGGGAAGTGATCTGTTCGTCCGGATAGACCCCCAAGACGGCGGCGTGATGGATCGTCGGGGGACGATAGCGGTCAGAAATCTCCGTCATCAACGGGCCGTCCAGAATGTCTCCAGAAACGGCTGCGTAAGAAGATTTGCCGGACGCCGCAAGCTGCAGGTTAATTTCGTGGAGATTCTGTTCGGCATAATCGAGAAGAATCAAGAAACGAGGATGGTTGGAAGCGAGGGCTTGCAAAAGAGCGCAGCCAATAGAACCTCCAGCTCCAACGACGAAGGTTGTGCCGGTGTTCGTTGTGCCGAGCAAAGGCGCTTTCGCCTCAGAGTTCAGTTTGCTACGGATTGCCGGTGCGCACAGTCGAGAACTCAAAAGGCGAGGCTCAATGCTGCTGATTGGCGATGGCCAGGAAGACGCGATCATCCACGGCAACCGCGCGCGTGAAAAGGGTTGCGGCGTTTGCCCCCACGATGGCGACGTGCCTGGCATTGCCGCTCAAAGCGGGACCGGCAGGCTTTATGCCGGATCCTGTCCCATCACCAGGCCGAAGTGAAATCCGGGTGGTCTTCGGCGTGCAGTTCGTGACACCGAGACAGGTATCACGGATGAAGACCTGGCGGTAGCCGCTAGTGTTGCCGCTCGCGGGCGTCTCGGAAACGTGATTCGAGGAATGGCTGGGAGTAATGGCCAGAAACGCGACAAAGCGTCCGGAAGCACTGACGGAAGGCAGAATGCTGTCCGTCCCGACCAATGCTCCGTTCGCATCGGTGGAGATTAAATGCGTCGACGGCTGGCAGGAATCTCCCGCCCCCGCGCAGGTATCGAGCAAATATACTTGCCGTCCCGGCGGCGAATTTTCGACCAGATTCGTCGCCGCTGAGCTAAAGGCCACATAGCGTGCATCGGAGCTCATCGAAGGCGAGTGGCTTTCATCGTTTGCTGGAGTGCCATCGGCTGCCGCCGAGAGAAGAGTTGTATGCGGTTGGCAAACTGCCGCAGCCCCTTCGCAGGTATCCCGCAGAAAGATCTGGGCGCGATCGTTCTCGACCGCGGTGTAGGCGACATAGCGCCCCTC
>Ga0209577_10000389_pt1 | contig 44732 bp, 37 predicted proteins | sample GraSoiAngelo_109_FD_185874 | JGI IMG/M metagenome (GOLD analysis project Ga0209577, IMG submission 185874) | Grasslands soil microbial communities from the Angelo Coastal Reserve, California, USA - 14_0903_12_20cm (SPAdes) (version 2) | ecosystem: Environmental > Terrestrial > Soil > Grasslands... | reverse complement strand
GGCAAAGACAGCAAGCGACGCGAAGCCTGCGGAGAGGAAAGACGGAAAAGACTCGTGGTTTTCTGTCTCGTCGAGCCCGTGGGAAAGCGAGATGCAGAAGGCCAGCCAGTTGGCTTCGACGTGGGATCGGCCAGCGCCGGCAAACCACGGTAGCGCGCCGAAGAACGGAAATGAAAAAGCGAGCGAGGTCAGCCCGGAAGCAAGAGCAGTGATTGAAGAGGCTGCGCTGCCGCCGGCTGCGGTCGAAGCGATTCGCGAGGAAGCGGCCCAGGTAACCGAACACGCTACCTTCATGCTCGAAGACCCGCAAGCCGCGTCGTCAGACCGGAGCAGCTTTTTCTACGCGCGGGAGGAAGAGGGCGTCTTAGAGCCCAACAGCGCGCCGCAGACAACATCCACCCCAGCCGGGCCTGCACCGACCATGGACGATCTGGTTGCCAGAGTTCTGGCGAAGATGAATCCGGAAATCCTGCAAGCGGTGACGCGAGAGATTCTAAAGCCGGTCGTGGAAGCGATGGTCAAAGAAGAGCTGAAGTCAAGAAAGCCGTAGTTCCCCGCCCTGGCAACGGCTGGCTATAACCAAGTGAAAACAAACAGGTTAGTTTGTGGAACACGGTTTGGACTGCTCGCGGGCCTATACTTCACGCTTAATCTTTTTGAGGGATCTGTCGCTACGGCTTTGGGTATCACTCTCAGTATCGGGCTAGGATTGGGCCTGGCAGCAGTGCGGCATGGCGACCGATTTGGGGAGCGCACTCTTGGCTTTCTTCAGCCCTGGCTGCCCTGGTTATAAGCGCAGTTTGCGACTCTCTCTCCAGACTCCCACCGAATTGACGTCATAGCTTTTCGCCCCGTATAGTCAAAGATTACCGAGGGGAGCCGTAAAGCCCCTTGCCTTCCGGCATGGGGATATAAGGCTTCTATAAAACTATTGAAGAAAGAAAAGCGAAGAGCTATAACGCCCTTATGATGCTCGGATACAAGTCAAATCACAACGTCGTATACAGCTGCAAATACCATGTTGTTTGGTGCCCGAAGTACCGTCGTAAAGTGCTTGTGGATAAGGTTGCCGAGCGTCCCTTCAATTTGATACCTAAGGCGGCTTTGAGATATCGAGCCGAGGTCCTGGCTCTGGAAATCATCCCCGACCACGTTCCTTTGCTTGTCGCGGTAGACCCGCAATTCGGGATACCCAGACTTGTGAAACACATCCAAGCCGAAGCCGTCACGTCGCACGACCTCAGAAAACAGTTCCAGAGTCTCAGGACACGGCTGCCTAGTCTGTGGACCAACAGCTATTTTGTTTCAACGGTAGGTGGTGCACCACTCGAAGTCCTCAAGCAGTACGTGGACAACCAGAAGAATGTCTAACGCCACCAAACACGGCGTCAAGGGTCGGGTATATCTCACGCCCGAGCAAGTTCTCCTGGCGGCGCGTCAGTTTGGTTGCGCCCGATTTGTGTACAATCATCTTTTGAACTTTTCGCAAACCCGATACTCCCACAACAAAACCAAGACTTCTCCCGCACAACGCAGTCTGGAACTAACCAGAATGAAGACCGCGTTGCCTTGGCTCCGCGCAGTCAGCGCCCCATCGTTACAGCAGACCGGGCGTGCTTTAGATACCGCGTACAGGAATTGGTTCGACTCCTTGATGGGTAAGCGTCCGGATAAAGTAAAACCACCGACGTTTAAGAAGAAAGCCAACCGTCAGTCGGCCCGTTTCGCCAGAAACTCTTTCCGTTTCAAAAATGGCGTCCTAAGCCTTTCCAAGATCGGTGCGATCCTGATTGTTTGGCACCGTCGTGTACGCGGCGAGCCATCCTCGGTTGTGCTTAGCCGGACGCCTGCAGGTCGATATTATGTTTCGTTCCAGGTAGAGCAGCCGTTGCGTGTTGTAGGCCCCGCCGCGAGCCATTGCCTAGCTGTGGACATCGGCACCAAGAACCTACTTAAGAATCGCCGCTTAGCCAGGGCCATCTCGGATGCGGGCTTCGGTGAGTTCGTTCGCAGGTTGGCATACCAGTGCAAGGAGCATGGAAGAACGCTCGTCAAAGTAGATCGGTTCTTCCCGTCATCCAAGTTGTGCTGCATTGGTCACCAAAAGAATGCAGGCCTCCAACTCCAAGACCGCTGGACGTGTTCAAGTTGCCATACCGAACATCAGCGGGACGAGAATGCCGTGGTAAACATTTTCGTCGAAGGTTTGAGAATCTTAGCCGAGGGACGCTCGGTAGTAGCCTGTGGAGGCACAGGAAGACCTAAACGCGAGTTTAGGCGTGTGCCCGGGAAGCAGGAAACATCATCGGAGGTATGCGGCCATGCCGCATAGTAACTCCGAGGAATCCCCCGCCTTTAGGCGTGGGGAGTCGTCAACCCGACGCGAACGACCGCCGCGCGTAGCGCGTAGGAAAGCACCGCGCGGACTTTAGCGGAATTATATGGAGAAGCCACACGGAATGGCTCGTGAAATCGCCAAAGCGTACGAACCGCAGCGGATTGAACCGCGCTGGGCCGAATTCTGGGTGAAAGAGGCCCTTTTCAAGGCCGACCCGCGAGCGCGCGGACCGGTGTTTTCCATTGTCATTCCACCGCCGAATGTGACCGGTTCCCTGCATATCGGCCACATGCTGGAGCATACGCAGATTGATGTACTCACGCGCTGGCACCGGATGCGCGGGTACAACACGCTCTATTTGCCCGGGACGGACCACGCCGGAATTTCGACGCAACGGGTTGTCGTGAAATACCTTGCAGACCAAGGGATCAATTATCAGAAGTTGGGACGTGAAGAATTTGAGAAACAAGTGTGGAAATGGAAGGAAGAAGCAGGCGGACAGATCACGCAGCAGATGAGGGGAATTGGAGAAAGCTGTGACTGGACCAGGGAGAAGTTCACCCTGTCGCCGGAGATGTCCCGCAAAGTGCGGGAGGTTTTCGTCCGGCTGTACGAAGAGAAGCTAATTTACCGCGAGAAGCGGCTGGTGAACTGGTGCCCGGACTGCCTGACCGTACTCAGCGACCTGGAAGTGGTCCACGAGGAGCGGCAGGGCCATTTGTGGCACATCAAGTATCCGGTCGTCGGAACGAAGCAGTTTCTGACGGTGGCGACCACACGGCCGGAAACGATGCTCGGAGACACGGCGGTCGCCGTGCATCCAGAAGACGAACGGTACAAGCACCTTGTTGGGAAGAAGGCCTTGCTACCGCTGATGAACCGCGAGATTGCCATCATTGCCGATGAGGCGGTCGACCGCGAATTCGGGACGGGCGCCGTGAAGATTACGCCCGCGCACGATCCAAATGACCTTGAAATGGGCAAGCGGCACAACCTCGAGGAAATCGACGTGATGACTGACGACGCGCACATGAACGCGAATGCCGGCGCGTACGCAGGACTGGACCGGTTTGCCGCTCGGAAAAAGGTCGTGGAGGATTTGAAAGCGCAAGGCTTGCTCGAGAAAATTACGGAACATGCCAACGCGATCGGACTTTGCGAACGAAGCAAAACGGTGGTGGAACCGCGCCTTTCCACACAGTGGTTTTGCAAAATGAAGCCGCTGGCAGAGCCGGCGATTGCTGCAGTCGAAAGCGGAGACATTCTGATCGTGCCGGAAAACCGGCGTACGGAATATTTCAACTGGATGACGAACATCCGCGATTGGACCATATCGCGGCAACTTTGGTGGGGGCACCGCATTCCCGCGTGGTACTGCAAAGAAAATAAACATGTCACGGTGGCGCGGGAGACTCCCGCAAAGTGCGCGGCGTGCGGGTCGCCGAACCTGGAGCAGGATCCCGACGTTCTAGATACGTGGTTCAGCTCGGGATTGTGGCCGTTCTCGACGCTGGGCTGGCCGGAGCAAACCGAAGACTTCAAGACCTACTATCCGACAACCCTGCTGATCACCGGATACGACATCCTGTTTTTCTGGGTCGCGCGGATGATCATGCTGGGGATTCATTTCACGGGCAAGGTTCCCTTCCGCGCAGTGTACTTGCACTCGCTGGTGCGCACGGGAAGCGGCGAGAAAATGTCGAAATCCAAAGGTACTGGGCTGGATCCAGTGGAGCTCAACCAGCAGTACGGAACGGACGCGATGCGCTTCTGCCTGGCGTCAATGGCAGCGCCCGGAACGGACATCATCCTTTCGGAAGACCGCCTGGCCAGTTCACGGAATTTTGCCAACAAAATTTGGAACGCCGCGCGGTTCTTGTTCGTAAATTTGGAGAAGTATGAGCAAGGTGGGGCAAACTTAGAAGAGCTGGCGGGGCCGGAGATTCGCGCAAAAGCGCCCTACGCTGTTGGCGGAAAACTTCCGCTGGTGGACGCTTGGCTTTTCGCTAGACTGGCGACCACCATCGAAACGGTCAACGACGCGCTCGAGAATTACCGGTTTCACGAAGCCGCCCAGAGCGTTTACCAGTTTTTCTGGGGCGACTTCTGCGACTGGTACATCGAATGGGTCAAGCCGGAATTGCAAAGTGCGGACCGAGAACGCGCGAGCGTGGCGTGGAAGAATTTGTTCGCCGCGTTCAACGCAGCTCTACGCCTGCTGCATCCGTTCATGCCGTTCTTGACAGAAGAGCTGTGGCATCAATTGCCGCAACTGGCGGGAGCGAAGTCGATTGCGCTGGACCGCCTCCCGGAGGCACAGCCGCCATGGAAGAACGCGGAGGCTCTTCGCGAAGTGGCGCGGATTCAGGAAGTCGTGACGGCATTGCGGGCAATCCGGGCGGAACTCAAGGTGGACGCCAAGAAGAAGGTGCCGGCGGATTTCTCCACGATCGACCGCGCTATGGGCGCCTTAATACAAACCAACCGCGAGGCCGTGGAACGATTCGCTGTTTTGTCGGACTTGCGTATCGTTCCAAAGGATAAGTTTGACGCCAAGAGTGGAGCAGTGCGCTCGACCGCGACGTTCGATGTGCGCGTGGCGTATTCGGAGACCGTGGACGCGGGCGCGGAGAAGGCGCGGCTGAAGAAAGAGATCGAAGGGTTGGAGAAAGCTATCGCGTCAAAAGAAAGGCAGCTCGGAGACCAAACCTTTCGCAGCCGCGCGCCGGAGAAAATTATCAAGGGGCTGGAAGCAACGTTGGCGCAACAAAAAGTTGAGCTGGATAAATTGCGGAAGCGGCTGAGAGACCTGGAGGCAGGGAGTCAGGCGGCCGGCACCTCGTGAACTGGCACTCGGAAGAAATCGAGAATATCGTTCGAAACGCCCTGGCCGAAGACATCGGTTCGGGGGACGCGAGCACGGCGGCAACGATTCCGCCAAACGCCTTGGCGCGCGCGCACATCCTGGCGCGGCAAACGCTGGTTTGCGCGGGATTACCGCTGGCGGAAAACGTGTTTCGCGCGCTGGACCCCGAGATGGAAGTCGTCTGCCTGCACGCGGACGGCTCGTTCGTCGAACCTGGCGCGAAGCTGGTGCAAATGCGGGGAAACGCGGCAGCGATTTTGACCGGTGAGCGAACAGCGCTCAATTTTCTATCGCATCTTTGCGGAATTGCTACGTACACGCGGCGATTTGTGGAGCAGCTGGCGGCCACCAAGACGCGAATTCGCGACACGCGAAAAACCACCCCAGGTTTACGCGTCCTGGACAAATACGCCGTGAAAATGGGCGGCGGGATGAATCACCGCTTGGGGCTCTACGATGCCATTCTGTTGAAAGAGAATCACATCGCCCTAGCAGGTGGAATCAAAGCAGCGCTGGACAAGGCGCACACCTATGTCGCGCCTAAATCGGCCCCGCCGCGAACGGCTAGCGCTTACGATGCGGCCGGACTGGATCCGGAGGTTGTGGGACCCGGCCCCCTGACCGTCCAGATTGAGGTGCGGAACGAACGTGAATTGATCGAAGGGCTGGGAGCGGGCGCGGAAGCCGTGTTGCTCGACAACATGACGGCGGAGCGCGCGGCGGAGTGCGTGAGGATTGCGCGCGGAATGTGCCCCGAGTGCGTGATCGAGATTTCCGGCGGGATTACGCTTGAAAATGCGCATGCTTATGCCAAGGCCGGGGCGGATTTTCTCTCTTCTGGAATCCTGACGCACTCGGCCCCCGCGGCGAACCTCAGCCTGCTTGTGGACGGCGTCGAGGAAACGTAAGCTTAGGCGGCGCACGAGCGCGACGATATCCCCATGAATCCAGAACCCTTGCCCGGAACGACGGACCGGAGAGTGGCGGGGCTGCTGCGCCTCCTGTCGGAAAACGCCACCATTGTCATCAGCGGAGCGCGCATTGCCCGGGAGATCGGCGTGTCCCGGTCCGCGGTGTGGCGCTGGGTCGAGCGGCTTCGGGAGCATGGCGTAAAGGTCAGGGGCCGCGCCGCCACGGGTTATTTCCTCGAAAAAGTTCCTGACATTCTTACAGCTGACGAGTTGAAGAAGCGGTTGAAAGGCAGCCTTTTCGGCAAGCGCATCTATCACTTTTTCAAGACGGATTCGACGAATCGCGTGGCGTTTGAATTGGGGGAGGCGGGCGAACCAGAAGGTGTAGTTGTCCTGGCAGAAGAGCAAACCGGAGGACGAGGACGCGCGGGGCGCACGTGGCACTCCGAGCGCGCAACGGGGATTTACATGACGTTGCTGCTGCGGCCAAAGTTGGCGCCCGTGCAGGCTCCGATTCTGACCATGATCGCGGGACTCTCGGCGCATGCCGCGGTGGAGGCGGTTACGGGCCTCACCGTGGATTTGAAGTGGCCGAATGACTTGATGATTCGAGGGAAAAAGGCCGGCGGCATTCTAACAGAAATGCACGCCGATCCGGGGCAGGTGCGATTTGTGGTGGTGGGGATCGGCTTGAACGTGAACCAAGAGAGATTCCCCGCTGAGCTTGCCAATGTTGCGACTTCCCTGCGCCAGGAAACGGGAAAAACGCAATCGCGCATGGAATCGCTCGTGCGGTTGCTGCGCGAATTCGAGAGCGACTACAATCGGTTCGTGCGCGAAGGAGTGTCAAGCGTGGTGAAGCGCTTCGAAGTACTCTCGAGTTATGCGCATGGCAAGCGCGTGCGAGTGACCAACGGTACAGAGAGCTATCTGGGCACGACCGTGGGTTTGGGACCCGAAGGATTGCTCCAAGTGGAGCGCGACGACGGGCACGTCGTCACCGTGATTGCGGGGGACGTGGCGGAGGCGCGGTAGATGCTGCTGACCATCGACGTGGGAAACACGAACACGGTGCTGGGCGTGTTTCGCGGCGTGGACCTCATCGCGAACTGGCGATTAACGACGGCGCGCGAGCAGACGGTCGACGAATACGGCGTGCTGACGCGGAATTTGTTCGCGCTGGCGGGGCTCGACCGGAATGATATTACGGGGGTAATCATCAGCTCAGTGGTGCCTCCGGTGAACTGGACCCTGGGAGAGATGTCGCGCGTCTATTTGGGCAAGAAGGCGCTGTTCGTAGAAATGGGCGTAAAGACCGGCATGGCCGTCCTGGTGGACAATCCCGCGGAAGTGGGAGCGGACCGCATCGTGAACGGCGTGGCCGCGTTTCACTTGTACGCCGGGCCGTGCATCGTGGTGGATTTCGGGACGGCGATCACGTTCGATGCGATTTCGCCAAAGGGAGAATACCTAGGCGGCGTCATCGCCCCGGGGTTGGGAATCGCTGCGGAGGCCTTGTTTTCCCGAGCCGCAAAACTCCCCCGCGTGGAAATTAAAGACCCCGGGAAAGTCATCGGGACAAATACCGTCACGCACATGCAAGCAGGCTTGTATTATGGCGCCGTCGATATGGTGGACGGAATGCTTGCGCGGATGAAAAAAGAGCTTGGCCAGAATGCAAAAGTCGTGGCGACGGGAGGACAGGCGCGACTTGTGGCCAAGGGATCAAAGTACATTGAGCATATCGATGAATTTCTGACGCTGACGGGACTGCGGTTGATCTGGGAGAAGAATCAGCCGGTGGAGCACGGGAAAAGCGCCGCAGCGGAGGTGCAAGGGACGCGGAGCGCGATTCCGGTAAAGAAAGCGCAGAGGTAGCGCGCAAGCCGGGGAGGACCCCACCCAGTAAGTTGATTTGATGCATTCTGCACTTCACCAACAAAATGGACGGCTGGAACTACTTCAATTACTTCACGGAAATCGAGGAATACTTCTGGAAGAAGCGCGGAGCGCACCTGCTGGTGTCGCCGCTCGATTGGGCCATCATGGAGGCTTGGCAGAAGGCGGGCGTGCCGTTGGAAGCGGTGCTGAAAGGAATTGATCGCGCATTCGATAGCTATGGAAGGTCCCGGCGCGGCGCTGGCAAACCGCTCAAAAGCCTCGCATATTGCACGGATGCTGTCCTGGAGGCGGCTGAAGAACAACTGGAAGCGTCAACTGGCAAGACGCCCGCATCGCCGCGAGGACAAGCGAAAGAAACTTTTTCGCGCGAAGAGCTGAAAAAGTATTTTGAGCGGAACGTCGCGCAAATAAAACAGGCGGCAGAAAACCACCGGAGCGCGCATCCAGAACTCTCCGCGGCGCTGGCAGAAATCGGAAGATCGCTTGAGGCCACGGCAACTCTCCTGGAGACGCCTGGAACACTGGATCTGGAAGACTTAGAGCGACGCTTCACGGTTCTGGATGAAAAGACGCAAGCGCTGCTGATAAGTCACGCTCCGGAAGACCTTATGCTGAAGATCCGCCGCGAATTGGACGGGCAACTCGCAACTTACCGCCGCAAGATGAAAGCTGCGCAACTGGCTCTGGTTGAAAAACAGTACGTCCAGAAGCGGTTGCTGGAAGAGTTCGCCCTCCCGCGCTTGAGTCTGTTCTACCTCCTTGACTTTGACACAGCCGGGGGCAAGCGCAGCGGGGAGGAAGTGCCTCACTAAGCTATTGTATTCACAGCACTTAGATTGACTGCCGGGGTCTGTTCCGCCTCGACCTTGGCCCTGCCTAACCCGGGTGTCGTAGAATGGGAAAGCTCGACATGCCCGACGACTTAAAACTATCGATTGCAAAGCTGGTTTATGGCGGCGAAGGCTTGGCCTACGCCGACGGCAACACCGTGTTTGTGCCGTATGTCCTTCCTGGGGAAGAGGTGCGCGCAGCCACCAGGAAGAAACAAAAGAAACTGCTTTGGGCAGAACTGCTTGAGGTCACCTCTCCGGCAAAAGAACGCGACAGGCCAACGTGCCCGCATTTTCAGAAATGCGGTGGGTGTCACTACCAGCATATTTCCGCCTCCGAGCAGTTGCGGCTGAAAAAGGAGATTTTGCGGGAAACGCTTTCGCGGCTTGGCGGAATTTCATGGACCGGCGAGATTGTGGAGCACACGGCTGCGCCTTATGGCTACCGCAACCGTGCGCAGTGGGCGGTCCGAGGAGGAATGCCTCGGGCCCTCGGATATTTTTTGCCGGAGAGTTCCGTAATCCTGCCGATTGACGAATGTCCCGTGCTTTCGCCGCTGCTCGCGCAGACGTTTTTGAAGCTTCAGGACATGACACGATCAGGTGTGCTGCCTAGCGGCGTGCAGGAGATCGAGGCGTTTGCAGATTCACGAGATGAAAAAGTTGCGCTTAACATGGCTTTTGAGAGGTTTCCAAAACCTGCCTCCGAGTTGACATCGGCTTTTCACAACGCGCTTCCACAGTTGGAGAGCTTGCTGTTGCTGGATCAGAAAAAGAACAAGTTTGAATTGAGCGGCGCGGGCTACCTGACTCAGGAAACCGACCTCTACCAATATCGCGTCAGCCATCTTTCGTTTTTTCAAGTGAACCGGTTTCTTATCGAGGACTTGCTGAAAACCGTTATCGCAAATGCGCGCGGCGAACAAGCGCTGGATTTGTACGCAGGCGTGGGATTCTTCACGCTGCCGCTAGCGAAGACTTTTGGGAAGGTAGTGAGTGTGGATGCTAATCTCGCCGCGACGCGGGATCTCCAGGCAAACGCGGAACTAGCGAAAATGGCCGTCACCTCGCACAACGAACATGCCGAAGCGTTCTTGAAGAAGACGAAGGAAAAGCCGGATCTTGTTGTACTCGATCCCCCCCGCGTGGGGCTGGGCGCACCAGCGGCGAAGGATCTTGCAGAGCTTGGCGCGGACGAAATTGTCTACCTCTCCTGCGACCCGTCCACACTGGCTCGCGATTTGGCAGTTTTGACGAATTCCGCGCGGAAGCTGAAAGAAATTGCTTCGCCAAGCCATCGCTACGAAATCACGGAGATGCACCTGTTTGATCTATTCCCGCAAACATTTCATATCGAAACTTTGGTTAGGTTGCGAAGAGTTCCATGAGGCTCCCGGCCCTTGCGCTTGCCGCAGCCTTCCCCTGCGGAGGCGTACTCGGGCTTGCCGAAAGCCGGCCGGAAACATGGCGGTCTCAGGTACTGATTGACCATCACGGTGGTAAGAACTCCACAACTCAAGAGTTCCTCCGTGCGTCGAACCGAGGATTGCAATTATTTCCGTGGGAGAAGTCCCGAACTGCCGGAGCGGTTGCAGGGCGTCGGGCGTACATCTGCTGCGCACAGATCGCGATGGCGCCGTGCACGTTCTGACTGACGGACGTTGCTTGCCCTGGCGCACAAACTGTGGTGTCAACGCTGGCGAAGATGCCAAATCAAAACAAGAACACCGAGAAGCAGTAAAAAGCCTACGGCCGCCTGCCATTCACGATTTTTTTTGTACTGCTCGAATGAGAACGAGCACGCAGATTCTTCCGAAACTCTCGCAGGCCGCAAACTCGGAAAGAAGCGTGGAACCGCACGAGCATATTCTTCAAACGCGGCGCCATAACGCATCTGCAACTCCCTCTCCTCGCGCCGCATCACTCTCGAATAGAAAACCGCAAAATAGAGAAGTAGGAGAGATGCCGAGACCCACCACCGCGTGGCGATCGCTGCGCCGAATGCCAGGATGGCGCTGCCAAAATAGAGAGGATTCCGCGTATAGGCGTAAGGGCCCGTCACGGCGAGAGCTTCCTGCTTGCGCAGATAGCCTGCGGCATAGCCGCGCAGCCAAAGGCCAAGCATTCCCACCAAGCCACCGACGAAGATGCTCCGAGGAGAAGGGCGAGCAAGCCATAGTACGAGAGCGGCCAGTGGATAACCGAGGCGAACGCGCCAGCGCATGAAGAAAGCTCCAGGAGCTCCCTGGCCCTGCGCAAGGCTCATCGGCGCGCCTCGACTTGACAGCGAACCGCGTCAAAAACGGCTGCGACTTCGAGTTGCAGCAAGGAAGGATCGGGCTGATCCCGTCGCTTGTAACTCGTCGTTGCATTGGAGCTGCGCAGAACGATGTCTCTTGCGGAATCCGCACACGGTCGATAGGGACCATTGCGCGCGGGATCCGTCGGGCCAAAAAGCGCGACGACGGGCGTCCCTAGCGCTACGGCAAGATGCAAGGGGCCGGTGTCGCCGCCGACGACGCAGAGTGCGTTGCGCAATAAAACCATTAGTTGGTGAAGGGAACTCTTGCAAGCAATGGGCACAGCGTCACCGCTTGCCGCTTTGACGGCGGCGATGCAGTCCTCGTCGCCCGGCCCCTGATTCAAGATGCAGGGCCATCCGAGATTTTCACGGATTTGCTTACAAAGTCGGCCGTAGCGCTCAGGAGGCCAGCATTTCGAACGCCAGCCACCAGCGGGACTCAGGACAAGGTAGCGGTCAATATTCAGATTTTGCAGGAACTGCATCGCGGACTCTTCCTGCGATGAAGGCACGGAAAGCGAGAAGGGGCCAACGCCGTTCCGGGCGCCGGCGCGCAGGGTAAGCTCGCCGTTCTGGTCGGCAATGTGAGCCTGCGTGGTTCGAATGCCCTCGGTGTAAAGAAGGGGCACTCCAAATTCACGAATCGAGTGCGCGGAAAATCCGATGCGGCGCGGCACACGTCCGAGAAAAGGCAGTGTCGCGGATTTCCAAAGGCCCTGATAGTCGATTGCCGCCGTGAATTGCTTGTTTCGAATGCGGGCAAGGATGTCGCGGACGGGGCCGAAAGCGCGCGTCTCAACCTCCCAAGTCTCGGTGGGCAGCTCGCTGCTCCCGACCAGCGCTTTCCAGCGAGGATGGGTCAGCCAAACGATTTCGGCCTTGGGAAAAGACTCGCGCAATGCCGCAACAGCGGGAAATGTATGGACAATATCTCCGAGCGAGCCAAGGCGCACCACGAGGAAGCGCGGCTCAGTCATGCGCTGCCTTGCGAATGGAATCGAAGAGGGATCGAGTGGAGTGATTCTTGGGATCGCCCACCATGGCAAAGCGAATGCCGAGCCGCGCGGCGGTGGCGCGCTCCGGAACAGTTTCCGCCGTGTAGTCGGTACCCTTCGCGTGAACGTCGGGCAGGAATTCCTCGAGCAATTTCTCCACGGTGGCTTCGGAAAAAAGCACGACATAATCGACGGGACGGAGCGCCGCAACGAGCAGCGCGCGAGCGTTTTCGTCAAGCACGGGCCGGCCAGGCCCTTTCAAGGCGCCCACGCTGGAATCAGCGTTGACGCCGACGACGAGAATGTGGCCTTCACGCCGCGCGCCTTTGAGATAGCGGATGTGGCCAACGTGCAGCACATCGAAGCATCCGTTGGCAAAGACGATGCGCTGGCCGGCGCGCTTGTGCTCCGCGAGTTTGCGCTGGAGCACGTCGCGAGAAAGGATCTTTCTGGCAGCTTCGCGCATGATTCAGGAAGACGCCCCGGACATCTCGCTGCGAATGGCGTCAAGAAGTTCCTGCCGCGAGACCGTGGCGGTGCCTCGTTTCATGACCACCAGGCCACCAGCGATGTTGGCGATCTGCGCTGCTTCGAGAGGCGAAGCGCCGCAGGCGAGGGCCAGAGTGTAGGCCGCAAGGACTGTGTCACCCGCGCCGGTGACGTCAACGGCTTGGTCGGAACCGTGCACCGGGATGTGCGTGAGCCGGTCGCCGGCCTCAAACAGAGCTGCGCCGTGCCTGCCGCGAGTTACCAGAAGCGCTTGCAACTTCATGCTGGAGAGGGTGGCGCGGCCCGCCCTCGCCAGTTCGTCAGCATCCGAGCCAATTCTGGTGTGATGCTCGTCTTCCAGTTCCGCCTCGTTGGGCGTGGCCGATAGGATGCCAGATTTGGCATAGCTGTGAAGCTTGTAGCGCGCGTCGAGTGTGACAGGCACCGGCTTTCTGAGCTTCCCTGTCGCTTGGCGGACAAGTTCCGGAGTGGCCACGCCGAATCCGTAATCTGAGACAGCGAGAGCGTCAGCGCGCCTCAGGTTAACCGCGAGCTTTTGCTGGATCTTGCGGTGAATAACTTCGGGGAGAGGCGCTTGTGATTCGTAGTCAAAGCGAAGAACTTGCTGCGCGACGGTGTGCGCCCAGCCAGCAAGAAACCGCGTCTTGGTCGGAGTGGGCCGGCCCTTTACTCGAAAGATACCGCTCGTGTTCACACGCTGCTGACGGAAATACTGGAGAAGGGCGTCGCCAGCGGCGTCGTCGCCAACGACGGCGATGGGGAAAACGTTAGCGCCAAGGGTGGAGAGATTGTTGGCGGCGTTGGCGCCTCCGCCCGGAACTACTTGCGTCTCGCGGTGCTTCAGGATGAGAACCGGCGCTTCACGGGAAACACGCGAAATGTCTCCGAAGCGAAACTCATCCGCAACGAAATCGCCCAGGAGAACGACGGTTTTCCCCGGAAATTTCTCTACGCACTCGGCGAGGTCACGAAGATCCACGGAAGGCGAGACTGTTTTGTTGGCGGGCGGGCGCTTCATCGCGGTTGCCTCAAGCACGCTGCGTCTTTACTCCTGGGAGCCAGGGGTTTGCGGCAGCCTCCACCATATCAGGCGTGATGGCGCGCATGCAGCGATGGTCGGTCGGGCAATGGCGGAGAAAACAGGGACTGCAATATGGCTTTTGCCGAACGATGGTGCAATGCGGCGTTACGGGAGCGGTGCCGAAGGGATCGGTCGGACCAAACAGAGCCACCACAGGCAAACCCACAGCCGCAGCAACGTGCATCGCTCCAGAATCGTTCCCGATGAAAAGATGACACTGGGAGAGTAGCGCCGGAAGATCGTCAATCGCGGTTTTCTCCGTGAGATCGACGGGAGGCCGGCGCAGCTCTGAAGAGATGGCACGCGTGACGGCCGCCTCGGTGGCGGTTCCGAAAAGGATCACATCCGCATCCGTTTGCGCCTGAAGGCGATTCGCAAGTTCGGCAAATCGCGGTGGCGGCCAGCACTTTGCCGAGCCGTAGGAGGCACCAGCGCCGATGGCCAAGCGTACGGAACCAGGGCGTGCGCCGGATTGAACCAGAAACTCAGCTGCCTGGCGTTTCTTTTGTTCCGATACGTTCAACTCTATGAAAGATTCGTCGGGGAGCGAATCGATCCAGCCAGCGCGGCGAAGAAGTTCGAGGTAATAAAATTTTTCGTGAGGCGGAATTTCGCCTGGCTTGGGAACGGTGATGGCTTTCGTCAGAAGAAAGCTGCGCCCATCGCGCGAGTAGCCGATGCGCTCGGGGACGCCGGCGCGCCACGCCAGCCAGGCGGCGTCAAAGGCATTTTGCAGCAGAACAGCAACGTCAAATCTCAGAGCGCGCAATTCCGCGGCCAGGCGCTCGCGGCCCCACACTCCGGCATGCTTTTTCTGAGAATCATAAGGGATGAGTTGATTACAAACCTGCTGGTCGCCGTAGATATACGCCACATAGGGACGCGCGAGAATGGCGATTTCCGCCCCTGGAAAGCGGCCACGCAACGCTCGGAGCGCAGGCAAGGCCATGATCGCGTCGCCCACCCAATTCGTCGCGCGGACAAGGATTTTCACGCTGCGGCACCCATCTTTTCCTTGAGCACGCGGTCAAGAATATTGCGGAAGTCGGCTTCCGGACTGAGCGCCATTTCAATTACAGAAATGTATAAGGGAGCCCCATCAAATTTCAATCCAGAAAGATTTTGCGCGTCCTTTTCTGTGGTGATAAATGCCTCGGCGCCAGTATTTCTTCCCGCTTGCGTGATTCTCAACAGGTCTCGCGCCGTGTAACGGTGATGATCGGGAAAGACAGTGCGGCCACAAATTGCGAGTCCCCACGCTTGAAGATCCCGGAAGAAGGCCTCGGGATTGCCCAGCCCGCAAAAGGCAAAAAACGGGCCGCCGCCGATTTCCTGAGCCGGTTGGAGCTGGATGCCCGCACCATAACGCCGGAATCCTATTAAGCGGGTCGCGGCGGCAAAGACGGGAAACTGAGAAAGCTTTTCAATGGCTTCGTGGGCACCCGGAGCGGCCTCGGTGCGCGTAAGAACGATGACGTTTGCGCGGCTCATCGCCGAAAGCGGCTCACGAAGCCGGCCCGCCGGAAGCAAGCGTTCGCCATTCAGCGGACAAGATGCATCCATCAAAAGAATATCCAAATCGCGCGCCAGTTGCAGATGCTGAAAGCCGTCATCGAGAAGTAAAATGTCAACGGGCTGCCGCGCTTCCAGCCGCTGGCCTTCCGCGAAGCGGTTCTTGCCAACGCCGAAGGCAACGCGATTCTGTAGCCGGAACTTCATCAATTCGATTTCGTCGCTGGTGCCGTTCGAGCCGCGATATCCGCGGCTAAGAACCGCCACACGCTTCCCCGCCGCAAGAAACTTCTCAGCCAGCCAAATCACCATGGGGGTCTTGCCGGTGCCGCCCACAGTCAGGTTGCCAACACTGATGACCGTCGCTTTCAGGCGCTTTTGCTTGAGCCAGCCGTTTTGGTACATCCAGACACGCGCGAGCGCAACAACGCCGTAGAGAAGAGAAAGCGGCCACAGAAGAGCGCGCACGGCCGGAGGTAGATTCATCGCACGGCACCATGGAGATGAGAGGCAATTTGTGCGAGCGCACGGGAAGTCGCGCCGCGCGAGCTTTCCACCAAGTGGCGCGCGGTTTCTGCCATCTTTCTCATGTGCGCTGGATTGCGAAACAACTCTATCCATGCCACGCCAACGTCTTCCGGGCTTTCGACTTGAATCGCGGCGCCTGATGAAACAAAGCGCGAAGCGATTTCTGCAAAATTTTCCATCGACGGGCCAAAAACAGGAACTTTCCCGAACGCCGCCGGTTCCAAAATGTTGTGGCCGCCGGAAGGGACGAGAGAGCCTCCCACAAACGCGCCGTCCGCCAAACGGTAGAGCGAGGCCAACTCGCCGATGCTATCGAGAAGCAGAACCGTCGCATTATCGGGAATTGCGGCAGAGCCTGAACCGTTGCCTCGCACAGCCGCTTGCGCGGGACCTGGGATCGGCAACTCCGAGCGCCGGATAAATTTGCGATGCGATTCGTCAATGAACTCCGCGGCAGCGGCAAATTGTTCCGGCTTTCGCGGGGCGAGAACCAGGAATGCGTTGCGGTATTCGCCCTGGAGCGTTCCAAACGCAATCAGCGCGAGAGGTTCTTCGGTGGCGACCACACTTCCCGCCACGATGACGGGCGAGCGGCCGCTTCGCTTCAACTCCTCTTCCAGCCAATTCGAGAGCGGCGTTGGTGAAGGAAGCTCTGAGTCATATTTCAAATTACCGCTGGCCATGACGCGCTCGGCGGGCGCCCCCAGCGCGCGAATCCGTTCGGCGTCCTTTTCGCCCTGCATCAGGAATGCGCTCGCATGAGAAAGGGCGTCCTTCAGAAGCGGCCGCAGAAAAAAACCAAAGGCACCAAAAAAATTCTGATATCGCGCAAAGGAACGGTCGGAAATGCGTCCGCTGACAAAGAGGATGGTAATTTTCCGCTTCCCCGCCTCCCGCAGAAAATTCGGCCAGATTTCCGTTTCCAGTACGATGACGAGTGATGGTCGCACGGCGTCCAAAGCGCGGCAAACGCAAAACCTCCAATCAAGTGGAAAATAAATAACGGCATCAGCAAAAGGCAACCGCTCGCGGGCCAGGGCCTGCCCCGTGCTCGTGGTTGTGGAAAGGATGAGAGGCCGCTCCGGATAGTCGGACTTCAACTGCCTCGCCAAGGTTACCCCGGACAGCACTTCGCCGACGCTGACGGCATGAATCCAGATGGCGCCGGCGTGCTCCGCCGGAAGTCTAGCCAGCGACGGAAAGGAAAACCCCAAGCGCTCTTTCAAGTTGGACAAATACTTGCCGTGGCGCAACCCCTTCACCAGCCAGTAAGGCGCGAGCAGAAGAGCCGCGAGGCCCATGAGCAGACTATAGATAAAATACACTAAGCGTGGCTCCGTTAGTCTGTGCCCCGGCGACAGCGCGCGGGCGCACAGCGCAGGGCAACCCTGCGTATCCCTCAGGAATCGAAGGCGTCAATATGACAAAAGTCTATTATAACCCGGCCCGAAGGCTAACCCCTTTCCTCCTAGTTTTGCCGGTCTTGCACGCAGGGAGCGGAAGAACTGCAGCGCAGCAGGAAGCTTCCCTTAAGACTTCCGCGCTCGAATCGCACGAGGGCATGACGATTTCCGCGCAACCGTGGACCAACCCCGCCCTGTACAAGGAAAAATTTCATAAGAAATCGCCATACGCGGCGGGGATTGTGGCCGTGCAAGTAACGTTTCGGAACGATTCGGACGACAGCCTGAAAGTGAACCTGGAGCGAATTCGGCTGAACGTCACGCTGTCGGAAGATGATCGGCAGGCTTTGAATCCTTTGACTTCGGAAGAGGCCGCCGACGTGATTCAGAAACCAGCGACAAAAGATGTGACCCGTAGGCGGTTCCCGATCCCCCTAGGCGGGCCCAAGGTAGGGCATGACAAAAAATGGGTAGAGGTCCAACAAGAGCTGCGAGACGCGGGTGTGAAGGCCGGTATCATCGCACCGCATAGTACCGTTCGGGGGCTGCTCTATTTCGACGTACGAAGCCAATTCGATCTTCTGGGCAGCGCCCACCTGTACGTTCCTGAAGTCGTGGCGCTCGAAAAGAATCGCGAGTTGCTGTACTTCGAGATTGATTTGAGCCAAGCCGGTGGACACTAAATTCTAACGGGCGCTATCCAAGGAATTTTCTTCACGCAACTGAAATTACTAACCGCGAACGCCCGTTTGCGCACATCTTCGCGGTCAGCTACCATGTCGTGTGCCACTTTTTCCTGACGCCACGAACCCATGCTTAAACTTCTCGAAGAATTGAACCCCGAACAACGCCAAGCTGTAGAAACGCTGGAAGGCCCGGTATTGATCCTCGCAGGCGCGGGGACGGGCAAGACGCGCGCCATTATCTATCGGATGGCAAACCTGATTGCCAAGGGAATATCCGCCGGCGAATCGATCCTGGCCTTAACCTTCACCAATAAAGCGGCGGAAGAGATGCGCAACCGCGTGACGGATTTGCTGCTGCGCGCTGGAGTTCCGCCGGGGCAACCTTGGGTTTCCACGTTCCATTCGCTTTGCGCGCGGCTTTTGAGGCGCGAAGCTCCGGCGGCCGGTTTGCCGCGCGACTTCGCCATCTACGACGACGACGATCAGGTTGCGGCGGTGAAGCTGGCCATGGCCAAGCTGCAGATTGAAGCGGAGAATTTGACTCCGCGGAATGTGCTGAGCCGCATCAGTTACGCAAAAAATCATGGGCAGACGCCAGAGCAGGTCCGTGCAGAAGCATTCACGGAGGAAGGCCGCCGGACAGCTGAGATTTTTAGCGCTTACGAAAAGGCTCTGCACGACAGCAATGCTCTGGACTTCGATGACCTGTTGCTGCGGTCCGCACGGTTGCTGCGAGAATCGTCCGCCACGCGCGACAAGTGGCAGGCGCGCTTTCAATACATCCATGTCGACGAATATCAGGACACCAACCGCGTACAGTACGAACTCATGCGTCTTCTCACCGGGACGAGGCAAAATATTTGCGTTGTGGGGGACGAAGACCAGTCCATCTATGCCTGGCGTGGGGCCGACGTATCCATCCTGCTGAGTTTTTCGCGTGATTTTCCGGCTGCGCGAATCATTAAGCTGGAGCGCAACTATCGCTCCTCCCAACAAATCCTTGATGCAGCGCGTGCCGTCGTAGCAAACAATACGGAGCACTTGCACAAGTCCCTCAGCGCGGAAAAGGGGGGCGGCTCAAAGCTAAGGTATTTCGAGGCCCGGGATGCTCAAGCAGAAGCCGAGTACGTTGCGGCGGAACTTCAGAAAATCCTGGACGACGATTCACAACAGACTTGCGCAGTTGAGTACAGGACCATAGCGCAATCACGGTCGTTTGAAGAAGCACTTCGCCGACGCGGGATCCGGTACCGACTTGTAGGCGGGTTTAGCTTCTACAAGCGGGCTGAGATACGAGACGCGCTGGCCTACGTGCGCCTGGCTATGCACCCGGAAGACGATATTTCGCTATTGCGCGTTCTCAACCTGCCGCCGCGTGGCATCGGGAAGACAACTGTGGATGCGATGCGCGAAACTGCGCGGACCGACCAAACACCTTTGTGGAATGCCATTGAAAAGATCGTCGCCGGCGGCACGACCGGCCGCGCCGTTGCGCCTCTGCGGGCGTTCCAGGAACTCATTCGCAAGCTTCAGGAGTCGCTTTCCACAAAGGAACCGGCAGAATTCTTGCGCTTCGTTCTGGAAGAATCCGGATACATGGACATGCTGAAGGACCGCAATACGGCGGAAGACGTCGCTCGAATGGAAAACCTGGAAGAGCTCACGCGAGCCGGCGCGGAGAGCATGGACGCGGGGGAATCGTTCACCGATTTCCTCGATGCCGCGTGGCTCGTGAGCGACGCCGACCAATATGATGGCAAGCCCGGCGTCACGCTGATCACCTTGCATAGCACCAAGGGGCTGGAGTTTGACCACGTCTTTCTCACCGGTATGGAAGAAGGCATCTGTCCGCATACACGTTCCATTAAGGAGGAAAAAGAGAAAGGAATCGAAGAGGAGCGCCGTCTCGTTTACGTGGGGATGACACGGGCACGAAAGTCGCTGACCCTCACTCGCGCCGTCTATCGGCGAATTTTTGGCAATGAACAGCAATTACGCGCTTCCCTGCCCTCGCGTTTCTTGTCGGAAATTCCGGGCGAATTGGTGGAGACTGTCCGCGGCTCCATGGCGGAGATCGGCGAGACACGCCGCTACGAGCCTGATCCGGAATACTCGTATTCTCCGGAAGAATTTCTGCGGCGTGTTCGCCGTGAGCAAAAACCGGCGGCCGCTCCGCGCAGAGCTGCGAGTTCAGGCTCGTTTGGCCCCCCGGCCGCAAAACGCGGAGGCGACGCAAATCCCATGCTCGGGCGACGAGTGCGGCATCCGAGCTACGGTGTCGGAACGATTGTGGGCGTCGAAGGAGACGACGAAGATCGCCGTGTTTCCGTGAGCTTTCCCGGGCGCGGCACAAAAAAATTCATCGAGCGCTATGCGCAGTTGGAGCAGGCCTAGCGCACGCAATTTTGCGACAACCAAAGTCCGCCACGGGTTGCGCGACAGAGCATCTCAGGGTACATTGAGGCCCGTTCTTATCCCTCATTGCAGAATTTGCGTGATTTGACCCCGCCGCGTTTCAGGGGCGCGATCGGAGAAGATGATTGACCTCACAACTTTTCCGCTGTAAGAGCATTGACCAGCTCTTGGCCGACTCTGAGAATGCTGAAATCCGATTAAAAAAGTCTCTCGGCTTGCTAAGCTTGACGTCGCTCGGCATCGGGGCGGTCATCGGATCGGGAATTTTCACCATCGTCGGTACCGCAATCGCCGGGCAAAAGTTTCAAGCCTCATCAATTCTGAACGCTCCACTTCTCGAGTATGTCATCCACCATTCGGCCTCTTTCGGCCGTCCAGGAGCAGGGCCTGCGATCGCCCTCTCGTTTATTCTCGTGGCCATCGCCTGCGGATTCGCCTCCGTCTGCTACGCCGAGCTTGCGGCCATGATTCCGATTGCCGGCAGTGCCTATACCTACACCTATGCCACGATGGGCGAACTCACCGCCTGGATTATCGGATGGGACCTGATTCTTGAGTACGCCGTCAGCAACATGGCGGTCAGCGTGGGTTTTTCCCAGCATGTCGTTAACTTGCTGGATTGGTTCGCCGTGCACCCCAATCCGCGATGGATTTCGCCGGCTTATCTCCCCAGCGGGCTATCCGATCTGGAAGGCAACATGCTGTACCCGCCGGGATGGCATTTCGGCTTCAACTGGCCAGCCTTCATTATCGTGATGCTGCTTACAGTCCTCCTGGTGCGCGGGATCCGTGAGTCGGCTGAGACCAACAACGTGATGGTGCTGACCAAAATTATCGCCATCCTCGTGTTCGTGAGCTTCGCATCGCGTTTTATTCATCCTGCTAACTGGCATCCCTTCGCGCCCCATGGCTGGCCCGGAATTTTGACCGGCGGATCGATTGTTTTCTTCACCTACATCGGCTTTGACTCGGTTTCAACAGCAGCGGAGGAGTGCAATCGCCCGCAGCGCGATTTGCCGATTGGCATCATCGCGACGCTGGTGGTTTGCACACTCCTGTATGTCGCTGTTGTGGTCGTGCTCACGGGGCTCGTGCGCTGGGATACACTGATGGACGATGCTGCGCCGGTTGTGAATACGCTCAAGCGGCTGCACATCTCCGGTGTGCGGCTGATCGTGCTGATTGGCGCCTTGATGGGCATGATCTCGTCGTTGCTCGTCTTCCAAATTGGCCAGGCGCGCGTGTGGTTCGCCATGTCCCGCGACGGCCTATTTCCAAGAATTTTCAGCCGCGTTCATCCACGTTTCAGAACGCCGGATTTCTCCACCTGGGTGGCCGGCTTTGTTGTTGGAATTCCCGCGGGCCTTCTCGACATCGGAACATTTGCCGACCTCTCGAACATCGGCACTCTTTTCGCGTTCGCTTTGGTTGCCAGCGGCGTCTTGATTCTCCGTTACCGCGAACCGGATCGCCAGCGCGCCTTTCGCGCTCCTGGAGGACCCATCGCCCCAATCCTGACGATTCTCACTTGCGTCCTGCTCATGGCCGGTTTGCCCATCATGAATTGGATCCGCTTCTTCGTATGGATGGCGATTGGACTTGTGATTTACTACAACTACGGACGGAAGCGAAGCACATTGCGGCTGGCAAATCAGGCCTAGGGGAATTCAGTCATGCAGGGGTGGGCTTACTGTCAAAGATTGCGGCGTTCGAGCCTGACACTGGGCGCAATGGTGGCCTCCCTGCTTCTTCCGCAAAACTCCTGGGCCTGGGGCAGAAACGCGCACAGACTCATCATCAATAAAGCCGTGGACACGCTGCCCGGCGACATTCGCGCATTCTTTGAAGAGAATCGCGGCACGCTTTTGCAGCACGTGACCGATCCCCTCGATGCCATCGCCAAGAATCCTCTCGAGCGGCGCAACGATTTTGTTGCCCTGGACAAGTATGGGCGCTTCCCTTTCGAAGCGCTGCCTCGCAACTACAAAGCTGCCTTAACCAGGTTTGGCAAGATGAAACTGGAGGCCAACGGCCTTCTGCCCTGGCAAATCGGTGTGTACAGCGAAAAACTGACGGAAGCGTTTAGGGCAGGAAAGTGGGATGAAGCTAAGCTGGATGCGGCCATTCTCGCGCACTACGTGGCCCAGGCCCACGACCCTTTTAGCACGACGGATAACTCGGACGGTCACTTGAGCGGTCAAACCGGAATTAACGATCGCTTCGGCGGCAACCTGATCGACCGCTACTCATCATTCTTCCCCATACGTCCCAACGATGCCTCTTTCATCAGTGACCCCACCGATCATGCATTCGATGCCTGCCTCAGTGCGCATCGATGGCTCGAATCCATTCTTCTTGCTGACCGGAACGCGCTCCGCGGCGAAAACTCCTACAACGATGATTACTACGACCGGTTCTACAACGAAGCCGGGGCGATTCTGATCCGCCAGCTCTCCGATGCTGCGACCGATGTAGGCTCCTTTTGGCTCACTGCTTGGAACAATGCCGGCCGCCCTGCTCTGCCGCATTGATTTTTAAGGATGGCTCAACCCCGGCTCTCAGCCCGATTCGATTCTCTACCCAAAGCCGAGCTTCATTTGCACCTGGAAGGCGCAATTCAGCCAGCCACAGCGCAGACACTCATGGCTCGTCACGGGGTGAAAGCGACCGAGCAGGAGGTGCTTCAGCATTATGCGTTTCGCGATTTTCCCGGCTTTCTCGGGACCTTCAAGTGGGTGACTTCGTTTTTGCGCGTACCAAAAGACTACGCTCATGTCGCTCAGGCCCTCGCGGAACACTTGCTCGGCCAAAATGTTGCTTACGCCGAGGTGACGCTTTCGGTGGGTGTGATGCTGCGGAGAAAGCAGCAGGCGGAAGCAAATTTCGAAGCACTGATTCGTGCAACCGAGCCATTCGAACGCCGCGGCCTGCGCTTGCGGTGGGTGTTTGACGCGGTTCGACAATTTGGAGCAGAGGCCGCGATGGCTGTGGTGGAGGCCGCTAGGCGTTGCGCGTCGAAAGCGATTGTGGCCTTCAGCATAGGCGGGGACGAGCTGAGCTTGTCCTCAGCGGAATTTCAGCAGGTGTATGAACGCGCTGCCGAGCTTGGCTTCCACCGTCTGATTCATGCCGGCGAGGTGGGTGGGCCGGAGAAAATTCGGGAAGCCATCGAATTACTGGGAGTCGAGCGCATCGGACATGGCATTGCGGCGATTAAGGATCCGGCATTGATGGATTTCCTGGCCGAGCGAAAAATCCCTTTGGAAATTTGCCCACAGAGCAACCTGAGCACCGGGGCCCTCGCCCGGCAACTCTCGCGTGAAAATGTCCGGCTCGAGGATCATCCATTGCCGGCTCTTTTCCGCCACGGGATCCCGGTCGTTCTGTCCACCGACGATCCCGCGCTGTTTCAGACCACGCTGCGCGGGGAATACGCTCATGCCGCGCGGATGGGCTTGCGAGAAAGCGAATTGGAACAGATCCGCACTATGGGTTTCCATTACGCGTTTCAGCCAGATGCCAGAGTGTAAGCGACATGATGCAACGCGCTGCAATGCTATACTGGCGGCATGAAAGCGCACGTTTGGGTGATGCCAAAACGCACGGTCCTCGATCCCCAGGGACAAACGATTCACCACGCTCTTTCAGGGCTTGGATACACGGCCGTGAAAGATGTGCGCCAGGGAAAATTCTTCGTATTGAATCTCGATGGATGGAACCGTGAGGAAGCGCAAAAACAACTTGAGCGAATTTCTAAGGAAGTGCTCACGAATCCGGTCATCGAGGAATACCGTTTTGAGATCGTTGACTGACCCGGTTTCATTGCCGCATAACGCAATCGCTGACCGGCTTCGAGTTGCTTTGCTTGTTCCGCTGGTAGAATCCCTTTGAGGTGGTCCCGCGCATGTGCGGAATTCTCGGATATATTGGCCCGAAAAAAGTCGTGCCCGTGGTCATTGAAGGCCTCCGCAAATTGGAATACCGCGGCTACGATTCCGCCGGCATCGCCGTCGTAAACGGCACCGGCAAGCTGGAGATTCGCCGCGCTCCCGGAAAACTTCGCAACCTCGAAGAAGCTATTGCCAAATCGCCCATCGAAGGAACCTACGGAATCGGGCACACGCGCTGGGCCACGCATGGGCGCCCCACGGAAGAAAATGCCCACCCGCACCGCGACTGCACGGGACAGATCGTCGTGGTGCACAACGGAATTATCGAAAACTATCACGAGCTCAAAGAAAAACTGCAGAAGGAAGGCCACAAGTTCGCCACGGAAACGGACACCGAAATCGTCGCGCATCTCGTAGAGAAGAATTCACAGGGCGGTGTTCCGCTCGAAGAAGCAGTGCGTCGTTCACTGAAAGAGCTGCGCGGCATCTACGCGCTCGTGTTCCTTTCTGCTAAAGACCCGCAAAAAATCGTTGCCGCTCGTCTCGGCCCTCCCTCCGTGGTTGGCCTCGGCGACCACGAATATTTCGTCGCGAGCGACATCCCCGCACTTCTTGAGCACACCCGCGACGTCTTTTTCCTCGCCGATGGCGACATCGCCGTCCTCACCAAGGACGGCGTTCGGGTCATGGATCACGAGGGACGCCCTGTCCAGCGCCCCGCGCAGCACGTTGCCTGGGATCCCATCATGGCGGAAAAGGGCGGCTACAAACACTTCATGCAGAAGGAAATTTTCGAGCAGCCACGCGCTGTCCGCGACACGCTGGTGGGCCGCGTTTCTCAGGACACAGGAAAAGTGTTCCTCGATGAAATGCAGCTGACCGAGAAACAGTTCCGCGAGTTTCAGCAGGTGCGCATCGTGGCCTGCGGCACGAGTTGGCACGCCGGACTGGCCGGAAAATTCATGATCGAACGCCTGGCGCGCCTGCCCGTGGAAGTGGATTACGGAAGCGAGTTCCGCTACCGCGATCCCATCATCGATTCGAATACATTAACGGTGTGCATCAGCCAGTCGGGTGAGACCGCGGATACTTTAGCCGCACAGCGCGAAGCGAAACTCAAAGGTTCACCTACCTTGGCGATTTGCAACGTCATCGGTTCGATGATCACGCGCGAGGCGAGCGGCACCATCCCCACGCATGCCGGCCCGGAAATCGGCGTTGCTTCCACCAAGGCATTTACGTCGCAATTGGCGGCCCTCTTGCTACTCGCTTCTTATCTCGGTCAGGTTCGGGGAAAGATTAGCGACGGCGCGGCCAGGAACCTGATGCAGGAATCTTTGCGCATCCCGCACAAGATGGAAACTGTCCTCCAGGCCGACGCATCGGGCTTGTACGAGAACCTCGCGCGGCAATTCTTCCGCAATACGGACTTTCTCTATTTGGGACGCGGCATCCACTATCCCATCGCGCTCGAAGGCGCTTTGAAGCTCAAGGAAATTTCTTACATTCACGCCGAGGGTTACCCAGCCGGCGAAATGAAGCACGGGCCAAACGCGCTCATCGACGAAAATCTTCCCGTGGTCGTGCTCGCCACTCGGGACGAATCCGACCCGGAAGCCATGACCCGCTATGAAAAGAGCGTCTCCAACATCAAGGAGGTCAAGGCGCGCGACGGGATCGTAATCTCTGTCGCTACGACAAAGGATCAACTCGCTCGCGAAGCTTCGGACCACATCATCGAGCTTCCTGCCGCGCCCGAACTCCTCGCGCCTTTGCTCGAGATTATTCCCTTGCAGTTGCTGGCGTATCACATTGCGGTGCGCCGGGGCTGCGACGTCGATCAGCCGCGCAACCTCGCGAAATCCGTCACCGTCGAGTAATCTCTGGAGCGTTTTCGGCTAGAATAATTTCATGCGACGCGATTTTCGGGCGAGCCTGGCCCTTCTTTCGCTGCTCTGGGGGCCAGCGGCATGCCTTTTAGCAGCACAAACTCCGGATCGTGCAATCGCCACTTTGCGCGAAGTTCGCGTGGATGGACAAAAACATTTTTCGGAAGCTCAGGTGAGCGCCCTGACCGGCCTCGTCGTGGGTTCTCAAGTTGGCCGCTCGGACCTTCAAGCTGCCGCAGACAAACTCGTGCAGACTGGCCTCTTTAGCAAGGTCAACTACAACTTTGAAACGCGTACTGGCGTCGTGGTTACCTACCACGTCACAGAGTCTCCGCGCATTACCGCTTATTTTGACAACATTCCTTGGTTCGCCGATACGGAGCTTGCCGACGCCATTCGCAAGAGACTGCCTTTCTTTGATGGGACTCTGCCCGAGGCTGGAGGTGCGGTAGATCAAGCGGCGGAAGCCCTCAAGGAATCGATCGCGTCGCACGGCATGCAGGTCACCGTTGAGCACGAGGTCACCGGCAACCCCATAGGTGATGGCAACGTTCAGCTCTTTAAAGTGGAAGGCCCATCGCTGCGAATCGAAAAATTGGAATTCAGCGAGGCTTCCCTATTGTCCTCCAAAACCGTTCAGCAGCGTCTCTCCGAGATTGTTGGCAAGCCGTATTCGAGAATGGCTATCGATGTGTTTCTTACCGAAGCCATCCGGCCTGTTTACCTTCGCAAAGGTTGTTTGCATCCAAAACTGGGCCCACCAGAAATACGTCTCACTGGCAATCCCCATCAAAAGCTGCCCGACCAGGTACCTGTATTTGTTCCTATCGACCCCGGACCGGTCTATTACTGGAAAGGAGTTCATTGGACGGGAAACGCGACGGTTTCAGAATTCACGCTGAGTGCTGACGTCGGGTTAAAACCGGGAGGTGTTGCGGAGGGCATGGAAATCGAAGCAGGGTGGGATCGCGTGCGCGAAGAATTCGGCCGCCACGGCTACCTGGACGCCAAAGTCGATGCCGTTCCATCGTTTGACGAATCGGCGCACACCGTCTCTTATTCCGTGAGCATTCACGAGGGGCCGCAGTATCGCTTCGGCAAAATGGTTCTGACCGGGCTGTCTCCAACCGCTGAGAAGAAGTTGCAAGGAGCCTGGCCGATTCCGCCAGGAGACATTTTCGACAAGGCGAAATATGAGGAAGTCCTGACCAAACTGCAATTGCATGAGGAACAGATATTCGGGGATCTCCCGCTTCATTACGAAAAAGTCGGCCACTGGCTCCAGCCTGACCCCAAAACCGGTACGGTCGACGTTCTCTTGGATTTCCAATAAGTCTACGGCGGCCGGAGGCCTACATCGCAACCTGCCCCTGCGCTATACTCGCTATGGATATGCAAAGGCTGCTTCAAATTCGCCATGGAGAGGGGCCATCTCTCACACCGGAAAGAAAGGAAGAACTCCTGGTCTCGCGCCTTGCGGAAATCCCTTCGCTGGTCGTGGCACTATCCGGCGGCGCTGATTCTGCCTACCTGGCTTGGGCCGCGAACCGAGGATTAGGCGCGCGTGCGCTATCCGTGACTGCTGTCTCCCCGAGTTTTTCCGCGCACGACCGCGAAATGGTCGAGCAGTTCGTCGAAAAAATCGCGTTGCGCCATGAATTCATCGAAACGCACGAGATGGAAAACCCTGCCTATCGCGCGAACCAACCCGACCGCTGCTACTTCTGCAAGGATGAGTTGTTTTCCGTGCTGGATAAGCTGGCACTTGCCCGCGGATTCGCTGCCATCGCCTACGGCGTGAATGCCGATGACACACTCGATTTTCGGCCCGGTCATCGCGCCGCCACGGAGCATCAAGTTCTTGCACCCCTCCTCGATGCCCGCCTCACCAAATCCGAGATCCGCGCGCTGTCCCGCCGGGCCGGCTTACCCACATGGGACCGTCCCGCTTCGGCGTGTCTTGCTTCTCGTGTTCCCTATGGAACGGAAGTGACGCCGGAGCGTCTCGCACTCATCGAGCGCGGTGAAGCCGTACTGCGCGAACTCGGCTTCCGGCAATTCCGGGTGCGCATTCACGACAATCTCGCACGCGTCGAGATCTCAAAGGATGAAATGCCTCGAGCACTTTCTCAGGAAATGGCCGCCGCCATGGCAGCGCGCCTGCAGGCCGCCGGCTTTGCCTACGTCGCTTTGGACCTCCAGGGTTATCGCCAGGGCTCTCTCAACGAAGCTCTGGCGCGTTCGGTGCAGCCATCCCGCAAGACAGTTTCCGGAACATAATGGATTGTTTTTGCGTAGCTATTAGTGGAACATCCAAGCGGTTGTTTGGGGCTTCCTTGGAGGAGGAATGGCGCGCTATCGCAATCTCGCCAGTTTCCTGCTGCTCTTCACAGCCATCATTGCTCTTGGCGGATGTAACGCCGGCCCATCGGTCAACGGGAGTTTCGCGCGCACGCTCCGCGTCTCGGGCCCCATCCGCCTGGAACTCAGTAATGCATCAGGCGGCGTGGACATTTCTGAGGGAGCAGCAGGAACCGTGTCGATTCAGGCGGAAGTGCGGGCTTCCGGGTTGGGATTTGAAAACACGCAAACGCGTTTGAACGAAATCGTATCGAACCCTGCGATCGAACAAAGAGGCGACACCATTCGCATCGGCAAGGATTTTTCCCGCATGCGCAATGTCTCCATTAGCTACAAGATTCAAGTCCCGCACGACACGGAAGTCGATTCGAACGTTGCCTCCGGTGCGCAGAACATTCGAGACCTTCGCGGCCCCGTGAAAGTCCACTCTGCCTCAGGAACCATTTACGTTGAGAAAATCGATCGCAACGCTCAGCTCTCCACCGCCAGCGGCACCATCTCCGCGGAAAATATTGGCGGCGACGTTCAGGTTTCCAGCGCCTCGGGCAACGTGACGGTTTCCAACGTCAAAGGCGATACCCGCGTCCATGTGATGTCCGGTGTCATTCGCATCTCACATCCCGGCGGGCGCGTCGACGGAAGCACCGCGAGCGGTGAAGTCGAAATCCAGGGGGCCGCAAATGACGTAACCGCTCATTCGGCTTCAGGCCGCGTTTACGTGCAGGGAAATCCCGGCGCTCAAGGATATTGGAATCTGAGGACCGCTTCCGGCGGCGTGCAAATCAGCGTTCCTCCTTCGGCAAATTTTCACCTTTCGGCCGACGCTGCCTCCGGTGAGATCCGTACGGATATTCCCATCATTATCGAAGAGCAGGGAAAACACTCTCTCCGTGCCCGCCTGGGAACCGGTGGCGGGCGCGTGGAAGTGCACACCGCCTCCGGAGAAATTCGCCTTAGCGGAAGCTAGCCCCGCACGGATGCCGGGCCTGTGCCCCTTTGCGCCAATCGCGGCCGGATAGCGACAATTCGCCGTTGTGCGTTTAGAATCCCCACATGCCCTCTCCGCGCCTCTCTCCAGCCCTTGCAGCGCTGCTGCTCTGCGCATGGCCCTCTCTGGTCCTGGCAGGCGTGGGGGTGGCATCGCAGGGGCCCCAACAAACTCCATCTCCAGGCTCGAACGCCGCCCGCGACCAGGACAAAGCTGCCGTCAAGCAGCCCGACCCCGAAGAGGAGTTGCAACACGCCCTCAACGATGCCGGAAGCGACCGCTTCGCTCTCGTCCGTAACCTCGAAGGCTTCCTGAAAAAATATCCGAATTATCCCAACCGCACGGGAATCTACCGCGCCCTTGTTGAAGCCAGCCTTCAATTAAAAAACGACACGCGCGCCGCCGATTACGCCGAGCGCATGGTGGCCTTGAGTCCCAATGATATCCCCAACTTGTTGCTGGCCATTGAACTTCTGGAGCGCCGGGAGGACGAAGCTGCCTTTCGCCGCGCGGTCAGCTACTCCACCCGCATTCTCGGTCTTGTGGAACACATCTCTCCCGCGGAACGCTCCGCGCGCGTGTCCGTCGAGCAATGGGAACAACAGAAAAAGAGTGATCTCGCCAACGCGCACTTCCTGCGCGGCGACCTCTATTTCAAACTGAGAGACTATGACGCTGCGCGAAAGGATCTTGAAGCCAGCTATGAAATCTTCCCGAGCGCGGGCGCGGCCGAGCGGCTGGCCGAAACCGCAGAGCTTCAAAAGGATTTGAATACCGCCATCCAGCAGTACGCGCGCGCTTTTGCTCTTGCTGAAGGAAAGAATGGAAACGTCAGCCGCGAAGAAATTCGCCGGAAAATTGGCAATGTCTGGCGCCTCGCCCACGGATCCGAGATCGGGCTGGGCGAGTACTTGCTGACTACGTATGATGCCGTGACGCGCGCTTCGCAAAAAAAGGCCGGGCGAAATGAAGAAGGAGGTAAAGAGCTTTCCGATTTCACGGTTCGGAGGGCAACGACCGGAGGTCCGTACCCGTTGAAAGGCACGAAAGGAAAAGTAGTGGCTCTGAATTTCTGGGCCACCTGGTGTGGCCCTTGTCACGCGCTGGAGCCGCTCTTCGCTCACGTGGCCGCTGATTTTCGCGGTCTTCCCGATGCATTCTTTTTGTCAGTAAATTGCGATGAGGACGAAACTCTGGTTGCTCCTTATTTGCAGAAAGACAAACTGACAACCGAAGTCGTCTTTGCCGGCGGTCTCGAGCGGCTCTTCTCGGTCGATTCCTTCCCCACTGTCATCGTGATAGATCGAGACGGAAAAATCGTTTTTCGTTCCATTGGCTTCCAGCCAGACGGTTTTGAGCGGAACCTTTCACTGGCCGTGCGCAACGCTCTCGATAATACGGCGCCGCGCCCCGAAGACTGAATCAAGGCAGTAGCGGCTTGGCGAAGGAAAGTCTAGCTGCTTCGCACGCTGGACGCTGAGGGAAAAGCGCCCGCCACTTCGCACGCGGCGAGGATGGTATTCACGTGAATTCGAACTGTGTCTTCCACGCACCGGGCATACCCACCGGCCAGCGTCATCGCAACAGGGATGCCTCGCTGGCGCGCTTCCTCGAACACACTGCGGTCGCGCCGCTTCAGTCCGTCCTTCGTTAGCGCGAGTCCGCCAAGCTGATCTCCGCGGTACGGATCCGCGCCGCCTAGGTAAAAAAGAATCTCCGGCTGAAACTTGTCGAGCGCCTCTTCGACGGCAGGAATCAATGCGCCGAGGTATTCTTCGTCTTCCACGCCATCATCCATGTGAAGATCGAGGTTGGAAGCCGGCTTGTGCGCGGGGTAATTGTTGAATTGATGGATCGAAAGTGTGAACACGGTCGGGTCATCCTGAAAAATAGCCGCTGTGCCATTGCCATGGTGCACGTCCGTGTCGACTACGATCGCTTTTTTGATCGAACCGTCGGCTTGCAGCTTCCGAATCGCCACCGCCACGTCGTGAATCGCACAGAATCCCTCGCCGTGCCCCGGATGAGCGTGATGAAAGCCGCCGCTTAGATTGGACCCAAATCCGTCCTGTAGCGCCGATTGCGCCGCGAGGATTGTTCCGCCCGCCGCCAGCCACACCGCTTCTACCAGCTCCCGCGAATAAGGAACTTCCAGCAGCATAACCTCACTGGCGGTGAGCGTCCCTGTTTTCAGCTTGCGAACCCACTCCGGTGTGTGCACGCGTAGAATGTCTTCCTCCTTGGCAAAATTGGGCCGCACAAAATCCTCTTCCTTCGCCAGCCCTTCCTTCAAAAGCATTTCGTAAATGAGCCGAAATTTTTGCGACGGAAAAACATGCGCGCCCAGGTTCAGATCGTAGCGGTCATGATAAACAATCTTGAATGGGAGAGAGGCCTTCATGAAATCAATTCCGGAGTGGTTTTTGAACTCTTGAACCTTGATCTCTTCGACTTTCCTTAATTCTCCCGCTCCAGGATGAAATCCGGAAGCGTAGCCAGTGCCCGCGCATATTCGGAATCTCGGTGACCGTTCAAGCAGGCCTTGGCCCGCTGTGCGCAGTCGTGCGCAAGACGGCGCGCCCGGTCGAGTGCGCCGGAATCCTGTACCAGCGACACAATCGTCTCCGGGCGGACAGAATCAAATTCCTTCTCCGCAAGCACGCGCGCGACAAGTTCTCTCGCCTCCCGGTGGCCGTTCTCCATCGCATAAATCAGCGGCAACGTGACTTTGCCTTCTTTCAGATCGCTCAAAACCGGTTTGCCGAGTTGCTGCGCGGAAGCCGTAAAATCCAGCAGGTCATCCACCAACTGGAATGCCAGCCCCGCATACCTTCCGTACTCCGCGAGCGCTTCTTCCTCTCGACTGGCAAGCCGGCCCAGCACTGCACCCAGCCGCGCGCAGCCGCTGAAGAGGCACGCCGTTTTGTACGTCGCCAGGCGCAAGGCGTCTTCTTCCGTCACGTCAATTCGGCCGATTTTTTCAAGCTGGATCAACTCGCCTTCGACCATTTTCTGCGTCAGGTCGATAAGGACATCGAGAATGCGGAAATTGCGCTCTTCCAGCGCCATCTGGAAGGACTGCATGTAGAGCCAGTCGCCGGTGAGCACACTCCGGTGATTTCCCCACCGCGCATTGGCCGAAGGACGCCCGCGGCGGGTGCCCGCGCTGTCGATCACGTCGTCGTGAATCAGCGTGGCGCTGTGCAGCAGCTCAACCACTGCAGCCAGGCGAATGGCGCTGCGGTCCTTGCCACCCGCGTAATTCGCGGAAAGAAGCAGCAGTGCGGGTCGCAAGCGCTTGCCCCCGCCACCCAGCAAATACGCGGCAGTTTCCGACACCGCCGGAAACGCGGTGTCGCTTTGCCGCGCCAGCTCGTCTTCCACCTGAGCAAGGTCGTCGCGGACGAGGTCAAAGATCTCTTTCACCGTGAGCAGTGCGATGGCCTTCCTCCTGGCCTGCGTCTAGTTCCGGGATTCCGCGTTAGCAGACATTTGAGGCCGCGGGAGGCGAAACAGCCGCTTGAAATTTTCCGAAGTCGCAGCGGCAATTTCGTCAGCCGACAAGTTTCTCACACTCGCAAGCGTGCGCGCTACTTCCGCAACATAGGCGGGCTCATTGCGCTTTCCGCGATACGGCCGCGGAGCCAGGTACGGCGAATCCGTCTCAATCAAAAGTTTCTGGAGCGGCAAAGCTTTCGAAACGTCGCGCAAGTTCTGCGCTTTCGTATACGTCGAATTTCCCGCAAAAGAAATCAGGAAGCCCAGGTTCACGCCACGACGTGCATCTTCGAGAGTGCCGCTGAAACAATGCAAAATCCCGCCCAAGCCTGTAGGTCTCCAATGTTCTTCCAGCATATTCAGGCAATCGGTCCAAGCATCGCGGCAATGAATGACGATGGGCAACTTCGCCTGGGCCGCCAGCTCCATTTGGTCTTGGAAAACCTTTTGTTGCGTTTCGCGCGGAGAGTGATCGTAGAAATAGTCGAGCCCAATCTCACCCCAGGCAATCACTTTTGGATGTTTGGCAAGCTTAGACAATTGTTCCAGGTGCCGGGGTCTCACTTCTTTGGCTTCATGAGGATGAATGCCAATGGTCGCGTATATCCAATCGTGCTGTTCGGCAAATGGGATGGCGGAGTCGAGTTTTTCCGGCCCTGGGCCTGTGCCTATCGCGAGAAGCGTCGTTACGCCTGCCACCCGCGCGCGTTCCAGCATGGCTTCGCGATCTTCCGCAAACTGCGGAAAATCAATGTGCGCGTGCGAGTCAATCAATTCCATGGTTTATGAAGGCGCGCTGCGGCAACCGTAGGGGCACGACATTTCGTCCCCTTCTCTACTTGAGGCGGGCGCCAACTTCCACGTCTTCGTCGGGAAAGCCTGCCAAAACCGGCCGCCCCTCCGGCCCCACCGCGGCCGCGATAATCATGCCGTTAGATTCAACACCGCGAAGCTTGCGCGGCGCGAGGTTCACCACTACTGCGACCTTGCGCCCGATCAGCTTCTCCGGGTCGTAATACTGCGCGATCCCCGCGCAAATCTGCCGAATCTCTGTTCCAATATCCACGGTAAGCTTCAGCAGCTTATCCGCGCCGACAATGCGCTCCGCCGTTTTGATCTGCCCCACGCGCATCTCGACTTTCGCAAAATCATCGATGCCGATTTTTTCTGGCGCAGTTTGCGGCGCCGCAGCCGCTCCCGCCGGAGTCGCGCTCACCGCAGGCTTCGCAGGCGGAGCCGGATTTAATTCTTCATTTGCCATCGCTTCAATCCTTTCTATGGCCTCATTTTTGTCCACGCGCGGGAACAGTGGCTGTGCAGGGCCGAGTTGCTTTCCTGGCGCGGGCTGGCCCCATTGAAGACCGTCCAGCTCGACGCTTGCAACGGAACCCGGCAGCCCAAGCAGAGTCCACACTTTGGCCGTGCTCGCCGGAAGCACCGGATGCGCCAGCACGGTCACGATTCGCAGCAACTCCGCCGCATTCCACAACACGGTGGCCTTTCGCGCTTGGTCCTTCTCGGAGTTTCCGAGCGCCCATGGCTGTTCCGTCGTGAGGTACTTGTCCGCGGAAGCAACCACTCCCCAAATCGCCTCCAGAGCACGCGCAAAACTCAAATTCTCGTAGTTCTCCAACACTTCGCCAATGGCGGCTTGCACCTCCTTGGCAAGTGCCTCGTCCTGCGGCTTGCACTCCGTCGCTTTCGGAATCTTGCCGCCAAAATTTTTCTCGATCAGCGCGGCAGTGCGGCTCGCAAGGTTGCCAAGACCGTTTGCCAGATCGCTGTTGTAACGCGTGACCAAAGCATCGTAACTAAAGTTTCCATCCTGCCCGAAAACCACTTCGCGCAGCAGGAAATACCGCAATGCATCCATGCCCAGCATGTTGGCAATCGGCCGCGGCAAGACTACGTTGCCTTTCGATTTGCTCATCTTCGTGGCATCCATCAGGAACCAGCCGTGCGCCCACACTTGCTTCGGCACAGGCAGCATCGCCGCCATCAAAAACGCCGGCCAGTAAACGGTGTGGAAACGAATGATGTCTTTGCCCACAAGGTGCAAATCCGCCGGCCACATGCCGCGCTTCTCGAATTCCGGGCCGCCGACGGCGCTGAGATACGCCGTCAACGCGTCGAACCACACGTAAAACACGTGCGGCTCTTCCCCAGGAACCGGAATGCCCCAGCGAATCGTCGTGCGCGTGATGCTCAGATCTTTCAATCCGCCTTCCACGAAACTCACGATTTCGTTGCGGCGCGACTCCGGCTGGATAAAATCCGGGTTCTTCTTGTAGAAATCGAGCAGCGGCCTTTGAAATGCCGAGAGCTTGAAAAAGTAGTTTTCTTCGGTGATTGTTTCCGTCGGCCGACCGCAGTCGGGACAATTGTCTCCCGGCTTAGCGTCATTCACGAAAGCATTGTCGTAAATGCAGTATTGCCCGGTGTAGTTGCCTTTGTAGACGTAACCGTTCTCGCGGCAGAGCCGAAAGAGCCACTGCACCGTTCGAACGTGAGGCAAGTCCGTGGTTCGAACGAATTCATCTGCGCCGAGGCCCAGTTCCTCCCACAACGCGCGCCACTCTGCCGCCATTTTTGCAACGAATTCGGATTCCGGGATGCCGGCTTTCTTGGCGGCGCGCTCGACGTTCACGCCGTGCTCGTCCGTGCCCGTGGTCATCACCACTTCGTACCCGCGCATGCGTTTGTAACGGCGAATCGTGTCCGCCACCACCGTCGTATACGTGTGCCCGATATGCGGCAAGCCGTTCGTGTAGTAGATGGGCGTGGTCAGATAGAATTTGGGTTTTCCAGGCATGGTCTGCCTTCAGTTCCGGAGCTCCCTCCTCGCATAAACTAGCTTGCACTACAAACTACCTAGCCGCGCTATCTCGATTGTGGCGCTATCGACCTGGCGGCTTTTCCTGCGGTTCTCCTGACAAGCTGCCCCAGCTAGGCCCCTGATTCTACGCGACTTACAGTAAGGTTAGCCGCCAGGCGTTTCGCACGCCGCCCAGGATCCCCTTTCGTACCGGCGCAAGGCTTCGCTGATGACGCGTTGCAACGGCACGTTTTTCTCGACCGCCAGCTTGCGGCAGTCGTCGTATTCCGGGGCGACGTGGAGGATGCGGCCGTTCAGGCGCGAAATCTTGATGCGCACGTCGCCAAAATCCGTGGACACACTGACAAACTCGCGCGGAAGCGTGCGGCGTTGCGCGCGGTATGTGCGCGCGCCGAACGTCGTCGTCTCTGCGAAAATCAGCGACATCAGCGCCTCCGTATCCTGAGGCTTGCACAAAACCGTGAGCAAGATTCCCGGACGATTTTTTTTCATCTGCACCGGCGTCGTGAACACGTCCAACGCGCCTGCAGCCAGCGCTTTTTCCAAAAAGTAGCCGCAGATTTGCGGGTTCATGTCGTCGAGGTTGGCCTCGATCACGGCGATTTCTTCATCGAAGCCGGGAACCGTCTTTTCCGCAGCCTCGCCAATCATGATCCGAACAACATTGGGCTGGCCTTCCAAGTCGGCGGTTCCAGCGCCATACCCGATGGCCGTTACACTCATCGACGGCTGCGCGCCGAACGAATCGCAAAGTGTCGCGACAATCGCCGCACCGGTGGGCGTGACGAGTTCTTTCTGCACTCCGTTTGAATACGTCGGTTTCCCCTGCAGCAAGTTCGCCGTGGCCGGCGCCGGCACCGGCAAAATCCCATGCGCCATTTTTGCCGTGCCCCCGCCCACATTCAACGCAGAACATGCAAATTTTTTGATGCCCAAGAAGTGAAAGCCGACACAAGTCCCAACAATGTCCACCATCGCATCGACCGCGCCTACTTCATGAAAATGAATCTTTTCGAGCGGCACGTCATGCACACGCCCCTCGGCCTCGCCAAGTTTTGTGAAAATAGCCGCTGCGGTTTCGCAAACCCACGGCGCCAGTTTCGAATTTTTCAAAATTTCGAGAATGGCGCTGAGCGAGCGGTGCTTCTGCTGGTCCTCCGTTTTCACCTTGACGAAGGTGGCCGCCATGCCGTTCTTCCAAACTTTTTCGGCAGAGAGCTCCCAACCGGGAACCCGAAGGCCGCTAAGTTCCGAGCGCAAATGCTCGACCGGACAGCCGGCATCAACCAAGGCCCCGAGGGTCATGTCGCCGCTAATGCCAGAAAAACAGTCTAAATAGGCCAGTTTCATGGAAAAACCGCCGAACGGTGGGACTTCAAGCCGGATTTGTCACTCCGTCGGATTCAAATTGATACTATCGGCGCAGACAGGTACTGTCAAACTGCCCTGTAGCACCCACAAGGAGGATTGATGTCCAGAAAAGCTTTCGTCCTGCTTGCGAGCCGAGCCCTCTCTTTGAACCTCGTGATATGTCGGAAGAGTGTCCTTTTTGACCCTCATCGCGGGCATCTCCTATACTGGCGGGATTCGAATCAGCTGCTTGCTTACCCAGAGGACGCGTGTACCAGACACTGACGAAGAGACTGCGTGAGGCACTGGCCGCGCACATTCGCGAAAAGTATGGCGTGGAGCTTGAGATGGTCCTGAACCGGCCGCCCAAGCTCGAAATGGGTGAAGCTGCTTCGCCGGTGTGCTTCGAGCTCGCGAAGCAGCTCAAAAAAGCGCCACGCCAGATTGCCCAGGAGATTTCAACGAGTCTCGGCGAGGTTGAAGGGATCGCGCGGGTGGAAGTGGCGGGCGGCGGCTACTTGAACGCCTACTTCGACCGCGGAGCATTCTGGGAAATCGCGCAGAGCCAAGCAAGCAGCCCGCAGCCTGCCGCGACCAGCCACGGGAAAATCATCGTCGAACACACCAGCATCAATCCCAACAAAGCGGCGCACATCGGGCACGTGCGAAATGCAGTGCTGGGCGACACCATGGTGCAAATCCTGCGGCACGCGGGAAAGCGCGTTCAGATTCAGAACTACATCGACAACACTGGCGTTCAAGTGGCCGACGTCGTCATCGGGCTGCTGCGCATGGAACAGCGAACCGTCACCAACGTGATGGCATTAGCGCGGGAGCCGAAATTCGACTACTACTGCTGGGATTTGTACGCCAAGGCCACAAGCTTTTTTGCCGAAGATCCCGGGCGCGCCGCCAAGCTGCGTGCAGAAACCCTGAAAGCCATCGAAGAAAATCGCGGGGAAGATGCGGAGGTCGCACAAATTGTGGCCGATGCCATCGTCACTTGCCACTTGAAGACTATGGCGCGGCTGGACATTCACTACGATTTGCTGGCGCGCGAGAGCGAAATTCTGCATTTGAAGTTCTGGGACACCGCGTTCGAAATGTTGAAAAAGTCCGGCGCTATTCACCTGGCCACCAGCGGCAAGATGAAGGGTTGTTGGGTTTTGCCGTGGAAAGAGAACCCGGGAATCAATGCAGAGGACACACAGAACACAAAGGACGCAGGAAAGAAAACGGCTGCGGAAGAAGAGGACGAGAACGAGCAGGACAAGATTATTGTGCGTTCGAATGGAACCGTGACATACGTCGGAAAGGACATCGCTTATCAGCTCTGGAAATTCGGCCTGCTTGGAAAAGATTTCTGCTACGAGAAATGGCCAGAAGCGCCGGCTGGGCGAACGGTTTGGGCCACGACAAGCAGAAAAAGCGAGCCGGACGCGCCGCACTTTGGTGAGCCCGCATCCGTAGTTTACAACGTGATTGATTCGCGCCAGGCGTATTTGCAGGACGTGGTCGCGGAAGGTTTGCGGCGCCTTGGCCATGAGCAGGCAGCGAAAAACTCCATCCATTTTGCCTATGAAATCGTCGCGCTGACGCCGCGATGCGCCGCCGAGCTGAACTACGAGCTTTCGCCGGAAGAAGCGAAAAAGCCGTACGTGGAAGTGAGCGGGCGCAAAGGCTTCGGAGTCAAGGCCGACGACCTGATTGACAAATTGGAGGCGGCCACCCTGGCAGAAGTCCAGCAGCGCCACCCGGAAATGAGCGAAAAAGAGCAGAAGCGCACGGCACACGCGATAGCCGTGGGTGCCCTGCGATTCTTTCTGCTGAAGTTTACGCGAAACGCGATCATCGCTTTCGATTTCAAGGACGCGCTGAGCTTCGAAGGCGAAACCGGCCCGTATTGCCAATACGCTGTCGTGCGCATCCGAGGAATCCGCCGAAAAGGGACCGAAGGAGCAACACACAAGTCCAAACTGGATGCCGATTCAGCCAATCGATTCCTTTCCGCGGCCGATGCCGACGATTTGTGGGAGTTATTGCTTGGTGCCGGTTCGCTCGACTACTCCGTGGACGCCGCAATCGCCACGCAAGAGCCTGCGTTTGCGGCTAAATACGCGTTTCAGCTGGCGCAGTTGTTCAACAATTTCTACCACAGACATCACATCTTGTCGGAAACCGATGAGCAAAAGCGCGCCTTCTTGCTGCAACTGACAGAATTGGTGGAAGCGCAGCTCGTTCGGGCGCTGAGCCTGCTCGGAATCGAAGCCCCGGAAAAGATGTGACTCCAGAAAAACGAATCAAGAACCTTTGACCCCTATGGTGTCGTGCGCCTGCTTCAATCTCGTAATTGTATTGCCTATTTGACCAGACTCGCCCCCTGGTCCCCCGCGTCTTTCTGGATGACGGTCGAGAAAGACATACCCATCGTCCCAATAGCCTCGATTCGTTTTTCGGGGTCTAAGCCTGGCTTGTCGGCTAAGCCGATACAGTTCATCGTCCGAGCCATGCGCGTGTTGAGTCGCCCGTGAACCACCGATGTCCCTCTCTATCTTTACCGATCTCTTTTGCGGCCCCGCACCACGGATACAAAGCGTGCCCGCAACCAATGGTTCCGCCTTCGCCGCCCTCTCCTGACTCCGACTGTCTATAGGAAGCAAAAACGAGAGGCCCCCGCGGCAGGATGACGAAGGAACGCATCCTAAACCGAAAGTTACGCCACTGGCGAGCGTGAGCCAAAACGAAAAACCTCAGTAGGACATGATGAGATGCACGAGCGTGCGCAGGCCCACACCTGTGGGGCCCTTTGCCATCCACAGCTTTGCGTCGTCATTCCAGGCGGTTCCGGCGATGTCGAGGTGAATCCACGGTGAGTCTCCGGTGAATTCCTTGATGAACATCGCACCGATGGTGGCACCGCCACCTTTGCCGCTGCCGATGTTCTGAATGTCCGCGACCGTCCCTTTGATGAATTCACGATAGTCGTCGTCCACCGGCATCTGCCACATTTTCTCGCCGGCGGCTTTCGCGCTAGCCAAGAGTTTGTCGGTGAATGCTTGGTCGGAGCCGAAAACGCCCACATTGACACTCGCTAGCGCCACAACAATCGCACCCGTCAACGTGGCCGCATCAATCAAATGCGTGGCGCCAAGCTGCTTCGCATAATGCACGCCGTCGGCGAGGATCAAGCGGCCTTCTGCGTCGGTGTTGAGCACCTCAATCGTCTTCCCGGACATGGCCGTCTGAATGTCGCCCGGCTTCTGCGCGCGCCCGCCAGGCATGTTTTCCGTAGACGGCACAACGCAGAGCACCTTCACCGCGGGCTTCAGCGCGGCCAGGGCGTACATCACACCAATCATCGTGGCGCCACCGGCCATGTCGTACTTCATTTTCTCCATGCCATCCGCGGGCTTGATGGAAATCCCCCCGGTATCAAAGGTAACGGCTTTGCCAATCAGGCCAATGACCGGCGCGCCCGGCTTGGCTGCGGGCGGATTGTACGTAATGACGATCATGCGCGGCGGTTCCACACTGCCTTGCGCGACGCTGAGAAGCGCTCCCATTTTCAATTCGGCGATTTTCTTTTCATCGAGAATCGCAACGGAAAGTCCCGCGGCCTTGGCCATCGCTTCGGCTTTTTGCGCCAGGATGCTCGGGGTCATTTTGTTCGAAGGCTCGTTCACCAAATCGCGGGCAAAATTCTGCGAATCCGCGATGATGCGGCCCTTGGCGACGCCTTTTTCCCCTGCCCTACGTTTGGCTTCGGAGTAGCCGACGATTAAGACAGACTCGATTCTTTTGTCGTTCTTTTTGTCGGTCTTGTATTTGTCCGGCTCGAAATCCGCGGTCAGCACGCCTTCGGTGACGGCCTGCGCGGATTCTTCCGTGGCGTCGCCCTCTCGGACCAGCAGCGCGAAATTCTTCACAGATCGCGATTTCAAATAACGCATGGCCGCTCCGGCGACTTTGCGAAGCCCCGCGGAATTAAACGGCTCGCGCTTCCCCGCCCCAACCAAAAGCAATCGAGCCGCTTTAAGTCCTGCCGGCGCGTGGATAAGCGTAAACTCCAGCATCTTCCCGGTCAGTTCACCGCTCTTGGCAAGCTTTCGCAGCAGCCCCCCGGCGGATTGATCGATTTCCGCAACGCGCCCCTGTACCGGGTCGGTCTCTTCAAACACATAGGAAACAAGGGCTTCGGTCTCGATCCCTGCGAACGGCTTGCTCTCCAATGTGACTTGCATGATTGCTCTATCGCCTCCGATTGCGATACATGGATTCTTCCACTTCCCGGCGCGCTTCCTTGGTGCGCTCGTCCTGACGCCGATCCCAGGCCTTCTTGCCCTGCACCAGCGCAATCTCCACTTTCGCGATGCTGTTGCGGAAATAGATTCTCAAGGGGATGACGGTTAGACCTTTAGACGCGGCGCGGCCAGAAAGTTTGTGGATTTCGCTCTTGTGGAGCAGGAGCTTGCGCGACCCAAGGGGCTCATGATTCCAGGGACCGCCCGGTAAGTACTGTGCAATGTGTGCGTTAACGAGCCAGGCGCCATTGGGCTGGAAATCCACGTAAGCATCCCGGATATTGGCCTTCCCCTCGCGGAGCGCCTTTACTTCGGTGCCATGGAGAACTAGGCCGGCCTCATGTTTCTCGAGAATATGGTAGTTATACGAAGCCGCGCGGTTTTGAGCTACGATTTGCTCGCCGGGCTTGGCGGACTTCACAGTTTTTTTCCCAGGCTTGGCCACGACCGTCCATCATAGCCGCTGCCAAAAAAGTTGTCACTCCCGGCAAGAAATGGCGGTTGATTACATGAAAGACTGTCAACCTTAGCTTCCTTGCCGCACGTCTAAAGCGAGTGTTAGACTGCAAAGGCAAGATCCTTTCATAGCCGCGGAGAGAGTATGCGTCAGACCCCGGGAACGCTATTGCTATGTGTAAGTTTCGGGCTGTTCGCCGCAGGATGCCCCAAGGGACACGGCGAATATAGCCAAGGCATGAAAGCGGAGGACCTCCAGGACTACGACGCCGCTCTCAGTTATTACGAAAAAGCGGTCAAAGCAGAACCCCACAACGCTGCCTATCGAATCCGCCTGAATCAGGCGCGTTTCGAGGCTGGGGAGTTTCATGTAAAGCGCGGCCTGGAGATGCGAAAAAGAGGCGAGCTGGACGGCGCGGCGATCGAATTCCAAAAAGCGCTCGGCGCAGACCCTTCGAGTTCCATCGCCGAGCAGGAATTGAGCCGGGCCGCGGAAATGCTCGCGGAAAGGGAGCATCGGAACCAAACTAGCGAGCCGCCCACGGACCACAATCAGCAGCCGCTGGCCTCCATGCCGCCGGAGATCAAGCCGCTTTCGCGCGCGCCGATCAACCTGAAGATGTCGAACGATGCGAAGGTGGTCTTCGACACGATTGGCAAATTGGCTGGGCTGACAATGGTGTATGACCCGGACTTTACGGGGCGGCGCATCACGGTGGACTTCAACAACATCACCCTGGAGCAGGCGCTGGAGATCACGTCGCTGGAAAGCAAGGCGTTCACCAAGCCGGTTACGGAAAACACGATCTTCGTCATTCCCGACCAGCCCCAGAAGCGCCGCGACTACGACGAAGAAGTCGTCAAAACGTTTTATCTTTCGAACGTCACGCAGCCGCAGGACATTACGGAAATCATGACCGGGCTGCGGCAACTGTTTGACTTAAAACGCATCCAGCAAGTGAACGCGCAAAATGCCATCGTCATCCGCGATACCCCAGACAAGTTGTTGCTCGTCCAAAAGATGCTGGACGACATTGACAAGGCCAAGCCGGAAGTCGTGGTCCAGGTGGAAGTCCTGCAGACCACCACGGACCGCATGCGCGAGCTCGGGATTTCGCCCGGGCAAACTGCGTCGGTCGCCATTTCGAACGGCAGCACAACTTCGGGAAGCACCACGACAAGCAATCCTATTACGTTCAACTCGCTCCGCCACCTGAATGGCAACAGCTACAGTGTTACGCTGCCAAGTTTTACCGCCACCATGCTCTTGTCGGACACAGATACAAAAATTATTCAAAATCCTGAAATTCGCTCCGTGGATGGGCAGATCGCCAAACTAATAATCGGCCAGCGCATTCCCGTAGCCACGGGCAGTTTTCAAGCGGGCGTCGGTGTGGGGGCCACCGGAGGGGCGGGCTTCGTCAACCCGCTGGTCAACACCCAGTTCACGTACTTGGACGTCGGAGTCAAGATAGATGTCACTCCGCGCGTGCACCCCGACCGCGAAGTCAGCTTGAAATTGCGTATTGAGATCTCTTCGGAGTTAAACACCGTGAACATTGGCGGCATTCAACAGCCAGTGATCGGCACGAAGACCATCGAGCACGATATCCGTTTGAAGGAGGGTGAGGTTAATCTCCTTGGAGGCTTGATTGAGCGCACGGATTCCAAAAGCATAAGCGGTTGGCCGGGCTTTGCAAAACTCCCCATCCTCGGGCGCCTTTTCTCCGACACTAAAACGGACCACGAGGAAGACGAGACGCTCATTGTGTTGATTCCGCACATTGTGCGGATGCCATTCTGGACAAAAGCCAATTTGCGGCCAATGCTCTCCGGAACAGAAGTCAATGTGCAGACCAAGCGCGAAAGCGAGCTTCGCGCGCCGCAGCCGGAACAGACTCAGCCGCCGGCGAATCCGACTCCCAATCCGACCACGACGCCGTCGAACCCCGCACCAGGCGCCGCGACTCAATCTTCGTCAGCCGCCAATGCCGTCGCAAAGATTCGCTTCGAGCCGCAAACACTCACGCTCAAGGCCGGCCAGACCGCCACCTTAGGCGTGGTCGTGGAAAACGTGAACGACCTTTTCTCCATTCCTTTGATGTTGCAATACGACCCCAAGGTGATCAGCGTCGAAGAAGTACAACACGGCGGCTTCCTCTCCAACGGTGGTGCGCAGGAAATCTCCATCGTTTCGCAGCCGATCAAAGACAAAGGCCAATACATCATTTCCGCCACCCGGCCCCCGAGCACTCCTGGGGTAAGCGGCAGTGGAACACTTCTCGGGCTCGTGGTAAAAGCTGTCGCGCCCGGCTCTTCGCCTTTGTCCATCGTGCAGGTGAACGCGAAAGATTCGCAGCAGAAGCTCATTCCGCTGGTCGCCAGCGAAGCAACTCTGCAAGTCCAGAAGTAGTCGAATTTATAGAGTGATGTTGCCCGAACCTCCAATTCGATTGCGCAACCGCCGTCACCGGCGCGCCTCGCAGGCAGGCATGACTCTTCTCGAGCTCATCCTGACCTGCTCCCTCTTGCTAATCTTGTCCTCCATCGCGCTGCCCATCGCTCGTTACTCCCTGGTTCGCGAAAAAGAAGCCACGCTGCACCACAACTTGGACGAAATCCGCGATGCCATAGATCGCTACAAAGATGCGGCGGATCACAACCAGATTAAAGTGGAGATGGGAAGCGAGGGGTACCCGCCCGATCTCCAGACCTTGGTCACAGGCGTGCCACTTGGCACAAACACCGGGGGTATTGGCAGCAGCGGCAGCAGCGACAGGAAGATTCGTTTTTTGCGCAAGATCCCCATCGATCCTATGACCGGCAAAGCGGACTGGGGACTGCGCGCCGTGCAGGACGATCCGGACTCCAAGGAGTGGGGCGG